>Ga0181557_1000655_pt1 | contig 42711 bp, 35 predicted proteins | sample 011ome_23_FD_148632 | JGI IMG/M metagenome (GOLD analysis project Ga0181557, IMG submission 148632) | Coastal salt marsh microbial communities from the Groves Creek Marsh, Skidaway Island, Georgia - 011506CT metaG (spades assembly) | ecosystem: Environmental > Aquatic > Marine > Intertidal zone...
CCGCGACGATTCGGGGTGTTCGCCGACCGAGACTATATGCGGGCCAAGGGTTTTCAGGATTATGGCCTGACCTACGCTACGCCCTTGCCGGGGGAGGAGTTCCCGGCGGCGCGCAACTGCCGTTTGAGTGCACTGCACCACAGGCTGCAGGAGAAGGGAGCGGTCTTCACCCAAACCTTCGGTTGGGAGCGGCCCAAGTGGTTCTCTCTTGATGGTCGTGAAGAGGCACACAGTTATCGTCGTAACAACGTATTCGATGTCGTGCGGGAGGAGTGTCGCGCAGTGCGAGAGCGGGTGGGAGTCATCGATCTCTCTGGCTTCGCCAAATACGATGTGGCGGGCCCGGATGCCGAGCGCTTTCTCAATCGTGTACTCGCCAATCGCATGCCCCGGCGTGATGGGGGTATCGCGCTGGCGCACTTTTTGTCGAAGAACGGCCATATCCTAGGTGAGGCCACGGTGACCCGGATCTCAGATCAGCACTTTTATTTGCTGTCCGCAGCCAGCGCCGAGCTGAGAGATCTCGATCATCTGGTGCAACAAGTTCGCGACGGTGAGCAGGTCGACATCAGAAATACCACTGACGAGCGTGGGGTCATCGTAGTGGCCGGCCCATCAGCCCGGCACGTGCTGGACAACCTGACCGATGCCTCTCTCGACAATGAAGACTTCCCATGGCGAACCTCCCAAACCATCGAGATCGCCGGGATACCCACGCTGGCCCTGCGGATCAATTACGTCGGCGAATTGGGCTGGGAACTGCATCCGGCCGCGGCGGATTTACCCGTGCTCTACGAGGCGGTATGGGCAGCTGGCGAGCCACACGGCATTGCCGATTTTGGCCTGTATGCCCTCAACAGTTTGCGCATGGAGAAGGCTTATCGGGGTTGGGGGGCCGAGCTGACCAACGAGGTCAATTTGCTTGAGGCTGACATGGCACGTTTTTTTGGCGGTAACAAAGAGGATTTTATCGGCAAGGCAGCCACCGAAGCGGGCGTTGCGGGACCGTTGTGCCTGGTGTATTTCGAGGTCGATGCAGAGGACGCCGACGTCCGCGGCGGCGAACCCATCTTTCTGAACGAGACTTGCATTGGGGTGACCACCTCCGGTGGCTACGGCTACGCGGTGGAAAAGAGTCTCGGCTTTGGCTACGTCCCGCCAGCGCAAGCAGCAGCGGGCTCGGTGATTGATATTGGCTTGCTGGATGCGCGTTGCCGGGCGACGGTGCTCGCAGAACCGGTCTATGACCCGAGTAACGAGCGACTGGCCAGCTAATGGCGATCCTACCGGAGCAGTGTGAGGTCGTCGTTGTCGGTGGCGGTGTTATTGGCGTTTCGGTCGCTTATCACCTGGCTGAGGCCGGCATTACCGATGTGGTACTGCTCGAACGTAAGGAGCTGACCAGCGGTACCACCTGGCATGCGGCTGGGCTCGTCGGCCAATTGCGCACCTCGATCAATATGACCAAGCTGGCGCGCTACACGAGTGAGTTGTATCGCGGACTCGAGGCGGAAACCGGTCAGGCAACGGGTTATCGCCAGTGTGGCTCTATTTCGATCGCCGCTACCGCGGAGCGATTTGAGGAGCTCAAGCGCAGCGCCTCCATGGCTAAGGTATTTGGGCTAGAAGTTAACGTGCTGTCGGTGCCTGAGATCGCTGAACGCTACCCCCTGATCCGGACGGATGATCTGTTCGGTGGTATTCATATTCCGTCCGACGGCTACGCTAACGCTGTCGATATCACGCAGGCTTTGGCTAAAGGCGCCAAAAGCCGGGGTGCGCGCATTTTCACCGAGACTAAAGTTGAGGCGATTCTGCGCGAGGGCGATCAAGTCCGCGGCGTGCGCACGGCCGAGGGAGAGATTCGCTCAAAGTACGTGGTGATCTGCGGCGGCATGTGGTCGCGGGATCTCGCGGCGTCAGTAGGGGTCAATCTGCCACTGCATGCCTGCGAGCACTATTACGTGTTGTTTGAATCGGTAGAGGGACTGAACCCTGAGCTACCGGTACTCAGGGATTACGACGCCTGCACTTACTATAAATACGATGCGGGCAAATTGTTGGTCGGCGCGTTTGAACCGAGCGCCAAGCCCTGGGGCATGGCAGGAATTTCTGACGACTTCTGCTTCGACGAGATCGCTGGCGACTTCGATCACTTTGAGCCGGTGTTGCACGACGCCATGAAGCGCCTGCCCGCACTGGAGCGGGCGGGTATTCAGAAGTTTTTCTGTGGCCCCGAGAGTTTTACCCCGGACGTGCGCTACCACCTCGGCGAGGCGCCGGAGCTGAAGAATTGCTTTGTTGCGGCTGGACTCAATTCGATTGGCCTGCAGTCCGCCGGCGGTGTGGGCAAAGTGACCGCTGAGTGGATCCGTGATGGACAAGCGCCCATGGATTTGTGGAGCGTGGATGTGCGGCGCAATATGCCTTTCCAGCGCAACCGTCAGTACTTGCAATCTCGGGTCAGTGAGAGCCTTGGGTTGCTCTACGCCACGCACTTTCCCTTCCGGCAGTATGAGACGAGCCGCGGCGCAAGAAAATCAGCGATTCACGATCGCTTGATCGCGGCCGGCGCCTGCCACGGCGAAGCGTTTGGTTGGGAGCGTCCCAATTGGTATGCGCCCGCCGGCGTTGAACCGGTCTATGAATACAGTTACGGCCGACAGAACTGGTTTGAATATTCCGCGGCCGAGCACCGCGCAGTGCGCGAAGGTGCGGCGCTTTTTGATCAGTCCTCTTTTGCCAAATTCCGGCTGGAGGGGCGTGACGCTACCCGCGTGCTGAACCGGGTCTGTGCCAACGATATCGACGTGGCGCCCGGGCGCATGGTGTACACCCAATGGCTCAACCCGCGGGGCGGTATCGAGGCGGACCTCACTATCACTAGACTCTCTGAGCATGCTTTTATGATCGTCGGTGGTGCAGAGACCGAGGTCAGGGATTTTTACTGGCTCAAAAAGCACATTCCCGATGACGCCCATTGCGTGCTGACCAATGTCACCTCCGCCATGGGGGTAATATCAATTATGGGGCCCCGGTCCCGCGCTTTGCTGCAATCACTCACGCCGGACGATCTCAGTCATGGAGGCTTCCCCTTTGCCACCAGTCGTGACATCGAGATCGGGTTTGGCTTTGTGCGTGCTTCGCGCATTACCTTTGTTGGTGAATTGGGTTGGGAACTCTATATTCCCACCGAGTTTGTGCAGGACGTTTACGATCGCATTGTGGCGGCGGGTACGGACCATGGCTTGACTCACGCCGGGTATCACGCGCTGAATTCATTACGGTTGGAAAAAGCCTACCGCCATTGGAGCCATGATATTACTGACGAGGACTCGCCGCTGGAGGCCGGTCTGGATTTTGTCGTGAAGTTTGATAAGGCGGGTGGATTTATCGGTCGTGAGGCATTATTTGCGCAACGGGAACAGGGTCTGACACGGCGCATGGTGCAGTTGCGCCTGACGGATCCGGATCCTCTGATCTATCACAACGAACCGATTTGGCGCGACGGCGAGCTGGTGGGTCACATTACTTCGGGCGCCTATGGCCACCAGCTCGGTGGTGCCGTGGGGCTCGGCTATGTGTCATGCCAGCCAGATGCCGCCGCCGAATCCGTATTGAGCGGGCAGTATGAAGTCGAGGTGGCCTGCGAGCGGGTTCCTGCCGAGGTCTCGCTGCGACCGCTCTATGATCCCGACAACGCCCGTATCAGATGCTAGGGCGATAATATCAGCGGGGCGTTTTCACCCCGTATAGGAAGCTCCCAATCACCTTGCGCAGCTCAAGGTTCATTCGACCGGCGCACCGGAGCGCGCGGTAAGGGAGGGTGCGCAACAGTCTCACTTTAATACTCAGGCGCTTTGCTGCAAATCCTCTGTGATCAGCCGGATGGGGAATTTGGCGCGGATCTCGGCGTCGACCTCGGGGCTAATGTGGCTCGGCACATAGGTCGACAAAATGTGATCGCGGGTGCGAATGGCGTTATCGATCGCGAGCGATTTATCCGATGCCTCCCAAACGGTTGGGCTGAAGCGATTGCCAACTTCCGGATACAGATATTCGCTCTGCATAACGGCGAGGGTGTGGTCAGAGCCGAGATAGTGACCCTTGTCGCCGAGGCATACGTGGGCCAGGTCATCGAAGCCCAGTGTGTGCTCATTGACCTCGATGCCGCGGACGGCACGCAACGTTGCGCCAAGCACATCGTTATCCAGTATTAAGCTTTCCGGGCAAACCCCCAGCAGACTCGCGTACATGCCCGCTGCTTCATAAATGAGATTAGCGCCCGCGAGTGCGGGAGGCATCAGCGTATGTGCGCGCTCTGCACCCGCCTGAAAATCCGGCATGTTTGCGTCGGTCATGCCGCATGCCGTGCCAAAGGGGAGGTCGAAATAGAGGCCGAGTTGCGCACACCCGCCGGAGATTAATCCCTGCTCGGGAGAGCCACCGCTCATTGCACCGCTACGTAAATCCGAAACAAAGGGCCAAGCGCCGATAATGGCGGGCGCACCGGGCTCGATGGCATTTACGTAGACCAGGCCGCCGATACACTCCGCCCATGCCTGACTCACCGCGCCAGCCAATGTGGCAGGCGTGGTCGCGCCCGCTTGCCCCGCAGATAGCAGCAGCACGGGCATGCCACCTTCTACGGCAACTCTGAGGCACTCCAGCGCGTCCTGTGCAAATTTCATGGGCGGCACGACAAAACAGTTGGACTGACTGACAAAGGGCCGCGCTCGCCACTGGGCCTCGCCACCGGCTATGATGTGCAGCATTTCGAGCGCTTTTGCGAGATGGTCACAGTTACTCCAACTGGCACCTACATGCTTGCGCGTGCCCGCTACACAGCAATAGGTGGTGTTGAGATCCATCTCGTAGGTGTTCTCGAGATCTCTGAGCACGCACATTCGCTGGAACATGTGGATGTGTTCGCAGTTGTCGGCAATACGGGCGAGGTCGTAGAGATCGCGGGTCGTGGAGTCGCGGTACTCATTTTTAACTGAGTCTGCGATCATCACCGCTGCGCCGGCGGTAGCAAAGTGGACCCGTGACCCCGAGAGGTCCAAATCGAAGGCGGGGTCCTGCCCGTGTAGCGTGAGGTTTCTTTTGGCTTTGCTAAGTGCGTCTTCCGCGACTTTGCGTGGGATTCGCAGGCGACCATCGTCACCCATGATGGCGCCCGCAGCGGTGCAGGTTTCAATACAGTGTGGCGTGGCGTCCTTAAAACCGACTTCTTCGAGAATGCGAAAGATGTTGTCGACGATTGCGGCGAGGGCTTCATCCGAGAAGGGCTTGTAGCGACCGCCGCGCTCCCCGGGCCGCACGGGCTTCATGGTTTCTTCTAATGGTGCTGCCCGTTGTGCATGCCGCGCTTGTCTTCCTCCCGGACGTCTCGCCATTGTCAGGTCCCCCTTAAGGCCGGCGACTGTTACTCCGCAGCGCTCAGGGCTGCAGAATCTGGGGGATAGTGTTACGCAGAAAAGGGCGTTTTCGCCAGCACTAAATTGACTTGCTCGCGATTATCGAGAAGCGGAGTGAATGGGCTATTGCACCCCGGCGGCAGGTTACTTTTTGAAAGTCGCGTGTTACTCGGCGGGGCGTCTCTGTAGAGCCTCAGGGTTACTCCAGAAGCCGCTCATCAATTCACTCTGTGCCACGACATAGAGGGCATCCGAATCGATGATGACCCGGGTATCGTCACTCACTGACCCCGGCCTCAGCGTCACTTCGCCCACCGGCGCGATACTGGCGCGCTGGGCGTCTGTTTTGCCTCGGATTTCAAACAGCGCGATACGGTCAACCTGCTTGTAGCCATCATCCGTTTTGCCGCTAGCGGAGTAGGGCACGGTGAGTCGATCGCTTTCTTCGCCCGCGAGATAGGTAAATGCGTAGCGATTGTATTGTGCCGGGCTGTAGGCCCACTCATAACCCGTCCCAATTTCCATCAAGCTCCGCGATACCGGTGCCGAGGTATCTGAGATATCGAACAATTCCAGTTTCGGCAACCGGGTCTCGCTGGATCCCAGGCCCAACAGCAGTTCGTCGCTGACTTCGTGCAACAGATCGGAGAAGCCGGGCACTTCCAATTCGCCCAGTATCTTTGGAGCCGTTGGGTCCGCCAGATCGATGATATAGAGCGGGTCGATACGTTCGAAGGTCACCAGATACGCCTTCGGACCCATAAATCTCACGCCGTAGAGATCTTCGTTGATCTTACCGAGGCGCACGTCGTTATTACCTCCCAGAGAGGACAGTAGCGAGAGCTCCGGGGCGGTTGCGTCTGGCTCCAGGATGTACAGCACATGGCGAAACTGGTCTTCGACATCGCCGGTCCATCGGGTCGTAATCAGTCTGAGGGCGCCTTCAAATTCGCTGATACGAAAATCCGCGTTGCCACCGGAATAAAGCGCACCGCCGACTGATTCCGACCCCAGATAGGACCAATCGTCACGATCCAAGAGATGTATCAAGGTTGCGTCAGCGTTAGTGTGCCATTCGACAAAACTCAACGCGATGAAGGATTCGCCGACATAGACGCCATCCACGGACTCCATCACGCAGGCGGCCTCGATCACTTCGCCGCTGCTGGCCGACAGTGTCAGTAAGGTGGTAATCATCGGGTCGGCAGGCCGCTCCGTTGCGAGCGGGTGCTCGGGGTCTTGCCGATAACAATCGTCGAGATTCAGGGGGCTGATCGCCTCGCCATTAAGGCTGATTGCGGGCAGGATATCTTGATCAGTCACCTCGGCAAGAACCGCCTTGTTGTTGGCGATTTCGTCTTCGGTATGAGGGTAGGGCACCAGGCCTTCGATGACGGGCGTATGCCGTGATATGAGGTAAATGTAATCAGCTCGTCTGCGCGACGAAACCAGCGCGCCTTCCACAGACCATTGATCACGAAGTGCCGGTTGCGAGGGGTCGGTCAGGTCGTAGGTTTCGAGCTTGACCTCGCTGGCCTCCCAATAGCCGGGTTCAATGTGGCGCGAGCCAAAAGCGCCCCACCAAGCCGTCGACAACAGCACCTGCAGCGTATCATCAGACAGGTACATGCCTTCTGCCCGATAACCTTCTTCTAGCGCGATGCGGGCAAGAAAGGTGCCGCCGCCCGCGCCGGGATCGGTCCGGAAGAGACGGATCTCCGCATCTGCTGGCGGTCGCTCCGGAGAGATTGCATCGTCTTCGGCAGGCAGTAGTGCGTCTTCCAAAATAAAGCAGCATCCGCTGCGACTGGGCGCAATGGCGAGGGTGGATCCGTCGTATTTGACGATGTCGTATTCGTCGGTATTGGACTCAAGGGTGTAGGTTGTCGAGTACCCGCTCCCGGCGCCTTCCTGTGCCGGCGCGCTGTCGGCAAAGGCCACAGCGCGTTCTGTGTTGACCAGCGTCGTGAGCTTTTTCTTGTAGGCGCTTATTCCTTCGCCTGACGAGGAATTGACCCACAATCCGGAGGGTCGATCTGCCGGTGGTGTCGTTACCACCGGTGAGGGTGGTGCTCCGCTACTACTTCCGCCGCCACAACTACTCAGCAATAAGCAGACGGCCACTAAAGCCGCTCGCTGTAAGCGAATTGCGTTCGTGCTCGTCATGGGGGGTTAGGCGCCGCCTCCGTCACCGCCGCCTCCGTCACCGCCGCCTCCATCGCCGCCGCTGCCAAATGCGCCCCCGGCATCACCGGTGTAGCCGCCGTCCTTATCAAAGTGGCCGGAACCCCCGGCATACCACATCACCGAGCCATCTGATTCCACCTTGCCTTTGAGCTGTCGATCGCCGCATTTTCTGCACACGATATACGCTCCGCCTGTGTCGAAGTCCGCTTGTTTGTCAGAGTTGAAGCCGTGGCCAAGACTGCCGCAGGCGGTGCATCGATACACCAGTGCAATAATTAGCGCCACAACACCGCCTATGGCGAGACAAATTGACACGATAACCATTGGCTCTGAATTCATGCTGATCTCCTTCATTCTCAGCGTATTGAAAGAACCGTACAGGGTTCGACGATAGAGATAAATCCGGACATTTGATGAGTGCGTGCGGTGGTGGATTGGGTAGCGACTGTGAAAAGTTACCTTATTCACCATCGCCAAAATTTGCGAGAGCAAGGCCTGCCCTGCACGAATCATGGGTTCAGAGCGAGTTCCCCCTGTCCGGGTTGACTAAAAATTTCGGACAACGCGAGTAGACTTTGGTGGGGAGCCGCGGCACCATTTGCGATCGCTACGTGCGTCGCCGAGGGCCCAGAGCATGCGATTACTCAATGTAAGTCCATTGATCAAGGTGGCGGTGCTGATGGGCCTGTTGTCAGAGGGTACCGTTGCACTGGCAGTTGAAGGACCTTCAACTCCAAGGCGCTTTTCCGCAGATGATATCTTCGAGCTGGAATGGGCGCGATCCCCTGCGCTGTCTCCCGATGGTCGTCAGGTCATCTGGGTTAGGGCTGGCTATGATCGCGTGACTGACAGACCCAAAGGCGCCCTCTGGGTGACGGATGTCAATAGTGGTTCGTCAGAACCCTTGGTAACCGGCCGGGGCAGTTATCACAGTCCCCGCTTCTCGCCCGATGGGTCGCGCCTTGCCTACATTGCCAGCGAAGACAATGGGTCGTCCCTTATCGTGCGCTGGCTGGTTTCCGGCAGAGAAACGAAGGTGGCGGATCTTGAGCGTTCGCCTCGACAGGTGAGGTGGTCTCCCGATGGTAAACAGCTTGTCTTCGTGCTGTTCACGCCCGCCGAGGGGCTGGACCTCAGCGCGTCGAATCCCCGAAAACCGGGCAATGCGGAGTGGGCTGACCCCATGAGATTCACCGACGACCTGGTTTTTCGCTTTGATGGACGCGGCTTCCTGCAGGAAGGCGCTGACCAGATCTACATTGTGCCATCCCACGGTGGCACACCTCAAAAGATTACGGCAAGTGCCAATGGATTCAGTGATCCTGTTTGGAGTCGGGACGGAGGGATACTGTATTTTGTGGGCAATGAGGCCGAGAGGGCCGAAATGGACCCCATCGAATCCGAGATTTATGCATTTGATCTTGTGAAGAAAGAGCAGCGCGCAATCACTGACAGGGACGGCCCTGATCATTCGCCGGCGATCGCTCCCGCGGGCAACGGTCTGGCATGGCTGGGATACGACGACCAGAGAGTGTCCTACCAGCAAACCGAGCTCTATGTTCGGCTTGCGGAGGATCAGGCGCCAAAACTGCTTACAGCCAACTTCGACCACAGTCTTTCGCATATCAGCTGGTCGGGGGACGGGCAAACTGTGTTGGCTCAGGCTACGGTCGAGGGACAGATTCATCTGGTCGAAATCGACATGCAGGGGGGCGTGACCACATTGGTCCAAAGCATCGGTGGGACCAGCCTGGGGCGGCCCTACGGGGCCGGAGATCATGCAGTGATCGGCACAGGAGCATCACGGGTGATCGCCTGGACCATGGGTGCGCGTGAGCGACCTGCTGATCTTGTAATTCAGGTAGGAGACGAGAAGCCCGTTGTCGTAACGGACCTGAACACAGATTTATTGGCTGCCATATCGGCCCCCAACATTATTGAATTGCAGGTGCCCTCGAGACTGGATGGGTTGAACCTTGAAGGCTGGATGGCCATTCCCCAAGGTGTGGAAGCGGACGGCACTGCGCCCATGATCCTCGAGATTCATGGCGGTCCTTTTGCCATGTATACCGATACGTTTGCCGCGGAGATTCAGCGTTATGCTGCTGAGGGCTATGTAACCGTCTGGGCAAATCCGAGAGGATCGACCGGCTATGGTGAGCAGTACGCCCGTGAAATTGATCAGGCCTATCCGGGTCCGGATCACGAGGATCTGATGAGCGTTGTGGACAAGGTGGTGGAGCTCGGTTGGGTTGACCCGGATCGTTTGTTTATCACCGGTGGCTCCGGTGGCGGTGTGCTCAGTGCCTATGCCACCGGTATGACCGACCGTTTCGCTGCGGCAGCGGTGATTAAACCCGTCATCAACTGGTTTACAATGGCGTTGGCCGCCGATATTGGGGTCATGGTGTCCCGCCACTGGATCCGCGGAGAGCCGTGGAAAGAACCCCAAAAGTACTTTGATCTTTCACCCATCCGCGTAGTGGGCAATGTGACCACCCCAACGCTGGTGATGGTAGGGGAGGAAGATTGGAGAACACCCACCTGGGAGGCCGAACAATGGTATACGGCGCTCAAAATGCAGGGCGTACCCGCGGCCTATGCGCGAGTACCGGGTGCTTCTCATTCCATTGCCGCGAGGCCAAGCAATATGGCATCCAAAGTGGACGCCATCATGGCTTGGTTTGCGCGTTTTGATCCGAAAAAAGCCACCGATACGGACTAAATGACGCGGTGCCTCAGATGCCAGTAACAGAGGCGGTGAAACCAGATTGCGGAGATAATTGGCGCGGAATGCAGGAGTCGAACCTGCGACCTTCGGTTTCGTAGACCGACGCTCTATCCAGCTGAGCTAATTCCGCGCGGTAGCCAACGAGACTGATGCCCGTCGGGGCGCGTAGTATACACACTTGACAGGGCCGGGCCAGCCGTCGGTTGCCTTCACACCTGAGCGCACGTACCCAGTCTGAACGCACTGTTTTCGGGGCTTGAACGAATCTGGAGGTTGGTCAGCATGCAGATCCTCATTGACGCCGATGCCTGCCCCGTTGTGATTCGCGAGATACTCTATCGCGCGGCCCAAAAGCGTGAGCTGAGGCTGACGCTGTTTGCCAATCAGTCGTTTCAAGTGCCGGCTTCGCCCTTGATCAGCCTGTATCAGGTGGCCAAGGGCCCCGACATGGCGGACCACGAAATTGCTGCGAGGGTCTCCCCTGGCGATCTTGTTATAACGGCAGATATTCCCCTTGCCAGCGAGGTGCTGGAGAAGGGCGCGCTGGTGGTGACCCCTCGTGGTGAGCGTTACACCGAAAATAACATTCGCCAGCGACTGCAAATGCGCGACTTTATGGAAACCATGCGCGCTTCAGGTGAGCACACGGGGGGGCCGCCGCCGCTCAACCAGACCGATCGCAAGACCTTTGCCGACCAGCTTGATCGTATCCTGACTCAAGCGGCGCGCAAGACCTGAGAGGTCTAACCCGACGAGGTGCCGCTGTTAACCACAGGTTGTGCCGCACGGTCACTGCAAAGAATGACCAGAAGATTGCTGACCAGTGTGGCCTTGCTATTGGCATCCAATTCGAGGATTTGCCGTGCAGACAACTGTTGCAGTGCGGCTTCTACCATACTCACTGCGCCCTCGACGATCTTGCCGCGGGCAGCCACAATAGCCGAGGCCTGTTGGCGCTGCAGCATGGCGCTGGCAATTTCTGGTGCGTAGGCGAGGTGGCTGATCCGGGCCTCAAGTACCTCGACTCCCGCTTTGCCAAGGCGCTCCTGAACTTCGACCTTCAGAATGTCGCCAATTTCGTTAGCGCTACCCCGTAGCGTGATGGATTCGCCCTCGTGGTCATCATAGGGGTAGCTGGTGGCCATGTTGCGAATGGCCGCTTCGCTTTGGATCGCGACGTAATCTTCATAGTCATCGACCTCAAAAACCGCTTCAGCGGTATCGACCACCCGCCACACCACGACCGCTGCGATTTCGATCGGATTCCCTGCAGAGTCGTTAACCTTGAGCTGGCCACTCTCGAAGTTACGGATTCTCAGGGAGACCCGTTGCTTGCTGTAAAAGGGGTTTGCCCAACGGAGGCCCAGTGCCCGGTCGGTCCCAACATATTGTCCGAAGAGTTGCAGTACCCGGCCTTCATTGGGTGCGACCATGTAGAAACCCGCAAGACAGATGCCCGCGAGTATCGCAATGAGTAATCCGAGAATTTTGAAGGCGGCGCCTCCGAGCATAATTGCTCCGGCAATCCCGGTGGCAATGGTGATGGGCAGGACAGCTAACATCGGGTAGCCCGAGGTTGTGGCGGCCCGTTTTTCATCTTGCATACGACTTCTCCCCAAAATTATTCTGATTTAGGTTTCCTGCTCGCGAGCCATCCGGCGGGCCGCAGGGCCCGTTAATACCTCACAGGTTATCAAACCGGGATGGGTTTGACAGTGATGCCCGGCCGATCCGCGCCTTCGCACATGTGCAACGGGTGCTTGGACTTTTTGATGGCTCGCGCTTACCTTAAGGCCAAAATGGTTCTCGATCAGGCGTCAACCCACTCAATGATTTCTGCCTCAAGGTTGTCCATATCCACACTTTCCTCGCTCACCGCCCAACCGATAACCGCGACCCCTGCCGCACGGGCTGAAGCCGCATCACCGGTAACCAGCGGATGCCAGTCCGGTAAAGGCTGGCGTTCATGAACAAGGCGATAGGCACATGTTTTTGGCATCCAAGCCAGCTCCGAGTCGGTCATGCGCTGAACATCGAGGCAATCCTTTACCTTGGAGAGGCGATCCGGGTAGCTGCCACAGCGCGCTGTCTCGGTATTGAGTAGTGTGCAGGCGACGCGGGTGTAAAAAACATCGGCCGTCTCCTCGTTGACCAGCTTGTGCAGGCAACACCGTCCGCAGCCGTCACAGAGGGACTCCCACTCGGTATCGGTCAACTCTTTTAGTGTTTTGCGTTCCCAGAAAGGTTTGGCAGACATGTCGGTTTTCTTTTGGGTGCTCATTCATCGCTTTGGGTGTTGATACTACAGTATTGGTCGCGCCGAATTGCTAAGGTAACGCGATGTTTGTGTCGTGGATCGGCGTGTATTCTGATCGCGATCACAACAGCGCGCCCGTATGACGGATAATCTCTTGAAAGAGTAAGGAGTGGTAAGCATGGATCTGGGAATCAAGGGGCGTCGAGCGTTGGTGTGCGCTTCCTCAAAGGGGTTAGGCAGAGGGTGTGCCGAGGCATTGGCGGCGGAGGGCGTTGATCTGGTTCTCAATGCCAGGGGTAGCGAGGCGCTGGAAGACACGGCTGATGAGTTGCGCCGTCTATACGGCGTGCAGGTCACTGCCGTGGCGGCGGATGTTACCAGCGAAGCAGGGCAGCAGGCGGTGCTTGGCGCCGCTGGCGATGTCGACATTCTGGTAACCAATGCTGGAGGGCCTCCCCCCGGCATGTGGTCTGACTGGACCCGAGAAGACTTTATCGCGGCCTTTGACGCTAACTTGTTGACCCCGATCGCCTTCATTAAGGCGCTCCTACCCGGTATGACAGAGCGCGGATGGGGCCGCATCGTCAATATCACCAGCGTTGCGGTGAAAGCGCCGATTCCCGTGCTCGGGCTGTCTAATACCGCTCGGTCAGGATTAACCGGCTACGTGGCGGGTGTCTCCAGACAGGTGGCGGGCACCGGGGTGACCATCAATAATCTATTACCGGGCCTCCACGATACGGATCGATTGGCCATGCTGGACAAGGTAGACGCCGCAGCGCGCGGGATCACGCTTGAGGAAGCCAGAGCGGCAAGGATCGGCACGATACCGGCGGGTCGCTTCGGCACGGCTGAGGAATTTGGGGCTGCCTGTGCGTGGCTGTGTTCGAATCACGCAGGATTTGTCATCGGCCAAAATATTCTGCTCGACGGCGGCGCCTTTCCCGGCGCGATGTAGCGATCAGCAGGGCGTTGGCTGCGGGGAACAGTGCTGAGCTTGGCTCACCTTTCCGACTGACGCGCGCGCAGTCGTTGGATCAGGCTTGAGGTGTCCCAGTGGTTTCCTCCCATGGCTTGCACGTCGGCATAAAACCCGTCTACCAGTTCGGTAACCGGCACCTCGACGTTGGCGGCGCGCGCCGCATTGATCACGATACCCAAATCCTTCCGCATCCAGTCGACGGCAAAGCCAAAGTCAAATTCCCTTGCGATCATGGTGCTGGCACGGTTGTCCATTTGCCAGGATTGCGCAGCCCCTTGTGAGATGACTTCGATTGCCCGTGAGGCATCCAAGCCGGCCTTCTCAGCGAAGTGAATCCCCTCTGCTAGTCCCTGCACCAGTCCCGCGATGCAAATTTGATTTACCATTTTGGTTAGCTGTCCCGTGCCCGGCGCGCCCATGTGTCTGACGCACTTGGCGTAGCATTCAATTAGCGGCACTGCCTCCCGGAAATCTGATTCGTCGGCACCCACCATGACGGTCAGTGCGCCTGTTTCAGCGCCGACTTGCCCCCCGGATACCGGGGCATCAAGAAACCGGACGCCAGTCTGGCGGGCGGCGCTATAGAGCGATGTGGCCAGCGCCTCCGAAGTCGTGGTGTGGTCAATGAGTAACGCCCCGGCGGGTAGTGTTTGCAGTGCGCCAATGTCCGACGTGGTTACCGACAGCACATCGTCATCGTTACCAACGCACAGCATCACCGCATCTTGTCCCGACGCTGCCTCGGCAGGCGTGTTCGCGACCGTGCCCGGGTATTCGTTTTGCCAGGCTATCGCGCGTGTGGGGGTGCGGTTGTAAACCGTCACGGCGTGACCCGCCCGCGCAAGATGCCCCGCCATGGGATATCCCATTGCACCCAGACCGATAAAGGCGATTTGCTTTTGTTGCGGTGTCATCTAGTCATTACTCTTGTCGTATAAATTGAGTTGAAAGAGTAACCCAAGAGACGAGGCCGGCGTGTATGAGCGAAGAGACTGACCCGCGAGGTATCGATGTTGTTATCGGTGCGGCTAGCGGTATCGGTGGCGCATTGGTGCAGCGTTGGCGAGAGGACAGACAACGACCGGTCCTGGCTGTCGCCCGCCCTGAATCCATCGCCCAATCGAGTGAACGTGAAGGTGTGTTAACCCACACCTGCGATTACAGCGACGAGGCGCTGGAGTCTCTCGCTGAAAGATTGATGAGCGAGGGTGGGGGTATCGCCCGCTTGGTGATCTGTAACGGTGTGCTGCAAGGGGAGGGGTATCGGCCCGAGCGCGCCCTCAGTCAACTCAACGTCGATGCCATGAGACGCGTGTTTGAAGTGAACACCTTTTTACCCATGCGGGTACTGGCCGCATTGTCTCCCACGCTCAAGCGCAGTAGCGCGCCTCGGATCGCGGCGCTGTCGGCTCGGGTCGGTAGCATTGGCGATAACCGCTTGGGCGGCTGGTACAGCTACCGGGCAAGTAAATCGGCGCTCAATATGATGCTCAAATGCGCTGCGCAGGAACTCAAGCGACTGAATCCGCGTGCAAAACTGATCGCTTATCATCCGGGCACGGTCGATACCCCACTCTCAAAACCCTTTCAGAGTAGCGTGCAGGAGAGCACGCTGCTGTCTGCTACCCGCGCTGCCGTAGCCTTGGATCGCGTACTCAGGGAGGCGCCCGTGGATGGCGAACTGTCCTATCTCGATTGGCGGGGAGATACGATCCCCTGGTAACAGGAGCGCTGGGACTTGAGCACTTTATGTGTCGCCTTCTGCACAGCTTGACACAGCGTTATCGGGTTAGACTCGTGTCGTAATAAAGCCGCTAGGGAGTAGGTTTTCGCATGAAAAATTTGACGACATGGGTTTTGACCGGGTTGCTGACCCTCGCAGCGCACGCTGTTTGGGCTGACGAGGGCAAGGAAAAAGAGACCGTTGAGAACTTCCGCAATGCGGGCACAGGTAATTTGATCGATGACGCCTATGGCTATGCGGTGTTTCCTTCGATTGGCAAGGGTGGCATCGGGATCGGTGGTGCCTATGGAAAAGGGGCGGTCTATGTCAAAGGAAAGCGGGTTGGCCTGACCAGTATGTCTCAAGTGTCCTACGGTCTGCAGCTTGGCGGCCAAGCTTATAGCCAGATTATCTTCTTCAAGGACGATCGCGCGTATAACGATTTCTCTTCGGGTAATTTCGAGTTCGGCGCCCAGGCGAGTGCCGTAGCACTGACCGCGGGCGCATCTGCCCAAACTTCCACTACGGGCAGTGGCTCTGCTTCATCCGGTACCGACAAGCGTCTGAATACGGTAACTGAGGAGCAATTCGACGAGCGCAGTGGCATGGCGGTGTTCACCATTGCCAAGGGCGGACTGATGTATGAAGCCACCATCAGCGGCCAGAAGTTCAAGTACGAGGCGCTTTGAAAGCCCGCCGCTTGAATTTGACAAAAAGCCGCCCTAGGGCGGCTTTTTTATGCGCGAAATTTGGGGACAGCCCGCCTGTTTATCCTTCAACGCTAAAGTGAATGTCAACGTCAGGCAGACGCCTGAGAAGCTCGTCACCCATGGCGCTGGCGGGTGTCCAGATACCGCCGCCGACGTTCAGCGTGTCGCGCGAGAGGCATAGACCTGCTTGCGCCAGCATTCGCGATGTTGCGCCATAGCCAGGGTCACGCTGTCCCGACACTTTAACTTTTAGGTGGTGGGTCCCGTCTGTTCCATGGGCCCAGAACTCAAAAAATCCATTATTGCGCGTTGCCTCACCCGGCCCCTCGCCCGGATCGGGAAGCATTTTTTTCAGTATGGCGCGGGTGGGAGTGAAGAAAGTGCCCGCCATCACCGCACCCAATCCGCCCGCGCTCAGCAAAGCCTTGGTGCGACTGCTGCAGAGTTGGGATTCGTCGTATCTGAAATCCTCCCCATAGGGTAGGCCGGCAAGTGCATGGGATCGACGCACCACTTTGGTGTTGATGGCCGCCATCACAAATGGCCCAGTCCAGGATTCAAAATTCTCATCCCAGGCGATGCCGGCCTGATCGGGAACATCGTTACCCGGAGTCACGTTGGCAGGGTAGAGGGCATAAGGATCCATGACGGTGTCGCGAATACTGGCGTCTTTTGATGCTTGCTCGGCAACAAACATTAGGCTGGCCACCGTTCCGCCGCTGACGCCGCCGGATGCTCGTCCCATGCGCCCCGAAATGTGGCTGGCGTAGCCGCCGTATCGGGCCTTGAACTGCTGCTGTAAGAAATAGACAGACAGATCAGAGGGGATGGAGTCAAAGCCGCAGCAGTGCACCAAGCGGGCGCCAGTTTCTTGGGCGATGGGATTGATGTGCTCGAACACGCCGGCCATCCATTGTGCTTCGCCAGTGAGGTCGCAGTAGTGAGTGCCCTCGCGAGCACAGGCTTCCAAAAGCGGCGTGCCATGTTGGGCGTAGGGGCCCACGGTGCTGATGACAGTTTGGGTTTGCCTGACCATCTGAGTCAGCTGTTCGGTGTCGTGACTATCGGCGATGACGATCGGGAGTTCGGGCATCTTCAGTTTGTCCCGAACCTGCTCGAGTTTCTGGCGGTTGCGCCCGGCAATGGCCCACTTGAGGTCGGACTGCGTTGTTGCGAGATATTCGGCGACCAGTTGGCCGGTAAACCCCGATGCGCCATAAAGTATGATTTCGTAATGTCTGTCTGACATCGTTGGTTGCTCTGCTAAACGTGGGGCGTCAAGGTTAGCAAGTCTTGCGCCTCACTCGCGCCATCGATGATGGTATTTCTTTGCAGCCTGTCTCGCCTGTTGTCGCACAGGAGACCGCATATGTTGAGCTGATTAACGGGAGATGCGTTAAAACCCGCTACTGTTGGTCGACGTATCAAAATCCATCAGATGCGACATATCCACATAGAGTGGGTGGACCGTGCGGGTTACAATTGCGGCGTCAGGGATTACACCAAGGATGGTGTTCGTCACGATTAGCCGGGGCATAGGTCTGTAGATCACTTGACGGCAAAACCAAGGAGATGAGCATGTTCACCCAGCTTCGCCGCGCGGCTTGGCCTATTGGTATCGGTATCGCCGGGATTGCGGTCTTCGTGTTGCTGCAGGTCACCAAGCCAAAGCCTTTACCCAACATAGAGCCGCCGAGGCCGACCAGTGTGGAAGTGGTGCCGTCTATCCGCACGACATCACGCCCTACCGTAGTGGCCTATGGTGAAGTCAGACCCGGGGTTCGCACTGAGGTGGTCGCTCAGGTGGGTGGGAGGATTACGTCTGTATCACCTGCCTTCATCGAGGGCGGATCATTCGCGCCTAACGAGGTGCTTCTCAAAATTGAGGATACCGATTATCTGGCAGCGGTCGACGAGCGTGAAGCGCGTGTTGCCGCGGCCAAGGTCGATCTGGAGCAAGCGCTGGCGGATGCCGATGTGGCGCGCAAGCAGCTCGCGGGACAAAAAAACCCGTCTCCTCTGGCTTTGAAAAAACCGCAGGTGGCGCGGGCACAGGCGGCCCTTAAAGCTGCCCAAACAGCACTTTCGCTGGCACAGACGAACCTCGAGAGAACGCGAGTCAGCCTGCCTTTTGCCGGGCGCGTGCAGCGCCAGTCCGCTGATCTCGGGCAGTATGTTGGCCCAGGCAAGGTACTGGGAACTGTATTTGGCACCGACGTCGCCGAGGTGAGGTTGGCTCTGACAGACAGTCAGTTGACCTCTCTCGGGATCCCCATTGGATTTAGCGGGGAGGGTGAGAACGCATTGTCGGTAACACTGTCGGCGGTAATCGGGGGTGAAGTGCATTATTGGCGGGGCCAATTAACGCGACTTGACGCCGCGATTGACCCGGGTACACGCTCGGTTTACGGCACTGTTCGTGTTGAGGACCCCTACGGCAGTGGCGCCGGAGGGGGTATGCCTCTGGCAGTCGGACTGTATGTCGACGCAGAAATCGAAGGTCGAACTCTCATCGATGCCGTGCAAATTATGGCTGAGGGGCTCCGCGCGGGAGACGAGGTATTTGTTTTGGATGGCGAAGGCTTGTTGGATGTGAGAAAGGTGGAGGTTGTGCACCGAAATCGATCCACCGTGCTCCTGAGCTCCGGCGTTGAAGCAGGAGATCTGATCATCGTATCCGCCATTCGTAACCCTGTCAGAGGCATGCGCCTGCAAGCGATGGACTCTGCCGGCATCGCCGAGCGCACGACCCCAGCCACGCCTTCGAAAGATAACGGAGCCTGAAGGTAAATCTATGGAAGGTCTGATTCGGTGGTGGGTTCGGAACCCCGTCGCGGCGAACCTGTTTATGCTCATTATCCTCACCGCAGGCTGGCTGGGGTTAAGAAGCATTGAAAAAGAGGCTTTTCCCTCGGTTCAGCCCGACGTCGTTAGGATCGAGATGATTTGGCCGGGAGCATCTCCGAAGGAAGTAGAGCAGCAGGTCATCCAACGGGTAGAGGAAGCACTCAAAAACGTGTCCAACGTTTACCGCGTCACCTCGGAGGCACGCGAGAGCTCGGGATCGCTGACGGTAGAAACCTACCCCAATGTCGACCTCAATGCGTTCCTTAACGATGTCAAAAATGCGGTCGACTCTATTACCTCTTTCCCCAGAGATATAGAGAACCCGCAAGTCAGGCGCTGGGAATGGCGTCAGGAGATGATCCGCGTTGCTCTGGTGGGCAATGTCGGGGAGCGGGCTCTAACCAGGCTGGGCAATGAGCTGCGCAATGATATGGCTGGTTTGGCCTACCTGTCTCAGGTTGATGTGTTTGGTACGCGTCGGGAGGAGGTTACGATAGAGCTATCTGAGCGTGCCTTGCGGCGCTACGGGTTGAGCTTTACCGAGGTTGCCAGCGCGATTCGCAGAGATTCCATGAATATTTCTGTGGGTGAAATTCGGACTCAAACAGGCGACGTGCAGCTCCGGGCTGAGAACCTGGCAGACACCCAGGATGATTTCGAAAACATCGTGATCCGCCAAACAGCAGATGGCGGCGAAATTCTGCTCAGGGACGTGGCGACAGTCATTGACGGGTTTGAGCAAAACGATATTCTGGCGACTTTGGACGGAATGCCGGCGATTTTGCTTCAGGCCAAATCGACCGACGACATGCAAGTCGTGAAGGCGAGCGCCGCAGTGAAGCAGTGGATTGAGGAGACGCGTCCTGCGCTTCCCAGTGGAGTCGAACTCATACTGTGGTCAGATCAAGCAGATATTTACAGTGATCGTATGGACTTGATCGCCAGTTCCTCAATCCTGGGGCTGATACTGGTGTTCCTGGTGCTGATTTTGACATTGGAACCAAAAGTCGCGTTGTGGGTGACGGTGGGCATCGGTGTCAGCTTTCTCGGAGCGTTTGCATTGTTGCCCGCCAACGGGGTGTCTTTGAATCTCTTGTCGACGTTTGCTTTTTTGTTGGTGCTTGGCATTGTGGTTGATGATGCGATTGTGGTGGGGGAGAGTATTCATCACCACGTTCACCAGCGCGGAATGCGCGGCGAGGAGGCCGCCGTTGCGGGGGCTTTCGCGGTGAGCAGGCCAGTAATCTTCGCCGTCTTGACGACGATAGTGGCATTCGCTCCGTGGCTATTCGTGTCGGGTGTCACAGCACAATTCACCCGGCAATTGTCGATTGTCATCACGCTCGCTTTGACATTCTCGCTGCTGGAGGCGTTCCTGATTCTACCCAGTCATCTTCGCACCCTCGATAGCACTCCGCCCACTTCCAGGTGGCGAATTCGGCAGCAGCGGGTCGCGGATTGGATTGTTCACTTTGCAGACACACGGTATCGCCCATTTTTGGACTATTGTCTGAAGCACCGTTACACCACAACCATGGTGTTCTTTTCGCTTTTTCTGGTATCACTCGGTTTGTACACCAGCGGCTGGGTGAAATTTTTCTTCTCGCCACAAGTCGAGAACGAGGAGGTTTACGTCAATGTGCGTATGCCCCCTGGCACGCCTTTCGATCGCTCACTTGAAGTTTTGGGTCAGCTTCAGCGAGCAGAGAAACAATTGGCAGAGGAAATCAATGCAGAGGCCAAAGCCGGAACAGGCACCGGTGAATTGATTGAGAGCTGGGCGACAGTCGCGAGGCGAGGCGAGGTCACTGCGATTATTCAGCTGGCGCCGCCAGGGCAGCGTCACCTCAGCGCAAAGGAGACGGCGGATCGTTTCTCCACGCTGGTGGGCGATGTCCCGGATGCTGATGAGGTGAAAGTGAACTACACCATCAGCGACAGTGAGGCCAGCATCACGATCTTGCTGCAGCACGACGATCTTGAAACCTTGACGGCGGCCAGCAGCGCGCTACAGCAACACCTGAGCAGCTACGACAAAACCTTCTTTATCCGCGATGATCAATGGGGCGCATTGCCCGAGTTGCGTTTGCAGTTAAAGCCAGGAGCAGAAAAGCTCGGGATAGCACTGGGCGATGTGTCAATGCAGGTGCGTCAGGCGTTTTATGGAGAGGAGGTGCAACGACTGCCACGTGAAAATGGTGACGTGCGGGTGATGGTGCGCTACCCCGAGCGGGATCGAGGCTCGCTGGCGACTTTTGAGGATGTGCGCATTCGCACGCCGGATGGCAGGTTGGTGCCGATGCTGTCGGTGGTCGACATCGAGGTCGGTCAGTCCACCCGGCGGATCACCCGTCGCGATGGTGATCGCGTCGTGACGGTTCGTGCAACAGTCGAGCCCGAGTCACTGGGCGAGATTAACCGAACCGTGAGGGAGGACTACCTGCCGGTGCTCGCGGCTACCTATCCCGGTTTAAAGATTCTTAAAGGGGGGTCACAAGAGGCCGAGGCTGAGTTTTACAGCGAGATTGTAGCGCTATACACCATTGCATTATTCGTGATTTACGCGCTTATTGCGGTTGCTTTTCGGTCCTACAGCTTGCCCCTGCTTATTATGACCGCGATGCCCTTTGGCTTTATGGGCGCCGTATTTGGACATTTACTGTTCAACTTGCCCATGGCGATGTTCTCTTATTTCGGTATCGGTGCGGCGGCGGGAGTGGTGATTAACGACAATCTCGTGCTCATAGATTACGTACGGCGCCTGGAGCGAGAGGGGATGTCGCCGCCCGAGGCGTTGGTGACCTCGGCGATCAGTCGGTTCCGCCCCATATTCCTGACGACCGTCACCACTTTTATTGGCCTGATTCCGATTATGGTGGAACAGTCTACCGGTGCCGCGTTCCTGAAGCCCGCCGTACTCTCGCTGGCGTTTGGCGTGTTCTTTGCGCTGTTCGTCAGTTTGTTATTGGTGCCAGCACTGTACCTTATCGGCTACGACTGGAAGCAGTGGCGCCTCGCCCGGAAGGCGCCCAACGTCGAGGGTCATGGCACGGCGGCAGTGTCTGGTGGCACTATCTGACGCCGTGCATCATCCGCTTTAACAGCGGAGATAAGACTAGCAGAGCCAAAGCGCCCGCGAGCCCGATGTATAACAGTTGGCTGAAAAGATCAGTATAACCAGCCGCAGTATCTATCGCGCCGACAGTTGCGGACCGCGTGGCGACCGCGGCGATTTGTGCCGCGACATAAGATGAGTAGGCTGAAGCCAAAAACCAGGCGCCCATCATTACGCCCATTACACTAGGTACCGCCAGCTTTGTAACCGCAGAGAGGCCTACCGGGCTAAGACAGAGCTCCCCGGTAGTGTGAAGGAGGTACGCCAGTATTAGCCACCAGGCCGATACAATACCAGCCTGATCGGGGAACTGTGCGCCATAGACCAATGCGCCGAAGCCCAGCCCCGCCTGAGCGATGCCCAGCGAAAATTTTACAGGTGTGCTGGGTTCCCACCCCTTTCGAGAGAGTTTCGTCCAGAGTAAGGCAAAAAACGGTGCTAGCGTAAAAATGAAAAAGGCGTTGGCGGCGCCAAATTGTGCCGCGGTGAGTGGAACGCCAAAAAGCATCTTGTCGGTGGCGCGATCGGCATAGAGCGTCATGGAGCCCGCCGCTTGCTCAAAGAGCGCCCAGAACACGACCGTGGACAGCGTGAGCACAATAAGCACAAACATGCGTTCTCGCTCGACCTTGTCGCAACGCGCAATCAGAAACCAGGCGAGCCCGGCAAGTACCGCGATGGAAATCCCGTCGAGCAAGGTGCCGACGGTATCGGTGAGTTGAACCAGTTGCCATATGATGGCCACCATGACGAGGCTGGCAACATAGATAGCCCTCTCGATGGTGAGTCCCGGTAAGCCCACCGTTTTTTTCAGTTGCGCGGGGTCAATGGGTTCTCCGTGACCCGCCAAAAATTGCTGACCCCACTGGAAGAATATCAGCCCAAAGAGCATACCGACGCCGGCCGCGCCAAAGCCCCATGACCAGCCATAGACTTCGCCTAGCCACCCGCAGAGCAGAGTGGCGGTAAACGCCCCGATGTTGATGCCCATGTAAAAGATGGTGAAGCCGGAATCACGTCTTGGATCACCCTCGGCATACAGTTTGCCCACGACGGTAGAGATGTTGGGTTTGAGAAAGCCCACACCAACGACAATCAGTGCCAGCGATAGATAAAAAACCGACAGGGCAACCTCGTCACGGACAATGCCGTCGGCGGTTTGACGAGCAGCATCGCCTTCAAAGGCCATGCCCAAGTGACCAGCAACCAGTAGTAGTCCGCCCAGAGTGACAGCTTTGCGCATGCCGATGAAGCGATCGGCGACAAGCCCGCCCAGCACGGGCATCGCATACACCAGAGAGGCGTAACTGCCCAATACACCCAGCCCCGCGGCGTCGGAAAACAGGTGGTATTTGGTCAAATACAGCAATAGCAGGTATTTCATGCCATAAAAGGAGAAACGCTCCCACAGCTCAGTGGCAAAGCAGATATAGAGGCCTTTTGGATGCCCCCATAGGTCGTCTGTGTGCGCAGCGGGTGATTGCATAAAGGTTTTCCTGTGGGGTCCGTTCCGGATGGCCAGCCGTCAGCAGCTGTTGCTTAGGCAGCCTGTTGCGGTGCCAGCTTACGCTGTGGCGACTTGTTGTGTCACGCCGCGCGCGCCCAATGGTGAGCACCGAGCGCGGTCGCCATTTCGTTAGCGTCGGTAACGCGTTTGACACTGGCGAACAACGCGCCTGCCTGTGGATAATAAAATTTGAGATAGACCAGCCATTGCTTGATCGGGTTTACGGCATAGCGCGGATCGTATTTGTTTCGGTTTGCCTCGAGAAAATCTATCAGCAGCAGCTTCACCTGTTCCCACTCAAAAAGGGGGGGCGGCGTTCCTTGATGGAGCGCCTGAACGGCGGCCCCCAGATCAGGTCGGCACAAGGCACCTCGCGCCAGCATAAAGGCCTCACAACCACTCACGCTGGCGCAGCGCTGGATGTCGGCAGGATTCCATAGCTCCCCGTTGGCGATTACCGGGAAAGGCAGACTCTCCCTCGCTTCCGCCAGCCGATGCCAGTGTGCCGGAGGGCGGTATCCTTGCCTTCGAGTGCGGGCATGAATGGTCAGTTCGGTCAGCGGTGCCTGCTCGAGCGCCAGAACGATATCTTCGAACTCCGCGTCGCTGTCGAAGCCCAGCCGAATCTTCGCTGTTACCGGGGTGCGGGCGGGAACACTATCCCTCACCGCCACACAAATGGATCTGATCAGATCAGGAGTTCGTAGCAATGCCGCACCGCCGCGCGAACGATTAACCGTTTTGGCAGGGCAGCCGAAGTTGAGGTCGATGCCCGGTGCGCCCAGTAGCGCGACACGGCGGGCATTAGCGGCCATTAATGTTGGATCAGAGCCCAGCAGCTGCACATAGACGGGCACGCCGCTAGGAGTGAGCCCGCCTGACAACAGTTCAGGTGCATATCGATAAAAAACGCGTTTGGGGAGTACCGTTTGAGACACGCGAACAAATTCGGTGACGCACCGCTCGTAGCCGCCTATGTCCGTGAGCAGCTGGCGCATAAGGGAGTCCATGACGCCCTCCATGGGTGCCAGAATCAATCGGGGCGCGGGTTTTGCGTGGGTGCTCATGCGGCGCAGGGTAACCAGATAATGGGCTTTTTAACAGTGGGCGTGACCTTGCGCCGCTCCCTTTGTAAACTCGCGCCTCTGAGAGGTGAGACGTTGCACCGTGGCTGTGGACGCCGACTATGAATCCTAACTATCTCGACTTTGAGCAACCCATTGCCGAACTCGAAATGAAAATCGAGGAGTTGCAGGGGGTTGGCGATGGCGCCGAGCTGAATCTCGCCGAGGAAATAGAGCGTTTGCGCGTCAAATCGACGGCGTTGACGGAAAAAATTTATGCCAACCTCAGCGCATGGGACATTGTGCGAGTGGCCCGCCATCCGCTGCGCCCGTATTCCCTGGATTATATTCCCCAAGTCTTCACCGAGTTTGATGAGTTGCACGGCGATCGTCATTTTGCCGACGACAAAGCCATTGTTGGTGGTGTGGCGCGTTTGGATGGCAAGCCCGTGATGGTCATTGGTCAGGAAAAGGGTCGAGCGGTAAAGGATAAGGTCTATCGCAATTTCGGCATGCCCAAGCCTGAGGGCTATCGCAAGGCCATGCGACTGATGGAGATGGCAGAGCGCTTCAAGATGCCGGTTGTCACCCTAATAGATACACCCGGCGCTTACCCGGGTATCGACTCTGAAGAGCGTGGCATTTCCGAGGCCATCGCGCAAAATCTTGCAGTGATGTCGCGGCTCAGGACGCCCGTTGTCTGCGTTGTGATTGGGGAGGGATCCTCCGGTGGCGCTTTGGGCATAGGCGTGGGTGACCATCTGGCCATGTTGCAGTACGCCACCTATTTTGTGATCTCGCCTGAGGGGTGTGCCAATATCATCTGGAAGAGCTCTGAATTTGCGCCTGACGCCGCGGCTGCAATGGGGGTGACGTCATCCAAGCTTGAGGAATTGGGAATTGTCGATGCGACCATCGCCGAGCCTTTGGGTGGCGCTCATCGAAACCCCACGGAGATGGCGGCGCGTGTCCAAGGGCACCTTATCAGCCAGATTGATCGGTTGTTCTCGATGGACACCGAGGCCATGCTGGAAGCGCGTTATCGCCGGCTCATGTCCTACGGGAACTGATCCCTGGTCAGGGCCCCCTTGCGCGAATTACTCTCACCCTTGCCCGGCAGTGTGATCGATGCTTCCCACTGGTGGGTGGCGCTGTCCGGCGGTGCGGACAGCGTGGCGTTGTTGCACGCGCTCCATTCGTTACGCGCAGAGGCGCAGGGCCCCTCCATCTCTGCGGTTCACGTCAATCATGGCTTGCACACTGATGCGGCCGAGTGGGTTGCGCTCTGCCGGCGTCACTGTGACGCGCTGAAGATTCCGCTCTGTATTGAAACTGTTGATGTGCAGTCTTCAGGTCGCGGCCTGGAAGCGGCGGCGAGAGAAGCCCGATATCACGCGTTTGAAAAGGTGTTGCTCGAGGGCGACGTGCTGTTCACCGCGCACCACGCCGATGACATGGTAGAAACCGTCCTGCTGCGTCTTTTTCGTGGTGCTGGACCGCGGGGGCTTGCCGGTATTCCCCGTCAACGCGCTTGCGGCAAAGGCACAATTTTCAGACCGTTTTTGGAGACGCCGCGGGCGCTGCTTTACGACGCTGTGACGCGTGCAGAGCTGGAGTACGTCACCGACCCCAGCAACCTCAGGGTAGACCAGGATCGAAATTATCTGCGGCAGGTGGTGATACCCGCCGTTGAGGCCCGCTGGGCGGGCTACAGGGACACAGTAGTGCGTGCCGCGCAGTTACAAAGCCAAGTGCAGCGGCGACTCTCCCGACTGCCATTACCCCTGACTCACACCATCATGGGCGAGCCGGCACTGGAAATTGATTCAGAGATGGATTCTGACCTGCTGGCGGCGCAACTTCACCAGTGGCTGAGCGAATCCGAGACGGAGGTCCCCGACAAGCGGCGGTTGGTCGAGTTTGCCCGTCAGGCCTTGACCGCACAGCCGGACAGATTACCTGAGCTCACTTGGAATGAGCGGTGCCTGAGGGTGTGGCGGAAGCGGGTAATCGATGTGTCCGAGCCTGAGGCGAGTCGGGGGCTGCCAGAGAACATTGTGGTAGGGCAGGCGCTAGCGGGTGCTTGGGGGGAGCTCAGTTGGAGCGTCGACGAATCCGGCCCCACGCTCTGTGAGGGAGCCACATTGACCGTACTGCCCAGCCACCAAGTTGCTTCGCTGACCTCCCCGGCGGGGGTTCGTAAGCCTACCCCTAAGTGGCTTCAGGAAAGGGAAGTGCCGCCTTGGTGGCGATCCCAACTCCCTGTTTTATATGATAATAACGACCCTGTTTGGATTTTGCCGGTGGGCCCCCTTGAGGGGATTACCGCTCGTGATGCGCCGCGTAAAGGTCGGGGCATGACACCGGTTTGGCGACCTTTTTCAGCACTTTGAATTGAGCCTTACCGGGCTTCCTGTTAGACTAGCCGGCCATCAGAGGGTCGTTCTCGAGAGGCGCCGAAACAGGTGTCCGGGGCCACTCTTTTTTTGGTGGAATCCATGGCGAAATATGTCTTCGTTACTGGTGGTGTGGTGTCCTCGCTCGGTAAGGGGATTGCAGCCGCCTCACTCGCCGCGTTGCTCGAAGCCCGCGGTCTGAAAGTCACCCTCCTCAAACTAGACCCCTACATCAACGTCGATCCCGGCACCATGAGCCCGTTTCAGCACGGGGAGGTGTTTGTGACCGACGATGGGGCAGAGACCGACCTCGATCTTGGGCATTACGAGCGGTTTACCCGCGCAACCATGAGCCGGGCCAACAATTTTACCGCTGGGCGGGTCTACGATGAGGTGCTGCGCAAGGAGCGCAGGGGTGACTACCTCGGCGGCACAGTGCAGGTAATCCCCCACATTACGGACGAGATAAAGCGCAGGGTGATCGAGGGTGCAGGAGATGCGCAGGTTGCCGTGGTAGAAGTGGGCGGCACCGCAGGCGATATTGAGAGCCAGCCTTTTCTCGAGGCGGTTCGTCAGTTAAAACTGGAACTGGGGGCGAGCAATGCCTTGCTGATGCATCTGACCCTCATCCCCTATATTCCCACCGCAGGGGAGATCAAAACCAAGCCCACCCAGCATTCGGTGAAGGAGCTGCGTTCAATCGGTCTGCAACCCGAGGTGCTGCTCTGTCGCTGTTCGGTTGAGGTCGACGACAGCGCCAGACGCAAAATTTCTCTCTTCACCAATGTGGAGGAGCGCGCGGTAATCCCCCTGTTGGACGCAGACTCTATTTACCAAATTCCCGGGCACTTGAATGCCAGCGGTTTGGATACATACATTCTGGAAAGGCTCGCACTGGATCAGCCGGCTGCGGATTTATCCGAGTGGGAGGACGTTGTCAGGCGGGAGTTCAGTCAGCGACAAGGCGTCGTCAGGGTTGGCATGGTGGGCAAGTATGTTGATCTGGTGGATGCCTACAAATCGCTGAACGAAGCGCTGGATCACGCTGGCCTGCAAACCGATGCTAGGGTACAGATCTCGTATATCGATGCCGAGGAAATAGAATCCAAGGGCGTGGAGTTGTTGGCTGAGTTGGACGCGATACTGGTGCCTGGTGGCTTTGGCGATCGCGGTATTCAGGGCAAGATAGACGCGGTTCGTTTTGCGCGGGAACAGGGAATCCCGTTTCTGGGTATTTGTCTCGGCATGCACATGGCCTTGATCGAATACGCCCGCCACGTTTGCGAGCTTCAAGGCGCGCACTCTACAGAAATGCAGCCCGATACGCCGCATCCAATCATAGCGTTGATCACCGAGTGGCAGACGGCCGACGGCAGTGTCGAGCAGCGTTCCGAGGACTCTGACCTCGGAGGCACCATGCGGCTCGGCGCACAAACCTGCCAACTGGTAGAGGGTTCGCGCACCCGAGAAATCTACGGCGCAGATCAGATCTCGGAGCGTCATCGTCATCGTTATGAGGTGAACAGCAACTATGTCGCCAGGTTGGAAGATGCGGGTATGAAGATGAGTGGCTGGTCGCTCGATGGTGAATTGGTAGAAATCATCGAATTGCCCTCACATCCCTGGTTTGTGGCATGTCAATTTCACCCGGAGTTCAAGTCGCGGCCCCGGGGCGGTCACCCCCTCTTCACCAGTTACATCAACGCGGCTCTGGCTGTTTCGAAGCACCGCGGTATTAGCGCGTGACCGGCGTTCACCGCACTGTTGAGGTGGGGCCCTGCAGCTTTGCAAATGACAAGCCGCTGGTGTTGATCGGCGGCATTAACGTGCTGGAGAGTCGTGATCTTGCCCTTGAGAGCGCAGCGGTATTCGAACGCACTGCGCGTTCATTGGGGATGCCCTACGTGTTCAAAGCCTCATTCGATAAAGCCAATCGATCTTCGGTACACTCTTTCCGTGGACCCGGTATGGAGGAGGGGCTAAAGCTTCTCGCAGAGGTAAAAAGCACTTTTAACGTACCCACTATTACCGACGTCCACTCGCCAGAGCAGGCTTTCCCGGTGTCTGAAGTCTGCGAAATCCTTCAATTACCGGCTTTTTTAGCGCGGCAAACAGACCTGGTCGAAGCCATGGCAAGAACGGGTGCGGCCATTAATATCAAGAAGCCGCAGTTCCTGAGCCCGGAACAAATGGCGAACGTGGTCGACAAGTTCCGTGAATGTGGCAACGACCGTCTAATGGTCTGCGAGCGCGGCAGTAATTTTGGGTATGACAATCTGGTCGTGGACATGTTGGGTTTTGATGTGATGCGCCATGTGACCGGGGGTTGTCCGCTGATTTTTGACGTGACCCATGCACTGCAACGACGTGATCCGGGTGATACTGCCTCTGGCGGAAGACGCTCGCAGATTGTCAATCTCGCCAAAGCGGGTGTGGCGGTGGGGATAGCTGGCTTGTTTCTGGAGGCGCACCCAGATCCGGATAACGCGTTGTGTGATGGACCGAGCGCCCTACCGCTGGCGCAACTCGAACCGTTTTTAACTCAGGTAAAAGCAGTGGACGACCTTGTGAAAGCTCAGTCTCCGCTGACTATCAGTTAGAACCCTCAGTGACAGGAGTCCTTTTGTGAGTGAGATCGTCGATGTGCGCGCGTTCGAGGTGCTGGATTCTAGGGGGAATCCCACCGTGATGGCTGAGGTTACGTTGGGCGACGAGAGTGTGGGAAGCGCTTGTGCTCCCTCGGGTGCGAGCACCGGTACTCGTGAAGCCTTGGAGCTGCGCGACGGGGACGCTGCCCGGTATTTGGGCAAGGGCGTTCTAACTGCGGTGGGCCATGCCAATGGGCCGATCAGAGAGTTGCTGATTGGCCACGACGCCCTGGACCAATCGGGCATCGATCAGCGCATGATTGAGGCTGACGGGACTGAAAACAAAGCCCGCTTTGGTGCCAATGCGATTCTTGCGGTATCTCTGGCAGTCGCCAAAGCGGCCGCGATGTCAGCTAAAAAGCCGCTGTATCAGCACATCGCTGATCTTGCCGGGGTTTCCAATTTATCCTTGCCGGTGCCGATGATGAATATCCTCAATGGCGGTGAGCATGCCGATAACAATGTTGATATTCAGGAGTTCATGATTCAGCCGGTGTCTGCCCCGAACTTCGCTGAAGCTTTGCGTATGGGAGCAGAGGTTTTTCACCACCTCAAAAAGACTTTGTCCTCGCGAGGACTCGCAACTGCCGTCGGGGACGAGGGCGGATTTGCACCCAACCTACCTTCCAACGCCGCCGCGCTTCAAGTAATCGCCGAGGCGATTGCCAGCGCCGGTTATGCGCTGGGTGAGGACATCACCCTTGCGCTGGATTGCGCGGCCTCTGAGTTTCATCGAGACGGTCGATATCATTTGGCGGGAGACGGTCGTGATTTCGACAGCAGCGGTTTTGCGGAATATCTGTCGGGTCTTGTTGACCTTCATCCGATCGTCTCTATTGAGGACGGGTTGGATGAGTCTGATTGGGCAGGGTGGCGGATACTCACAGAAAAGCTGGGTCAGCGCGTGCAGTTGGTGGGTGACGATTTGTTTGTCACCAACACCGAGATCCTGAAGCGCGGTATCGATGAGGGGATCGCCAATTCCATACTCATAAAATTTAATCAGATAGGCTCCCTCACTGAGACGCTTAATGCGATTGCTATGGCGAAAGCCGCGGGGTATACGGCGGTGATTTCTCATCGCTCTGGCGAGACGGAGGACGCTACTATTGCCGACCTTGCGGTGGGAACGGGGGCCGGTCAAATCAAAACGGGGTCACTCTGTCGATCCGATCGAGTGGCCAAATACAACCGATTGCTCCGCATCGAGTCGGAGCTGGGATTGACCGCCCCATATCCGGGTCGAGCTATCCTCATGGGGCGTTAATGCGCTGGCTTTTTGTCTGTTTGTCAGGTCTATTCCTGTTGCTGCAATATCGACTGTGGTTCGCAGAGGGCGGCCTAGCGGAAGCAGATCGTTTGCAGATCCAATTGGAACAAGCCGAGCAAGAAAATCAGAAATTGATTGAACGAAATGCCGGGTTGACGCGGGAAGTGGTGGCGCTTCAAAACGGAGACGAAGCGGTTGAGAAAAATGCCCGGGAGCATCTGGGGCTGATCAAGGACGGCGAGGTTTACTACCAGTTTGTCGAAGGGCAAGAAACGCCGTGAGCAGTATCTGGGCGGTGGTCCCCGCGGCGGGCACCGGACGTCGGCTGGGTGGTGAGACCCCTAAACAATATCGAGAGATAGCTAGCGTCCCACTGTTGGAGCACACGTTGCGGGCACTGCTGCGGTCTCCGGATATACAGGGGATTATGGTGGCGCTGGATCCGTCTGACCGGCGCGCGGAGGGCATTCCGAGTCTTGCTGACGTGCGAGTAGAGACGACTCCGGGCGGCAGTGAGAGGTCAGCATCGGTGCTGGCCGGTCTGAACGCGCTTGCCAACAGGGTGACGTCGAATGACTGGGTGTTGGTGCATGACGCGGCGAGGCCCTGCCTGGACTACCCGTCACTCTGCGCATTGATCGAGCACGCGCGTGGCTTTGGTGAAGGGGTTATTCTCGCGGAGCCCATTGCGGATACCTTAAAGCGGGTCGACGAGGAGGGGGCGATTGCGGCCACGGTGGATCGGAGTGCGTTATGGCGTGCTCAAACGCCTCAGCTGTTTCCCTTTCACCAGTTATACAGCGCCCTTAATGCCTGTCTGGCTAATGGTGTGAACGTGACTGATGAAGCGATGGCTGTGGAGTGGGCCGGTGGACGGGTGCGGGTGCTGGCGGGGCCACCGAGCAACATTAAAGTCACGCTCGAAGCAGATCTTGCCTTCGCAGCGCTGCTTTTACATCAACAAAACAGGGAGGGCATGTGATGCGGATTGGCCATGGCTTTGACGTTCACGCCTTTTGTCCCGGTGATCACGTTATGTTGGGCGGGGTTCGTGTTGAGTGTGACCGTGGCTTAGAGGCGCATTCCGATGGTGACGTCGCTTTGCACGCGCTCTGCGACGCGCTATTGGGCGCAGCGGCGCTTGGAGATATTGGTCAACATTTCCCCGATACAGACCCTACATTTCGTAACGCGGACAGCCGCATACTGCTTGGATCCGTGATGGACAAAATTGGGCAAGCGGGTTGGCGGGTCAGTAACGTTGACGTGACCATCATCGCCCAAGTACCCCGCCTGGGAGATTATTTGCTGGCTATGCGCGCGTGCGTCGCCACCGACTGTCGGGTCGATGAGGGGCAGATTAATTTCAAGGCAACGACCACGGAGCGGCTGGGTTATATCGGTCGGGAAGAGGGTATTGCGTGCCACGCTGTCGTGTTACTGCAGAATGAGGCCCACACCTAATGAGTCAATTGGGTATTGGCATGACCTCCCAGCGCACGCGTGAGCGATTGATTCAGCGGTTGATGGAGCAAGGCATTACCCGCTTAGAGGTGTTAGAGGCTATTCGCAGCATGCCTCGGCATCTGTTTGTTGATGAAGCGCTGGCGCATCGCTCCTATGAGGACACGGCATTACCCATTGGCTACGGACAGACGCTGTCGCAACCCTACATGGTCGCAAAAATGAGTGAACTGGCGTTGGCTGCGGGTCGGCCGAAGCGAGTGCTCGAGCTGGGGAGCGGCTCTGGTTATCAGACCGCGATTTTGGCTTCGTTGGTGGATGAGATCTGCGCCATAGAGCGTATTAAACCGTTACTCGACCGTGCGCGAAAACAGTTACGTGCACTCAAGATTCGCAACGTGCGCTGGCGACATGGCGATGGGCTTGAGGGATGGGCGTCCGAGGCGCCCTTCGATCTAATTTTGGGAGCTGCGGCGCCCGAGCGTCTTCCGCAGACGCTGCTCGATCAGTTAGCGCCGGGCGGACGCTTGATCCTGCCAGTGGGAGGGCGCAGACAGAAGCTGATTATGGTGACCGCGTGCGAAGAGGGTTTCACGGAAGAAATGGTGGAGGAAGTGAACTTCGTGCCTATGATCAGCGGTACATCTCGGTAGTGCAGGGTCCAACCGGCATATTTCTGCGAGGATTGGCCATGGGTGCGGCCGACGTGGTACCCGGTGTTTCCGGCGGCACCGTTGCGCTGATAACGGGTATTTACGAGCGGCTGATCAGCGCTCTGGTATCGGTAGATAAGGAAGCGCTTATGTTGTTGTTGCACGGCCGGTGGCGCGCGCTTTGGTATAGAATTGACGGCCCTTTTTTAGCCTGGCTACTGGCAGGGATTCTCACCGCAGTTTTTTCTTTGGCGTCAGCCGTGCATTGGCTACTTGAGTATTACCCTCAGCCGCTGTGGGCATTTTTTTCGGGCCTGATCTTAATCAGCGGGCTCGTATTGGTCAGGGACGAAGTTAACGTCGCGAAGCTTGATCACCTCCTGATGTTTACCTTGGGTGCCGCACTTGCGGTCGTTATAGAGACATTACCGCCGTCCGGATTTCTGGCTGGCTTGCCGGGGCTGTTTTTTGCGGGAGCGATTGCCATTTGCGCCATGATTTTGCCGGGTATTTCGGGCAGCTTCATCCTGGTGCTGCTCGGGATGTACGTGCCCGTGCTGGCGGCCATCAGGGAGCTGCAGTTCAATCAACTGGCCGTATTCGCTTTAGGCTGTGCGGTTGGTTTATTGTGTTTTACGCGATTGCTGAGTTGGCTGTTAAAGCATGCTCGTCTCAGATTGATAGCGCTACTCAGCGGCGTTCTGTTGGGATCGCTGATAACGGTTTGGCCCTGGCAGAGCACTGTAGCCATTGGCGCCGGCAATCCACTTGAGCATTGGGTCCGGCCAGTGCTGCCAACCCATTCATCGATCGTCGATCCGCAATGGCTGTTGTGCGGCGGCGGTTTTATCCTGGGAATACTCGTGGTTTGGGTGCTGCACCGATGGTCGGCGCGAGCCCATCGATAGGCGCTTGATGCACGCTATTAGGGTATGGTTGCTGGGCTGTGTGGTGGTGGTGTCCGGGTGTGCCGAACATCCCCCCGCGGTGATCGAAGACCGGTCCAGCATCGCGGAAACGAGCGCACCCGAGGTCAGACGCGCGACCCAGATCTCTATGACTGACAGGGGTGAACTGCCCACAGGGCCTGATTATATTGTTCAGCCCGGCGATACCCTCTACGCCATCGCTTTTAGGCTGGGCATGGACTACCGCTCGCTCGCCGCACTGAACCAGATTGACGCGCCCTATGTCATTAGGGTAGGGCAGTCCCTAGCCACGGAAGCACCCCGAGTGGCGATTTCGGCGGCACCCGCTAGCACGGGTGGTGACGCGATGACTGCGAATAGCACGCGTGAATTGGCATCGACTGCGGGTTCAAATGGTAAGAGCGCTACCGACGCTGCGACTGTAGGCAAGGGGTCAACGACCTCTGCTAATGCGTCGGCATCGTCTGCCACCGGTTCCAGTGCAAAGGCCGCGTCTCCCGAACCGCGGGCTCTCACCCCAACTCCTGAGCCTGTTGCTTCGCCGAAACCCGCGCCGAAGCCCAAGCCCAAGCCGCCTCCTGCGCCAATCGCCAATGCGCCCGTGGACCGATGGGGCTGGCCGGTGAAAGGGCGGATCATCCGCTCATACGCTAAGGACGTGCATAAGGGTATTGATCTGGCCGGTGCTCGCGGCGATCAGGTTCGCGCCAGCGCAGCGGGTGTTGTTGTTTATGCAGGAACCGGAGTGACTGGGTACGGGGCACTGATCATCATCAAGCACAATGACACTTATCTCAGTGCCTATGGCCACAACGACGAACTCCTCGCCGCCGAGGGAGAGCAGGTGTCTGCAGGAAAGTTGATCGCGCGAATGGGTAGCTCGGGTACCGACTCGGTCAAGCTACATTTTGAAATTCGTCGTAACGGCCGTCCGATCAACCCCGCTACGTTACTGAGCTCCCGCTGATAAGTAGCGGCGGCGGCGCCAGATTATCGCTCGAGCAATTCCAGCTTGCCCGGCTTGCCCGCCCAGTCTTCAGCATCTGCGAGGGGTTCTTTGCGCTCGGTAATATTCGGCCATATCTCAGCGAGCTCCGCGTTGAGCTGCAGGAATTCTTCCTGATCTGCGGGAAGTTCATCTTCAGAAAATATGGCGTCGACCGGACACTCGGGCTCGCACAGGGCGCAGTCGATGCACTCGTCAGGATGTATCACCAGAAAATTCGGACCCTCGTAGAAACAATCTACCGGACACACTTCTACACAATCCGTGTGCTTGCATTTGATGCAATCTTCGCCGACAACAAATGTCATACTGATACCTCTCTCATCCCACGGCGAAGGATACTGGTTAGCGGGAATTTTGAAAACCGTTCAGCTTTCGTCTTCAAGCTTCTGTTTCATGGCGTAGATCCAGTCTAGCGCCTCGCGTGCGCTCATCGAATCGGGTTCCAGCGTGGCCAAGTCGTCCAGAATGCGCGATTGCGAGACCGGGGACGCAGCGACAAACAGCTCGGCCTGTGAGGGCGCAGGTCCCGACGCTTGACCGCTTTCGAGTTCGCGCAGTTTTTCCTGGGCGATGCCAAGGAGTGTGCCGGGTATACCCGCAAGTTTGGCGACCTGAATTCCAAAGCTACGGTTGGCGGGGCCCTCCTGAATCTGATGCAGGAACACCACGTGCTCTTCATGCTCGGTGGCATCGAGATGAACATTCGCCATAGAGCGATGCTGCGCGGGCAGAGCCGTGAGCTCGAAATAGTGTGTTGCAAAGAAGGTCAGTGCGCGAATTTCGTTCGCTAGCGCCAGTGCCGTGGCCCAGGCAATACTCAAGCCATCAAAGGTGCTGGTCCCCCGGCCAATCTCGTCCATGATAACCAGGCTTCGCTCGCTGGCGTTGTGCAGAATATTGGCTGTTTCGGTCATCTCGACCATAAAGGTTGATCGACCACTGGCGAGATCATCGGACGAGCCGATTCGGGTAAAGATGCGATCAAGGCAAGATAAGGTAACGGCTTGTGCGGGTACAAACGCGCCGACGTGGGCCAGCAAGGCGATCAAGGCATTCTGACGCATATAGGTTGATTTACCACCCATATTGGGTCCAGTTATCAAGAGCATGCGGCGCTTTTGATCCAGGTGCGTATCGTTAGCGATAAAGGGGGTATCGCGGGCCGCCTCGACCACCGGATGTCTGCCTCCCTCTACCCTGAGAAGGGTAGTGTCACTGAACTGAGGGCGGCAGAGTGACATCACGCAGGTTCGCTCTGCAAAGCAGGCCAGCACATCGAGATCGCACAGTGCGGTCGCCGTTGCCTGGAGAGCGCTGAGGGATTGCCCGATAGTTTTAACCAGGGCCTCGTAAAGATATTTCTCACGAGATAGCGCACGGCTCTTGCTGGAAAGAGCTTTGTCTTCAAAGATTTTGAGTTCGGGCGTAATGAACCGCTCAACATTTTTTAGTGTCTGGCGGCGTTGGTAGGTCGCGGGCGCCTGCTCGGATTGTGCCCGACTAATCTCAATGTAATAACCGTGTACGCGGTTGTAGCCCACCTTCAGCGTTGAAAGTCCGGTTGTAGCGCGCTCCCGCTGCTCGAGATCTAGCAGGTAGCCGCCGGCATTCTCACTGATGCCCCGCAATTCATCGAGTTCCTCGTCATAGCCCACGGCAATGACGCCGCCGTCGCGGATTAATACGGGGGGGTTCTCGACAATCGCTCTCTCTATAAGCTGCGTGAGTTCATCGTAGTCGGGCAAAGCTTCCGCCAACTGATCGATTAGCGTGGCGCCATTCGGCAACCGGCTACGAATCAACGGCAATTGCATCAAGCTGCTTCCCAGCCGGCTGAGGTCTCTGGGTCTTGCCGAACCCAGTGCCACCCTCGATAAGATTCGTTCCAAGTCAGCTATTTCTTTTAGGGTTTCGCGCAGCGGTTCAAAGCTGTAGTCATCGACGAGACGTTGCACAGCGTCGAGTCGTTTTTCAATGACGAGCCGATCGTTGATGGGGCGATGCAGCCAACGCCTGAGATGGCGCGCTCCCATGGCGGTAATGGTGCTGTCGTAGACGGCATAGAGCGTGTGTTCTTCACCGCCATTCAGGGTGATGTCGATCTCGAGGTTGCGGCGCGTGGCGGCGTCGAGAATCACGGCATCGACCTGTGATTCTGGATGAATGGCGCGGATATGGGGAAGTTCTCCGCGCTGGGTGTCTTTTACATAGGTCAGCAGTGCGCCAGCTGCGGTAATGGCCAGACCCATTTCAGCGCAGCCGAAGCCCTCCAGGTTATGGGTTTGGAACTGTCTTTGCAGGTCTTCTCGCGCGTTGGTTTCGTCAAAATGCCAATCTGCCTGTCGACGAACTGCGCCAGGCCAGGAGGCATCTGCGAAAGAACTGGATTCGGGAATCAGGATCTCTGCCGGTGACAGGCGTGCCAATTCCGCGTCAAGCGTGCTGCCGTCTTCAACTTCTGCAACAAGGAATCGACCGCTACTCACATCCAGCCACGCGAGTCCGTACCCAGATTTTGCGACGGCGATGGCGAGAAGAAGCGCATCATGTCGTGCGTCAAGCAGTGATTCATCAGTCAATGTGCCCGGTGTAACGATACGAACAACTTCGCGCGCGACCGGTCCTTTAGTTGTGGCCGGGTCACCGGTTTGTTCGGCTATTGCCACCGACCGACCCGCTTTGACCAGTCGTGCCAGATATCCCTCCGCAGCATGGTAGGGCACCCCGGCCATCGGAATCGCTTCGCCCGCTGATTTGCCGCGGCTGGTGAGGGTGATGTCCAGCAATTTGGAGGCAATCTCAGCGTCGTCGTAGAACAGCTCGTAGAAATCCCCCATGCGATAGAACAATAGCTCGTCTGGGTGGGCGCGTTTGATCGCCAGATACTGCTGCATCATGGGCGTATGCGGGTTATCGTCAGTCGGGGTATTCATCGGGCTTCAGGCTGGGTTTTCCTCATTATATTCGGCTTCGATATCTGGTGTGTCTGGCATATCTGAAACATCTAACCCAGCATTGCCCCGGGGCGCCAGCGCAGAGCTATCTAGCCATAGCGGCAGACCCACAGCAATACACAGTCTCGCCGGAGCTCAATGATTTGCCGGCAACACACGGCGCCGTGATTCGAGTTTTGACTCACATATTCAGTGCCACTGCCGCTCAGGGTATGAGGCGGTTCAAGATAGGGAGCTCGATCGGCTTTGTGTGGTGCCAGCGATGCAATCGAGGAAGCGTCGGTCTTAGTGGCACCCGATATGTGAAGACAGCGGTGAGGGCTCCTCCGGTTCAGAATAGGTTGGCTTTTTAGGTGCGACACAATCCTACGGCGATGCTCACGGCACGAAGCCCAGCCATAGGATCGTTTGAGTAGCGAGAAACAGCGCGATGCCGGCCCAGATTACAAAAAGCACCACCAGCGCGATGCCGTCCTGTAACCAGCCGGGTCGCTCAATGCCGAGCTTGGCAAAAATCACCCAAGGCCCTGCGATAAACGCCAGAACGATCAGCATATCGGCAATTAACCAGATAAATTGTTGCAATCGCCATTTCCTTTTACCTGCGTAGTTAGCAAAGTCTACACCCCGGCGGTGGGGTTATTCGAAATGATCGAACCGGTCTGTCCGCCTGGAGTAGATGTGCTGAGTCGGCGACCCATTCTTTTACTGATTATCATGGCGAATATCAGCCGTCGAGATAAGTGGGCTTTGAAGAGGGACGGGCGCAAGATCAGCGCTTACCGATCCCTATTGCGGGCGGCGTGATCCTGGGCGCGTTGCACTCATCGCAATTTGAGTGGTGCGCTATCTCGTCTGGCTGTGAATCTTCCTCTTGTCGTTGTAAGGTCGTCCAGCATGGCTTCAAGGCCTTTTCACTGGGACGCAGCCCCAAAATCTAGATCTTTAAAAAATCTAGGTCTCTGAAACAAGCTCAGGTTAAACCAGTGAACACCGCGACTTGTCGGTGCGTCAAACAAGAGAACACTGGGAAGAAAAATGACTGCAGCCAAGACAGCGTCTGACGTCATCGAGTCAGCCGCCATGGGATTCAGACAGTGGGTGGTCGTTGCGATTTGTATCGTTGTCCTCGCACTCGATGGCTACGACGTGCTCTCAATCGCCTTTGCGGCGCCTGGCCTTGCCGAAGAGTGGGGGTTATCGAAGACGGCGCTCGGCATTATTTTGCCTCTTGAATTGGTGGGAATGGCGCTCGGTTCTGTTGTGCTCGGCGGTTTCGCGGATTCCCGCGGTCGTCGCCCAACCCTGCTACTGGGTTTGTTGATTTTAACTTTGGGAATGGCCATAGCCGGCGTTGCGCCCAATGTCTGGGTGCTGGGAATGGCGCGGGTATTCACCGGTGTGGGCATTGGGGGCTTGTTGGCAGCCGCCACAGCCACGTCCTCGGATTTCTGTAATGCCAAGTATCGTGCGGTTGCGGTAGTACTGGTCGCGGGTGGTTTTCCGCTTGGCGTTTACATCGGCGCAACTTTTCTTGAACCGCTTCTAAAAAGTTTTGATTGGCGCATTACCTTTTACCTTGGTAGCGCTATGAGTCTGATCTCTCTGCCGGCGGTGTATTTTTTGATACCTGAGAGCATTGCGTATCTGGAAAGGGCGGGGGGTGGAAACGCGCAATCAAAAATTCGACGAGTTATGCACTCTCTGGGGCATCCCGTTCCAGATAATTTGGCCACTAATCTTGGAGCAGTGCTCCAACCTGTCGGCATGAAATCGCTATTCGCCCCAAGCTTGATATTTACTACCGTACTCTTGAGTGTCGCTTATTTCGGTACCGTAGGGACCTACTATTATTTTGTGAAGTGGATGCCCATCATTATTTCCGATCTTGGTTACTCCATCTCTGAAGCAACCCGTGTTCTCGGGATCGTGAGTCTTGGTGGTGTTGTGGGTTCGATCGGTGTGGGGGTGGTAATAAGGGTGGCATCGATAAGGCCGGTGTTGACCGTGTGTCTCGTCTCGGCCGCAATCAGTGTCATTGGGTTTCCTTATTTTACTGATACGCTCGAGAGCATGAGCTATATCGGCTTTAATGCGGGTGTTTTTATTTTTGCGGCGCTCTCTGGATATTTCGGCCTGTTTGCGGTCTCTTTTCCCTCCTCTCTGCTTGGCTCAGGTTCGGGTTTGGTTCTCGCTATCGGTCGAGGTGGCGCTGTGCTGGGTCCATTGATCCCGGGCTTTCTATTCACAGCAGGATTTACCATCAAAACTGTCGCTCTTGTCATGACGTCAGGCGTGATTTGCGCGGCTTTTGCCGTAGCCTTGTTGAGGGCTCAACGCAGCGCACTCGCTGTGGTGCAACTCGGTGACTGACGGCATCGTGTTGCGCGACTATTCGCTAGGGTCCGCCAGCACTTAATCGTTTTGAGCGATAATGAGGCGGGATTGGCTGGTCGAGGCAGTCAGCATCGTCAGAGGCTAAAGACTGCCTTTGAGCCGCACTTTAGAAAGAAGGGAAAAGTTCCATGCTCGATGTAAAAACGCTTCAGGCGGCTGTTTGCGCCAATGTCGACGCAGCGTTAAACGAAGATGTGGGCACCGGCGATATTTCCGCGCTGTTGATCCCGGAGAGTAGGTCTTCGGTTGCCCGCATCATAGCGAGAGAGAAAGCTGTCATTGCTGGTCATCTCTGGGCGGAGGCTGTATTCCGGCGGTTGGATCCGACCGTAAAGATAGATTGGCGGGTGCAAGAGGGGGACTGGGTAGAGCCAGATGACGCCATTGTTGTGCTCGAGGGGAATTCGAGAGCACTGCTCACCGGAGAGCGTCCAGCGATGAACTTTCTTCAGACCCTCTCCGCAACGGCTACCGAGAGCAGACTGCTCAGTGACAGTGTCGCGGACACCCAAGTAAGGCTTTGGACACCGCGCAAAACGCTGCCCGGCTTACGCATCGCCCAGAAGCATTCGGTGGCAGTGGGCGGCTGCTCAAATCATAGGATCGGGCTCTACGACGCTTTTCTGATTAAAGAAAATCACATCACTGCCTGCGGTTCAATTGTCCAAGCGGTTACTGCCGCCCGAGCGCTGGCGCCGGGCAAGCCTGTGGAAGTGGAGGTGGAGACCCTTTATGAATTAGATCAGGCATTATCCGCAGGTGCGGACATCATCATGCTGGATAATTTTACACTGGAGGATATGCGCGTAGCGGTGTCTCGTGCCGCTGGTAAAGCTAAGCTCGAGGCTTCGGGCGGCATCAATGATAAGACGCTACGACCGATCGCGGAGACCGGTGTGGATTATATTTCTGTCGGTGCGGTCACCAAAAACTGCAGGGCCATCGATCTGTCCATGCGATTCGAGTGAATTGCCCCCTTTCGGACCGGTTTTGTTACTGCGCTAAACCTGATTCGAATTTGGGACCCCGAAAGCTTCACGGAAGTACAGAGCGGATATGGATTACATCATCGAACCGCCAAAAACACCATCAGTCGCTATCGACGGCAGCGACGCGCGGTTCCCTGTTCGGCGCATTTTCTGTGTTGGCCGTAACTATGAGGCGCATGCGCGGGAAATGGGCGGGAATCCCAATCGAGAGCCCCCCTTCTTCTTTACCAAGCCGGCCGACGCCGTGGTGGATAGCGAACTCACGATTCCCTTTCCGCCTGAAACGGCCAATCTTCATTATGAGGCCGAGCTGGTGGTGGCGATTGGCAAAGGCGGCTTCCGTATTGGGGAAGCCGACGCGGCGGATCATATCTTTGGATACGCGGTCGGTAACGACTTAACCCGCCGTGATCTGCAGTTTGTCGCGCGCGAGGCGGGTCGGCCCTGGGATTGGGGCAAGGCGTTCGATCGATCAGCACCTTGTGCTCCTATTCACGCCATCTCTGATACGGGAGAGATGACTGCGGGCGAGATCAAACTCGCGGTCAACGGAGAGACCAAGCAGCGGTCTGATCTCTCGCTGTTAATTTGGAACGTGAGGGAAATTACCTCGATACTATCGCGTTCCATGGAGCTGAAACCGGGCGACCTCATCTACACGGGGACGCCCGAGGGGGTGGGTCCGATCGAGGTGGGAGATACGATAGTGGCCTCGATCGCCGGTCTTACGGATCTCGTCACGCATATAGGAGAGCCGGTCTGAGCAGGAGGCTTGCATATCGTGTTAGTGTGAATGTCCCACAGATTGGCCCACAGCGGCAGATATCCGCAGATATACCGTGAATGCAGAGAGGTATACAGAAATGCACGAGCTCGATGCCCATGATGATGAGTTTGAAATACAGCTCATTGATGGTTTCGAAGACTGCTTGCTTGGATGTATTTATGAAGAGGACGGGTCACCCGTCCCGTGCTACAGCAGTGCGAGCGTCCTATCAAAACTCAAGGCGAGAGGCATGACAGAGGATGAGGCGGTGGCAGAGCTGAACGCACTCACTGCTGGTGTGACCATGCTGTGGGTGCATCCGTTGGAGATTGCCTAGCTGAGATAGTTACCCACCAGGGTTTGCGGCCGTATCAGAGCCTGCGCGCTGGACCTGGCCTTACGGATATAGTTCTTATTGTTGCACGGCCTCAACCACGCAGTATTTGGCAAAGTCGGCAACCTCTTGCGTGGTCCACTCACCTTTGGGCTTTTCTTTGAGGTCATTACACCAGGCTTCGCTACCGATGGTCGTGCTTTCAATGAGGCAATGTGTGGCGTAGGTTTTCGTGTCAGAACCGGTCCACTCGCTTTTGCTCTTCTCGCCCATGGTTTGACACCACCCCTCGCTACCGGGTTTGTCTGCGCATGCGGTAATGATCGCTGATGCGGTAAGTACGCCAATAATCTTGAGAA
>Ga0181557_1000656_pt1 | contig 42681 bp, 38 predicted proteins | sample 011ome_23_FD_148632 | JGI IMG/M metagenome (GOLD analysis project Ga0181557, IMG submission 148632) | Coastal salt marsh microbial communities from the Groves Creek Marsh, Skidaway Island, Georgia - 011506CT metaG (spades assembly) | ecosystem: Environmental > Aquatic > Marine > Intertidal zone...
CTCGATTTAATGCGTCGGGTTCTGCTCTTTTAAGTTCAACATACCTCGGCGGATCGGGTAATGACGGTATAAATATGGGCATCATAAGGAATTATGGAGACGCCTCCAGGGGCGAAGTTGTTGTAGATGAAAACGACAACATATACATCACAGCCTCCACAACAAGCACAAATTTCCCTTCTACCAACTGCTCAAGCTGTTCTAAAGCGGGTGGACAAGATGCCGTGGTCTGTAAACTTAATTCTTCTGGGACTGCTCTTTTGTGGAGTAATTATTATGGGAGCACAAGTGACGACGCTGGATATAGTATCAAAGTAAAGGATAACAATGTTTATGTATGTGGCGGAACGAAAGGCAGCAACTTACCTTTAACTACCGGAGCATATAAAGCTAGTAAACAAGGTACTTCAGAGGACGGCTTCATTGCAAGGTTTAATGGAAGCACTGGAGCATTGATTAAGAGTACGTATGTAGGTACATCGAGTTACGATCAGACATTTATTATGGATATAGACAAATTCGGTAATGTTTTTGTCTTTGGCCAAACTTTTGGAAACTATCCAATTACTGCTGGTGCGTGGGGAACACCTCAATATAGAAAACAGTTTCTTCACAAAGTGAGTGCAGACTTGACTACTAGTCTCGCTTCTACTGCATTCGGATCTCCTCAGGGGACTGTAAATCTAGTGCCTACTGCATTCAATGTTGATGACTGCTTGAATATTCTCCTTTCTGGGTGGGGTGGATCGACAAATTCTGGTTACGCCCCAACATCCGTGGATCAATTACCCATCAGCGACAGCGCCTTACAATCAACATCAAATGGATCAGATTTCTACTTTATGGTACTTGGTAAAAACTTTACCAGTTTCGAATATGGTTCATATTTCGGAGGGCCATCCAGTGCTGAGCACGTAGACGGCGGAACCTCGCGATTTGACGATAGAGGTAGGATTTATCAGGCAGTCTGTGCCGGGTGCGGGGGTAACAATGACCTCCCTACCACTCCAGGTGCTTTCTCACAAACAAACAACAGCAGTAATTGCAACCTTGGCGTAATTAAATTGGACTTTGAGACTGGTACAGTTGCCAAATGGTCAACATTCACGGGATATAGTTCTGTCGCAGGGACCACTGTACCAGATACTTCTTGCTCCGCTTTAACCCTTCAATTCGATGGTAGTACGAGCGAAAATACGAATACATATTTTTGGGACTTTGGTCAAGGATCCACATCTAATCTGGCTTCGCCACTCGTAACATTTGACACATTGGGAACCTATGAAGTGATGTTCGTAGCTTTCGATACAATTTGTGATCGCGGCGATACCATTTATTTTGAAATCGAACATGATACCGCAAATTTTCCGACTTCAAATTGGACACCTGTTTATGTTAGTTGTGATTTGTTCAAAGAAGTAGAATTCATAGAAACCCTTGGTGACGCAGATTTTTATGAATTTGATTTTGGAGATGGAAACACACTTGTGACAACAGATCAAAAAGTCTTACATAGTTACCCATCAACGGGCACATTTATCACCACTGTCACCGCGCGTGATTCTTTCTGTGATGAAACTACCCAAACTGATTATATAATTGAATTTGATAACGATACAAACGTACCCACCGTGGATGTTTTTACGGACAGTTGTCGGTACGGAGGTGTTGATGTTATTTATACAAATGTAGATAGTACCATGATATTTAATTGGGACTTTAGCGGCACTCCCGATTCTGGTATGATTCCAACATTTAGGTATCCAGAATCAGGATTAGAAAGCGTATCACTTACGATTACTGATACTACTTGTAATCGCGACTATAATTTTGATTTCCTTACGGACATTGTCCGAATAGACGGTAGATTATTCATCCCTTCTGCCTTTACTCCAAACGGAGATAACATTAATGAGAGCTTTAAGATATTTGGTAATAGCTGTCTTGAAGATCCTGTTTTCGTCATCTACGACAGCTGGGGTAATGAAGTCTTTAAAAGTGAGGATCCTTTCAAAGAATTCTGGGATGGTACATTTAATGGTAAACCTGTACCTCAGGACGTTTATTCGTACCGATTCACTGGTGGTGAGGAAGTGCGTATGGGTACTTTTACAGTGACGCGCTAATTACGCTTCTTCTTGAACCGCGTAGATTTCACGAACAGCATTGAGGAACCCCTCTGCACATTCTTTTGTATTGAACTTACTAAAAGAAACTCTAACAGGCTGATATTCAGACGTCCAATCTCCTAACGCACGTATCACGTGTGAGCCCTGATTTGAGCCTGAAGTACAGGCGGAACCCCCACTAACATTAATGCCTTTCATATCCAAAGAGAACGTGAGCATGTCATTGTTAGATTTAGGAAAGGCTATGGACAATACGGTATATAAGCTTTTGTCCAATTCCGAACTACGTCCAAAGAATCGAACTCCTGGAACAATAGCCTGAACCTCATCGATGATATGTTGCTTTAGAGCCTCTACCTTCTTTTGGTCCTCAGCCATCTCAGCGGTGGCAATCTCAAAGGCTTTACCCAAAGCACAAATCCCAATGGTATTCTCTGTTCCAGCACGCATATTGCGTTCTTGTGCACCGCCTTGAATCAATGGTTTGATCTTTAGACCTGAGCGTACATAAGCAAAACCAATGCCTTTAGGACCGTGGATTTTATGCGCCGAGCACGTCAAAAAATCATAAGGCGTCTCACTCACATTAATGGGAAGGTGCCCCATGGCCTGAACGGTATCTGAATGGAACAGCGCATCGTATTGTTGACACAAGGCCCCTATTTCGTCTACGGGATTCAAGTTGCCAATCTCGTTGTTTGCAAACATGAGCGAGACCAAAGTCTTTGGCCCCTGCTTGAGCAACGCTTCAAGTTCATTCAAATCGATATCTCCATGTTCATTTACGTAGAGGTATGCAGCTTCTACTTCACCGCGCTCAACCATAAACTCTACGGGATGACCTACTGCGTGGTGTTCAATGGCCGTAGTGATGATACGTTTCACGCCTAGATCACGAACACTGCAAAACAGGGCCATATTATCGGCTTCAGTACCTCCTGAAGTAAAGAAGATTTCGCTGGGTTGTGCTCCAATAGTCTGCGCAATACGCTTGCGAACCACCTCTACCTCCACCTTGGCACCTCGGCCACTGATATGGGTCGAAGATGGGTTACCGAAGTTCTCCATCATTCGAATCATCTCCTCCTTGACACGAGGTTCTAGCGGAGTTGTGGCAGCGTTGTCTAAGAATATTACACCCATGGTGGTTCTGTAGTAAGTGTTCCCCTCAAAGATAGAACGAAACGCGATATTTCAGATTATTTGGCTAAAGCTTCAAGTTCTTGGATGAATCGCTCCCCCAATTCCAGGGCTTCGGCCGTACTTGGTGCCTCCGTGTAGATTCGAATGATAGGTTCCGTATTTGACTTTCTCATGTGAACCCAACGGTCTGACCAAGTGATTTTTACACCATCGATAGTACTTAATTCTTCGTGCTGGTATTGACCCGCAATAGTTGCAAGAAGGGCATCGACATCAAGTCCGGGAGTGAGCTCAATTTTTTGCTTACCCATAAAATATTGTGGGTATGAAGCTTTCAATTCACTTAAGGTCTTTCCTGTTTTCGCTACATGAGTAAGGGCGAGTGCAATACCTACTAATGCATCACGACCGTAATGCAATTCGGGTAAAATAATTCCTCCATTGCCTTCTCCACCTAACACGCTATTGGTGGCCTTCATCTCATTTACCACATTGACTTCGCCCACGGCAGAGGCCGAATAGGTTGAGCCCTTAGATTCGGCCAAATCTCTCAAGGCTTTGGAAGAACTCATATTGCTTACCACATGGCTCTGTGTGTGTTCTAATAAGTAGTCTGCAACGAGGACAAGCGTGTACTCCTCGCCGAATATCTTCCCTTTTTCATCAACAAAAGCCAAGCGGTCTACATCAGGATCTACTACGATCCCCATGTTGTACTTGCCGGAGGCGCACTCGGTAATTATTTCGGTCAAGTGTTTCTCAAGGGGTTCTGGATTGTGAGGGAATTGACCCGTTGGTTCAGGATATAAGTTAGTGTAGGTCACGCCCATCTTGTCCAAGAGCATTGGAATGGCTACTGAACCTGAACTGTGTACGGCATCGATCACCACGTTGAATTTCTTATCGGCAACCAGTGTTACATCAACGGAGCTCAGCGCTAGTATCTGATCAATATGCCATTGAAGTCCGTCTGTATCTTCAGTAACCGTACCTAAATCGTCCACCTCAGCAAAGGTTATTTCGTCGCTTTTTGCGAGCGCAAGGATTTCTGCACCATCCGCACCGCTCACAAATTCGCCTTTTTCATTCAACAACTTGAGTGCATTCCACTGTTTGGGGTTGTGGGAGGCTGTTAAAATGATGCCACCTTGTGCGTTGTACCTCGGCACAAGCATTTCAACCGTGGGCGTTGTGCTCAAACCGGTGTTGATCACATTTATGCCCAAGCCTTGTAGTGTGGAAACCACTAAATTTTCAATCATTTGACCAGAAGGGCGTGCATCGCGACCAATAACTACGGTACATGCACCATGTCTCTTTTTCAGCCAAGCACCATAGCCCGCAGCAAATTTCACTGCATCCATAGGAGTCAAATTATCACCTGCTCCACCGCCGATAGTTCCTCGAATACCTGATATACTCTTGATTAAAGTCATGGTTAAATGGTTTTACAGCGAAGATAGTTGGCCTTTTCGGGCGCACCAACCGTACTAGGTCAATTTTGAGTTTTGTTAATAACAGTGTTCATATGTGGAGCGATTAAAATTTTATCTCCTTCAAAAGGACCGCAATACCGAGTAACTTCACTCTAATGAGATTTGAGGACCGTGAGGTACATAGCTTAGTTCAATCCTACGAGCGTGCATTCGAAAATGATCGCCAGCCCTACTACGACGTAGAAGATCTTGAAACCATCGTAAACTATTACTACGATACGGGATCCTTTGAGCAAATGGCTGCGGCCATCAAATTCTCCATTTTACTTCACCCAAATTCTTTAGTCTTCAAAATCAAGGAAATCCAATTGGACCTTGCTACTAAAGACTTTACAAAAGCCCAGGCGAAGCTCCAGCAAATGGAAGGATTGAGCGATCACCACGTAGAGCTGCTTATCGCTAGAGCCACTTTGTTTATGCATCAAGGTAAGACGGAGCGTGCTTTAGAGCTGCTCGATAGTGCCCTACAACGTGCCGAGGATCAAGAGGAGATATTGCAGCAAATTATTGATGCACATCTCGCGCAAGGAGCCTATGAGCACGCGGCTGAAGCGATATTGAAACTGTGCGAACTTGACGAGCAATTGGACGACGGAACCATTTATCAGCTCGCGCTGTGCTTCGACTTCATGCACCAATACGACCGTGCCATCGAAACCTTCGATCGGTTTATTGAGCGCGAACCCTATAATGCATTGCTTTGGTATCAAAAAGCTGCTTTCGCGCTTCGATTAAATCAAGAGGATAAAGCCCTTGAATATTTTGATTGGGCGACCACTGCGGACGATGGGTTTCATGCGGCACACTTTGAAATTGGCCGTATCCACGAACGAAATGATCGTTTGATTGATGCGATGAATGCCTACCGCCTAAGCATCAGCGAAGAAGTCCCTTCAGGCTACATCTACTTCCGAATAGGAATGATTGAGCAAGAATTAGGGAGTCTCAATGCTGCCTTGCGCGCCTTTGATCGTGCCGTAGAAGTAGAGCCTGAGCTCGAAGATGTGTACTTAGAACGTGCTAATGTTTTGTGCGAGTTAGACCGCCACGAAGAGGCTATTTCGGATTACAAAAAGGTTTGGCTGTTCGGTAATTATGGTGCAGAAGATGTCATTGATTATGTCGAGGCATTGGTAGAACTCGACCTGTTGGACGAGGCCATCAAAATCTTATACCAAGGTGTCGGTCAATTTGAGGACAATGTTCAACTGCGCCTGATTTTGGCGGGCTACTTGTTTGCCACTGCGTCCTATGAGGAGGCGCGAGTGATTATGAATGAATGCCTCGAGCTAGAGCCTACCTCGGTAGATTTGTTCCATCAATACTTCCCAGCTTTTGGGAAAATACCTGAGATAACCGGTATTTTAGCCGAAATTCAATCGGCGAACGATGCTTAAACATATTCAGCTTTTTCTTAAAGGCATGGCCATGGGCGCAGCGGATGTTGTCCCGGGCGTCAGCGGAGGAACCATAGCCTTTATTACGGGAATTTATGAGCGACTCATTGGCGCAATATCGTCTATTAACAAGCATACGTTAATGATGCTCTTTAGGGGCCAATTCCGCCAACTCTGGACCGCCATTGACGGTACTTTTTTAGCCATTCTTTTTGCAGGAATCTTCACAAGTATTCTCACACTTGCTTCGGTCCTCACCTTCACACTAGATCATTATCCCATCTTAACCTGGAGCTTTTTCTTTGGATTGGTTGCCGCCTCCGTCTGGATGATGGGCCGAACAGTCAAACAATGGAATGCACAGGCGGTAGTCGCTTTTGTGTTTGGAACTATGATCGCTTATGCCATTACTGAAATGAATGCTACGGCGGGTTCTGAAGCACCCTGGTACCTCATTTTGAGTGGTGCATTAGCCATTTGTGCAATGATACTCCCTGGCATCAGCGGCAGTTTTATCCTACTCCTCTTAGGAGCGTACTCAACCGTACTCGCCGCAGTAGCGAACAGAGAATTACTCACCATAGCTTATGTGGGAATTGGTGCGGTATTGGGCTTGTTGTTGTTCTCAAAAGGATTGAAATACATCTTCGAGCGCTTTTACAATCCAACAATAGCACTACTCAGTGGCTTCCTCTTAGGATCATTGAATAAACTTTGGCCTTGGAAAGAAACCCTGGAGACGTTCATCAAGCATGCCGGTACAGAAAAAGAGGAAATCGTTGCGTTGAGTGTACGAAACTTAGCGCCGGAAGGCGATTGGCCCACTGCGGTAGTTTTCGCACTTTTTGGTGCCGTTCTTGTTCTAGGGCTAGAATATGCTGGAAAAAAGATGAAATGATCAAACTAGGACTCATAGGAACTCCTATTGCTCATAGCCTTAGCCCTGAAATTCACCAAGGTTTTATGACAGCAGCCGGAATATCAGGGAGCTATGATTTGTTCGAGATGTCTACCCTACCAAAGGAAGGTCTCAAAGCCTTTATGCAGCACCATGGTTTGGTTGGACTAAACGTTACTATTCCTTTTAAAGAGGAAGTTTTTAATGCTCTTGATAGCGTTGATGATGTTGCGAAAATGCTCGGCGTGGTCAATACAGTCGTCCTAGAAAAGGACAGATTTGTCGGGTACAATACAGATGTCTATGGTATTGAAAAAAGTTTGATGTCCTTGGGATGCCCGCCTTGTAAAGCACTTGTGTTTGGATCAGGCGGGGCAGCAAAAGCCGTATCTAAGGTATTGACAGACAATGGTTTTGAGGTGCTAAGCCTCAGTCGCGGTAAAGCAGGCGCCTCCTATGAAGGATTGAGCGAAGCAACAGCGGCCGATTGCAAACTATGGGTGAATTGCACCCCTGTGGGCACTGCGGGAATTGCCCCCCATCTTTTACCATTACCTTATGCCGTATTAAGCGAGGAATTCGCCATATTTGACCTAGTATATAAACCCAACCCTACTCCCCTCATGAAGGAAGGCCTCCAAAGAGGTGCAAGCGTTTTAGGAGGTGAGAAAATGTTAATTGAGCAAGCGAAAAAATCATGGCAGTTATTCCATGACGCTTACTACAAAAATTTGTAGATGATGAACCAAGAAGAATTGGACCCAAAGGAAGTGCAGCAGGAAACGCAAGAGCAAGCAGTAACTCCAGCAACTGAGGCACAAGAGGAAGTACAAGAAGTAATTGCAGCTGAAGTATCTGAAGGTACGGAAGAAGCTACAGACGATCAGGTGCGTACTGTCGAAGCAGAGGACGATCATGAGGAACCAAAAGAGCAAAAGCTCCAGATTCCCGATTTCGATGCCTTGGATTTGGAACAATCTTTAGAAGCCATCAAACAACACGTTGGAAGTTATCCTCCACACCGGATTAAAGGGATTGTTGAAAGCGGTCGTTCTCGTATGTTGCGTGAACTCAATGCGCAGCAAGCTGAAGCGAAAGAAAAATACCTCGCTGATGGCGGCAACATCATTGACTTTAGATACGATCAACCGATGCGTAAGCAACTCGGCGCTGTCTATGGCGGCTACCGTGATGCCTTGAGAACGCACTACAGTGAACTTGAAGCACAGCTTGCAACCAATCTGAGTACAAAGCTTGCCATCATTGAACAAATCAAAGAACTCCCTACATCCGAGGGCAGTGCTAAAGAGAAGTATGATACTTTCAAAGCCCTGCGTGAGCAGTGGAATAATACCGGACTCGTGCCGAAAGCAGATGCAAGGAATGTATGGGCGAACTACAATCACCACGTTGATAATTTCTTCAACTTCCTGCGCTTGGCTTACGACCTAATTGACAAGGAATACAAGAACAATTTGGAAGAAAAGGTGGCCATGATCTCAGAACTCGAGGCTATGGTAGAAGGCGGTGCATCCGCTGAATTGTTTAGAGCGCTCCAAAAAGCACACAGCCGCTGGAAAAAAATTGGCCCTGTACCCAGAGAACAAAAAGACCTTATCTGGGAAAGATTCAAAGCCGTTACCGCCAAAATTCATGAGCACCGCGAGAAATTCAACGAGACACTCAAGGTTCGCAATGAGGCTAAAATAGCTGCGAAACGTGCAGTGGTTGATGGCATCAAAGGACTGACCACTGAGTTGCCGACCAAACATAGTGGTTGGCAAAAAGCCAGCAGAGCACTCAATGAATACCGCGAAGAATTCAAAAAGATTGGCTTCGTAAAGAGCGAGGAGAACGATGCAGTTTGGGAAGACTATAAGGTGGCCCAAAGAGAGTTTAATCGTTTGAAAAACGCTTTCTACAAAGAGGAGAAAAAGTCGCACCGCGAAAGCATTGAGAAGAAGCGTGCCTTGATAGAATTGGCCCACAGTCTTAAAGACAGTGAAGACTTCGGAGCTGCCGCGAGTGCATTGAAAAAGGCACAGGCAGATTGGAAGAAAACTGGATATGTTCCTAAGAAAGAGGGCGACAAACTGTGGGAAGAATTCCGCGGTGCTTGTAACCACTTCTTCGACCGAATGAACGGCGAACGCAAGGCCCGTGAGAAACAGGTAAGTGCAGCAAATAAAGCGAAAGAGGCTAAGTTAGCTGAACTTAAAGATGCTAGCGTCGCGAGCGTGGAAGACGCTGTTGCACTGAGCGAAGCATGGGGAGCAATGGGCAGTCCTAATAGAAAACTTGATGCGCAATTCAACGCGCTATTGGAAGATAAGCTCAGTGGCCTAGGTTTGGATAAATCTGAACTTGAGCGCACCCTGTTTGAAGCTAAAGTAAGAGCCCTTGTGGAAGCTGATGATCAGCAAGGATTGCTGGCACAGCGTTCTTGGATCCGAGAGGAAACCGACAAAGCCAAAAAGGAACTCCACCAGCTCGAAAATAATATTGCATTCTTTGGAAACGCGAAAGGCAACCCACTATTGGAAGCTGCACAGAAGAACATTGATGTTCAAAAAGCACGTGTGGAAGAATTAGTAGCCCTTCGTAAGCTTTTCAATTCTCTATTGAAATAAAGTACCATGGACTTTAAGCTAAAGGCACCATTCGAGCCAATGGGTGACCAACCCACGGCAATCAATGATTTGGTGGAAGGCTTAAACAGTGGCGAGCGCGACCAGGTATTACTGGGTGTGACGGGTTCAGGGAAAACCTTTACTGTGGCGAACGTTATTGAGCGTACACAACGCCCCAGTCTAATCCTCTGTCACAATAAAACCTTGGCCGCACAGCTCTACGGTGAAATGAAGGAATTCTTTCCTGAAAATGCTGTGGAATACTTCGTTAGTTACTACGATTATTATCAACCGGAGGCCTACGTACCTTCTTCAGGACTGTACATTGAAAAAGACCTGAGCATCAATGATGAGATTGAAAAGCTCCGACTGAGTACCACCTCTTCCCTATTGTCAGGGCGCCGGGACGTAATTGTGGTTGCATCCGTCTCTTGTTTGTACGGAATGGGAAATCCTGAAGCGTTTAATGCAAGCGTTGTGAATTTGAAAGTTGGAGAAATGATCAGCCGACAGGCACTCCTTCACAAATTTGTCAATGCGCTGTACGCAAGAACTACAGCGGAATTTAAGCGAGGCTATTTTCGTGTTAAAGGCGATACTGTAGATATCTTCCCAGCCTATGCAGAAACGTACTTTCGCATCAGCTTTTGGGGAGACGAAGTAGAATCTATAGAGCACATGGATCCCATCAGTGGATCCAGAATAGAGCATATGAACGAAATGCGTCTGTTCCCAGCAAACTTGTTCGTTACCGAAAAGGATCAGCTACAAAATGCCATTCATCAAATCCAAGACGATTTGATGTCTCAGGTCGAGCACTTCAGAAATGTTGCGCGACCTCTCGAAGCTAAGCGATTGGAGGAGCGAACCAATTTTGATTTAGAAATGATTCGAGAGCTTGGCTATTGTTCAGGCATTGAAAATTACAGCCGCTATCTCGATGGACGCGCACCTGGCGTTCGTCCTTTCTGTCTTTTAGATTATTTCCCGGAGGACTTTCTGCTGGTTATTGACGAAAGTCATGTAACCATCCCGCAAGTTCGAGCCATGTACGGCGGGGACCGTTCTAGAAAAGAAAACCTTGTTGAGTACGGATTTAGACTACCTGCAGCTTTGGACAACAGGCCGTTAAAATTTGAGGAATTTGAGCGCATACGCAAGCAAGCACTTTTTGTTAGTGCCACCCCTGCAGACTATGAGCTTGAACTTAGCCAAGGGGTCTTTGCAGAACAAGTCATTCGCCCTACAGGCCTCCTAGACCCGGTAGTGAGCGTACGCCCGAGTAAGAATCAAGTCGACGACCTAATGGAAGAAATCTACAAACGTGTAGAGCTTGACGAGCGCGTACTGGTTACGACTTTGACCAAAAGGATGGCGGAAGAATTGACCAAGTATTTTACCCGATACGACATACGGTGTCGCTACATACACAGTGATGTAGATACGCTAGAACGTGTAGAAATTATGCGCGATTTACGTCTGGGGGTCTTTGATGTCCTCATTGGCGTAAACTTGCTTCGTGAGGGCTTGGACTTTCCCGAAGTAAGTCTAGTGGCTATTATGGATGCCGATAAAGAGGGCTTCCTTCGCAGTGAACGCAGTTTAGTGCAGACCATAGGGCGTGCGGCACGTAACATTAATGGTCTTGCTATTCTATACGCCGATAAAATTACTGATAGCATGCGGCGTACCATAGATGAGACAGAACGCCGCAGAATGAAACAAGACGAATTCAATAAAGCCAACGGCGTTGTTCCTCAGGCGTTGAAACGCAGCAGGGAAGAAATTCTGAGTAAGTCCAGTGCCGTGGGTAGAAACGTGGAGTACGAAGTAAGCAAGGTGAACCTTAAAGCCGCCGAGCAAGCCATGAATTATACCACTCCAGAAGATCTTGAAAGCAGTATACGAAAGGTTCGCAAAGACATGGAGGAAGCTTCGAAAACGCTCGACTTTATAGAAGCAGCAAGATTGCGCGATCTATTAATCGAATTGGAAGGCAAAAGGGAGAAACGCTAGAGGTAGTGAGCTACTCCAACGGCAAAGGTCCAAACACTATGGCCGTCAATACGCTGGTCCAAATACAATGTTGGTGTCCATTCCCAACGATCGTTCAAAGGTACTTCTGCTTCTAGCCCAACTCGTACTAACGTTTTAATGACCCCGTTCTCTGCGGTCATGCCTGGCCCAAAACCTACTATAAGATTGTGATTCAAACGATAGAAAATATCTAGCGTGGAAATCATAGGTGTCTCAATCTCTAGCTCCTTGCCATCATCTGTTATGATAATGTAATTCTCAAGCTCAATGTCGCTGTGCCAACCTATGGACCATGTATCGCTCAAGTGGTAATCCAAATCCACTCCCCAAGTTGGCACGAAATACAACCCAGTACCAATGACTTCGGGAACCATAGCATGACCTATGAGCACTGCTGCGCGTAAAGGATGTCTTTGATGATGCGGATCCGCAAAAATCTTGGAACTGTGCTCTTGGGCTTGAGCGTTTATGGTCGTTAGAAAAATAAGCAGCTTTAGTAGTTTCATCACATGAAATAAATCGGTCAAATGTGATGTATCTTTCCCAAAGGGTATATAACTAAAGTCACGCCGATGTTTTATGTCATTTTAGGAATGGGTCTTCTTTTCTTCGGATTAGGATTCTTGGTTACTGAAAACAATGCCAGCTCTTTGCTTAGTGGGTACAACACTCTGAGCAAGGAGGAGCAAGAAAAATTTCCTTTAACCGAATATCTAGAGCGATTTAAAAGCTTTCATATCCGATTCGGTATTCTATTCACGGTCCTTGGTGTTGTATTCTATGTGACAAATGCAGAACTATTAGGTTGGCATATGGGCATTACTCCTATCCTCGCCTACATCTATTTTTTCAATCAGACCAGGGATTTGAGCAAGAAAGTAGAGTCTCAAAAAAATTCATTTAAAGTGGGCATCGCAGTACTCATAGGCACCCTGGTTTTCGTTATCGGGATGTTCTACTGGTCGGACCGTCCCTCGGAGGTTTTGTTGGACGGTGACGTTTTAAGAATATCCGGTCCGTACGGAACAGACGTACCGCTGGAAAAAATTGACTCTTTAGGCATCTCAGAATCTTTACCAGAGATTTCGAAAAGGAGACACGGGATTTCTACAGGAACAGTTGCTAAGGGCAAATACCGCGGTCCTGAAGGCGATTACTTGCTATTGATAGATAAACCTTACGAAAAGGTGCTGTGGATTGGTAGAAAGAGCGCAGATCCAGTGTTGATTTCACTCAATGAATTGGACGAAGAAAAACTACTGCTTGAACTCAAGGAATCCCTAGAGCTTGATGCCCCGTGAGTTTCCTTTGATAAACACTTCAATGTAGTTTCGTAAAAAACCCATTCCGTAACCCGCATTCATAGTAATCGTCGTACGAATGGCCAAGGTGGCCACCTTTACATTTTCAGTTCTTGAAGCCTCTACAAAGACCGCAGATAAGTAGCCTACAAAAGCTAAGAAAGGCACTGCCATTAGCGAGTTTTCCTGGATTAGACTTACTACGAACAGTAGAAAACTGGCATAGCGATAGAGCGTGAAGGCCGTCGGAAATAAGTGGGTGATTTTCAAATTCCCAGGATGCGCTTTTGCCAATAATGGTCGTGCAGCACCAAACCGAAATACTTGACGGCGGAATTGCTTTAATGTCGCACGACGCTTGTGATACACATGCGCTTGTGGAATGAAACGGCTAATGGCGCCTGCCTTCTGCAAACGAAGACTTAGTTCAACATCCTCACCACAAACAAACTCCTCATCGTAACCGCCAACTTCCTTAAAAAGTACTGCCGATATGCCCATGTTAAATCCTCTAGGCTGGTAAGAAGTTACTGATGCAGTACCCCCGCGTATTCCTCCGGTGGTAAGAAATGAGGTCATTGAAAAATTTATGGCCTTTTGAAGGTCTGTAAAATCGGCCGAAGCCGCGTCTGGCCCGCCAAAAAGCGTGGTATCGGGGTACTCGGTCAAGAAGTCGTCAATACCTTTGAGATAGCCGCTTGGAATGATACAATCCGAATCCAAGAAGATGAAATATTCAGCCTCAGCGAGCTCAGCAGCGCGATTGCGCGCATCACTTACAGGGAGAAACTCTTCGTAATAGATTTGGAGCGGCAACGTATTGAAATACTCCCCGAGTACAGGGCGTAACTCATCCCCAGGAGTACCATCACCAAGGATGACTTGGTATTGATCTTTGGGGTACTCGAGCTGCTCCAAACTAGACAGAAATTCCGTAACCTCATCCGGACGCTTAAACGTTGGCGAGATTAAAGCGTACTTCACTTTTGCCATTAGAGGCCAATTTTTTTATCGACGGTATAATCGTGCTTTTTCGTGCTTTCTCGCAGCAATAGTTCTGCGATGAAACCCACGCCAAACAATTGGACACCAATGATATTCAAGGCCAATAAGATGAAGAACAACGGATTCTCGGTAATCAGGCGTGCCTCTACCCCTGCCCCCAAGGCCCAGAGTTTATAGATCCCTAGGTAAGCTAAAAGCAGCGCTGATAGTGCGAACATGAGCGTACCAGCAGCACCAAAGAAGTGCATAGGACGTCTTCCGAATTTTCCAATAACTGCCAAGGTTGCCAAGTCTAAAAACCCATTAATAAACCGATCTAGACCGAACTTTGTAGTACCGTACTTTCTCGCTTGATGCTGTACCACTTTCTCGCCAATCTTGTCGAAACCCTTGTTCTTGGCTAAGAATGGAATGTATCGGTGCATCTCTCCGTATACATCAATGTTGTGCACCACCTCAAGCTTGTAGGCTTTTAGTCCACAATTGAAATCATTCAATTTAATCTTGGAAATTCTTCTTGTGGCAGCATTGAAAAGTTTCGTTGGAATGGTCTTGCTAAGCGGATCGTAGCGCTTTTGCTTCCAACCACTTACTAAGTCGTAGCCGTCCTCTAAAATCATGCGACGCAGTTCCGGAATTTCTTCAGGGCTGTCCTGTAAATCCGCATCCATCGTGATAACCACATCTCCCGAAGCGGCCTTGAAGCCTTGATTCAGTCCGGCACTCTTACCTTGGTTCTTACGGAAGGAAATGGCTTTGACGTTTTCGTTATTACCACGTAATTCCTCTATAACCGCCCAACTTTTATCCGTTGATCCGTCGTTGACAAAAATGATTTCATAGGAATATCCTTCCCGTTCCATCACCTTAGCGATCCAATCGGTCAATTCAGGAAGACTTTCATCTTCATTGAATAGAGGAATTACAATACTTAAGTCCAATTTACTCATGCTCCTTCGCTCCCGGTTTTAAAGTACTGGATTGTTCTTTTTCATTGCTGCACCCACGATTAACGCTATGATGGCATTAAACATTACTGAAAATGCAGCACTCTTTAATTGACCTGCAACACCAAACGCATTGCTGCCTTCGATACGCCCAATGATTTGCTCTATTTGCTCATCGCTCATCCCTGATGTTTCGAATCTTTCGTAGGTCGTTTCAATGATCAAGTCCATAGTTTGCACAGCAAACTCAGGGTCAATGATGGAAAACAACAACACGGTAAATGCAGTACCAATTAATGTTGCAACTATTCCAGTAAGGATATAAGTAGAGAATGCTTCCTTAAACGTTGCATATCCTTCATTACTCTGCTTGAATTTTCCCACAGAAAAAATACCGAAACCAATTGCCAAGAAAAACAATACAATCCCTGGCCATGTAGCAGTAAACACCGAAGCATCAACTAAATACGCGTAAAGTATATAGGAGATATTCAGCAAGGCCAAATAGGTCCCGTACTTAATTGCGATTTGTTTCATGGCATCATTCATAAGGCGTTTAATTTGAGTGTTCCACGCAAAGATAACCGAACAGGCCAATAATTTTAGTCAATTCATTGCTTTCTCCATCTTCGGAGTATTAACTTTGCACCGGGCAAGTCTTACACAACCAGCTCCTGATGAATCCCCCAGGGCGGGAACGCAGCAAGGGTAATTGGTCGTAGCGGTGTGATGTAAGTAGCTTGCCCGTTTTTTATGCGCTTATTTTTGAAGTTTAGTGTACTTTTGAGCAACATTTAACAACACAATTTTTCCTCATGAAATTTTTCATTGACACAGCAAATCTTGCACAGATTAAAGAAGCCCAAGATCTTGGCGTTCTGGACGGCGTGACCACCAACCCATCATTAATGGCTAAAGAAGGTATTAGCGGTGAAGAAAACGTACTCGCTCACTACCGCGCAATCTGCGAGATTGTCGACGGTGATGTAAGTGCTGAAGTTATCTCTACAGATTTCGAAGGCATGGTTCATGAAGGTGAAGCCCTTGCTGCCTTGGACGAAAAAATTGTAGTTAAAATCCCAATGGTGAAAGACGGGGTAAAAGCATTGAAGTACTTCTCAGACAAGGGAATTAAAACAAACTGTACATTGATCTTCTCGGCAGGTCAAGCCTTGTTGGCGGCCAAAGCAGGAGCTACTTATGTGAGCCCTTTCATTGGTCGTTTGGATGATATTTCTACTGACGGTCTAGGGTTGATTGAGAGCATTCGTGTAATCTTTGACAATTACGGATTTGATACAGAAATCTTGGCTGCCTCAGTACGTCACCCAATGCACATCATCGAATGTGCACAAATTGGTGCAGATGTGATGACAGGTCCTCTAAGCGCTATCGAGGCTTTGTTGAAACACCCATTGACGGATATTGGTCTTGCGAAGTTTTTGGCTGACCACGCCAAAGCGAACGGCTAATCCAACAGGTATTGAAAAAGTAAAGCCCTGCAATTGCGGGGCTTTTTTTATTTTTGATTAAACCGATTTAGGCATGATCTACACACTTTATCCGGACAGTATTGACCAGAAGAAAATACAGGAATGCGTTGCACGCCTTACGGTAGGTGAAATAGCCATTATTCCAACCGATAGTGTTTATGCCGTTGTAGGTGATTTTATGAATGTCAATGCATTAAAAAAGCTTGCTGACATCAAAAAAGAATCAGTAAAAGAGGCAGAGTTCTCCTTCTTATTCACCAACCTAAGCCAAGTATCTCAATACACTCAAAGTGTAGGCGGCGCTACCTTTAAGTTCATGAAGCAATGCCTGCCCGGACCGTATACCCTGGTGCTAGAATCGAACATTACCCTCGCAAGAAAACTTGGGCAGAAACGGAAGACCATTGGTGTTAGGTTACCAAATAACGGCATTGTACAAGCACTAGCAGAAGCCTTGGGACGCCCTTTAGCATCAGCCTCTCTTCACCACGACGATGAAGTACTCCAATATCCTACCGATCCGGAAGAAATCATTGCCAACTATGCGGATAAGGTTGACTTTGTGATTAATGGCGGCTGGGGCGATAATATCCCGTCAACTGTCATTGATCTTACCACAGCATCCCCTACTCTAATCAGAGCGGGAAAAGGCGATGTTGAGATTCTTGAATAAGTCGTCGTACCTGGTTGCGGTCCAGTTTACCGCTTTCTAAAAACGGTAGTTTATTTGCACTGAGCATGAATTTCGGCTGTTTATTTCGAGGCACATCTTTCAAGAGCTTTTTTACTCTGCTTTCAGAAATTCTCCCTTCAACAACGATAACAACCGCTTCGCCATACACCTCATCTGCTATCGAAGATACACAGACAACGCAGCCGTTGGAATGATAATGCGATTCAAGAACAGCCGGGTGAATCTTGAGTCCACCGGAGTTAATTACATCGTCAAGTCGTCCGATAAATTCAAAGGAACGAGCATCAACGAGACGCACTAAATCATTGGTTTGTAATTCTTTAACACCTAGATGAGGTGCATCAATTACCAATACACCTTCTCTAGTAGTAAATAGAACACCGTCTACTGCCGAATACACTTTTTCCGACAAAGATCGAAGAGCCACATGTGAAGCTGTCTCGGTCATTCCATAGCCCACGTAGAGATTAATTCCGTCCACAGGCGCTATATCACCAACGGGCGCTCCTCCTAAAAGTATGGCTCCGCTAAAGTCGCGCAGCGCATCATTTTGCATCGCTGCCTTAAACTGCGCAGGTGTACAGGGAAGAAAATCCACATTAGGAATTTCTTTTACGACGAGCTTGGGCGGCAACAAGTGTAAGGTCAAGCCACCAATGAGCGCCCTAACAAGCATCATACTCCCACCAATGAATTGAGCAGGCAGAATAAGTGCAGCACTCGCTCCAGGTTTCAAAGAAAAATGGTCCAAGGTTCTTTTCGCGGAAGCCTCTAAAACGGTTTTTTGGTGGGCAATTGTTTTTGGAAGTCCCGTACTACCACTAGTATGAAATTCCATTTCATTTCGCGTCGATATAAAATCAACGATCTGATTTTGAACTTTTTGAAGCCAATCTGGGGCCGATTTTACAGCCAATATTTCCTGGAGAGAATACTTCCTCTGCTCAAATACAAATATGGTCTGCTCGTATGAAGCCAATTAGGTACAGTTTTTGTTCATTGTGGTCGCGATGTCCAAAATTAGAACATTATTGCTATTGATTTTGATCACGTGTTCGACAACATTGTCAGCATCCGTGATCTCACACGGCCAACACTGGATTACGGTCATCAGTAAAAACAGTGGTCAACCCGTTGAAGGGGTCAGTATTACAGTCAACAATAGCTATATAGCAACTACCGGACCCTTAGGCCGTGTTCTTATTAGTGACCTTCATGAAGAAGATGTAGTTTCCTTCTTCCATACCTCATATGCCCCACGTCACTATAACTTTAAACAATTGCAGCGTGCGAATTTTGAAGTTGGGCTCTACGAAAGTGTGCTAAATATTCAAGAGGTCGTCATCAAGGCCAATAGAATGGAAGCCGACTTCAAGCACAACCCACAAGAAGTAAGAACCATCAGCGCCAAGCGCATGAACAGTCAATTCATTGGGAGCAGCGCAGATGCCCTTAGCCTTGACCCTAACGTCTTTATTCAAAAAAGTCAAGCCGGAGGTGGATCGCCTATGATTCGTGGTATGAGTACCTCACGCGTCTTGATACTCATTGACGGCATGCGATTGAACAATGCCATTTTTAGAGCTGGAAATGTGCACAATGTCATCAGCCTAGATCCATTAAGTATTTCTGATATGGAGGTAAGTCTTGGGCCAGGATCGGTTTTACACGGCTCAGACGCCCTTGGCGGCACCATGCACATTAACACCTACGACGCACACTACGGGGATAGTAGCGAAGTACTTCAAAGCTTAGTCTACGACTTTAGCAGCAACAACGCACAGCTCACACGTCGTCCAAATTTCAGGATAAACTACGGCGGGCTAAACTGGGCCGGTATGACTAACATCACCTACAGCCAGTACAGCGATGTGCGAATGGGGGCACGTATTTTTTCTTGGACACCAGCAAATTCAGTAGAGAATTACTTGGCCATGTGCGAACCAATCACGTTCGCCAATCTCGATACGCTTCGCAAACCGATGGATCCCCTAATTCAGCCAAAAACAGCCTACGACCAAAGAAACTTCACTCAGAAATTGAAGTTTAGAGTTTCAGAAACCAGTGAACTAAAATTCGGGCTATACTTCAGCATGCTTTCTGATGTAAACCGCTACGACAGATTCATTGAAACTAAGAACGGTTCTCCGCGTTACGCGTGTTGGAATTATGGTCCACAAATGTGGTCGATGGCAACTGTGGCCTACGAAGACCGCAAAAGCACCGCATTGTACGACCGTATAAAATGGGCTGCTGCCCTTCAGGGATACCAAGAAAGCAGAGATGTAAGACGCTACAGAAGCCCGGCAGGTCGCGTTCAGACAGAATTGGTCCGTATGGCCCAGGGCAATGTTGATGCGACCAAGAAGTTCTCGGAAAAACTCAGCATGAGCTACGGTGCTGATTGGAACCTGAACCTCATTCAAAGCAGTGCCTACCATTATGCTGCATCGAACACAGATAGCACCTGGCAGGCTCAGTCTAGATATGCTGACGGTTCACGATGGTCTAGTTCAGCAGCATTTATAAGCGCCCTCTATAACCTCAACCAAAACCTTTCAATCTCAGGTGGAACCCGTCTGAACCACATTCATATGTTCACCCCGATCCGATTCAATGGATTCAACCACGATGCTACTTGGAATTTCCTTGCGCCAAGCGGCTCTATCGGGGCGAGTTACTCAGAGAAATCATTCAAATACTTCCTCAACCTAAGTACCGGCTTCCGTGCCCCTAACGTCGACGATGCTTCGAAGGTGTTCGATTCACAGCCTGGAGCTGTCGTTGTTCCCAACCTTGATTTGAGGGAGGAAAGGCTCTACAGTGCAGAGATTGGTATGAAGCACCTTCTTGGCAAGCATTTGGTTTTGGACGCTAGTTTCTACTACAGCTATCTAGACAATGCCATGATTCGCGCTCCATATACATTCTATAGTCTGGACAGCGTCATGCTCGACAGCATGATGTACGAGGGTGAATGGTCGCAAATCTTAGCCGTTCAAAACTTGGATTACGCGACAATCTGGGGCTATCAATTTGGTGTTCGTACCGAGCTCAGCAAAGCACTTTTCTGGACCGTACACTGGTCACATCCATTCGGTATGGACAGTCAAGGGCATGCACTTCGCCATGCGAGTCCGTTCAACGCCACTTCGCAACTTGTCTACCGTAAAAAGAAATGGACGGCTACCCTCACGGGACGCTACAACGGCGAGATGAGCCACGACGAATTAAGTTTTAGTGAGCGAGGTAAAACGCACATCTACGCGATCAACGAGAATGGTCAAACGTATTCACCACGCTGGTACACATTGAGTCTAATGACCAATTACGAATTTAACAAGAACATTCTTCTTCGTATTGGTATTGAAAACATCATGGATGCTCAATACCGCCCGTATTCGTCTGGAATTGTTGCGCCTGGACGTGGTGTATTTATTGGCCTCAGAGGATCGATTTAATCGCGCTCAGATCCCAGTCTTCATTCATTCTTCCTGAAACTTTTAGCGTTCCTCCGCGAACTTCATAGGGTCCCGGAATATTGTTGGTAAAGAGACTGCCTGTTCCCAAGCCTTGAGGGATAGAGATTCCCTTGGTAAATGCCCATTGTGCAATGGCATTTAGACCAACATTACTTTCTAGGGCCGAAGTGGCCCACCATCCTATGCCTTTGCTCTCAGCGAGAGATATCCACCTATCAGCACCTCGCCAGCCGCCAATAAAACTTGGCTTAAGAATGATGTATTGTGGTTTGACAGTATCCAAAAGTTTTGATTTTGCTTCTGGGTCAATCACACCAATTAAACTTTCATCTAAAGCAATTGGAATATGCATTTGCTCTGCTGCTATGGCGAGCTCCTGATCACGCCCTGCACGCAGCGGCTGCTCTATGGAATGCACCTCGTGTTCTGCTAAGAACTTACTGACCTCAATGGCTTGTCCAAGCTCAAAAGCGCCGTTGGCATCTACACGAAGCTCTAATTCTTCGGGGGGAAATTCCTTTCTGAGCGCAGTGAGTATGGATTGTTCCTGACGCCAGTCTATAGCGCCTACTTTCATCTTCAAGGTGGTAAATCCTTCTGAGAGACGCTTGGAAACTTGGTCACGCATAAATGCCAGATCACCCATCCAGATTAATCCGTTGATGGGTTGTGAAGAATGTCCGGAAGTAAATGAAGATGCGAAGTGCTCGAAGCCGTTATTTAAATGGCTGAAGGCCTGCTCTAAGGCAAATTGAATACTAGGAAATTGTGCATTGGCTTCATATAATTCCTCGAGGCCAAGATTAATATTTTTACACGTCCAAGCTATCTGACTTTCTAGCTCGGGAACATCGTCGTAGGACAAACCTCGCAAAACACCAACCTCTCCTAGGCCCACTTTACCATCGAAATGTATGGCGATGAAAAAGCTCTCTTTTTCCGTGAGTACGCCTCGTGAGGTGCCTCCTGGAATTTTAAACTTTAAAATATGAGAGCAGTATTTCGCATTCATTAGAAGAAGAAACTCGTTGAAGTAGTTATACAATACAACAACGCAGTTAACGCTAAAGGTTTAAGCAAGGCGTCATAATCTTCTGGTGTATCGGCAGTCGAAAACTTTTTGAATTGACCCCGAAGCACAAATTGAAATACCATGTGCGCGACGATGGGGTAATACCCGCTCATTTTTATGCTGGCCACAATGGAGAATACTAAACTCAATACAATCGATGTTATGAGTAGCATTTTGAAATAGCCTCGGCTCCATTTTTCGCCGTAACGAACGACCAGTGTATGTTTTCCGTGCTGTGCATCCCCTTCTCTATCGCGTAAGTTATTGCAGGTTAAAACGGATGCGCTCATCGCCCCTGCTACCAGCGCAGGTAGAACATCGATAACATGTAACGTTCCCGTTTGAAGCGCTGAAGATCCCATTACACCCACCAAACCGAAGAATAGAATCACAAAAAGATCACCTCCACCCCAGTAAGCGTAGGGGTTGCTGCCCAGGGTGTATGATCTAGCTGCCCAAACAGCCGAAACATTCAATATCATGAAAAGATAGAAATAAAGGGTACCGTTGAAGGCCATGTGCACCAAGGCGCTACCGGCAATCAATGAGAGAAGCGTAAAAAGATTGGTCGCAAGGCGCATTTGGGATATGCTTATAAGTCCAGAGGCTACGGCACGTTGTTCTCCACGCTTATTATCGTCTGTTCCTTTGATACCGTCCCCAAGATCGTTGGCATAGTTGGATAGGACTTGGTAAGAGAAGCTGGTCAACAAAGCGAGTCCAAATAATTCGATGGAAAACGAATCGGTATGCAAGTAACCTAGGCCACTCCCTAGTATTATGACAGCAAAAGCCAAAGGCAAGGTTCTCAACCTTGCAGCCGCAACCCAATGACTAAGCTTTGCCATGTTCTTGAATAATTTTTAACGCCCTTAGATTCATGGACTGTTCTGTTTTGAACTCAATAAGGGTCAATCCATTTACCGTAGCAAGTGCCGTGGCCAATTCCTGTTCATTTTGAACACAAACGTGAGCCACATTAAAAGCCCTTACTAAAGACTCTAAATCTACATGCTGCACGTTAGCAAAAATCTTACGTGCTTCCGCTCCAGTAGTAGCGGTACCAGGGAGCCAATCAAAGATCCCGCCGATACCGTTGTTCAACACACAAATGGTAAGATTTTGAGGCAATTCCTGCGCATACAACGCATTATGGTCGTACAGAAAGCTTTGATCTCCTAAAACGACCGTGTGCTTGCGCATTGGATCCGCCAAAGCGGCGCCCATCGCGGTGCTTAAACTACCATCTATACCCGCAACCCCTCGGTTGCCATAGAGTGCTAAGCGTTTTGGGAAATAATTAAAATAGCGTGCTACAGAACTATTGCCCAAATGCAGTACCGAAACATCATCAAGGTGGTCCACAATACCACGAAAAGCCGCAGCATCTGACCAAGGGAGCGCAACTTCGGGACGTTTATTTTGTGGAACTTGAATAAAATTCGTGGCAGATTTCCAACGTTGCAAGAGGTTTGGAGAGAATCGTAAATGTTCAACATTGGTGTCCAATACGTCCCAGCATTGAAACGTATCAACATGAACATGTTTTTGAATACCTAAGCTTCGTAAATATTGCTTTGGCTTTTTATTGATCCATTGCCCGCCAATACTCAACACCGCGTCGGGTTTTACTTCCAACAACGCCTCCATTGGCGCCGTATTCGGATGATCTAGTAGACCGCTCATTGGATCTGCGAAAAGCGTCCAATTAACGCCCTCGTCCAATAGCGAACGAACCATCGCTGATTCTTTTGGCAACAACTGCCCTGCAACAACAGCTACGGATCCAACTTGGCTAAAATCAGGCGATTCTATCGATTCAGGAAGGCCATGCTTCACAAAAGCATCCGTGCTGTATTCCAAATGCATTGGCGCCTGTGCCGGGCCTTGTTCATATAGAGGCTCATCGAATGCGACATTGATATGAATAGGACGCATCTCGAAGTGCATTGCTTGGATAGCATATTGCAAGGTTTCACGAGCTTCGGTATAGCTAGTTTCTTGTTCCAATTGGACACTCGCCGCAACATGCGGCTCATAAAAGTCCCGCTGCACACAGGTCTGCCCCTCGCCTTTATTAATACGGTCTTCCGGTCGGTCGGCGCTCAAAACAATAAGGGGGACATGGGCGTAATAGGCCTCAAGCATGGCAGGATAATAATTTGCCAAGGCACTGCCAGAGGTACAACAAACAGCTACTGGGGCTTTGGTCACTTGACTGCGTCCTAGGGCGTGAAAAGCAGCACTGCGCTCATCGCCGAGAACCATCATTTCAAAGACACCCAAGGCTTCTGCTGCTATGATTAACGGCGCATTCCGAGAGCCCGGTGAGAATACAATGGTCTTAACCCCTGCCTGAGCAAGTGCTTCTAAAGTCCATTGCGCCGCTGCCTTATCTGTTGTCATCGATTTGAATGAGTTCTTTCAGGGCAGAAATCTTATGTTCTGTCTCCATCCACTCGTCCAAAGGTACGCTGTCTTTGGTAATGCCGCCGCCGGCATAAAATTGGACCCCAGATGTAAACCACTGCATACTCCTTAATAACACTGTCGCGTGCACTTGTTGTTCAAATAGACCAAAATATCCCGCATATAACGAGCGGTCGTACCCTTCGAATTGTGCAATGAGTTCTTGCGCTTTTTTCGCTGGAGAGCCGCATATGGCTGGAGTTGGATGCAATTCCTCTGCAAGAGATTTAGAATCCAGCGTTTGGTTGTTCGTGTTTACCCAAGTGAGCAGATGCTCCACGGGTCCCGCATTGAATGTGGTTTGCTTATCCCGGCTAATCTTTCCACCGAAGGCCTTTAGACTGCGATGTACTTCTTTGGTTACAAATTTCTGCTCCTCGAGCTCTTTATTTCCCCAACGGGTGGCATTCTTTAGGCGAGTACCTGCCAAGGACATGCTGCGGTAGCCTTCTTGGGTACTTTCCAACAAAACTTCCGGTGAAGCGCCCATCCACGAACCATATTTAGGATGTTTGATGGCAAACACAGTACATGCTGGGTACGATTTTAAAAGGGCATTGAACGTCTCTTGGGCATTTGCATTGGGACAGTCCCAAAAAAACTGTCGGCTCAATACCACTTTTTGTACCACATGCTGCTGGATCTCTTTGATGGCCGATTGGACCATCTCTTGATATTCCGCAGCTCTTTTTTCTTTCGTTTCGGGTTTCAACTGATTGGCAAAACTTGCCCAGAAATCGTCAGATTCACCTTTGTCCTCTGCAATGTAATAGCTCGCCTCGCTCGAAAACCCACGCAACACGAAGGTGGCATGTTCGGCATCAGAAGGCCGACAATGCAACCTGCGAATATTTTGATTCGGTATCCGAAGGAGTACTTCAAGCATTATTTACGCTGTTTGACAAAATTAAGCAGTTTCACCATCGAGATCAGCTCTCCTTGCTCATTCTCTACTCGAATGTGGTACAAGTGTGAACTTTTTCCGTGATGAATGCATTCAGCGGTTGCGATGAGTAGGCCTGTGCGTGCACTTTTAACGTGATTGGCGGAAATTTCTGCGCCCAGCGCCATTTCTTTTGACGAATCTATGAGCATTTGAGAAGCAGCAGAACCCACACTTTCGGCAAGTGCCACAGTAGCGCCACCGTGAAGAATACCTATGGGTTGGTATACACGCGAATCCACTGGCATTGTGGCAACTAACTTGCCAGTCAATGGATCAGCATCCACATATTTTATGTTTAGAGTCTCCATGAGTGTGTCTTTAACAAGACGGTTCATAGTCTCTAAAACTTGCTCCTTGCTGGGGGTATTTTTCATCAGGGCTAAATTACTATCCAAATATGGTTTATAAAATCGGTTCGAAAAAAACATCAAATGCCTACGAACACTTAAATTTGCGCTCTTAGTGATAACACAAAAAGAGTAAAAATGATTACTGTAACGTTCCCAGACGGAAATCAGAGATCCTACGAGCCAGGCACAACAGCCATGGATGTTGCGAAAAGTATCTCTCACGGTCTTGCTAGAAATATCTTATCGGGCAGCTACGATGGTCAAACCATTGAGTTGAACGATGTATTGACGCACGACGGTACGCTACAGTTTTTTACTTGGAAGGACGCCGAGGGTAAAGAGGCCTTCTGGCACAGTTCTGCGCACGTTTTAGCACAGGCTATTCTCCACTTCTACCCAGATGCACAGTTAACTATTGGCCCAGCCATTGAAAAAGGATTCTACTACGATGTAGATTTCGGGGATGAAAGCATTGGTGAAGGTGATTTTGCGAAGATTGAAAAGCAGATGCTCGAATTTGCTCGTGCCAAATCTGAATTCAAGTTACGTCCTGTTACTAAAGTAGAAGCCCTTGAAGCATATAAGGACAATCCGTACAAAACAGAATTGATCTCAAACCTCGAAGACGGTACCATCACCTTCTGTGATCATGCAGACTTTACCGACCTCTGTCGTGGTGGACACATTCCTCACACCGGGTATATCAAGGCAGTGAAGATCATGAACGTTGCCGGTGCTTACTGGAGAGGTGATGAAAACAACCCTCAGTTGACTCGTGTATACGGTATCTCCTTCCAAAAGGCGGGTGAGCTTAAAGAATACTTGGAATTACTAGAAGAGGCCAAGAAAAGAGACCATAGAAAATTAGGTAAGGAGCTTGAGCTATTCACTTTCTCTCAACGTGTAGGTCAAGGTTTACCGTTATGGTTGCCAAAAGGTGCAGCACTGCGTGAGCGCCTTGAGAATTTCTTAAAGCGCGCACAGAAGAAAGCAGGTTATGACGGTGTGATTACACCTCATATTGGAAATAAAGAACTTTACGTTTGTTCTGGACACTACGCCAAATATGGCAAAGACAGCTTCCAGCCGATCAATACTCCTGAAGAAGGCGAAGAATACTTGCTCAAGCCGATGAACTGTCCACACCACTGTGAGTTGTACAAAGCAACACCAAAATCGTACAAAGAACTCCCTGTTCGCTTTGCCGAATTTGGTACAGTGTACCGCTACGAGCAAAGTGGAGAGCTTCACGGTCTAACTCGTGTGAGAGGCTTTACTCAGGATGATGCACATATTTTCTGTACACCTGACCAACTCAAGGACGAGTTTAAGAATGTCATTGACCTAGTACTGTACATCTTTAAAACATTGGATTTCACGGATTACGTAGCCCAAGTGAGCTTGCGCGATCCTGAAAAACCAGAAAAGTATATTGGATCGGACGAAAACTGGGAAAAGGCTGAAAGTGCCATCATTGAAGCGGCTGACGAGAAAGGCTTGAATACCGTAGTAGAATACGGCGAAGCGGCCTTCTATGGTCCAAAGCTCGATTTCATGGTGAAAGATGCCCTCGGCAGAAGCTGGCAGCTTGGAACTATTCAGGTAGATTACAACCTGCCAGAGCGTTTTGAACTCGAGTACAAAGGCTCAGACAATGAAAGCCACCGTCCAGTCATGATTCACCGCGCACCTTTCGGTTCTATGGAACGTTTTGTAGCAGTACTCCTCGAGCACTGTGGCGGAAACTTCCCATTGTGGTTAACCCCTGAACAAGTGAAGATTTTACCGGTTAGTGACAAATACAATGACTACGCTCAGGAAATAGCACAATTCCTAGAAATTTCCGATATTCGCGCCCTCGTAGATGATCGCAACGAGAAGATTGGCAGGAAGATACGTGACGCAGAAGTGACTAAAATTCCTTACATGTTGATTGTCGGCGAGAAAGAAGCCACAAGCGGGGAACTAAGTGTACGTCGCCACGGCCAGGGAGATTTGGGAACAATGACCCGAGAACAATTTGTAAAAAGCATTGAGGAAGAGATTTCTCAACTTATTGATTAATAGAAGTTTAACTAAAACAACCGAACACTGAGAAGAGGTAAAAGAAAGCAGCCGAAAGAGAAACTGGCCGCAAATCACAGAACTAACGAACGCATCCGCGTTCCAAAAATTCGCTTGGTAGGTGATAATGTAGAACCTGGTGTCTACGATACACGTCAAGCGCAGCGCATGGCAGAAGACATGGATTTAGATTTGGTGGAAATTTCCCCAAAAGCTGACCCACCGGTGTGTAAAATCATCGATTACAGCAAATTCATGTACGATCAGCGCAAAAAGCAGAAGGAACTTGCTGCGAAGGCTGTGAAGGTGGTTATCAAAGAAATTCGTTTCGGACCGAACACCTCAGATCATGATTACGAATTCAAGAAGAAACACGCTATTGAATTCTTGCAGAGCGGAGCGAAAGTGAAGGCATTTGTCTTCTTCCGTGGACGTTCGATTGTTTTTAAAGACAAAGGAGAAATCTTGTTGTTGCGTCTTGCTCAAGACCTAGAAGAATACGGAAAAGTAGAGCACATGCCATCGATGGACGGTAAGAAGATGAACATCACCATTGCTCCGAAGAAATAGAAGTTACTCCAAATAAATACAGTTGAATCATGCCAAAGATGAAAACTAAATCCAGTGCAAAGAAGCGTTTTAAGCTGACAGGCTCTGGTAAGATCAAAAGAAAGCACGCTTTCAAGTCACACATCTTGACCAAGAAAGCAACTGATCAGAAGCGTCGTTTGACAAAATCTGGTTTGGTTTCTGATTCTGATGCGAAAAACATCAAGAATCAATTGGGAATGAAGTAATTCCCAGAGTTAATTAATTAACCCTGTGCCAGGTAGCTAAACCTTCTTGAAATAGTAGAAGTACCTCTCACAAAAAAATTAAAATTTATGCCACGTTCAGTAAATGCTGTTGCTTCAAGAGAGCGCAGAAAAAAATTGATGAAGCACGCCAAAGGGTACTTTGGTCGTCGCAAAAACGTTTGGACGGTAGCAAAGAATGCTGTTGAGAAAGGTCTTCAGTACGCTTACCGCGACCGTAAAAACAAAAAACGCACGTTCCGCGCATTGTGGATTCAGCGTATTAACGCTGGAGCACGTATGCACGGTATGTCTTACTCACAATTCATGGGTAAGGTGAAAAAAGCGAACATTGAATTGAACCGTAAGGTTTTGGCAGATTTAGCCATGAACCACCCTGAAGCGTTCAAAGCGATCGTTGATAAGGTGAAGTAATAATCTTTTGGAGTACTTTTTAAACGCCTCGTTCCTTTGGAGCGGGGCGTTTTTCATTACCCTACTTTGAAATTAGCCGGTGTCCCTGGTAGTTGTAGATGCACATCTCCCCTTTTGGCAAAGGAATAGTTTCAATAATCTCCGTGTCCAATTCCGGTAACTCGTGTGCGTAACACCACTTCTGATTGCCGTTATCACGCCATTTTCCAGGGAGCTCAACCTCTTTTGGAACGACATTAATGTAATCGAACAAACCTGCGATTTCGTGATGAACGGGTTCGGCAATGATTTCATTGGGTTTGCCTTGCTGCACCAATTTTCCGCCACGGATGACCCAAAGCGTATCGGCAACAAAGAGGGCATCGGCTGGGTCGTGTAGCACCAAAAGTGCGGCACAGCCTTCTCTTTTAATCATCGCCTTAAAATCCATCAGAATGAGCGACTTCGTCCTCAAGTCCAGTTGTGCTAAACTCTCGTCCATCAAAAGTACCGGTGGACTTCCTGCCATCGCCTTTGCAATACTCACACGCTGACGCTGACCGCCACTGAGCGTTCGCACCTTTTGACCGCTGTAAGCTTGCAAGTGCATTGCTGCCTTGAGCTCCTCTACGCGTGCCTTTTTGTCCTCTGTATCCATTCTAAGGATATGATGACCGATATTGTCTTCTAGGCTGAGCATGCTCTGTAAGTCGTCGAGCTGTGGTACCCAACCCGCCTTAGTCTCATCAAGAACCAAGCGCTTCTTGCGCGTTTCTACCTCCTTTCCAGCAATAATAACCTTCCCAGCTCCAGGGTTCAGTTCTCCGCGCAAAAGACGCATCAACGTGCTCTTACCAGCACCAGAGGGACCAACGATCACCACAATCTCCCCGGGAGCAATTGTAGCGTTGCCAAAATCAAATTTTAGCTCATCGTACGCGAAGCGCAGTTCTTGGAATTCTAAGAGTGGTTGTGCCATATGGGAACATAACAAAAAAACCGCCCCATAGTTGGGGCGGTTTGAAACTATTTAAAGCCTTTTCTTACAAATGAATTACCTCATCGTAAGCTGCTGCTGTCGCCTCCATAAACGCCTCACTGAGGGTTGGGTGCGGATGAACAGCTTTTAGGATTTCGTGACCCGTAGTCTCAAGCTTACGTGCGAGGACTGCCTCAGCGATCATCTCAGTTACGTTTGAACCAATCATGTGAGCACCTAGTAGTTCGCCATACTTGGCATCAAAAATTACCTTGATAAAACCGTCTTTGTGTCCTGAGGCAGATGCCTTACCTGAAGCAGAGAATGGGAACTTACCTACTTTAAGGTCGTAACCCGCTTCTTTAGCTGCCTTCTCTGTCATACCTACTGAAGCTACCTCAGGGAAACAGTACGTACATCCTGGGATGTTGCCGTAATCTAGTGGCTCTACGTTGTGACCTGCAATTTTCTCTACACAAAGGATACCTTCCGCAGAAGCAACGTGTGCCAATGCTGGGCCTTTGACGATATCACCGATAGCGTAGTATCCTGGAACAGTAGTCTGATAGTAGTCGTTAACCATTACACGACCGCGGTCGGTTGCGATACCTACGTCTTCTAGACCAACACCTTCCACGTTTGGTGCAATACCTACAGCAGATAAAACGATATCAGCATCGAGCACTTCTTCGCCTTTTTTCGTTTTCACAGTGACCTTACAACCGTCGCCTGAAGTATCTACTCCTGTTACCTCTGAGCTCGTCATTACTTTAATGCCGCTCTTCTTAAAGGTACGCTCTAGTTGCTTACTTACTTCTTCATCTTCCAATGGTACGATGTTCGGCAAGTACTCCACAACAGTTACATCAGTACCCATGCTGTTGTAGAAATAAGCAAATTCAATACCAATAGCACCTGAACCTACAACCACCAATTTCTCGGGCTGTTTGTCCAAGGTCATCGCTTGGCGGTAACCAATGATCTTCTTACCGTCTTGCGGCAATGAAGGAAGCTCGCGCGAACGAGCACCAGTAGCAATAATGATGTGGTTAGCAGAATAAAGGGTCTCTTTACCGTCCTCAGCAGTTACTGCCACTTTCTTTCCTGGCTGTACCTTACCGAATCCGTCGATGACTGTGATCTTATTTTTCTTCATCAAGAACTGGACACCACCGCTCATACCGTTAGCCACTTGACGTGAACGGTTTACTACAGCGTTGAAATCCTTGTCGTACTCGCTTACCTTGATACCAAAGTCTTCTGCGTGCTTTACGTATTCAAATACTTGAGCACTCTTCAAAAGAGCTTTAGTAGGGATACAACCCCAGTTAAGACAAACGCCTCCTAGATTTTCTTTTTCTACTACAGCGGTTTTCAATCCCAACTGCGATGCGCGAATTGCGGTTACATAACCACCCGGGCCTGAACCCACTACAATTACGTCAAAATCCATTTCTGATGTGTTTAAAATGAGCGTGCAATTTAATACCCAATTCCTTAACTCTTACGGACTGCAATGCAGGATATCTCCACATTCACATTTTTAGGCAAAGTTTTTACCGCGACCGTCTCTCTCGCAGGATATGGAGGACTAAAATGACGTGCATAAATTTCATTCACCTTTGGAAAATGATCCATGCTACTCAGGAAAATCGAAGTCTTTACAACATTATTAAAATCGGACCCTGCTGCCAGAAGTACCGCCTGTAGATTTCGCATCACGCGCTCTGTTTCTAGCTCAATAGAATCCAATTCCATTGCCCCCGTATGCGGATCCATGGCAATCTGACCCGAGGTAAAAATCATATTTCCAACCTCTACCCCAGCACTATATGGTCCAATGGCCGGTGCCAAGCCCTTGCCTTCAATCGCTTTTTTCATAACTCTGATTTAATCAGAATTCAATTTAGCTCATATTTGCAGCATGAAGGTGCTCCTCATTGACAATTACGACAGTTTTACCTACAACCTTGTCCATTACTTAGAAAAAATGGACGTGGAGGTTGAGGTGGTTCGTAACGACCAAAATATACCTTCGCTCGAGGCTTTTGACGCATTGGTGCTTAGTCCCGGACCGGGTTTGCCTAAAGAGAGTGGTAAGCTCATGGACGTCATTGCTAACGCCTATGGCAAAATGCCCATTCTTGGTATTTGCCTTGGTATGCAGGCACTTGCAGAACACTCAGGAGCGAAGCTTTACAACAGAGATGGCGTGATGCATGGCAGAACTGCAAAACTTCAAAACATTAGGGAAAGCTTATTGCTAGAAGATGTGCAGGACCTAACCGTTGGGCTATACCACAGCTGGGCCATCGTTGCCGAGGGGTTATCTGAAGATTGGAAAGTATGCGCCACGGCCATGAATGACCGCACGCCGATGGTCATGGAAAACCGTACGAAGAACGCTTACGCAGTACAATTCCATCCAGAGAGTATACTCACGGTTGAAGGTTTCAAGATGATGAAAAATTGGGTCCGGTCGCTCTCCTAGAAGTCAATGGCCGTACGGCGACGCTGGGCTTTTACTTGACGGAATTGCTGATTCTTTAAATTGATTCCAACCATGTAGGAACGGGTCGAACCAAAAGGAACCCAGGTAAAACGCATTTCCCAACAGTGCAGATCGCGAACAGCATTGATATTTGTAAAAGCGATACTGCGTTCTGCAAAGTCGATACCTGTTCTGTAATTAATACTCCAATTATCCGTCGGGCGGTAACTCCCAGACATGCTCAAAGAGTGAGCAGCAAACTCATTAACAAATAGGGGTCGATCACTGCCTTCCTCTCCTGCTTCCACTTGCGTTACAAAGCGTACATCATAGTTCAATCGAATATCCCAGTCTTGGCGCAACGGTACCAAACCGTCGTAGCGGTAATAATCAATATCCCCTTGGGTAAAACTGCCACCTCGTTGCTCAGGCATGACCGCATCGCGACGGTTGTCTCGGTTGCTCTTCAAAGAAGTACTTGCAGAGAATTGAGAAGTGCGGTGAACCATTAGCCCCTGCCCTTCACGGGCTGCTAAAATGGGCTGTCTATCCCCTTCCTCGGTATAACTGTACGGATCAAATTGCCCCTGATAGCTCAGTCTTAACTTCTTCTTGAATAGAGAACTCTGCGCCGTAAGACGTACGATGTTCCAATTGTAGCCGTCTTGGGCTGCCAGATTATAATTCGTGCTGAAATTAAAACGCTCCAAGAGTTTCACCTTGGTCAATTCTCCTGTTGTATCGCCCCGGGCCACCATCTTAGCTTCTACATTGTTGTCGAGGTTCAAAGAGATCGAACCGTTCGATCCCCTACCCGGTGAACCGTATAAAAATCCTGTGTATCGGTTGTAATATAGCTGATTGTCGAGCGTATCTACAAAGTTTTGGTAGTACCCCCAAAATGGATCGCCAAAATCAGGGCGGTAGTTTAAGCTTGCCCTAGGTGTAATCATATGACGTACTGCTTTGACCGGTCCCTTGGAGATTTGAAAGGTTCCATAAATCTTAGTATTCATCGAGGCGCTCACCCCAAAATCTCTGACCGCTTGAAACCCATTGATGGTATCTACGACTGATGCCTTGTTTAACGTGCTGTCAAACGCATAATCATACTGCTGGAAGTACCAGCGCTCGGTATAATTCGCACTTGGGTTAAAGGTGATGTACTTAAGAATTTTCCCGTTTGTACTTAGACTCGTGGTGTGCTTCACGCCGTATTGACCGTATTCTCTGAGTACATCGCTGAAATCGTATCCCGCTGTACTATCCAAGTCTGTGGCGATGGTTCCCAAATTACCCTTCACCCTACCTTCGGCCACAGAGCTATAGTTCATACCCACCTTGTCGTACCATTGGCTCTTGCCGTCGTTGGTTTTCAAGGGGAAGAAACGAGGAACGTTGAGAGAGGCTTTCGGTAGATTGGTAGTAAAGCTCTGAGTACCGTTATTTTGACTATGATTTCCGCTGACTGTTAGATTCGCGCGACCAAATTTCTGATTGTAGGTGATGCTCGAATTCATCGTATTGTTCGTTGTAGTCATCGTCCCATTCATCAAATCTTCTGCATTAGCAGCGTTCTTGAAGAAGTTGGGGTTCTGTAGATTGATTCGCGCGTTGAACTTCCGCGTTGGATGCGCTTTAGGGTCTTGGGCATGGGACCATTTTATGCTAAAGTTGTTTGATTCCGAGTAGCGTCCAAACGGCTCATAGATTTTTAATCCACGCTTTACATTTCGAAAGCTGTAACTGAAGTTTCCAGAATACTTGTAGCGCTTTTTATAGTTTGTCGTTGCTGCCAATGCCCACGAACCTCTGAGATAGATATCTCCGCGTAGCTCAAAGTTCATGTAGTCATTGATGGGAAAGTACCATCCACCATTCACGAGACCAAGACCTTGTGTCGGAGAATTCTGAAAAGAAGGCATCAGCAGTCCCGAAATATCTGGTTTTTCAATGTTCGTTGGAAAGTAACCGTACGGGATAACTAGTGGCGTTGGAATCCCGAAAAACTCAAAATGGGCGGGACCTGTAATGATACGTTCACCCATCACCACTTTGCTTTTACCCGTTTTAATCTGAAAATGCGGCTCTTCATGCGAACATGTGGTAAAGCCTGTACCCGCCATGTAGAGCGTATTAGAATCGACTTTTTTTACCGCATCGCCGTTCAAAAAGTTTTCCCCTTCCTGGGTAAGAAGCGCCTTGATCTTGGCTTTTTCGGTGGACCAATTGTACCGGATCTCACTTAAGTAGAAGGTCTTCCCACTTTCGACAAACACCGGTTGTTGGGTCATCTCCCCAGACGGTAGTTTGTATCCTTTGGCCTCTACCAATTGGTCTTTCCAGTAAATCTTGGCATAACCGGCTTGTAAGGTTGTTTCACCAAATACAATGTTCACATTGTTGAACAATTCTACGGTGCCGTCTTCTGCATTACTGACAATGGAATCTTCGGCGGTATAGGCGATAGGTCTATCCTGCGCGCTACCCGAAAATGGTGCACAACATGTGAGCAAAAAAAGCAGAATCGTAAGCCTCTTAACCACGCAGGTATGTAATTTGCATTGTAAGATTCAAAGGTAAAACGAACAATCATCTCAGTTGGTATGAATACAGGAAGTTATAAAGGTTTACGCATCGCCGCTCTAGCGCTATTGATGACAGTAACTGCTGCCTTTAATCCTAGACCTTTTGCCCAAGATGACGAAGGTGTAAATATCATTGTAATAGACCCTGGCCATGGAGGGAAAGATCCTGGAAACCTGGGTACCGGCCGATATAAAGACCGCGAAAAAGACGTGAGCTATGATGTCAGTGTGCTCGTTAAACAGTACATAGAGCAATATTTGCCAGATACCAAAGCCATTTTAACCCGCAACGACAACGAATTTGTAGAGCTGTACCAGCGTACTGTTTTTGCCAATAGAGCCAACGCAGACCTGTTCATTTCCATTCATTGTAACGCCAATGATAGTAGAGCTGCTTACGGTACCGAAAGTTTTGTTTTAGGGATGGGTGAGCGCGACCAGCGTTTAAACAAAACCGCACAACTTGAGAACGCGGCACGACTACTAGAGGACAACTGGGAAAGCAACTATGAAAAATTGGACGCCTCCAATCCGGCAGCAGTAATTGCACTTCGCGCCTACCAAGATGCCTTTTTAGAACAAAGCATCAGTATTGCCGATGAAATCCAGAATCAGTTTGAAAGTCGTGTGAAACGTCGCAATCGCGGTGTTAAACAGCAGCCGCTGGCGGTTTTAAGGGGATCAACAATGCCTGCCGTTCTCGTCGAGTTGGGATTTTTAACAAATCCAGGTGAGGAAGACTTCTTGCAAAGCACTCGGGGCAAAGAGCTGCTTGCTAGTGCTGTATACCGCGCCATTAAATCATATAAACTTAAGAGAGAAAGTCGCGATGCCATCCTGCGTGAAGAAAGCATCTTTGATGAAGTATTTGATGCTGCTCTAGAGGAAATCAGTGCGGATACGCCCGCAGAAAATGCGCCCGAGCCTGAGATAAAACAGGTAGAGGTTGCTGCTGCAGCACCATCAAATGCTGTGTATTACAGCGTACAAATTGCCGTGAGTAGAAATGATTTACCGCTGCTTCCAGAAAATTTCATGGGGCTTTCCGACGTTTATAGAACAGATGTGTACGGTTTATACAAATACTTTTACGGTAAAGTCAGTTCCTTCAAGGAGGCTGAAGCCTTGAAAGCCACGGCAACCGCGCATTACCCGGACGCTTACATAGTAGCTTTTGAAGGGTCAAATAAAATTGATGTAAAAGAGGCCAAGAAAATTGCCCCTTAGTGTAACTTAGAAGCAAAAGGAAAAAACCTGTGAAAACTGAATTTAAAATTGGGATTGCTTTGGTACTCAGCGTCATGCTGCTGTACTGGGGTATCAATTACATGAAAGGCGAAGATGTTTTCTCAAAGCAGGATAAGTTTTATGTGGTTTACGAGAACACCCAAGGCCTCCTTCCAACCTATCCGGTGACAGTCAATGGTTTCAAAATCGGCCAAGTAAGCGGTATCAAATTCATGCCAGACGGCAGCCAAGATCTTGTTGTAGAGTTGAAAATTACCGGTGACTTCCCTGTAACGAAGAACACTGTTGCTAAAATTTACTCTTCGAGCATCATGGGCGAAAAGAGTATTTCATTAGTGACCAAACATGGCGAACCGCTTGCTTTGAGCGGCGATACCTTACTCGCGGATACAGAGCGTGACTTAACTGAAGAAGTTAATATGCAGCTTGCTCCTATCAAAGCGAGAACGGAGGAACTCCTAGGAACGCTTGATACGGTTATTGGCTTGGCTTCAGGATTCTTGGATGAGAGAACCTCAGAAAACTTCAAATCGACCTTTGAGAGCATTGAAAAAACTTTTGAAAGTGTTCAGCAAAGTGCGGCTGAAATCAGTGATTACTTGTCAACCAACAAGGAAAACTTTGACGCTATTAGCACAAACTTTAGAACGCTGAGTGAAGAATTGGCCTCTAGGGGTGATGACATCAGTAAGACCATCTCAAATGTTGAGGCCATATCAGACTCTTTGGCGAATGCCAGGCTCACTGAGACTGTAAACAATGTAGAAAGCATCACCGCGCGTTTTGATGAGCTGTTAGCAGAGTTGCAGAATGGACAGAACTCAGCTTCAAAGCTGATCACTGACGATGAAGTATACACGAATCTTATCGAAGCGACCAACAACCTGAATAGATTATTGTTAGACATCAAGTATAACCCGAATAAGTACCTCCACGTCAGCGTGTTTGGTACGCGAACTCGATACACAGAACAAGAGATTCAAGCCATCGAACAAAAGCTTGATGAAAAAGACGGCAACTAAACCATGCAATTCCTACCCAATGTCATTTTCATAGCGTTATTAGGTGGCGCCATTTTTTGGTTCTCAAAAAATGTTGGTCGTATTCGCCGTAACATATTGCTAGGACGGGATGTAGATCGCTCGGACAACGCATCGGGTAGACGAGCAAACATGCTTAGGGTCGCTTTTGGACAAAGTAAAATGCAAGCCAGACCCATTGCTGGTTTCTTGCACTTTATCATCTACGCGAGCTTTTTGATTATCAATATCGAGGTACTCGAAATTATCATTGACGGCATTTTTGGCACACACAGGTACTTTGCACATTTTTTAGGCGGCGCTTATGATGTCATTATTTCATTCTTCGAGATTCTGGCTGTGGCCACTATTGTAACCGTAGTCATTTTTTGGTGGAGAAGAAACGTAGGTAAGCTGGATCGATTTCATAAGCCCGAAATGGAAGGATGGCCCTTCAAAGACGCCAACATCATACTTTACATCGAAGTTGCACTCATGTTCGCCTTATTGAATATGAATGCGGTAGAAGAAAACTTCACCTCAAGCGAGCATAGCTTCATCGTGAGTCACAGCATAGCGCCTTTATGGTCCGGTCTTAGCGATAGTACCCTTCATTTGATGGAGCGATTCTTCTGGTGGATTCATATCGCAGGAATTCTTGCCTTCTTAAATTACCTCCCCTTTTCAAAGCATTTCCACATCATTCTTGCCTTTCCAAATACCTATTACGCGAACCTCGAAACCAAAGGAAGGTTTGACAACAACGCTGCGGTGACTAAAGAGGTTAAGCTCATGATGGATCCATCGGCCGATCCCTTCGCAGCACCTGCGCCGGATGGACCGATAGAGAAATTTGGAGCAAAAGATGCCATGGACCTAAGCTGGGTCAATCTTTTAAATGCGTACACATGCACCGAATGCGGACGCTGCACGAGTGAATGCCCTGCCAACCTCACCGGGAAAAAATTAAGTCCTCGTAAAATTATGATGGATACCCGTGACCGTATAGACGAGATCGGTAAAAACATTGAAGCCAACGGTGAATTCAAGGAGGACGGAAAAACACTCCTTGGCGATTATATCACACAAGAAGAACTTTGGGCATGCACCTCATGTAATGCCTGTGTTCAAGCTTGTCCAGTGGATATAGATCCTTTGAATATCATAATGCAACTCCGTAACTTCGCCACGATGGAAGAGAGCAGTGCACCAGCCGAGCTCAATGCCATGATGACGAACGTCGAGAACAATGGAGCGCCATGGCCATTTTCACAAATGGACAGAGCCAATTGGATCAACGAATAGCACCAAAAACAACCCAAATACAAACAGTAATTCTTTAAACGCGTTAAAACACACACATGGAAAAAAGCGCAAATGCCCACATCGACAACCTATTACGCGAAGCATCTGAAGACGGCCAGCTGATCAGCCCAATGCTGCCTGAAGAAATCAAGAATTACCTTATCGACATTGATGGCACCATCTGTGACGATATACCAAACGAGGAACCGGAGCGCATGGCTACTGCGAAGTTGTACCCAGATGCGTTGGATACCTTGAACAAGTGGTACGATGAAGGTCACGTAATTACCTTCTTTACCTCTCGTACAGAAGACCACCGTGAAGTCACTGAAAAGTGGCTGAAAGAAAACGGCTTCAAATGGCACGGTCTACTAATGGGTAAACCGCGCGGTGGAAACTACCACTGGGTAGACAACCACATTGTACGTGCTACTCGTTACACCGGTAAATTTACCGACCTAATAGACAAGGAAACTACCATCCAAGTCTTCGAAGACTAAACACTGTACCTAACTCTATCGCATCAAATTATGACCACCTTCTCAGTACCTACACTCGCACAGATGAATGCCGCTGGCCAAGCGCCGGAAGTACTGTTTTGGGTAGGCTGTGCCGGTAGTTTTGATGATAGAGCGAAAAAGATTACCAAGGCTATGGCGAAAATCTTACACCACTGTGGTGTAAGCTTCGCCGTTCTTGGTACGGAAGAAGGCTGTACAGGCGATCCGGCAAAACGTGCTGGGAATGAATTCCTGTTCCAAATGCAAGCCATGATGAACATCGAAGTTCTCAACGGCTATGGAGTGAAACACATTGTTACTACCTGCCCTCACTGCTTCAACACATTAAAAAACGAATACCCTGAACTCGGTGGCGAGTACAAGGTGGAACACCACAGTCAATTTCTTAACGGACTGCTCAAAGAAGGCCGGTTGAAAGTTGAGGGTGGTCAATTCCGTGGTAAGAAGATTACCTTTCACGATCCTTGTTACCTCGGTCGAGCAAATGATGAGTACGAAGCTCCGCGTGCTTTATTAGAAAAGCTCGACGTGGAACTAAAAGAGATGCGCCGTTGCAAGCAAAACGGCCTTTGCTGTGGTGCTGGGGGTGCACAGATGTTTAAGGAAGCGGAAAAGGGTGATGCAGAGATCAATCACGTTCGCGCCGATGAAGCACTCGAAACCAAGGCAGAAATAGTTGTCGCTGGTTGTCCTTTCTGCAATACGATGCTTACCGACGGTGTGAAGAACCGTGAAAAAGAGGAAGAGGTCCAAGTACTAGACCTTGCTGAAATGATTGCCCTAGCAGAAGATCTTTAATTATGGGAATGCAAACTATGAATCCAGAATCACGCATGTGGTTCTATGGTCTAAAAACACCCATGAGTGCCGCTCAAACTGAGGAACTCAGCGGAATCATGGATGAATTCGTAGGTGGCTGGAAGGCCCATGGCGCGCAGCTAGCAGCAGCGTACCGGATCATTGCCGATCAGTTTCTAATCATAGCCGTCGATGAAACCCAGCAACAAGCCACGGGATGTAGTATCGACAAAAGCGTTCACTTGCTTCAAGAGTTTGGCGCCAAGCACCACCTAGACTTTTTCAATCGCATGCTCGTGCACGTGATGGAAAATGGTGCGTTTGCCTCCTACTCTACCTCAGAACTGAAAAAGGCCATTGCCGAAGGTAAAATTGGACCCAAGACCCAAATCATGAATACCACCGCGGCTACTTTACACGAAAGCGGGATGGGCACATTAGACCTCGCGGACAGCTGGGCTGCGAAATACCTTTAGAATATCGCGCTTGCGATCTCGTAGATATTCTTGCTTTTACCCATGCTGTAGTAATGCAGCACAGGTACTCCTGCATCCTTGAGCTCCTTGCTCTGTTGGATACACCATTCGATACCCACCTGGCGAACCTCTGCATTGTCTTTACACTTCAATACTTCAATAGCAAGGGTATCCGGTATATCCACATGGAAAATCTGCGGTAGAATACTCAATTGACGCTTGGTGACTAATGGTTTCAAGCCTGGAACAATAGGTACAGTTATACCTGCCTCACGACATTTATCGACAAACGCAAAGAACTTGCTGTTGTCGAAGAACAGCTGGGTCACAATGTAATCTGCACCAGCATCGACTTTCGCTTTAAGGTATTCGATATCAATATTCAACGAAGGAGCTTCAAAGTGCTTCTCAGGATAGCCCGCTACACCGATACAGAAATCTGTTGCCATAGTATTCTGAAGGTCCTCGTCTAGGTACCTTCCCTGATTTAAATCATTGATCTGCTTCACTAAATCAATCGCAAAATTATTGCCGTCCGGTTTCGGAGTGAAGTAGCTCTCTCCTTTTGCTTGATCACCACGAAGGGCCACAACGTTCTCGATCCCAAGGAAGTTGAGATCAATAAGCACGTTCTCTGTGTCCTCCTTAGTAAACCCACCACAGAGTACATGAGGAACAGCCTCTGTTTGGTAACGGTGCATTAATGAAGCACATATCCCTACAGTACCTGGACGCTTACGCACCACTTTTTCTTGCAATAGACCGTTTGGAAGACGCTTATATACCGTTTCCTCTCTATGGTAGGTCACGTCAATAAATGGGGGCTTGAATTCCATCAACGGATCAATGTTGTCGAAAATCTCCTGAGCCTTCTGACCTTTAAGTGGCGGTAAGATTTCAAAGGTGAATTCACACCCCTTGGCGTTAGCTAGTATATCTGTAATCTTCATATCAATAATTTAAGTTTGGAGCCAACCATTTCTCTGCAAGCTCCATAGAGATGCCACGCATTTGAGCATACGCTTCTACTTGATCCTTAGCCAATTTTCCCACGGCGAAATATTTGCTTTCCGGATGAGCGAAGTAATACCCGCTCACACTAGCCGCGGGGTACATTGCGAGGCTTTCAGTCAATGACATTCCTATGCCCTCAGCCTGCAACAGCTCAAAAATGGTCTCTTTGTCCAAGTGGTCTGGACATGCTGGGTATCCCGGTGCAGGACGAATCCCGCTGTACTTTTCTGCAATTAGATCGTCATTCGTCAGTTGCTCATCTGGTGCGTACCCCCAGAGCTCACGACGCATGCGAAGGTGAAGGTATTCTGCCAATGCTTCGGCTAATCGGTCTGCCAATGCCTTTAACATCAATGCGTTGTAATCGTCCATAGCATCCTCAAAGCGCTTCAACGAACCTTCCATATCCAAGCCTGCCGTCACTGCGAAACATCCTACATAATCTTGCACACTTCCTTCTGGAGCGACAAAATCTGCAAGACTTTGGAACTTAGACTTCTCTCCTGTCTGTCGCAGGGCATAGAAACTACCTAATTCCCCATTTTCGCCAAGCTTAATTTCTTCACCAGCACTGTTGGCCGGGAAAATACCGTACGCTGCCTTGAGCGTGAGCCATCCGCCCTTCTTGATGTCGCGAAGCATGGCCTGCGCATCTTTAAAGAGCTTCTTGGCCTCTTCACCCACCACATTATCCTCGAGAATTCTCGGATACTTACCAAAGAGCTGCCAGGTCTGGAAGAACGGCGTCCAGTCGATGTATGGAATGACATCAGCTACAGCAATATCGTGCACCTGTCTGCTGCCAATGAATTTTGGCGTAGGAACAGTGCTTTTATCAAAGACCAATTTCGGTTTGTTCTGCTGCGCAAATTCGAAAGGCACCAAAGCTTTACGCTCGCGTTGCTTCGCATACCCTTCTCTCACTTTTTCAAGCGAGGCTTTCTCTTGCAACACATAAGTTGGCCCTTCGCTGGAAAGCAACTTGGAACTCACACCTACTGCACGACTGGCATCGCTTACATGCATCACCGCACCGCTGTACTCTGGATCAATCTTCACGGCAGTATGCGCTCTTGAAGTGGTCGCTCCACCAATAAGCAATGGGATGTACATGTTCATGCGCTCCATTTCCTTGGCGATATGGATCATTTCATCCAAGGACGGGGTAATCAATCCACTGAGTCCTAAGATGTCTACTTGGTGCTCCTGAGCAGCTTGTAGAATCTTCTCTGGCGGCACCATCACCCCAAGGTCAATGATTTCAAAGTTGTTACATGCGAGTACAACACCCACAATGTTTTTACCGATATCGTGTACATCGCCTTTTACCGTAGCCAACAAGACTTTACCGGCGCTCGAGCTGCCGCCCTCCTCCTTCTCGGCTTCTAGGTAAGGTAGAAGATAGGCCACCGCCTTTTTCATCACGCGGGCACTCTTCACTACCTGGGGTAAGAACATTTTCCCTTCCCCAAAAAGATCGC
>Ga0181557_1000666_pt1 | contig 42450 bp, 23 predicted proteins | sample 011ome_23_FD_148632 | JGI IMG/M metagenome (GOLD analysis project Ga0181557, IMG submission 148632) | Coastal salt marsh microbial communities from the Groves Creek Marsh, Skidaway Island, Georgia - 011506CT metaG (spades assembly) | ecosystem: Environmental > Aquatic > Marine > Intertidal zone...
TAATTGTCCGATTTGCCGTGTCCGATGTGATCGAACGAAACCGAGGCGATGTTGTACTTTGCGCTCGCCCACAGGGAAAACGTTTCGGCAAATCTCGAGGAGTGTTCGTGTAACCCGTGGGAGAAAATAACCACACAATTTATATTTGTTTTCGTCGCAGGCAAATCGGTGCGAACGAACAGTTTTCGTTTCTTTTCTCCTCGTTCCAGGAAGAGGAAGTCTGACGACTCCGTCGTCATCGCGTGTGTTCTTATTCTTATTCTTAGTAGTAGTAGTAGTAGTAGTGTGAAGAGAAAATTCAGTTTTTAACGAACTCTTATGAGAGAGACGAAAAAAAATTTAATTGACTGACACTGAAAAGTCGTTGGTCTCTCCTTATTTAGATACACAAAACGACACAAACACAGTAGTAGTAATACTGTAAGAACAATAATAATAATGGGCGCGGCGGAGTCGAGCACATCCTCTCATCCTCCGATGTTGGCGAAGGAGCAACCAGCGAAGTCAAAACGAACGAATAGAGGGCCGAAACATAAGTGCGTTTTGCTTTTCGATGATGGTGAAATTGGACAAAATTCATCAGTATTAAATCGAAAAGACGTTCTGAGATTAGTGTGGAACCTACCGAAACGCTTGAGACTTACCTGGCGAAAACTGTTCGACACGAACACAGACGGTTTATCGTTCACTCTATTGCTCGAAAGGTTAACGAAGAACGAAGCGACATCGTTTTGTATCGCGGTGGAAACGAAAGAGAAAAAAGGAGAGATTTTTGGTGCCTTGATAATCTTTCCCGAACGCGAAGGCGTGAAACTGAACAAGACGGAGTGGCAAGGAACGAGCGAGAGTTATCTGTTCACGTTTCCTCAAAAACAAGCGAACGTGAAAAGGCAACCGAAAAAGTTCTTGGCGAGTGCAAACACCGACGGTCATTATTGTTGGTGTTGTCGCGACATGGTCGCCTCAGAACGCTTTCCCAACGGGTTAGCGTTTGGAGGGAAAGAATATCCGATTAAACACTTCGCGATGCACATCGACGAACACATGGAGACACTGACGACGAGGAAAACTGGAGTAACGTACGAAGGGTGGGGATGTGAAGATTCAAACATTGAGAACGAAACGATGACGATTGAACGAGTGGAAGTGTGGCAGTGCGACGCCGAGGACGAGAGAGGCGAGAAGCCGAAGAAGAAAAACAACATCGTGGCAGAAATGGACGGGTCCGCCGCTGTGGCGGCGCAAAAAATGAAGATGAAAGGAGGAGAGAGTCACAAAAATGGTGATGGAGGTGTGTTATCGGAGAAACATCGCGAGGCGCGATTCTTGGCGACTGTTGGAAGCACGAAAATCGCATTAGAATAATAGATCCCAGAAGAAAAATAGATAAAACACGAGACGAGAGAGCGCGCGCGAAAAGAGTATATAGATACAACAAGAAGATTCTTTTTCAAATATAAAATTGATATTACATGTACAACAGTGTAGGTGGTAGAAAGTCTCGATACTAATGTTGCTCTCAACGACGGAACACACATTAATAATATTCTTCGTAATTATTAACAATTCAAACCGACAAACTCTTCGACAAACGTTTCCAGTTGCTTTTGCGCGGCTAAGTAGCTTTGCAACTGCAGTTGAATCGCCTCGTTCGCCGGTGAGCTTTTCAAAGCGGCTTCAAAAGTCGCTTTCGTGAACGAATCCGCCAAGGATTTGTCCACGTTCCTCGACCCAGCCGCGTTACGTACGTTGTCCGTCACGCCGCCGGCGGCGTTCGCGTTCAATTCTTTCAACACTCGCTCGTTGCACAAAATGTAATCGCACCCAGCCATAGCCCTCGCGTCTGCGGCGGATCGAATCGAAGCCGCTAAAATCTTACTCGGGCTCGCCACAGATTGAATGAAACTCTTCGTATCCTGCGCCAACGCCAAGGCATTTCCCCCGTACGAGTTGATTCTGGCGTAATAAATCTGAATCAAGCTCGCGTTGGCTTTCGCCGCCAACGCCGTTTGCTCCAAGCAATAACACAAGGTAGCGTGACACGGCACGCCTTTATTTTCCAACTGTCGCATCGCTTGCACGCCTTCCCACGTCGCTGGAATCTTGAACAAAAGCTTATTCGTCTCCACGTTCACCTCTCGAAACATCTTCATTAACCGTTCCGTCTTGCTCACGATGGCCTCCGCGCTCGACTTCTTCGCGTCCACCTCTACGCTCACTCTTCCGTCCACTCTGGCGGCAAACTTTGCCGCTAAATTCACCGTCGCTTTGTCGATGATTAACTCCAACTTCGCTTCTTTCGACATCGTCTCTCCTTCTTCTTTCTCTTTCGCGTAGACCAACGCGCCTTCCAAAGCGCCTTTATCGAAATTTTCCGCTTTTTGTATCGCGTGTAGTAAAATCGAGGGCGACACCGTCGCGGCTTGCGGGCCTAACATGCCGAACTCGTTTAACGCGGACTTTGTGTCGTATAAAACGGAGGAGACTTTTTGTAAATCCGAGAGTTCCGATTGGAGCACGGTAAATGGTGGTGATTCGTTTTCCGCGACCGCAGACAACCTTCTTCTCGTACTCATCGTGGAAAGATGATGAGACGAAGAATGCTGACTGGGAATATATATTTTTTTTCTCGGAATCAATCGTCTTTGCGCGTTAGTCGTCGTAAATGGGGTCGTTGTTACGTTTCCCAACGGTCTCAAATGCGGACTTCTCGTCGCACCTTTTGGGGTTGTTGCGAACGAAAAGGAGGAGGTCGTGATGAGCTTTTGTTGATGCGCGATGAACATTTTTATTAAAGGTGTTCTTGTTGTTTTAATGTTGTTTGTTGTTAATGTAATGGAGACAAGTTGCCTTTTTACGAACGAGAAGAGGAGAATTGAGATATTTTTTTCATTCAAGTGAATGTGCTTTTTTGTTGTTAAAATTGAAAAACAGCTCCTCTCTCTTCTATCTAATTTGTTACATCTCTCCTCCTCTTTATTCTCAGTCTCCAACTTCTCTCTCTCTCTCTCTCTCTTCACCCTCTCTTCACCCTCTCTATGTATATAAATGAATGATCCGTATCATCATCTACTTCCTCTAAAAAAAAGCTACTACGCGTAAATTTTAAACAATGTAAAATTTAGTTGTCTTCTTGCTTTCTTTGCTCTTCGAGGATGGTCAACTTGATACCCTTGCCCTTCGGCAAAGAAACCATCGGCTTGTTGCCGGTACCAATGGCGAAAACGTTCGAGAATCGGGTGGCAAAGTTTTGGCCAGCGGCATCGGTCAAGTGGACGACTTCAAAGGAGCCCTTGTGCTTTTCGCGTCTGTTGACGATACCGACACGACCGGCGTTTCTACCACCGGTAACCATGCACAAAGCACCAGCGTCAAACTTGACAAAGTCGGTGATTTTGTTGGAAGCGATGTCAACCATGACGGAGTCACCTTCCTTGATCATAGGATCCGGGTATCGGATGGTTCTCGAGTCGTGCAACTGCACGCACGGAACGCCCTTGTCGCCCAACTTCTTCTTGATCACCTTGCACAACTTGTATTGCGCTTCAATACCGGTGATTCTGTGCACGACAAATCGACCTTTCTGGTCGTACATCAAACGGAAGTGTTCGTCCGTCTTTTCAATATCGACAACGTCCATGATACCGCACGGATAGCACTTCTCCATTCGAATTTTACCGTCAACCTTGACCAAGCGTTGTTGAAGAATCGTCGTGACTTCCTTGTAGTTCAACGCGTACTTCAAACGGTTTCTCAAGATCAAGCACAACGGGAGGCATTCGCGAGACTTGTGCGGACCTAAATTTGTTTTACAGTAAAGAGAATGATAAAGAAGAGATGTCAGTTTACTTTCTTGAATTTTTTTTAGGAGTTAAAAAGAGAAACTTTGTGTTGACACAGAAGTCCTAAAGACGAGCTTTTGAGCGCCCACCAAGCGCAATCTGCGGCGCAATCATCGCGTCTCACACAGCCTTCTTCCGAACGATATAAACGATCAATCGCGCGATATTCGTTCGCTATGAACACTCCGCCGTGCGAATGAAATGCTTTCAAATGAATCTCGTCGACGACATCCATCTCTTCGCCGCCTTTTTGAGAAAAAATGCTCTTCCAAGGCGCACATTTTGCAGCTTTTGGTGGAAAACACATCTCGACAAAAGAAGAAGAAGAAGAAAAGATCGCGCGTGCGAACGCCAAGAGAGAGATGCAACGCAACACTCGAGCAGAAACACTCTTCGTGCGTGTAATTCCATCATCGTTTCTTTATCGTTCGCGCGTTCATCATCGCCAACAATCTCTTTTCCTCCTTTCTCTTTCGCGCTCATTCCATTTTACGCGTAATAAAAAGAAATCTAAGAACAACAAAAGCGACGTACCCGGTGCCGGCTTCGGCGCGAAAACGCCCGTCAGCTTATCCAACATCCACGATTTCGGCGCGTTTAAGCGCTTCAAGTGTTTCTTCGGACCTCGAACCATGATGAATAATATTAATGAGTGTGTACGAGGATGATTTTATGAGGGTCTTTTTGAGTAGTTTGCAAAGTGATTTTTCAACACAAGAAATTTTGGTGAGTTTCGAGTGAAAAATTCCTTCGTTTTCACAAAAAAAGCGCTTCTAAAACTCTTTATCTATCTTTACGATTATGATGACGACGATGACGACGATGCACCAACAAGGAGGACGACCACAAGTGACGATGACGATGATGAACCAACAACAACAACAACAACAAGGACGACGACCACAAAAAACGCGGCGCCTCTTTTTTTCTTCCGCAAACAACAACAACAACAACAACAACAACAATCACAAGGCGGCGAATTTGTCGTCTTCTTCAATGTCTTCATCTTTGTCGAGCAGCGCTCTTTTCTGCCGTCGTCGTGCCAGGAGGCAATCGTCTTTCTCCTTAAAAGCGTCGACGTCGTACGATTCAGACGATGACAATGATGAGAGGAGAAGAAGGAAAAGGACGAGGATGAAGTCCGCCGCTGCGGATGGAAATACTAATCATAATAATAACAACGAAAACAACAACAACAACAAGAACAACGATGGATTTAAATCGGTGCAAGATATCGACGATTACATAATCAACCCGAAAGAAATCACCGATTTAATCGACTCGGACCCGTCCGTGTTGAAAGAAATCGAAAAGTTGAAAGAGGAGAGCAAAAAAGTCGCCTCGGAAGCCATCGAAAAGTTGAAAACGAGCAACGAGAACGAGTTGCGAGAGACGTTTCAGAAAACAACCGAGAGAGTCGTTTCCGCGCAATCAGAGGCAGAATCGGCGGCGATGGACGAGTTGAAGATTCAAGAGGAGAGGATGCGAAAAGCGGAGGAAAATTTACGCGCTATCGCGGAAGAGACGAAGCGATTGAGAGAGGAAGGAGAAGGAAAAGGGGGAGAAAACGAGGAAGAGAAGAGGGAAAGAAAAGATCGCGATCGGATTGAAAGCGCGAAAGTTGGTACCGTATCCGCCATTGGTGGCGTCCTCTTATCGTTGCCGTTAGCCTTGTCGCAATTTAGCGGGAACGCGTTTAATCAATTCGCCGACGTAGGCGCGACGGCGCTCTCGTGCGCGCTCTTCGGCATCGTGTATAGATACGCCGTTCGGGAAAACATCGACGATTTCCAACTGAAAGGCGGCGTCGTCGGTGCGTTTGGCTTAGTTCGAGGCGTCGGCCAAGCCGAGGTTTTCATGGACGTCGCTTCGAATAACGACGAGTTATCTTTCGCGGCGTTTGCGCAAGCGGCGGCGATTTGCGGCGAATCCGTTTTGGTCTTCTTGTTCGCCGGTTTGTGCGTGGAAGCGGCGATGACGCGCGAATTCATACTGAGAAAAAGCGGAAAAGAGTGATGATTATTGATTACTACTGTTTACTACCGGTATCTCATTATTACGAATCTATATTTTATTTAATCTAACAACTGCCCTTCCAAAACCATCAGCTGCGCTTTCAACACTCGACACCTCTCCTCGGTGACTTTCTGCGCGCACCACAATTTCATCAACTCCTCGTCGTCTCTCATCTTTGCCTCTCTTTGCTTCCACAACATCTCGTGTTTCGATTTCGCCTCGCACTCCTCGTACGCGAACGACACTTTTTTCTTCTTTGTCTTCTTCTTCTTGCCCTTGCTTTCCTCGTGGTCGTTCTCGTTCTCGTTCTCGTCCTCCTCCTCTTCCTCCTCGACGACGCGTTTACTTTTCTTCACCACTTTCTCCCAAAAGCTCTTCCTCGGTTTGTGAAAAATCAGTTCTTCTCTGTTCTCTACCACGAGTGGTTTCTTCGTCGTTTGTGGTCCTGTTTTCGCGATTTCGTCCGCGTCTGGGAACAGTTTCAAATTCGCCATCAACTTCTCCTTTTCTTCGCCCACTTCCGGTCTGAATTTAATCTCGATCCCAATCTCAAACTCGCCCCATCCGGTTTCCGTGACCTCGTACGGCGGTTCCGTTAAAACTCTTTTCGGTTCCGCGAACGAAGGGTGCAGCTGAAACGTGACCGATTCAACCACCTCTTGTAAATCGATGTTGTTTTGCCCTCGAACAAAAACCGTCCACTCGTGCGAGTGGTACTCGTCCGCTTTTTTTCCCAACCAATAGGCGACGGAACCGTACGAAATCGGTAAAATGAATTCCTCGTCTGGTATTCGCGGGTTTTGTTCGTTGTCCAGGTAATTTTCCAAAATTGCTTTATTATTCTCGCTCGAATTCGCATTCGTATTATTGGTGTTCTCCATTTTTACACACTCGTTTTTCTTGTCAGTCCTCTCTTCTCTTCTCTAGATGATACAAAGTGTGTTGAATCGAATCGAATTGAATTATATTGAATTTTTAAGGGCACAAAAAAAAAGTTTAATAAAGGAAAAAAAAGTTTAGGGCTTCAAACCCTATTAAAAGCGGAGAGGAAGAAAAGAAAATTTTCGATCGATCGTCTTTCTGCGCCTTGAGAGAGTCACGCGCTTGTTGTATCACCACGCTTTAAAATTGATTGAGGTATCATCATGTTGAGCAGAGCGGCGAAGCGCGCCGTTTTAGCGGCGAGATCTTGTGTGTTGGCGGCGGAATCCTCGACTTCCTCGTTGAGCTCGTCGAGTGCATCCTCGTTTTTCAATCGAACCATAAAAACGGGGGCTTCCTCGACATCATCATCATCATCACAAGCATCATCTAGAGGGTACGCGGCGGGCGCAGCGTTAGGAAGCGCTTTATCCGTAGCCGCGGTATCAACAACATTTGTCGCGTCAGCAGACGAAGCCGAGCACGGGTTACACTTACCGCAATATTCCTGGCCACACGACGGTCTGTTCGATGCCTACGACCACGCGAGCATACGACGTGGCCACCAAGTGTATCAACAAGTCTGCGCGGCGTGTCACTCTTTGAATCAAATCTGCTACAGAAACTTAGTGGACGTGGCGTATACCGAGCAAGAGGTGAAAACGATGGCGGAGGAGATTGAAATCACGGACGGGCCGGACGATACCGGGGAAATGTTTGAACGACCGGGGAAGTTGAGCGATAGGTTACCGAGTCCGTACGCAAACGAGGAAGGCGCGAGGTACGCGAACAACGGAGCGTATCCGCCGGATTTGAGTTTGATCACGAAAGCGAGACACGATGGGATTAACTACGTGTTTGCGCTGTTGTTGGGGTACAGAGATGCTCCGGCAGGGATTGAAATCAGAGATGGTTTGTATTATAATCCGTACTTTCCGGGAGGCGCGATCGCGATGCCGAAGATGTTGGTGGACGGCGGAGTGGAATACGACGACGGGACCATAGCCACGGAAACGCAAATGGCGAAGGATGTGACGACGTTTTTAGCGTGGGCGGCAGAGCCTGAGCACGACGATAGAAAATTGATGGGTGCCAAGTGGATGTTTGCCATGGCGTTGCTGACAGTGACCGCGGTGTATCAAAAGAGGTACATCTGGTCGCAGTTGAAATCGAGACGGGTTATCGTGGACGCGGTGAGATAAACTGTGTGAGAGAGAGAGAGGAGATCTTGTGTGTTGCACACTAAATAACTACACTATATACTATTATTAAAAGCAGTTATATACTATATGATATATATGATATACAATCATGCATCATCACTTCGCGGAGGTCCGAATGGAACTCCATTTGTAGGAAACGACGTCTTCGTCGTCCTTCGCGTTTGCGTTCATGCTCTCTCGCATGGTTTTCAAATCAGCTTCGATTTCGCGTTTGCGTTCCATGAGTTCCGGAGGTAAAACGTTGTTATTTGAAGACGACGAGACTAAGACGATGTATTCCTCTTCCTTTTCTTTCTCTTCGATCAACTGTTTCAAACTTTCCCTCGCCGCGACGCGCATTAATTTACACTTTTCAATCGCCATCGAGGCGGCGTTTTGCAACACTTTCGCGTCGGAACCGTTGTCCGAAGCGATTAAAATTTCGCAAATTTCCGCGCATTCTTCCAACTTTTCTTCGCTCACGCGAACTTCCGTTATGACGTGAGTAGATAAATCTCTCTCTTCCGTTGGTCCACCGGCGCGCAAACCGTTCTTGTTCTTTTTGTTTTTGTTTTTTCTGGACTTTTTGTTTCTGCGACCGCCAACGGTGGACGCGGACCATCGCGAGGAAGATTGTTGACTTATGGCAGAGCCATCTCCGAATTGCGTGCTGGTGGCGTATAAAGAATACCCAGAGACATTTGAAAACTCAGAGTTCATTTCAGAGATGTCGTCGTATTCTTCATCTTCCGATCCATCCAAGGTAGCGCGTCTCGGCCTCGTGCGCCCTTCTTCGATGCTCGCAAATGTTCTCTTATACAATTTGCGTCGTTCTTGCAGACCAATCAAACGCTCTTTGTACTTATCGCTTCGCGCTTGCACGTCTTCGAAGTGCTCGAGAAGTTTCGTGGCGCCAACCACGCACTCCGGAAACACAGTCGTTTCGAACACATCGCTTCGATTTTTGGCGAAGCACGTCAATTTTGCATCTCTCCATTTGTTTGCCAACGCGAAATTTGCCACCGCGCGTTCCACGTCATTGAGATAATCCAAGGCAATAATAGCCGCAGAAACATAATCGCTCGACGCTTGCTCCAAGTTTTTACACGTTTCGCTCGCGAGTTTCACCATCTCTTCGTCGGAAAATTTTAACTTTTCCTTGGCGACGATAAATCCGGAACGCCACGACGACGATCCAGATCCGGTAGATTTTGACGACGACGATGAAGATGATGACACGCCGGTGAAGCATCTCAACGCGCTTTCGTAATCACCACACTTCAAGTACGCAACACCTGCGTCTTCAGATCGATTTACGACGCTTTCCAAGTACCGAGCGTGGTATTTCGTGATGACTTTCTTGGTTTCAAAATCGTCGCCGTTTTCATCTTCTTCGCAGAGTTCATGCAAGTACGGAAATAACCCGTGTTTTGCGGCCACGTTTGATGCTTTTTCGAGCGATTTATCTTTCAACCAAAACTTAGCGGCATCTTTCCACATCTCCAGACGCTCAGAAATCGTCGCTTGGCGTTCAAACTCGCGCATTTCGTGCAAGTGTTGCAACTCCGGCATAAACTCACCCGGGTCCATGGCTTGGGAATTCATGGCGACGAGATGCGCGACGGCTAAATCGCCGGTCGATAACGCGGCGTCGAATAACTCGCGATCATTGGTGAGAAAGAGCAAGTGCTTCAACATGCGCGCCGCGGAAACGGTTTGTTTTGTAAACTGTGCGCCGATAAACTCGGTTTCATCCGCGTCGGAGGAATCCGAATTCATGACGTCGTTCGCGGCGGCAACCGAAGACGCCGAAACATTTTTTGTACTCATCGCTTTGTTCGAGGCATCTTTGATTTCAAACGCTCGAACTTCAGCAACGATCTCTAGCGCGTCCGCCAAGTCTTTGCGTTTGGCAGCTTTGATGGATAGCACGTCGTTGTTGTCTTTTTTATTACTCTCTGCGTGGGTGTCCAAGAACGAACCAGTGCCGCAAGCGTACGAGGTCAACATCGCGAGTGACCATCGCGATGTGCCGTCCCCAGCATTCATGTACAAATTCGAAATCGATGTTCGTATCGCTTCGCACGTTCTTCGGATTTTCTGCACCCCAAGATCTTCCAACATTTGTTTTCGATCCGGACACTCTGCGTACGCGCTCGCGCAGAGCTTGCGCATGTACCCGCCATCCTCCGCGAATGCGTCGCCAACCCGCAACGCTTCCAACAGCTCCATCACGTGTTCTGGCGTTTCTAATCCTCGAACTAAATCGTCCGCGTTCGGATGTTCTATGGATGATGGGAAATCATAATCGATTAAAACGTTCAAATCGACGCGCTCTTTCGAGCACAAACGGAACGCGGTTTTGAAATGTCGCATTTTCAAGCTCTTGGCGATGGATGGCAACACGAGCGCTTTCGGCGATATGATTTCCAAATTTCCTCTAGGCTGTTGCAAAATGACAGTACACGATCCAGGCGGTATGGCAGCGATTCGTGAACCGCGCTCGACAGAGCGTTTGGCCATATCCGCGAAATTCGCCCCCGCGTTTGCCGCGACCGAAGACGATGGAGTTGCAAAATCGGCGTCGTCCGGGCGCATCGCGGCGCGCATTTTGCCGTGTAAAGAATCAAACGCCAACTCACCAAGTCGTGTCTTACCGTCGCCGGAGACGTCTTTCCAGTTACGTCTCGCCGCGACTGGGTCGATGATGTTATTGAAAAACGCTTGCGATTCCAGTGACTTTGAAAGTTGATCCACCACCGCGGCGCTCGATTTGTTATTCGATAAAGACAGACGCACGACACGAAGTTTTGAGTCTCGCGAGACGCACGCGATTGCGTTTGGCGTAGAAACGGTTTTGTAATACTGTTTCCTTCCTTCTGCGTCGCAACTTTTTACCCACGTGTTATTTTCGTCCTCGTAAAACGCTTCGAAGGAATCGACGTTTTTCATCAGAAGAAGACGTTTATCGTCATCGCCGCCGAGAATACGATAGAGAAACAAATCCCCGTTTGAGTACAACGCGACGACTTGACCGTTCGCGAGGGCTTTTGCTTTTTGCAACTCGTGCGTGATGACGTTCTCGTCAGATGGTGTCGATGCTGCGATGTTTAATTGCTTTGCATCAGACGTTGAGAAAATCAGAGGCGTCTTTTCACCGGCGACAAACGCCACGAGAAGTCCATCTTTATCATCATTACCATTACAGCAATGCGCGAGTTTCGTCACAACTCTTCCACGTCGTGTATTCTCCAACTCGATCACGGACACTTTTACGATTTTACTATACTCATCATCCAGTTCGATTTTGTGAATGATGGATTCGTTTGTACTACTCACGCACGCGAGCGCGTTCGCGCCGATCCAACAATACGAGCGGAACTCATCTCTTTTCTCCAGGCTAAATGGCATCGTCATCGTCTCTTCGACTACTGATTTCTTGTCATTTCGTTCATCAAACAATTCTTCGGCTTCCGCGTTTCCGTTAACGCGAACTACTTTGTATCGTCCATCGTGTAAAGAGACGAAACAGACTTCGTCTTCTTCATCGTTTTCGAGCGATCGACGAAAAGCGTTCGGTCTCCACGCAACCTCTGATATTTTCGCCGGGAACCGTAGAGAATGGTCGCACATTGGCGGCGGAACGACGCAGCGCGAGAACGGCGTCAATTTGAGAATCTCACCATCGATAACTGCCGCGGTGCCTAAATCAGAACTCGTGCAATCTTCCCAAACGAAAGTTTGCGTGTTTACTTCGACTTCGTCCTCTCCGTTTGTCGAAACGATTCGGAGCGTGTTTGGATGAATAGCATCAAATTCCGCATACTTCGACAACGAGGCATATATCTCTCCATCATCTGCGTTGTTACTGCTATAGCTATCTTCAATGCATCGTTTACAGGTCCAATTGGCGTTTCCGCGAGTCCATATCGACGCCGCGCTTCTGAGCTTCTCTTTGTCGTACGTTGAAATTGCCAACGTCAACGAATCTACGGACCAACTCAAATGCGTAATCTTCGAACCTTGAAACCCGCGCATGAGTAAGGAGGATCGCCGTAAGCCGTTTTTCTCGTAAAATACGACGCACGGGACTTTCTCTTCTTCCTTTTCGGCGTTATTATTAGTGCTATTTCTACTACTACTCGCCGCAACGCCTGAAACCGCGATCAACGCGCCTCGCGGTTGCCACGCGATGGCGGCGTTCTCGCCCATTCTACCCGGTCCAGTCTCGTCGTCTTCGTGATCAACATCTCCTCTGCCTAATATCTCCAACTTATCTCTTGAATACGTTCGCAAGTGATTCTTCCCATCTTTCAATGTCGTGCAATACACGCAAAAACTCTCGCCGTCATTTCGCCAGGTAATTTTACCAGATTTGATCGTCTCCTCTTCCTCTTCCTTTTCCTCGTCCACGTCTTCTAAACAGCTCTCTCTTTCGTTTAGCAAATAAAAATCCCCGTTCATGATGAGAATCTTCCCACTTTTCGTCAACACCGCGCACATTTGCCCATCCGGCGAGAACTTGGCCGAGACGCACCCGCTCGGAACGTCCGCCACGCGCTCCACGTCCAAAGACGACGACGACGACGAGGAAGAAGAAAAACTGCTATCGTTCACGAGCAACAACTCGCCTCTTTCTAACGCGACGAACGTCGCTCGCAACTCCGGAAGTCGTTCCACGGAAACCGCGTTTCTTCTTCTCTTCTTGGATTTGCTTTTATTTTCTTCGTCTTCTTCGTCTTCCTCCTCCTCGGTATCTTTCAACAGAATCATCCTCCTTTTTGTCTTCTTCGCATCGTGTTCTTCTTCTTCTTCTTTCCCATTTTCAACAAAACACCGAGCGCGAACCACGTGTCCGCTTTCCAAACAAACGAATGCGTGCTTTCGCTCTTCGTCCAAAGACGGCGCGCAGGAGATTGTATTCGTAGTCTTACGTTGTTGACTTTTCCTCCTCCTCCGTTGTGATTCTTCATCTTCGCCGCCGACGAATCCGCCGTCGTTGAATTCGTCTTCTCGGACGGTGAAAGAGGAGGAGAAAAATGTCTTCGTTCGCGCGAGAGAACGAGACGAAGGAAGCAAGTTTCTCATTACGTATTTATATATATCGCGTCTTCTTTTGCGGTAGGTTATGAGTGCTTCTCCTGTTGTTACGCGCGACGTGTCTTCTTCTTCTTCTTTTTCTGTTTCTGCGCGTCTTCTTCTGTCGGTTTTTTAAGTGCTTTTTGATTGAAAAATGTACCTAAAACTACTCACCATGGAGTAGAGCATATAATTGTGTCATAACAAACAAGCGACGCTCTCTTTGACGCCGTTGACTTCTCGACCGCTTAATCGGACGCGAGTGCCGTTTACGGTGACCTTAGCTTTGGCTTCTTCTTCTTCTTGTTCTTCTTGTTCTTGTTCTTCTTCTTCATCTTTGTCGTCGTCGTCGTCGTCAAATTCGTCCTCGTCTTCTCGCAGAAGAACAGAGTTTGGCGGCTGTTCGTCCTCGTTCTCGGTATCGTCCTCGGTATCCTCTGCCTCGTTTATATCGTTGTATTCTAAATCTAAAGCTAATTCTTCGTTTCTTGTGGTAAGAAAGTTCGTGTCGCGCTCTCGCTCCATTTTTTGTTTCTTCCTCGGCGTAAACGCGTCCGATTCTAGGACAATCTTCTCGTCGTCGCCCTCGTCGCCGAGTTCGCGAGGGGGAAATAGAGCTCGTATCGGTGCGCCTATGGGTGCTCCTGGAATCCATTCTCCTGGCTTTGCTTTTCTCCACGCGATAGTATCTTCTTCTTCTTTTTGTCGCTTCTTGTTGTTGTTTTGCGTTTTTGCGTTTTTCTTTTTATTCTTACTTCCTCCTCCATCCGCGGCGATTGCGCCCCCGCCCCCGTCCAAAGATAACAACGTCTGAAACTTATTCTGAACGTATTCGCTCGTATTCGAACCTCTAACGCTATCATTACCGCGTCTCTGATACCATTCGGCGATAAATGTTGCTTTCGCCACGTCGCGAGAAACCGCGTGTTTCCACGCGAACTCGAATATAGGATTTATAATCTGTCGCGCGTCGTTCGCCAAGTCGTGAAGAAGTTCTTCGGTGCCAAACTCTAGGATGGCGCAGCTAAATCCGTCGACGACTCTCGAATCGATTTGGTCGATGACGTTAGAAAATGCCCGAACGATCTCGTCCGTGTTGTTCTTCTCTCCGAGGTCTTCGTCGGGGTCCGTTTTGTCGTAAGAAGAGTTCTCAACGATCAAAAGCATTTCCTCCTCCTTCGCGTCTAATAATTCTCGAACAAAAGCGTGCACTAACATGCGGTCTGGTTTCGATCTTGGCACCAACCGTTTCAAACGTCCAACCGCGCTGTTTTTCGTTTTTTTCCTCGTCTCCTTCTCCCGTTTCATTTTATTCGCTTTCTCTGTTTTCGCGTGCATTTCCTCTTCGCTGTCGTACATGCTCTCGTCGTCGTCGGAACTGTTCGACTCGTCTTTGCTTTTTTTCACATTTTGTCCTCTTTCGCACTCGACCATCGCTCGAATTACCAATCGCATCTCCTCTGTGACGTGTTCTAATTTCCGTTTCTGCCGTTCCCAATAATTCGCGTCTAACCACCCAATCGCGTCTTCGCTCGCTTTCCTTAACCGCTGTATCGAGGGTAACTGATTATGCGTTGAATCGTGTCGAATATCTACCAGCGTTCTCGGGACGTTCAGTTGCGTCGCGAGCGTTTGGACGCTCATTGCAAACTTGCCTTTTTGCGAAGGATCGCAAATACCGTTCACCAGTCGAGTTAACGTCATCGCGTACGAAAGTCTCAAGGTTGATTCATTCCTCCTTCTCTTTTTCTCTCGCATCACCTCTTCGTCCATCAGTTGCAACTCCACAATCTGCGCGTGCGCGTCGATCGCCAAGGGCACTCGGCCTCTCACTCTCCACATTTGCACTATTTCTAACGCTCTTCTTTTGTTCTTTAATTCGTCTTCTTGGTCTTCTTCTTCTTCGTTGTTGTCTTCTTCTTTACCATCATCAGCAACGGTTGTTGGTAATGGTAACGGCAACGCGTTCTTCTCATCTTCGCACAAAAGAGTCTCCTCTCTTCTTCTTGTACTACTCCTCGACGACGTAATAAACGCATTTGACCCCGATTTTGACGACGACGAGGATAAAAAATTAAACGCGTCTCGGACGAACGCCCACTCCTCCCACGAGTGCCACGGGACGAATCGTGTGTTCGCCATATATTTTGTTGTTGTTTGGTTCTCTTCTTCTTTGTCTTCTTCTTCTTCTTCTGCGCTTTTTCTCTCTGTGCTTCTTTCGTTCTGCTTTTTTTTTGTTTAGGGTTTTTTACACCCTAAACTGAAACGTAGTTCTTCTGAACACCCCAATGTGTTGTTGAATAATCTTTTTCTCTCATAAGCTCTCCGTTTTGTTCTTTTGAGAAGAAGACAAAGAAGGAGGAAAAGACTGAATACAGAATAAAGATGGGTGTGCAGATTTCGTGGGGAGAACTCTTCTCCCCGATGACGTATGTAAAATTCACGAAGAAAATAAACATCCCTCGCGCGACGTGTTTCGTCGTCTCCGTAATTTCCGGGAGGAAATGTTTGTCCAGAGGAGGAGGAGGATCATCATCATCATCATCATCATCGGGAGAAGAAGGAACAGAAGAATCCTTGATAACGCAATCGCTCTTCACCGCGCCGATGATCGTGTTCATGCGAGAGTTTCTCGTTGGTACGAGCGAGTCGAGACGGAACGCGTTGCTCGGTGTGGCCACCCCGGTGGTCGCGTCTGTCGTGAGATTGCGATGGATGAAAAAACTGACCGCCTCGGAAGTCGTGAGGGTGTTTGTTCCAGAGAAAGAGAAAAACAAAGCGAAGAAAACGAGCACGACAAAAACACTGTTAAAAACTGGGAAACACGTCATCTCGTATAAGAAATTCATCGAGAACCATTGCGACGACAAAGGGTTGGTGAACGCGTTTTCGGTGTTGGTGCTCGCGGCGTCGGTTATGCCGGAAGATTTGAGAGAAATGAGTTTCTTACCGGGCGGACCGGTGGTGCGTATTTTCAGCGACAGGTTCAAATTCGGCATCGACGCCGTGCAATTGCCGAAATTGAACATGCCAAGAGTTGGGAACTTTTTCGTTTTTGACGTGTATTCGGCGCAGAACGAAACGTTGTTTGGAGGTCGAGGCCAAGGGTTCAGGTACAATCTCTTCTTGACGCCGAGATACCTGGCGTTTGATTTACCGAGATACGCGTTCAAAGAGTTCAAACAATCGAAATTGGCGAAAGCGAAGTGCATCGTCAAATCCCAAAAGTTTGGGTTTGAACTCGACTTGATCGAAACGTTCAATCCGTTCACGTTACCGCAACGAGTGTTTTTCCGCGCGAGCAAAGTGGTTGGTCGAGTCGGCAACGCCGTGATTGCGAAACCGGCGCAGATGGCGCAGAGACAATTCGTTCGAACGGTCTTACGAAGAGAACCGAGAGCGCCGAGACAGTTGACGTTTTTCGAACGCTTGCAAGTTATGCTCGGATTGGCCGATCCGGAGCAAATTGCCAACGAACCAGAATCGCCGAGAAGTTCGTTGTTGCCGTTCTCGAAGCCAGAGGCGCCGAGCTCGAAATCTGCCTCCAAAAACGGCAGCAAAAGAGGCTCCAAGGCGAGCTCAAAAGCGGCATCGGGAAGAAGCACGCCCGCGTTGGCCATCTTTGGCAGCAATAACGACGAAAGCACCATCAGTGGAACAAAAAAGAACGAAAAGAAAAACAAGAATAACAAAACCGACACCAAGAAAGACTCTACTTCTTACGAGAAAGCTTCCTCCTCCGCCTCCGTCTCGAAGAAGAAAACCTCCAACGACGCCGCCGCCGCCGCCTCCTCCGCGTCCGATTTGACGCAACTGTTACCGAGATTAAAATCCTTCTCCGAAATCAAAGAAGACGTGGACTCGTTCTTCCAAGGCACGCCGGAAGAGCAAGCCGCGAGAAAGAAAACCCAAGAAGAGGCGAAGAAGAAATTCGAACAGGAGCAAAAAAAGAAGCAAAAAGAGTTGGCGCAAAAACGCGAGCGCGAGTTGAAAGAACAAAAGAAGAAAGCGCAGGAAGAGGAAAGGTTGAGAGAGTTGGCGGAAGCCGATGGCAGGCGAATGGTCGAAGTGAACGATTCGTACTTTAACAGATACGTTCCGGACGTCGCGGAAACTTTACCCGCTTTCAAAGCGCCTTCCGCCGTGGAAGTCCCGAAGAAGTAAAATAAACCGCGCCAACTCGCGTCTCTTTATATCATCATCGCGCGATGATAAAGAGAGAGAGAGAGAGAGAAAAGAAGACAAAGAAGACCAATGTTTACTCCTGTTACAACACTTTACGAGGAGAGAAGAAGAGAGCGCCAGCCGTTTATACACTATTATTATTTGAAAAAGCGCTTTGTTGTTATATTTTTATTTTTATCATCCCTCACTTAATTGGTACTTAATTAAAAACGGATTCATCATCACACTTAAAAGAATAGAACATCTCTTTGCGCGTGTGTAACGCAAAGAGAGAGAGAAGAAAGAGAATGCAGAGAAGAGGAATGCATCATTTTTCTGTCCTCTTCCCCGCCGCGCTTTTTGCGCTTTTGATGCTTGGAACGACGAGAGGAAATGATTTTGATGGGACAATCGCAAGAACGAGAACGAGGACGAGGACGAGAACGAGGAAAGGAGGAGGATATGTCGATGATTACGATTTTGATGCTACTGTTGATGATGATGCACGCTTTGGTGGTGGCGTTCAAGGCTGGGCGGCAGAGTCATCGGAAAGGAATTTGTATTCGCTTTCATCATCAACAACAAGACAAAAATCGAGAAGAAAAAGCACCTCCTCCTCCTCCTTCTCGGTACTACAAAACGCTCGAAAATCGGACGTGAGATTGCATCCGTATCCTCACGTCGTCATCGAAAACTGCTTACCTGATGACGTTTACGAAGAGCTCGAAAAATTTTACCCGAAGCACGAAGATATAGTGCAGATTGCCAAACCTGGGAGGACTTCGATTGCCGCGAACACGAGAGTCGATTTGCGAGCGTCGATGGTGTTAAGTAGTAAGAAACAAATAGTATCAAAAGCGTGGGAGGAGTTCATCAGGTATCACTCCAGTCGAGAATTTTACGAAGAAGTCATCGATTTATTCGGGGAGGAGGTCTTTACAAAGTATCACGGCGGATTGGAGGAGAAATACGGACTTAAGCTGCGAGAGATGGAGACGGAAGTTCGGTTGATGAGCAGAAAGAAAAATCCAGCTCCCGTCACTTTGGACGCCCAGATAGGAGTAAACACGCCGGTGATAAAAGGCCAGAGTCGCGTTCGTGGATTACACGTGGATAATGCGCACGAATTATACGCGGGATTGCTGTATTTTCGCGACAAAAATGATCCGGCGAAAGGGGGTAATTTGGAGGTGTTCGAGTGTTTACTTGGCGCCGGCGCGTGCGAAGAGTATAGCGAAGCGGAAAGATGGAAACACAGAAAGAAAATAGGCTGGGACGTACAATTTAAGAACTCAGGGGATTTCAAGTTAGTCGCAGAAGTTCCGTACGAGAAGAACCAATTCGTGATGTTCATTAACTCGAATTCGAGTTACCACGCGGTCAGTCCGAGAAGTGCGAGTGCGTATCCCAGGCGGCTGATAAACATTGCTGCGAATGAGTATTACAAGAAGGAGAATTAATTAATTCTCAGTATTATGTGACAACTTTGCGCGCAAAGAGTTGAGAAGCTGTTTTAGTTGTAGTAGGTAGTGTACAATAATAGCATGCAAAATGAAAATGCATCATAACAACGGAGCGCGAGCGATGGTAGCATTATCGTCGGCGTCGTCTTCATCATCTTCATCATCGTCTTCATCGTCTTCCTCATCCTCTTCATCCTCCTCGGAACTTCCGGCGAATTTCATCGCGCCTATGAACCCATAGACAATCAACGCGCACCCGCAAAACATTGCAAAAATACCTCCAGTCGTTCGCGTCCACACCTCCTCGTCCGCTCTCACAAACAAAAGCTCGGCAACCGCCGAAAGAGGGATTTGTAACAGCAAACCGATGGAAGCGACCGAGGCTCCGAGCTCGGCAACCCCGACGCACCACAAGTATTCCGCCAACGCGTTATCGATCAGGCCTTTCAAAACAATCATCCCGCCACTTTTGTTCATGGACAATATCGATTTTCGCATCGTACATAAAACGATGACGAACGCGAACGTGCCGACGCTCGCGAGAATCTGTCGCGATTTCGAATCCTTGATGGCGGCCAGGAGCTCTTTCTTCGCCTCCGTTTTCATCTGCCGTCGTCCCGTAATTTCTTCTGCTGCTCCTTCATTTACCTCTGCTGCCTCTCTCTCTCTCTCCTCGTCTTCTTCGTCTTCGTCTTCGTCTTCCTCCTCCTCTTCCTCGCGTTCCTCGCGTTCCTCTAACAACACGCCGCCTACTCTATTATTCCTAGAAAAATTTTGATTGCTACTCCTACTCCTATTCTCGTCGCGATGACCGTCGCTCACTTTCACCGCGTTCAACGCGATTTCCACCTCCGTGGCGTAACCGGCGTAACACACCGCGCTCGCTAAAATGAGCAACACGCCCCACGCGGTGTCCATGTTCACAAAAGAAGAATAACTGTTATAACTATTATTTTCGTTCCGGGTTCTCGGCGAATCCTCGTCGCCGCCTGCAGTCATACCCGAAGCACCACCGAAAGTGGTCTCATCGTCCGCGACTGCCGTCAAAACCACTCCTATTGCGACGAGTCCGAGTGCTTTTAAAAACCCGTTCGAATCTCTCACCGGTTTTTCCAGCCCTCTGTAAATCCCAAACACGTACGTCAACGCCGGCGCGACCGAGGACAACGCCGTGTTCACCGTCACCGACACAAACTGTAAACTCTTGTTGAAATAAAACTGCGCGAGAAAGAACAACGGAGGGACGATGACGTAGCACCTCAACGCTTCGTTTTCGCGTAAAAACGATGATATTCCTCTCGTACTAACATTACTTTCCTTCCATTTCCGGAACATCGCGTAATGATGATACCTTCTTTTTTTCTTCTTCTTCTCTGCGAGATGATAAAAGTACCCTTTCATCTCCACCGGCCAATAGACTAAAAACAACGCGTTAAACAATGCCGTCAAAGTCAACGGATCCCCAACTCTTTCTAAATCTTTCACTATAAACGACGCGCACACCCATATCGCGGAGACTAAAAACACGGCCAGGTACCCTCGCGTTTTCTTTCGCATCATCTTTGTCATCATTTTCATCGTTTTCATCATCGAATTCGTCAAAGAAGTCTGATGAGTAGTATTTCGACGACGACGACGATGAAAGCGACGACGATTTCGTCGTAATTCTCCCTCTCTCTTTGCGAGTCCCTTTAATTCGTCGTCGTCGTCAAAAGCGAGTTGGACTTTTGTCTCGGTATTTGTTGTCGTGGTTTCTTCTTCTTCTTCCCTCGTCGTCGTCAAAGAAGAGACCACTGAAACTTTGCCTCGATGTCGAGACATCAAAGAAATAACGATTTTGATGATTTTTCCTCGTTTGTTTGTTTGTTTGTTTTCGCAAATTTTTTTCTCACAAAAAACACTTGTCAAAAAACGTCAGTAGTTTCAAAGCGACAAAAATTTATACATTTAGTAGAGAGTGTTCGTAGTATAGAGTAGTATATGTTGCAACGCGGCACACTCTTACTGAGAGACCAATCACAACGACAACGACAACGACAACAACAACAACCTTTGAGAAGAAGAAGAAGAAGACAAGGATTTGGTGCGATGATGATGCGAAGGTCATTTCTTCTCTCATCGAAAACGATGATGATGATGTCGACGACGGCGACACCAACAAAACCGAATTTTGAAATCATTCGTCGCTTTGGTGGTCCGTCTTCTTCTCTTTCTCTTTCTTCGAACATTTCTTTTTCAAGAAGACTTATAGGAGAAGAAGAACAGCGTCATCATCGTCATCGAAAAGTGAGAACGTTTGCTGCTGCGTCTTCATCATCATCCTCCGACGACGATGGAGGAGGAGGAAAAGGAGGAGGAGGAAACAAATCATCAACTTTCGCAGACGAAGAAGAAGAATTCTCATCAGACTCGAACATCGTCGACTTGGAACTGCACGTGGAAGCGAGACAGTCCTATCTGGCGTACGCGATGTCCGTGATCGTCGGGAGAGCGTTACCGGACGTGAGAGATGGATTAAAACCAGTCCATCGACGCATTTTGTACGCCATGCACGAGTTGAATTTAGATCACAACAAACCGTTTAAAAAGTGCGCGAGAGTCGTCGGGGAAGTTTTGGGGAAGTTTCACCCGCACGGGGATCAGTCGGTGTACGACGCGCTGGTGAGAATGGCGCAAGATTTTTCCATGTCCGCGCCGTTGGTGAATGGACACGGGAATTTTGGGAGCATGGACAACGATCCGCCGGCGGCGATGAGGTACACGGAGTGTAAACTCAGACAGTTGTCGCAAGATATGCTGCTGAAAGACGTGGAGATGGATTGCGTGGAGTTTGCGGATACGTTCGATGGGTCGCAACAAGAGCCGATGGTGTTGCCGGCAAAGCTACCGAACGTGTTGATTAATGGGAGCACGGGGATTGCGGTCGGGATGGCGACGAGCATACCGCCGCATAACTTGATGGAAGTGGCGGACGCGTTGGTGGTCTTCGCCAGAGCGGCGCAAAAAGGAGAGCAAGTGAAATTGGAAGAGTTGTTGAGAGTCATGCCAGGGCCGGATTTTCCCACCGGTGGGGTTATATTTGCCGATAATAAGGACGCTAATAATGATAATAATAATAACGACAAAAACGATAGTGGTAGAAGTACTAGTAATAGGAACGCGCTGAGAAATTTGTACCGCGACGGAAGAGGCGGGGTGACTTTGAGAGGCGTGGCAGAAATTGTACCAAGGACAAAAGTTTCCAGCCGGAAAAGAAGTGGGAAAACGGCAAAGAAAGACGATAAAGCAGCGGCGGAGAAAAGTCTGGACAGAGATATCGTCATCTCGTCGATTCCGTATATGCAAAACAAAGCGACTTTAGTGCAACAAATCGCGGATTTGGTAAATAATCGGCAGATTGAAGGCGTCGCGGACGTGCGCGATGAATCGGACCGAGACGGCGTCCGCGTCGTCGTCGAGATGAAGAGAAGTGGTGACGCAGAAGCCGTGCTGAATTCGTTGTATAAAAGGACAAAATTGCAGGTGAAAGTGAACGTGAACGTCACGGCGCTCGTCGGTTTGACGCCAAAAGTTTTGGGGTTGATGGAAGTGATGCAAGAGTTTTTAGATTTTCGCATCGATGTCATACGTAAACGCGCGATGTATTCGTTAGAAAAGGATCGAGCGAGAATGCACATCGTCGAAGCGCTTCTGACGGTTCTCGAAGATACCGACGCGGTGATCAAGATGATCCGAAAATCAAAGGACGGGAAAGAAGCGATGGAAAATTTACGAGAAATGAAGGGACTGACTACGGTTCAATCGGAAGCGGTTTTACAAATGCCTTTGAGGCGTTTGACGAGTTTAGAATCAGGAAAGCTCGTCGAGGAGCGCGATCAGCTTTTGAGTTCTATCAAAGGGAATCAAAACCTACTCGACAACACGTCGGCGGTGATTGACGTCGTTTGCGAGGAAGCGTTGGAGGTGAAAAAGAAACACGGCATCCCGCGAAGAACAACAATTGAAACCGATACGAGTTCATCGATTGAAGTTGAGCACGAAATACCAAATAACGATTCGTTGATCATAATGTCCTCGCGAGGGTACATTAAGAGAACGAGACCGGAAACGTTCAAAGCTCAACGAAGAGGGACGCGAGGGAAATCAATGTCAAAATTGAAGGGGTCGGATTCCATCGCGAAAGTAATGCACGCGAAAGATTTAGATCGTGTATTTTTCTTCACCGATAAAGGGAACGTTTTGACGGTGAGAGCTTTTGACATTCCCGAGGCGTCTACTACTGCGCAAGGAACGCCGTTTACTAGATTTGTCGACATCGATAAGGGAGAATCGATAACTGCCATTTTAAGCTTAGAACCTTCCGCTTTGATGAAGAAGAAAACGCCGAATGAGCCGCAAGAAGGAGAAGACGAAGACGAAATCTTCCTGGTCATGATTACGCTTAACGGCGTGATCAAGAAAGTCTCCGCGAAGGAATTTGCTAGCATCAAAAGAAATGGGAAGAGAGCGATTGCTTTGGACGAAGGCGACAAGTTGAAACAAGTTTTAGTCGCCAAAAATGGTGATTCCGTTTTAGTTGGCGCCACAGACGGTACGCTGATTCGTTTTGACGTTGACTCGGTGCGAAAGTTAGGCAGAATGTCCAGAGGTGTCCGCGCGATCTCTTTGAAGGAGATCAAATCGTCGTCGAAAGAAGCCTCGAAAGCTAAAGGGGCAGAGGAGGACGACGACGACGAAAACGACGACGACGACGACGACGATTTCATAATCCAAGCCGAAGACGATGAAGATGACGAAGGCGATGATAACGAAGAAGAAGAACAAGAAGAAGAGAATGACATTCTAGATTTTGGTAACGACGACGATGAACCTTTGGTGGCGTCTGTGGAACATTTTGAAGGGGGCGCGGCGAAAGTCGCCGGTATGGCGATCATTCAAAAATCAGAAATCGATCGCGAAGGACCGTGGGTAGTATTCGTGTCTGAAAAAGGTCGCGGCAAACGAGTGAAAGTTTCCGATTTTAAGACGCAAATCAGAGGTGGCGCGGGGATACGAGGCATCAAGTTTAACAGCGGGGATTCTTTAGCTGCTTTTGCGTTGATTGGGAAAACGGACGACGATTCGATAGAAGAAGCTATCATCGTTGGCTCGCAGCTCGGCGTCGCGAACAGATTTCAATGCGCGAGCATACCCGAGATGGGAAGATACGCGAAAGGAGGGACGCTCATGAAACTCAAAAAAGAAGACGCGATCAAAAGTTTTGCCGTGATTCCGGCAGCCACCGCGGAATAGGAAGACACATATTCGTCGTTACGAACGGATTTAATTTAATAATAATAATGATAATAATAATATAAACAATAACACTGCATGATGAAGATGTGTACATGTAAAAACAACTACATGCCTTTGGCTTTAGCCAGTCGTAAATTTCTGGCGTTGAAGTGTTGACCGACTCGGTCGTAACCGACTAACGATCTCATGGCGAACAAGATGGTTTTTTCGTTGAACTCCATCTTATTTTTATTGTTCGCGTCGCCGAAGTGCGCCGGCGTGCCGTCTAAAACGATAAAGTCCCGGTTGGTGCCCAGACCTTCGAAGGAGGCGCCGCCGCAATCTTTGCCCACGATTAACTCGTACGCGTCTTTAATCGCGTTGAATTCCGCGACGTCGGCGTCTGGATTTCTGTCTGGATGCGCGGTGGCGATTAATTTGCGGTATTTCGCTTTGATCTCCCTCGGCTCTTCGTTCGCGGTGGCGCCAATCTTCGCGTACGCTCGATCCAACGCGCCGTCGTCGCCGCTTCTCGCGGCTAACCCGTCCACGCAATTTTCAAACGACCCCCAATCTTCAATCCCATACTCCAACTCTACGTGTTCGATATCTCTCAACGGTGCTCCGGCGATGTTAAACGCCATCGCGCAAATCTCCGTTTTCCTCCCCGGCAACATCGCCGTCACCGCCGGGACGCCGTCGATTTTCTTCGGCTCGTTCGGGTTGTCGTCCGTTTCCGGCATATCCATCCCGAGTTTCTTAAACGCCATGGTCGCTTCCAACGAAACGCGGTCGGCGACTAAGATCTCCGCCACCGGGAGCCAATCCGTTAACAGCGGTAAAAGTACGCTCTCTCCTTCGCCGCCTTCGCCGCCTCCTCCTCCTTTCTGTCTCACCGAGAGCACGTATTCTCTCGCCGTGTCTCTCGTCAGCGAGAAATCTTTCTGAATCTTCTCGTACCTTCTCCCTTCGCTGGAAACGATCGCGCGTAACTTTTCCGACCGTTGCTTTCTCAGCTTATCCTTTTGTTGCTTGGACATTGATGTTTCTTTTTTTAATCCTCCTCCCGCAGCGTTGTCGTCGCCGTCGTCGCCGCTCAATTTCGCCGCCCGTTTTTTCGCTCGAGACTTGCTCGCCGCGCATAACACGTGCAACGCACCTCTTTTCCCGCTATTCGTAGTGTTAGTATTCGTAGTATTACTCGTCCTAAAAGTCCGCAAAGACGACGAAGAGCGGCTTTTCGCCAAGAAGGATGATGACGAGACAAAACTCGCCGCCGCAAACATTTTATTCAATTCGTGCAAGTGGAATAAAAATGAAGAATTTGGATAGAATTGACCTTTTTTCGGGGTTTTGATTGAAAAGACGTTTCAGAAGACAAAAATATATACAGTCTTCTTGGAGCTGATGTAGTACAGAACAGTATTCAAATCGCTATCGTTATCTCGTAATCATTCATTCTGTTATTAGTATTAGTATTATTATTCTTTGACGTCATCTTTCTCGTCGTCGTATTCGTGCGCGTTTCTTCCGTCTCGAACGGCGTTGGCGACTTTGCTTCGAGCGGAACCGTCGGCGTATCTCGTTATGTGTTGTAAATATTCCTCCCAGTTTGGTAAAGTGCGCGAGACGTCGTCTCGACTAACCATATCGCGCAACCATCGCATGTATTTGCGCAAACCGACAGATTTAGCGGGGTCGATTTTGAACCTTTCGTCCCGGTGGGTTTCAAACACGGGCAAGCGCCACGCCCAAGGGAAGAGCGTTAAATCGACTAAACCCGGCGTTTGGCGACCGTTAAAAAACCGTCCTTTTTCGCGTTTTTCGCCATCTATCATCACATCGTCATCATCTACTAAATGCGTCGCAAACTTCTCGATCGCCTTCTCAATCTCTCCGAACGCTTCTAACTGCTCCGTTTCCTCTTGTCTCACCAACACGGAATAGTATTTGCTACAAATAGTCTTGGCGACGAAATCCGCCATCACCCGTTCCTTCGCGCGTTCGGCTGCCGAAGACGCTAATATCGGTTCCTTACCTCCGTTCACAATCTCGTCTATGTATTGTATGCACACGATCGATTCCGTGATCACGTTGTTAAACTCGTCTTTAATCGTCGGTACCATCCCGAGCGGGTTCGCTTTTAACAAATCTGGCGATTTGTAGTGGTACCAATTCTCGTGTTTCGTCTTAATCTCTTCGTTCGTTTTGCTTCGTTTCTCCCACCCTAAGGATTCAACCCATTCGTACGAGAGGAAACCGCGGTGTCGTTCTAACGCTAACGTCGCTCTGTGTGCGAATGGGCAGAACCACGCGGAGTAATAGGTCATTTTTGGTACATTTTTTAAAGCTTCTGCTTCGCTTTCCTTCGCGATATCTATCGCGCTTTGGATGGAATTTCCCAAAGAAGACGACATGTGACGAGTCTGTCCGGGCGACAGGCACTTGAAAGCGTTCGAAAGCAACCGCGATTTCATGATTATATCCTCCTCTGCTACACGTTTTTGTTCTTCTTCTTTTTGTTCTTTCTCCTCTGCCTCCTCCTCTGAACCGGTTGGTGTTGCGTGCATGTATTCGTGTTGTGTGACGCGAAAATGTGAATTCAATTAAATTTTTGTATTTCATCTAAACTACTTGTTCATCTTCATCATCTTCTTCTTCTTCTCGTTTGCTTTCGTCGATTTCGAGGACATCAGCGCAGACGCTTTCGTTTTTGTTGCTTTTGTTGTTGTTGTTGTTGTTGTTGTTTCTCGTCCTCGTCGTTTACGTCGTCGATTATTTCCTCCGTTTCCGTTTCTCTGCGTTCCTTTCGTCTTCGCGGGAGAAGCTGTTTTGTTCCTCGCTGCTTTTCCCTTCTTATTCTCGCCGCTGCTGCTTTGGTTTTTCTCCTTTTTATTCAGTGCGACTAACGCTAATTGCGTGCGCCTGTCCGCCATCGGTTTGACTTTCGCGTCTTGCTTCTCCTCTTCGTCCCCGTCTAAAACGGCGTCGCCGAACAAGTCGCCGTTTAATTTCACGTAATCCACTTTCGTTCTTCTCCGAGGTCCTTCTATGATGATTGCCGAATCGCTGCTGCTACTACTACTGCTACTTTCGCTATCATCGCTATCAGATGATGATTGCGGAACTACCGCTGACCCGGAGAGCGATTCGTCGCTGTCGTCTTTACCGTCGTCTTTTTCATTCTTCTCTTTGAAATCTTCGTCCTCGGATTCGTCGCTCGGCCACACGTCTTCTTCGTTCTCGCCGTGTAAATGAAACCGCGAGGTCCCAGGTATTATGCCTTTGTCGAACATGTCCTGTTCTTTTTTAAACACGTCCAAGTGCGTGCACGTTTCAATGTCTAACCTTTGATCGTAATCCAAATTCAGATAGTAAATCACGTCCACGCGACAATCGCACAGAGGACACAACCATCCTTCGTCGCCTTTCGGTATATCTTCCGGTTTCAACGGCGGTTTCACGCATTTCATGTGATACGCCAAATCGCAGTACCCGTCGCAAAACACGACGTCGTTCTCCTCCTCGTTGCACTCGCCCGATCCGCACTCGCAACACACCACGTCCTCGCATTCAATCTCCCCATCCTCATCTTCTTTGCACTTGAACTTCTCCAGTTTCTTCTCGTCGTAGTTTAACTTCTCAAACAACTCTCTGACTTTCAACTTCCGGAAGAAAATATCTTCCCGTTTCTTCGCTAACTCCGCGATTGGTTTCAACTTCTCCTGATTCGACGAGCGCCATCCGTCGAGCGTATACGTGTCCAAATACGCTTGCGAACGTCGCAACGCGCTCAACTGCACGCAAATTTGCGTTCGCGCTTTTTGTACTCCCTGATGATGCGTATTGTAACGATGATGATGATGATGATAAATGTGTTGTTTTACATGAGTATTACGAGAGAGACATCCTCGTGCACATCGAGAAAAGGAGGATGGTTAATGAAGTCTCTCTCTCTGAAAATGTCTCGAGACGAGACTCGAAAAACAAAATTCAAATTCACAAAAAGCGCAGAAAAGTTAATGTTTTTGACGACGCGAACGAGGACGATGATGATGATGTGCACATCCTTACCTCCGCTGCTTTTAAAGCGTCTTCGTGTTCTGAATCGTTTTTTGTGTTCCTCTTTTTTCTCTTCTTCTTCTTTAGTATTACTGTCCTCCGTTCTTCTTCTTCTTCTTCTTCGCGTGGTTGTTGGTGTTTTTCCCTCGTCGTCAGCCTTCTCTTTCGCCGTGTCTTTACCATCGCGTGTGTCAGTGTTTTACGCAAAAAGTCGCACTCTACTAAAGCGAGAGAAGAAAAGAGTCTCTCAAAAATTCTCTCTTCTTTCTTTCTTTCTCTCTCTCGAAACGCGCGCGCGAATGCGAGTGCGGTCTGGGGGGTAAGCAGTCCCCTAAAACTAAGAACTCCCCTAATTCGAAACCCTTGGACTCTGTAATTATTTAGGGTTTTAGTAGAACCCTAAATGAGAATATTTCTTACTTCTGTAAACTCTACTCTACCGACACATAAACACACGACGCGAAGCTTTAATAAATAATTGTATATACGAAAGAAGAGGAGGAGGAGCGCAGAAGAAGAAGGGCGTTTCTTTAGTATCACGCGCTGCTGGTAAAGGCGTTTTTTTCTTCTTCGCGCGCGTGGTTGTGTGTACTCTCTACAGCATTATCATCATCTAATCAGAGAGATGGTTTTGAATACTACGACGAATGGAAAAGAAGACGACGTGATTACGATTGAGATTTTGGACGACGATTCAGACGACGACGAGGAAGAAGAAATAGAAGAGAAAGAAGAGAAAGACGGGAAGAAGGATGCGAAGATGAGATCGTCGTCGTCGACCGAAGAAGAAGATGATGAGGACGAGGGAGACGACTTTTACGTCGCGCAACATCATCGACAACAGAAACAACAACAACAACAACAAAATGCAAGCTTTAAAGAGAAAGAAGAAGTGAAGAAGAAGGAAGAAGACAAAGACAGTAAACTGACGACGACAACGATGGTGAGCGACGGAAACGCGTTTACCAGTACTACGGATGCGGTCGCGGCAAAGACGACGATGGTAAAATCATCATCGGAAAAAGAAGAAGAAAAAGAAAAAGGAGATGATGAGTTTGCTAAAAAAGCGCCTCTTCTGTTGGCAAGTCCGCAACCGAAGAAAGCTCCGGCGAATGTTCCTTCTCCTGTTCCTCCTCCTTCTTTGCCTCTTCCTCGAGCTCCCGTCGTAGCGCCGCAACCGGCGCAACCGGCGGCTGTTCCTCCTCCTCCTAAACCGACGAGTAAACCGAAAAAGAAGAAGCGAGAGTTGCGAGAGATACCGGAGGACCATCGCGGGAAGCCGGTGACGTATGAAATCGACTGCAAGGAGTTGTTCGCGAAATCGTTCGATAGGAGAGAGGTTTTGAGAGAGGTTTTGGAGAGGAAAGGGGTGGCGTATTCCTCGTCGTCGTCTGCGAAAAATAACAAGAAGAAAGAAGCGGAAGGAGAACATCTAGAAACAACGCTCACGCCAAAAGAAATCGAAGAGTTGAATCTCATCAAAAGGAAGGCGTTGTTGGAAAACGACGAAACGATTGAAAAAGCGGACGTAGAAAACGTGAAGGAGTTGGTGGAAGATTTCGCGTCGTTTTTCATCGCCACGTTTGATGAGAAGAGGAAGAAATGGGCGAAGAAGTGCTTTCGCGAAAACGCAAAGAGACGAAAAGCGAAAGCGGAGGAAAACGCCAAGAATGGTAAGGGTATATTAACCGATGGGTTGGAGCGTACGTTTGAGGCACCAGCCAGTAACGCGGATTTCGAAAAAATGATGTTGGACCCGAAAAAGATGTTGATGGGAAAGAAAGCGGACGCATTGGCGGTTTCTGCAGCGGTGAACAGAATGCCGAAGTGCAGAGTGAGAGAATCTGCGTTTGGCGTGACAAAGACGGAACGAGAAATGATGGTTCCAGCAGTACGAATTCGGCCGGTGTCGAACGTGCCGGAATACAGAGCTTACACGTACTCTGTCCACGAAAACATCCGAGGCTCGGAAGAAGAGAAGAGAAGAAAGTTGCTCATCTCTGATCAGGACGGCGAATACCGAGTCGCGAATGAGAACGATTCCGATTATAGCGACGAAGAGGAAGACTTTGAAACCGGGGAAGAACAGTACCCGTGGCATCGACGGGACGATCTTTTGCTTCACTCGTGTGTTAAGTACATCATCGGTGAGAGCTCGAAATTGGACGAGTTTCTCATTCAAGAAGTTTCGGAACCAGCCATGGCGGCGAACGGTAAGGCAGCGGCTGTTGAAGAAAAAGAAGAAGCCAATCCGAGTAAAATCGAAGATACGACGAACGAAACGACGACGAAAATGGAAGTCCATGATTTCGCGATAACTGGCGATGAACGAGTAGAAACAGAAGAGAAAGATGAAGAAGTAGAGGTGAAGAAAGACGCGATGGACAAAGAGGAGGACAAAAACGGAAAGGAGAATAATCTGTCCGACAACGACAAAACGAACACTGTCGCGACGCAAACGAAGAGGCAATACACCGCAATCGATATCAAAGCTAAGCAAATATTCGAAACGACGTTGTCTACGCTCGCCTCGTACATCACTGGTGTACCACCGGTCAACTTTATCGCCTTACGCGTCAAGTTACTTCGCGATCAAGAGAGTGGTATTCGCGACATTGCCAAAGACATAGAATCTGCGCATGACAAGAATGCAAAAAACAACAAACCTACCAAAAAGAAGAAAGCGGCATCGACTTCTCTGCCGAAATTGAAAACGATCGAAGCGATTGCGAAAGAAGTCATCAGCCGAGAATCGATCGACTTCTTGCCTCGAAGGTTGCATGAGTACAAGAATATGGAAGCCGCGATGGATTCCTTTCGCACGTTGTTTTGTCCAAGATGCCACAGTTATTCGTGTCAAATTCACGGCAACGGCCACTTACCAAGTGTTGGACGAAGGATTCTTACGAATTACAAACCCGAATGGAATAAAGGGAAAATAGGGCACCCAGGAGGCCCGCAACAGAAAAAGAAGAAAGGGTACGTTCCCGTACCGGGTAGAAGAGCTGAACGCCACAGGAGTAAGGAGACCATCGATGCCAACGCCGATGCCAACTCCCCGGCTGACATGGATGTCGACGATACCAATAACGATAGGAAGGAAGATGGTGGACAAATGCACACTGATATCAACAACAATGCTGATAGTAACGAAGAAGGTGGAGATAAAGAAACTCCTCTCAAGTCTGATCCGGAAGCAAATTATTTAGCGCTTGCGAAACCAATAGATCCGTGCCGGAGTTCTCAGTGTTGGCGTTCGAACGAAGCATTATTCGCACTAATGAAAAAGTTGCAACCGCCATGGCTTCCTCCGTCCGACCGCGTGTTTTGCTCGCCGATTCCCGCAGAGAATAACGATAAGGCGATCGACCCGATGGATATTTCCGAGGCGGTGATGGCAGATTTCCTCTGCAGAGATAAATCCATCACCGACGAGAACTTATTGTCCATCGCTCAACAGTTGAAGCACAGTACAAAGTGGGAAAATTGGGTCGTCGAAGCATTCGACAAATCGTTGGATATTTTCGAAGATTCCTCGAATCCTTGCGCGGTGGCGGGCTTCTTAGAACCGTGCGAAACGAAACCACCGTCGTGTAAAATCGTTTGCGAAGAAATGCTCTCGATGTTTTGTGAAGATATTTTGGAAAAAAGAAAGGAAGACAGAGCAGCTGAAGAGGCGAAAAACGAGGCGACAGATGGTAACACAACAGTGGTTGATGCCACGACAATGACGATGGACGCTAGGAAAAGAAAGGGATCAAGACTGATTAACCGAACGTGGGAAACGCAAGCGGAAATCAAACAACTTGGTAACAATCGACACCGACGAAAAGCCGCCAAGAAGGCACAAAATGTTGGTTATCAGGGTACAGTCGCAAAAAGTACAGTCGCGCGAAGAAAAGAAGCTTCTGAAGGCGACAAAAACGCTTTGTGGTGCGAATACGAGCCGTGTAATTGCGAAGGCGGCGTCTGTACGGACGAGTGTCCGTGCTCGGTGAATTGGAACTTTTGCGAAATCAACTGCGGGTGTGGCGCAGATTGTCGCAACGCATTCATCGGATGTAATTGCAAAGGTGATTGCACCAAAGCGACGTGCCCGTGTAAAATGGCTGCCAGGGAGTGCGATCCAGACAAATGCGCCGAGTGCTGGCCGTCGGTTCGAGATTTTTCGAGACGCAAGAGAGAGCTGGAAGGCATCACTCTCGATACGGAAATCTTTTCCAGCGATCCAAAATTGGAAGGTATCACCGAAGTTAACGTGAAACGCAAGCACGAAGACAGGAAAGCGCCGTGTGAAAACATGAAGCTCCAATTGAAAGAGCACGCACACGTTTTACTGGGCAAATCTCCAATCGCTGGTTGGGGTGCCTTCTTCGGCTGCGATGCAAAAAAAGACGATTTCTTGGGAGAATACGTTGGTGAGATGATCACGCACGGCGAGGCTGAAAGGCGAGGGAGCCAATACGACCAAACCAACTCAAGTTTTTTGTTTAACTTGAACAACAAGTGGGTCTTGGACGCTTATTCGAGAGGAAACAAGTTCAAATTCGCGAATCACTCGAAGAAACCGAACTGTTATCCCCTCGTGATTTACGTGCGCGGGAACCACCGCATCGGCATTTACGCTAAAACAGATTCCAAATTCGGCGACGAAATGTTCTACGATTACGGGTATACGAAAGACATTATCGGAGAAGCTCGCGTTTGGGCGCACGACGACGATCAGCAAGACCAAGGGAATTACCGAAAGTAATAATTCTGAAATCATCATCATCGTTCATTTCGAACAAAAGGTCAAATCACCTAATTTTACGGCTTTGCTATCAAAACTTTCTTCTAATTGCTATTGCTATTTCGTCCGCCTCCTCTGCCTCTGCCTCCTCGTCCGGGCGAGGATCCTCGTCCTCGTCCTCTGCCACTGCTGACACTGCCATCGATCCAGGGTGGCGCGTTCGAATTTCCTCTTCCACCTTCGCTATCGTAAAAATTTCTTCTCACGACTCGTCGTCGGCGTGAAGAAGAATCCTCGTTTCTGAAGTCGCGGTCGTTATTATTATTATTATTATTATAGTTAGCATCGTACCCGTTCGAAGCGTTGTTGTTGTTACCGTATCGACGCGGAGGTCTGTTGATACTTGGGCCATTTCCATCGATTCCTCTTTGATTGTAGTTTTCGTTTCTCGCGCTCATGGAGTGTTGTTGACGGTTGTAATATCCTCCTCCTCCGACCCTCCTGTTGTTATTATTAGGGGAAAATCGGTTATCTCGAGGGGTGTAGTAATCGTCGGATTCAATCGGCATCCCTTTTTCGTCCGCAATTATGTTCATACCTCCGTCGCCGTGCGTTTGCATGCGTTCTCTGGCGACTTCCATTACTCCGAGAGGAGATATTGGCAGGAAAGTTAACTGCGCTCGGTCTCTTTTTGCGATGGATTCAAACGCGACTTCGACTTCGCGTCTCGACCCTTCGTCTTCCATATCGATTAAATCAATCATGACTAATCCGCCAATGTCGCGCAAACGCAGCGTTTTGGCGACCGTCTTTGCCGCTTCTATATTGACGCGACGCGCTAGCTCCTCGTTATCCACGCCTTCCTTTTTCATGACTGATCGACCGGCGTTCACGTCGATGGCGGTCAGCGCTTCCGTGCGTTGAATGACCAAATGTGCGCCGGGAAGTTCCGTCTGGTCGAGCCATATGACTTCTTCGTCGAGAGATTCCACCGCGTTAGCAATACCGAGGTGTTGAAATAATGCATTTCTTGAGCCACCATAGTTATCGTCGTTGTTGTTCGTGCTACTTCCAGCGGCGAATAAAACCACCCTATTGATGATTTCTTTCGAGGCGCCGGCTCTCGTGAGATCGTCCACAATTGCCTCATACGCACTCGTCGTGTCCACGTACAACTTTGATATGCGTTCGCCAAACAAATCGCGCACTAAAACTTGCTCACTAGTCGCCGAATTCAATAATCGTCTTGGTTCCAAGTCTGGGTAATCATACGCTTGCTTTGCGGATAAGTTCAAATGTCCATCCATGCGAAATTTCTTTCGCATAAAGTCGTTTTGGAGGCTGGAGGATTGTTTCACCAGTTTCTCCGCGGTAGTCTTCACTGAATTCCAATCGTCTACGAGACGTTTAATATCTAGCTCTAAAGCGTCCTGCGCGACGCCAGCGGCTTCGGTGCGCATGATCAACGCCGAATCGGACGGGCAAACGCTCAAACCAACCGATTTGACGTATTTACGCGCAGGACCGATGAGTTTGCGAGAAACGTACACGCCTTCACCATCCGGGCACAATACTACATTTCTACCAGGAAGCGTTGGACGGGCCGAAACGCGCGGGCCTTTGTTGAATTGACCGAGTCGAGTGACTTGGACGACGATTGGTTGTCCCTGTTCCCATTTCGTGGCGCAAGCGCCCCGAATGTCCTCTTTCGAGACGCCGAATTTGTCGCGGATTTTACGAATTTTTTCTCTCTTTCCGGCCTCTGGATCGTCGCCAAAGTCTTCCTCTTCTTCTTCGCCGTTAGCATTTGACGTCTTCGTTGTTTTTGGTTTCGCGGCGTTACTCTTCTTGTCATCTTCATCCACGCTCACTTCAAAATCATCGCTATCGTCGACTTCGACTTCTTCCGCGCCGAATAAGATTTCCCTGCCATCCTCCCCATCGTCTTCTTCTATCCATTCCTCCGTGATTTCCCCAGTTTCTTCGTCCACTTCGATATCGTCCATTTGCCCAGCTACACTCGCCATGAATTCGTCCGATTCAAAGTCTAAAGCGTCGTTAGTTGGTGCTTCCAACGCGAGTTCGACGGATTTCATCGCCGCGAGTTCCATTTTGATGACGGACAAATCTAACCGCCACCGCTCCAAGGAAAGCAGAGGTATTTTATCTCTTTCTTTGCTCTGACCAGTTTCATCTTTGTCGTCACCACGAGTCGTCAAATGACTCTCAGACGCCGGCGAACGCCCGCCGGCGCCTCGCCAGGACTCGGAAGATCCAGACGCCAAGGTATTCTTTCGCCGTTCTTCAGCAGCCGCTTCTTCAGCAGCCGTGCGCGCGCGATTTAATAAGTTCTTCTCTTTACTCGGCGAAGGCCCACCACTTCCGTCCCATAGATCGCCCCATTCGCCGCTTGTCCACCGTTTCTTTGTCAGGCCAACTTCTGATGTAGTCGATAAATCATCGTCGTCGTCGTCGTCACCCTCCTCCTCGTCGTCGTCGTCCTCCGCGCTCCCGTTGATCGTTTTGTCATACTCTTCTTCAAATAAATGTTTTTCTTCCCACGCTTTAATCAATTCGGATGTCTTCATCAACTCTTTCAGTTGCTTCTGCGAACATTTCGCAACCGCGTCTTCTCCGTACTCCTCTTGTAACAGCTTCAACTTCCTCGCTTTTCGAAGTAAACCTTTTGCTCTGTTGACTTCTACCGGCGCGTGCGTTTCGTCCGGTCTATCGACCCAATCAATTTTTGTTTTCCAAGCCATGGCTGGAGAGTCGACACCTTTTTGCAATAAAGCATACGGTGGGCCTTTTCCGGTTAAATCCACGAGCAGCGCGTTCATGCCTTTCATAACTCGCGCGACCGTACCGATGTACACGTCTCCGACGCGCATGCCTTTACCAACTTCCGTGCCGTGTTCGGACCAAATTTCGACGAGTTCGCCTTCCTCTAAAACGCCAATCTGTACGCCTCGACCTCGAGATTGATCGGCGGCGGAATAGACGATTTCGGTTTCTAATCCTGTTTTGATGCCGCTCAAGTGCGACCCGGGACTGTAGCCTAACTCAACCGCTAAATCGTTGCTCAGCGCTGCCGCGTCCTCTTCTTCGCCTTCTTCTCCTCCTGTATCTTTGCCATTAACGTCGTCGTCGTCGTCGTCATCATCTTGACTCTCTGTTGATAATGATGATGATGATGATGCTTTTGCCCCTCCTTCTCGTGTGTCGTCGTCGTCGTCGTCGTCATCATCATCATCATCATCTTTCGTCGCCTCGACGACTTCTTCCTTCTCTCCTTCCTCCGAGGACTCGTTCATGCCTTCCATTTGCTTCGCCGATGGTTTCTGACCATCCCACGCTAACCACGCCCCGCCAGTTTCAATTTTATTCTCCGACGCTTTTACTTCCACTTTCGCCGTGGAACTCGCGGTCAATCTCTCGTCGTCTATCGGCCAATCGACTGTTATTTCGTATTTCACGCATCTCTCCGGCAACTCGACGTAAAACGACTCCCCGGGAGACCACTGGATGACATTTTGAAACTGATCGAGCAACACTAACTTCAACTCGGTTTTACTAAACGCCGCATCGTCGGATAAATCAATCTTCCCGGTCCATTTCTCCGCATCGTTCGGCGTTTGGACGAGTTGCAAACACTCCCGAGAGTCCCATCCGCCGAAAGCGTCCAACGCGCCGATGACCGCCACGCGTTCTTCATTCGACGACGTAAACGAAGATGAAGAAGAAAGAGATTCGCCGTATTCGTCGTATCTCTTGTCGTCCTCGGCGTTTTCATCGTCGTCCTCCTTACTATATTTGCCACCACCGTTATCATTGCTAAAACTACTCCCTTTCCCTGTGCTTGTGCTGTCGCTATTGCTATTCCTCCTCCTCGTCACGGTGATGAAAAAAGCCACTTTCCCGCTCCGATTCGGTCCATCTCTCGAACGTCTGCGTAACCCTTTCGAGCGAGCGACGTTCGTGATTACCAATTTTCCTCTCTGTTGTTTACTCCTCTCATTATTAAACCTTCTTCTGAAAGAAGTGTTATCGTTCGATGAAGAAGAAGGTAAAGAAGAAGAAAACACTTCGGCGAATCGCATTTCTCTCTCTCTGTTGTTGTTTTATCCAATGTAGACGAAAATCTCTCTCTCTCTCAAAATACGGAGGAAAAGAGAGACCGAGAAACGATACACTCAACAACAACAACAACAACAACAACAACAGCAACAAAAAACTCTCTCGTCTCTCTCGTCTCTCTCGTCTCTCTCTCTCGACTTTTCTTCGAGAATAATGTAATGAATGCGAGGAGTAGATAGAGAGACTCGATTGCGAGTAAAAATTGTGCGATGAAATAATTGTTTCAATTTTTCATCATTGCAAAGACAGAAGAAAAAATCAACAACAACAACAAACAAGAACAACACACAAACACAGAAACAACACAACAAACAAGAAAAAAAAAACACAAAAAAAAAACTTCTTTTTCTCTCTCACAAAAACACGTACTTACCCACACAACAAGAACAACAACAACTCGCTCTGCGCTTTGCTTTTTGTAGAGCGAAAACCACGAAGAGTAATATAATGACGACGACAAAACCGAAGAGAACACTTTTTGAGTCGTTTACGACGAGTGAGACGAAAAAACAGCACCATTTCTCTCCTCGATTAAAAGGAGGGAAAGATTCGGATTTATACGTTGCGATTGGTGTCGTCTTGATGATGTTTTTCTTGGCGTTTATGATCGCGTGGTGGAACAGCAACACCTCTTCGAGAAGAAAGAGCAAAGTGCGCTGAGAGAGAGAGAGAGATGGCGACGAGGAGGAGTTTTTTTACGACGACGGGACGACAACAACAACAAATCGGTGGTTTAAGAAGAAGACGAAGAAGAAGAAGAAGAAGCAACAGAGTTGTTGGAGTGAGGAACAACAACAACAACAACAACAAAAATGTGTTCGACGAATCTTCGACGACGACGGAAACGAGTAGCAATTATGAGGAGGATAACGAAAGAAAGAAATTGAACGTGGCAATTGTTGGCGCGGGGTTTGCGGGGTTATCGTGCGCGTATAACGTGATACGACGGTGTAGTAGAGGCGAATTTATCAGTTCGACGAAGAGTAATAACGATGGCGTGAACGTGACGGTGTTCGCCGCCGAACATGCTGGTCGCGGTGGCGCGTCCTCCATCGCCGCGGGGTTGTTACATCAAAGAACGCCGAAAGGGTCAAAAATGCCGTACGGTTCCGTCGGGTACGCGAAGACGTTGGAGATGTTGGAGAAGTGTCAAAAGATTGAAGACATGATGGTCGATCCGGATTTGAACGTGAGCGGTATTGATTTTCGGTTCAGCGGCGAGTTGAGGGACGTGAAAAGAGGGAAGATGTTTAGGAAGGTTGGGTGTTTGAAACCGGCGAGGACGGAGAAGGATGCGATTGGCATCAGGAAGAACGTTTTGAATACTGATAATAATGCTAATGGTGAAGAAAAAGAAGAAGACGCGATTCGTTTTGTCGAGAGAGAGGAAATCGAGGTGGATTTGCTTCGATTACGAAACAAAGGAGAAGGAGGAGACGAAGATGAAGATGCGAACAAGGAAAACAACATCAACAACGCGTGTGGATTTTTTGTCGAAAATGGCATCGTCGTGGACGCGCAAAGGTATTTGGAAGCTTTAAAAGTTTTGATTGAATTCGAGGCGGCAAAAAACGCGCACGCGAACGTTTCGTTCGCGTTTAAGAAGCGACGCGTGGAGAGTCTCGAGGAGATTGCGAACGAGTCGTTCGACGCTATCGTATTGTGTTGCGGCGGTGAAATTCTACGAGACGGCTTTCTCGACGACTCCACGAAGCGAGAACTGTTCGAAAAAGCGGGAGGGACGTTAGAGCTCCAAGCCGGCCGAGCGCTCGTGTTGGAACGCGAGAACTGTTTCGTTCGAGAAGACGAAGAAGAAAAAAAGTGGGAAATGCCGGGCATTCTCGGATCGCACTATCTCTCTCCGTTTCAAAAAACCAAAGCGATGTTTGGACCGACGAAAGAGAGAGGCGAGAAAGTGAAACCTGGAGATGCCGCTAAAGCTGGGTATTACTCCACGGAAGCCGCGAAAACTTCTTTCCCAAACACTCCGGAAACTATCGATTTCTTGTTGCGCGAATTGAACGAAAAAGTGTACCCTAAAGCGACGACGATTCAGACGACGACGAGCAAGAAGAAGAAGAATTTCTTCTCGATCAAAGACATCGATACCGTCGCGTACGGCGTCCGCGTCAACGGAACCCGTACCCCCGCCGGCAGATTCCCGAAAATCGTTCAATTCGATACTCCAACAACAACAACTAATAAAAGCGACCAAAATCATCATCCTCGAAGTCGTTTTCTCCCAAAAAAAACATCAACGACGGTAAAAAAAGTACTCGCAGTCACCGCCGTCGGCGCGAGAGGTTTGCTCTACCACGCGCTGTTAGGCGAGTGGGTTGCGGCGGCGCTCGTTTGTAACAACGACTTTGGAAACCACGCAGTAGTAAACGTGGAAGACGTAAAAAACGAAAAGAATAAAAAAGACAACGCCAAAGAGTCGTTCGAAACCATCGTTCCCGAGGCGTTTCGTTAGTCAGAGCAGTACGTGCAATAGCAGATACAGTAGTCGTCTCGTGCTTTAAATCGCGTTTCATGTTACTAAAAGAATACTATTAGTTTACTACTCCTACTACTCAGAGCAAAAGATATTTGATGAAAGTAAAAGTCGTCCTTCACTCGTCTTTTTTCTAAAAAAAAAAATTTTGACCAAAAAAAATCGTCAAAAAAAACAGTTCAAACACCACTCGAAAGAAGAATTAAAAAAAGAATAAGATGGAGATTCATCCGTTCCGGTTGAAGCCCGGTCAAGTGCGCGTTTTGCTCTTTGTTTGTATCGCGTTGTTCTTATGAACGACATCTGCTGCTGTTGCTTTTCGTTGGTGTTGTTTTTAGTCGTACGAGTCGTTATGGTAGTATTCTCTCTCTTAACATCATCTCTTTTCATCCGTTCGAGATGATCAAATTCATCCGACGGATGACATCGCTCGCTTCTTTCGTCTGACGCTTTCTCTCTCTTAATCTGTGCGTGTGTGTAAACAAAATACTATTAACAGGACGTGAAAAAAGAGCTGGAATCATTCTGCCAGTTGAAAAACATCCAAGCCGGCATCGTAATCACCGCGGTAGGGTCGTTACAAAAAGCAAAGATTCGCTTGGCGTCGTCCGTGCAAACGAACACGAACGAAGTCGCCGAACTGACCGAGGAACGGTTTGAAATCGTCTCCATGACGGGGACGTTATCCGCGAAAAACGGGATGCACGTGCACGTGGCGGTTGCAGATGCGAACGGAGAAGTGTGCGGAGGACACATGTTAGAGGGGTGCGAAGTGTTCACGACGTGCGAGATTGTCTTGGGCGAGTGCAAACGCTTCGCGTTTGAGAGACACGCGGACGTGAACACGGGGCACAAGGAGCTGGTGGTGGTGAAGAACACGGCGAGAGATTTAGAGAGCGAGTATTATTTAGATGACGAGGGAAGCGCGACGACGCCGACGGGGAAGAAGGCGAGGAGGATGCGGCAGATGCGGATGATGGAGATGGAGAGAGAGCGGTTGCAACAAGGAGGAGGAGGAGAGAGAAGAGGATTGTTCTCGAGGATAGCGGCGGTGATTGTGCCGCCACCGACGCCGATGAGGACCGTGAATGAAGTCGCGGACGAAGTGTAAGTAGTAGCTCTTATATTTTCTTGCTTGTAGTAATAACAATTCTTATTTAATTATAATGATATAATAATAGTGTACAATACAACGCGCGGCGTAGTTTTTTTCTTCGCTCATCAAACGACGGGAATGGGAGTCACTGGAATGCTCGCGTCGCCGTCTTCCTTCTTTGAGTCTTCGTCGTTATCATTCGTCGCCGCATCTTCGGAAGAAGAGGGAGTTTTCGGCAACAACTTTTCGTCCCTAAATCCTTGGTTTAAGATGTCGATGTTTTGTTGCCCTTCGTATTTAAACGGCCTCTCGCCCAAGACTTTGACCAAGTCGTGTCTTTGCAACACCTCTTTATCTAACAACGCTCTCGCTAAACTTTCGACGACGGCTTTTTTTTCTCGAACTAACGCGACCGTTCGCAGATACGCTTTATCTACTAACTCTCGAACTTCCTCGTCAATCATTCGAGCGGTGTCTTCGCTGTACGGCGATTTGAAATCGTTGTCGCCTTTCGGAAAGGAGAGTAAACCAATCTTTTGGTTCAAGCCGTACACCGCCGTCATGTTGTACGCCATTTTCGTGACTTTTTCGAGATCGTTTTGCGCACCCGTGGAGATTTTTCCAAGCATGACGTCTTCCGCGGCGCGACCACCGAGCGTCATGCACATCATGTCGCTTAACTGTTCCGTGGTCGCTAAAACGTTTTCATTCGGGAGGTATTGGGCAAACCCCAAGGCTGCGGAACCTCTCGGGACGATGGAGACTTTTAACAAAGGCTCGGCGTGTTCCATGAACCAACCGACTACGGCGTGACCAGCTTCGTGATAGGCGACGGTTTCTCGTTCCACCCGAGAGATGACTTTTTCCTTCTTCTCTAAACCAGCGATGACGCGATCGACCGCTCTTTCAAAGTGTTCCAAGACGACGAATTCCGCGGCATCCCGCGCGGCGACCAACGCGGCTTCGTTGCAGACGTTGGCAATGTCCGCGCCCGCAAATCCAGGCGTTAACGCGGCTAATCGTTCCGAATAATCCGCAACCGGTCCATCTAACGTAATTTTCTGTAAATGCACTCGAAAGATTTGCTCTCTACCTTTCACGTCCGGTCGGTCGACGGTAATTTGTCGATCGAATCTCCCCGGTCTCAACAACGCCTTATCTAAAATGTCCGGACGGTTCGTCCCTCCGAGAATGACGACGCCTTGAGTCGACCCGAAACCGTCCATCTCGACTAATAACTGATTCAACGTGTTTTCTCGCTCATCGTTGCCGCCGGCGAAACCACCTCTTCCTCTTTGTCGGCCAATCGCGTCGATTTCGTCGATGAAAATAATCGAAGGTTTTTGCTCCTTGGCTTTGGCGAACAAGTCGCGAACTCGCGAAGGACCGACGCCGACGAACATTTCCATAAAGTCGGAACCGGAAATAGATAAGAACGGAACGCCAGATTCACCCGCCGTAGCTTTTGCGAGTAAAGTTTTCCCAGTCCCCGGCGGACCGACTAAGAGAGCACCTCGCGGGATCTTCGCGCCCAAATTTTCGTACTTTTCCGGTGATTTTAAGAAATCGACAAACTCCATGATTTCCCTCTTTGCCTCGTCGCACCCGGCGACGTCTTTGAACATCACCTTTGGCGCGTTTTTATCCAATGTCGCGATCGTCGCTTTACCGACGTTAAAGATACCTCCACCCGGTCCACCACCGCCACCGCCCATTCCACCCATACCGCCAACCGCGCCTCTGCGCATAAAGTACAACCATCCCGCTAAAATGGCAATCGTCGGCAACGCGCGCAAGATTTCGCCTTGCCAGTACATTTCTGAGACGTACGTCACCGGGACAAATTTCGACGATTCCACGCCCATGAGTTCTTGAGCTTCTTCCATTTTCCGTTCAAACGTTTCTAACGAACCGATGTTGAAGGAAAACTTGTGCGTTTGTTGATTCTGTTGTTGTTGTTGATTTTGT
>Ga0181557_1000669_pt1 | contig 42238 bp, 35 predicted proteins | sample 011ome_23_FD_148632 | JGI IMG/M metagenome (GOLD analysis project Ga0181557, IMG submission 148632) | Coastal salt marsh microbial communities from the Groves Creek Marsh, Skidaway Island, Georgia - 011506CT metaG (spades assembly) | ecosystem: Environmental > Aquatic > Marine > Intertidal zone...
TTTGTTGTTTTTGCGGTATGTTGATCAAATGGTCCTGAATCTCCTCAATACAGTGGGCGATAAAACAATCTGTATTATTGAAGTTATGGTTTAGAAAATCATCCATAGCACACACAGGATCAATAACAACGCCATAAAAACTAAGCGATTGTTTTAAGGCCGCATCTCGACGTTTTTCCAGGCGATCTAAACGCAGTTCCTTACGCTCACTGCGCTGACAGATTACCGGTGTAATTCTCGTAACCCCCAATTCAGTCGCTTTTTCAACAAACCACTCCAAGCGTTCCATTTGTTTGGTGGGCGCTATGGCAATATGGATTTGTGTTTTTGGTTCAGGGTGTTGCCTGTTGCCATCGATACGCACCAAACAGGCCTTTGGATTGGCATGTGTTATGGTCCCCCAAGCCTCTAATCCTCTTGTATTGGTCATGGTAATTTGATCTCCCGCTTTGTGACGCAAGACCTTAACCATGTGTTTGCTCTCTTCGGGGTCAAAAACCAATTCTTTATCAGTGGCCTCAAGGCCGTAGTGGAGAAACATCTGCATCGCTTAAAAAGTCAGTCTTGATTTTGCAGCGACGCTGTGCGCAGCATGTGCTCCTTCCAAATATTTCAGATAGCCCACAATACCGATCATGGCTGCATTATCAGTACAATAGGCGAATTTGGGCACATGAGTTTTCCAACCGCGCTCAGATTCTGCTTGAGCCAATGCACTGCGGATACCAGAATTTGCCGAAACACCTCCCCCTATAGCAATACGATTGACACCAGTTTGAGCCACGGCATTGTCTAATTTTTCCATTAGATAGTCGACAATCGTTTTTTGAATACTCGCGCAGACGTCATTCATGGCGTGCTCCAAGAAGTTTGGATCTTTAGCCTGTTGCTGCTCTAAAAAGTAAAGTATGGCCGTTTTCAGACCACTAAAACTAAAATTCAGTGGGTCTACTTTTGGTTTTGGAAACGGATAGGCATCAGGGTTACCCAATTTTGCGTAGCGGTCGATAAGTGGTCCACCAGGATAGGGTAATCCGAGCATTTTTGCGGATTTATCGTAAGCCTCTCCTACAGCATCATCAATTGTTTCCCCGATTATTTTCATATCAAAATAATCTTTGACCAGAACAATTTGTGTGTGTCCACCGCTTATGGTCAAAGCAATAAATGGAAATTCAGGTATGGTTTGTTCGGGGTCCTTAATAAAATGAGCTAAAATATGAGCGTGCATATGGTGCACATTGATCAGGGGAATGTTTAATCCCAGAGATAAACTTTTGGCAAAACTTGTTCCTACCAAAAGTGATCCCATGAGTCCAGGACCTTGGGTAAAAGCAATAGCATTTAACTGATTTTTATCGATATTTGCTTGCTGTAAGGCCTGATGAACTACAGGAACAATATTTTGTTGATGGGCCCTTGAGGCGAGTTCCGGAACCACCCCGCCGTAGGCGCGATGAATTTCTTGATTCGCAACAACATTGGATAAGACCTGGTCGTTATGCAATACAGCGGCCGAAGTGTCATCACATGAGGACTCAATGGCCAAAATATAGATATCTTTACTCAATGGTGATTGATTCATTGTGGCTAGCACAAAAGTTTGATACAAATTTAAAACAATAAGGGGGATCAAAAAACTAATTCAAATACTAAAGCGTGTCGCCCTCTTGATCTTCTTATTGGTCTTTGGGGTGCTCATCGTATTGAGTATTCCTTCAGTTCAATCGTCTTTAGCTCAATCCCTTACTGAAAAAATAAACAAAGATTTTGGTGTTGATGTTAGGATTAAGCGTTTGGGGCTGAATTGGAAAGGGGCCATTGATTTGCGCGAAGTATTGATTTTAGACCACCATCAAGACACTTTGATCCAAGCCTCAAAAATGAGTACCAATATTCTTAGTTTGACCGACATAGAGGCCGGCAGGTGGGCCTATGGTCGTCTATCACTTGACGAGGCATTACTGCGCATCATTACCTATAAAGACGAGTCCATTCATAGTTTGGATCATTTCTTAGCTCAATTTCCTGCATCACAGGAAGAAACGCTCGATCAGGATCCATTTATTTTACTCATAGGCCGTTTGTCTCTTGAAAATACCCGTATTGAAATACAAGATCGCAATCCTGAGTTTCAGCAGGATTTGGCCTTTAATCATGTTTTTTTGAGTGCTCAGGATTTTAGAATCAGCGGGCCAGAACTCGGTGCAAAGATAAATTCCATGGGATTTGATAGTAATTTCGGATTGTTTGTGTCTAAACTCTCTGGGGATTACTTTTATGACGATACTTCTATGGGGATCGCTAATATGAATTTAATCACCCCGCAATTATCCGATCTGCGCGGAGATTTATCATTATCCTACCCGCAGGGCATGAGTGATTTTTCAGACAAGGTTTATCTCGTACTTGATTTAGAGGAAGGTTCTATTTTTGCCACCGCAGACATCAACAATTGGTACGACGCCTTTGATCCGGGTGGATTTATCGGACTTTCGGGTGGATTGCATGGGACACTCAATAATCTAAGCTGGAGTCAAGCCCGACTGCAGTATCGACAATCTTCGCTCCAAGGGGAGGTTAAGTTAAAGAACATGCTTAACGAGGCACCATTTTATTTGGAGATTAAGGATATGCGTCTCACAAGTCGTCGCGACGATTTAATTGATTTTATGCCTCAAGATTTGGGGCCTAATTTGCCGGCTTCTTTAAAGCGATTGGGAAAAACGTCAATGATTGGTGCACTGCGTCTTCAAGGAGATGTTTTGACTTTTGAAGGGACTTTAGGCAGTGCGCTTGGGCGACTCAAGGCCAACTTAGAACTCGGTAATCTCGGTAGAGCGGAATATGCGTTTTACACGGCCTCGATAGACACCAAAGGATTCCAGGTAGGTCGATTAATCGGTGATAAAACTATTGGAGGCATATCGGGTTCGATACAGCTCAAAGGAAGAGGGTTTAGTACAGAACAACTTAACACCCAAATCACAGGGGTCTTTGATGGGGTTCAATATTTGGGCTATACCTATCGCAACATTGAAATTAACGCGGACCTTATTGCTCCATTTCAAAAATGGACTTGGTCCATCGCTGATGAATTCTTACAAAGCCGTGGCAGCGTGAGTAGCGAAGAAACCAATGATCAAATAAGATTAGAAGTGGATGCAGAGTTTGGTTTTGCAGATTTACATACCCTAGGAATCGTTCAAAGAGATTCAATAGCAGAATTTTCAGGAAGTTTTCAAGCCAAGGCGTTCGGCCCGAGTTATGAAGAACTTTCAGGGTCTTTGGTTTTAGCCAATACATTTTATCAAACCAAAGAACGCTATTATTTCTTTGAAGACCTCGCTCTGAATCTAGACAACGGGCCAGATCAAAAAACATTGAGTATAGACTCTCCTGATGTGATTAAAGGCAATCTATCTGGTCAATTTAAATGGGCAGACCTCCCGGTAATATTTGAAAATGCGATAGGCGCGACCTATATCAATTATGTGCCAAAGCCCGTAACGCCCAATCAAAGAGTGACTTATGATTTTGAGATCTATCACAAAATTGTAGATCTCTTTTTGCCACAGTTGCAGCTCGGGACTGATACGCGGCTCAAAGGTTTGGTTACGGACCACTTAGATGAATTTGAGTTAGATTTTTCTGCCCCTGAATTACTCTTGATGGGGAATTATTTGGGAGGAGTCAATATTTTAATCGACAACGATCACAACCTCTATCGCTCGGCAATCTCGGTGGATTCGATTTATACGGGCTCGAGGTATTTTAACGATTTGCGCTGGGTTAATGGTGCTCCTGCCGATACCATTAATACCTTAATTAGCTTTAGAGGCGGTAAAAAGAAACAGGATAATTATGAATTAGACTTATTTCAAACCAAAGATAGTTTGGGCAATGCCGTAATTGGGTTAAACCCGTCATTACTGAGTTTGGGAGATCAAATTTGGCAATTTAATAAGGACAATCAGCCGCAAACACATCGATTAACCATTGGCGAAGATTTTTCACTGAATTTATCCCCTTTAATTCTTTCAAATAAATCTGAAACCATTGCTCTGAGTGGATTTCGCGATGCTGAAACCGCACTGAGTCTTGAGTTAGACTTTGACGAAGTCAATATCGATCATATTTTACCCAGCATTGAAGATTTAAAACTAGGCGGGATGCTCAATGGCCGTTTACAGTTTAAAAAAATAGAAGAGAATTATTTTCCAAGTTCAAGTTTGACGCTGTCCTCTTTTGAATTAAACGCAGTGCCCATGGGCGATCTGAGTGTCAGTATTACGGGGAACAATGACTTAACACAGTACCGCATTAATTCTACCTTAAATAAAGACGGCAATAATAAGTTTAAGGCCATGGGATCTATTGATCTAGATAAGGACGAGCCTTATTTAGATATGAATTTAAGTCTACGAGATTTTGATCTCAAAGCTTTAAGTCCATTAGGGCGGACCGTTTTAAGTGACATATCCGGCTTTGTTGATGGCCGTGCGAAAATCCAAGGACTTTACAACGCTCCTTCGGTCACAGGGGATTTAACGCTTAAAAGCACTAAAATGCGTATCCCTTATCTAAATATAGACCTTGCTGTTGAGGACAAAGCACGCATTGCTTTATCTAATGGAGCATTTACGATCCCGCCCACGCGCTTAACCGACCTTAAATACAAAACCCAGGCCACCCTTGGAGGCCTAGTCACCCACGAAAACTTTGGAAATTGGGCTTTGGACCTCAATATGACGACAAATCGCTTTTTGGCCTTGGATACCCCGGCAGAAGAATCGGTTCTATATTACGGGACGACCTTTATTGATGGCGGCGCAACCATAGTTGGGCCCGCAGATGAATTGGTGATCGATGTTACGGCGCGCACCCAAAAAGGCACAACCTTTAAAATTCCCATTAGTGATGTCACCACAGTCGGGGATGATTCATTTATTCGATTTATCTCACCCGAGGAGAAAACAGCTCGAATTAATGGAACCACCTTTGTGCCCGATGAAATAAAGGGATTGACTGTAAATTTTGACTTGGATATTAACGATCAAGCCGAAGTTGAGATCCTTGTAGACCCCGCCAATAACTCAAAGTTTAAAGGACGAGGAACTGGACTTATGTTTATCGAAATTAACACCCTAGGTAAATTCAAAATGTGGGGTGAGTTCGTAGTGATTCAAGGAAATTACGACTTTAAATACGGCGGCATTGTAGACAAAACTATTGACGTAGTGCCTGGAGGGCGGATCTCATGGAATGGGGCAGCGGATCAGGCCCAACTCGATTTGACAGCTAAATATCGCGTTCAAGATGTCAACCCATCGGCACTCCTAGATAATCCCTCACTCAATAGCACAGTCGATGTGGAGGTGCTTTTAAATTTGACCGGTCAAATCATGCAACCCGAATTAGATTTTCAATTAGATTTCCCTAACGTATCCTCTGCGGTTCGTGATGAGCTGAATGTTAAGCTCAACGAGCGGGAGCAAAGACAGCTTCAAGCCATTTACTTAGCGGCTACTGGGGCTTTTCAAGGAGATGGGGGGCAAAATATTGTGGGAACCCTTACAGAGCGCGTAAACAAACTTGTGGCTGATTTGCTGGCAGACAGCGACTCCAAATTTAAAATTTTGCCCACCATAGGAACCCGTCAAGTGGATTTAAATGCACAGTTAGAGTATAATGTTGGGGTTCAAATCAGTACCCAAATTTCTGAACGCGTCCTGATAAATGGTAAAGTAGCAGTGCCGGTAGGGGGGGCTAATGATTCTGCGGTGGCAGGAGACTTACAAGTTCAATGGCTTGTCAATGACGATGGATCTTTGCGTATGAATTTCTTTAATCGACAGGCCGACTTACAATTTATCGGGGAAGATCAAATTTTCGAGCAAGGAGCTGGGGCTTCTTATACTGTAGATTTTTCTACTTTTCAAGAGATATTTTTCAAACTCTTTGGCAAGCGTATTGACAGAGCATCTCTCTAAGGCTTAGATGATTTTAAGCTTATGCTTTTTTTAATCTGCGGCAATCATTGAGATTTCGACACGGACATCTTTTGGTAATCGGGCTACTTGAACTGTTTCCCGAGCTGGAGCGGTCACTGAATCAAAATAACTCCCGTATACTTCATTGATTGCTCCAAAATCATCCATGTTGGTGATAAAAATGGTGCTTTTTAAAACCTGTTCAAATCTAAGACCTGCAGCCTCAAGAACGGCCTGCATATTGCGCATGACTTGATGGGTCTCGTCCGCGATAGAACCCTGTATGAGAGAACCGGTTTTGGGGTCGATAGCGATTTGGCCGGATGTATAAACCGTATTACCCATGCGCACCGCTTGATTGTAAGGGCCAATGGGTGCAGGAGCTGCGTGGGTATGGATAATTTTTTTCATGTGATGATTTTTAGATTAAAGTCGCCGATCGGCTTCTCTTCGTTTATCGTATTTAATGTCTCTTAGGATGCTTCCACGGATTCCGATAAAGAAGTTCCACGATGTATTTCTTGCGCCAATAGGGGTCCAGCTAAAACGCATAACCCAACTCTCTAGGTCTCGCTCAAAACGCATTTGAGTAAGCGTGACCCCCTTGTTTTTAAAGTCATAACCTGAAGAGATGCCAATACGCCATCTTGGAGAAAGGCTAATGTTAGAACTCATCATTAGTGAGTTAGAGCTAATTTCATTTTGTCTTAACTGATTCCCGTAAGTAATGGTATAAGCCAAACGAAAATCCCAAGGGATGCTGTTATTATACCATTTATTCTCCTCTTCATTTTTTGATTTTTCTTCAGGCTCATCACCACGCAGATCAGCAATATCGCGTCCATCTCCAAAAAGATCATCGGGACGGCCTCCATTGCGAAAGGTGTCATTGTTGAAATTTTGATCCGTTGGGTCGTCGTCATCCGAACGGCTTCCATCAAAATCCTTTGAGGAAAAGGAATAGTTAAAACTCATGTTGGCGTTTACCAGTCTGAATAAACTCCCGCCATTGTTGATGTTAAATGTATTGATACGTTGATTATTGGCATTAAGAGCATAAGGGTCTAAAGAACCATTAAGGTTTAAATCTAGTTTTTTAATAATGGGGATACTCCCTGTAAACTGAACATTGCTCCAATTCAATGAGTCGGCGGTGATATTATAGGCAGACGACAAATTAAAGTTGTTCAAAAGGGCAATTTTTTTTGGTTCCGTTGCCGTGGTATCCGGATTGCGCACTTTGGCTTCAAGGGTGTTGCTTAAAGCAAAACTCATACTGCTAGAGAATAACTTGCCGGGGGCACCGTAAATGGTGTTTTCGAATCGTGAATACTGTTGAACTTCTGCATTGACTTGTGGATCAGCAGAGGGAATGGTATATTCTTCATAATACTGCTCAAATCCCGGGCTGATATTATAACTCACAGAAGGCCGAACAACATGACGAATGGCTTGAATCTTTTTATCTTTTCCAAAGTTAAAGGTTCCGTAAACCGTCGTCCCTAATCCCGTTGAGAAACCATATGTGCGGTAACTGTCAAATCCGGACACCGTATCTTGAACCACACCGCCCAATCCATCGTTGAGCTCCGGATCATAGGAGCGTCTGATTGTTTTGCCGACCCAAGTTTCTTGAAAGTTGCTGCCCAAGGAGACACTGAGATAATTAAGCAACTTAAAATTAGTCCCTAAAGGGATGGAATGACGCGCACCAGCTTCGGCGCCCTCAAACATCTCAGGTTTAAAAAACAAACTATCGGTGGTAGTAAAGCGATTTTCCGCGGTCACATCGTACTGCAGGTTAATGTTTTGAAAGACCCCTTTTTTTGCCCCGTCTTTTGGCGCAAAAGGAAAGATCCGTGATATGCTTGCATTGATATTGGGTAGGGACATATTGATGACCTGCGTTTGGGTATTTTGACTGTGAGTCGCTGCTGCTGAGAATTGAATTGCAGGCTCTGTGTCAAAGCTTTTGGCATAAGAGACGGAAGAACTCAAGGTATTAACCAACTGACTGGCATTGTTCGTTTGGTTAATGGACTGCTGAAGATATCGGCTACTCCCAAGATTGACCGAGGCACTAAAGCGGGTGCTAGGATTGACTTTTGGGTCTTGGGTATGACGCCAACGGATGTTGTAAAGACTGCTTTGAGTAAAATCGGGAAACCCTCGTTCACTGTTGATTAAGTTTTCGTAACGCACACTGATATTTCCACGGAATTTATAGCGCAGCGCATAGTCACTATCCATACGCAGGCCGTAAGAACCATTGGTGTAATAATCGCCCAGCACGGTAAGATCAACAAAATCGTTTACGGCAAAATAATAGCCTCCATTTTGCAGGAAAAAACCACGATTATTGTTCTCGCCTATGTTGGGAATTACAAATCCCGAAGCACGAGTATCGGCCAGTGGAAAAAAAGCAAAGGGTAAGCCAAGTGGGGTAGGAACATCGGCGATGTACATGTTTGTCAAACCAGTCACCACCTTTTTTTGGGGCACAAATTTGGCCTTTCGTGTGTAAAAATAATATTCGGGATCATCGACATTTTCAGACGTCGTGAACTTTACATTGCGCAAGAAATACACCGAGTCATTTTCTTTTTTGGTGATTTGAGACAACATGTTGATGTCGTTTTGCGATGTTCTGGAGTTAAACACCAGGGCTTTTTTAGTTTGAAAGTTAAAGCGAATTGAATCGGGTTGAACTTTGTTATTGCCTTGTACAAAAACCGGAAGTTGGCTGTAAACTCCAGCGCTGTCAATTCCCTTGGCGTAGACTTCGTTTTTGGCGTAATCTAAAATGATTTCCCCTGCGTCGATACGGTAGTCCAGGTATGTCATAAAGGCTTTATTGTACATAAAGACCTTGGAGTTTTCTTGGTCCATATAAACATAGTCTTCACCGTAATAATCGACCAAGTCTTCCAGAAATTCAGGGGCACTGACCAAGGTATCGGCCACAGCGGATTGAGGCGTCAGACTGTCTTGAGCCCCTGTGAGGATACTAGGGTTTTTTGCGTCAGGTACATGTGGTGTGTCCAACAAGGGTTCAGGTCTTGCGATTGTGTCGGTGGGGACAAAGGCATCCTCTGGATTTTGAGCACAAACCAAACCAAAAAAGCCTAAAATTAGGAGCAGGGTTAGTTGAAGGATGTTTGGGCGTGGCTGCAAGGAGGTCAGACGATTATTGTAAACAACTTTTTTAATAAGTTAAAGAATAACCAAAGGCCAAAAGGCGTTGTTTTTATAAATTGGCTTAATATTTGTAAGTCAAAATTACATATAATTTTTGGCTTGAATTTTAATTAACCATAATTAATACTCCGCAGTAATAACGATGCCTTTGGCCCTTAAGTATGTCTCGAGATTAACAAGAGTTTTCGCGCTGTGTATGCTGAGCGTGTTTATTTGGATAGGAAGCATTGGCTCAACGATTGTTTTGGCGCAAAACAAGCCTTTTGTTGTGGTCATTGACCCAGGACATGGAGGCAAAGACCCGGGGAATCTAGGCAATGGATTTAAAGAAAAAGATATCGTTCTTGATGTCTCTATGCAAGTTGGTGCACTTTTACAGCAACAAGGTGTTGAGGTTATATACACCCGAAAAAAAGACGTCTTTATAGAACTCTACGATCGTGCTCCAGTGGCGAATAAAGTCGATGCTGATCTTTTTGTGTCGATTCATTGTGACTCCCATAATTCTCAGGCCCATGGAGCGGGTACTTTTGTCATGGGACTCAGTAAGAGTGACAAGAATTTGAATACCGCCAAAAAAGAAAACGAAGTCATCTTTCTCGAAGAGAACTATCAAGAGCGTTATAAAGGATTCGACCCTTCTTCTCCGGAATCTCTTATTGGACTGACCTTACTTCAAGAAGAGTATCTGGACCAGAGCATACGACTTGCCGGACTGATTCAAAAAAACTTAGTGCAAAACTTAAAGCGCAAGGACCGTAGTGTACGTCAGGATGTTTTTTGGGTGTTGCACCACTCTTATATGCCGAGTGTCTTAATCGAACTTGGTTTTCTTACTAACGATAACGAAGGACCTTATTTGAATTCCAAAAAAGGACGAAAAGAAATGGCTCAAGAAATCGCCCGCAGTATCTTTGAGTACAAAACTGAAATTGATTTTGCGAATCAAAATCAGGTTATCATTCCTGATCTATCTCAAGGGCAAGGGTCAACGCCAGAAAAATCTCAAAATCAAATTACTTCAGAATCTTCGGGCAATGGTGGTCCAGATAAGACTCAATCCGGGGCTTCAAATAAAGAGATCCTTTTTAAAGTTCAGATCGCGGCGAGCAGTAAAAAACTAGAGACTAAATCTTATAATTTTAAGGGCTTGGATCAGATCAGTAGATCTAAAGACGGTACATTGTATCGTTATTATTATGGCGAAACTTCAGATTATACTCAGGCACAACGCTTGCAAAGCGAGGCGCGGGCCAGTGGATACGATCAGGCCTACATCGTGGCGTTCAAAGAAAATGAGCGTGTTTCTCTGTCAGAAGTTTTAAACAATTAATCGTGAATAAACTGCCAATTTTTGGCTGTTTTGATCTGCGTGCATCGATGAATAATCCTTAAATTTGTTTGTAACCTAAATCCAAAGCATTGCGCTATTCAAGAGAAATAAAAACAGGTGTTTTTGCAGTCGTTTCCATTTTGTTGTTCATTTTGGGATATCAGTACATGAAAAACTCAAAACTCTTTCAAGTTTCAAGGGAGTTTTATGTCGTTTATGATAATGTCGTCGGTCTTGAGGCGGGAGCACCAGTGACGATTAACGGGATGCGGGTCGGTAAGGTTCAAAACCTGGCTTTGGCCAACAAAGCGGGGGATGGGGTTTTGGTTACTTTTTTACTTGAAAATGATTTTGAGTTTCCAAAAAGCAGTGTGATAAAGATTTACGCCTCGGGAATAATTGGGGGAAATAATTTGGCGATACTTCCCGCGGATGGCGATCCCATTATGGCGCAGGCCGGTGATACATTGCGGGGAGAACTTGAATCGGGTATGATTGATGGGCTGATTGAGAAGTTTTCGCCGATCGAAAAAAGCCTACTTTCCACTTTGACAAAAGTAGATTCAGTGCTTTCAGACATCGATCAAGTTTTGGATGCGCGATCAAAACAACACTTACGCCAAAGCATGGAGAGTTTAAGTGTGGCTATGGATCAACTCAGTCAAACAGCGACGGGTTTAAATGTGCTTGTGGATCGCAATCAAAATGAACTCGATGCCGCCTTCAAAAGTATTTTGAAAACCTCTACTAATTTAGAGACCATAACAGATTCAATTGCTGCAGTGAACACAGCACAAATGCTGAAAGATCTTTCTGGATCCATCAGTGCTCTAAATCAGATTACCAATGCTATGGCCCAAGGAGAAGGAAGTCTTGGGGCATTAATTCAAGATGATGGTTTATATCAGGATTTAAGAACCCTCACTGAGGATGCTCAATATTTACTTAAAGACATCAAAAGTAAACCTAGGCGTTATGTGCATTTTTCCCTTTTTGGACAAAAAGATGACCCCGAGGAAAATCAATCTAACCAAAAGGATAATTGATGGGAGCTTGGCCAAGTCTATCTAACGTCATTTTTGCCCTTATACTTGCAACGGGTGTAGGTTATTTTACCTATAATATGCGTCGCCTAATCGCTTTGATTAAAAAGGGCCGTCCTATAGGTACAGTGGAGGATAAAAAACAGCGTTGGCGCAATGTGTTGTATATCGCCTTAGGTCAATCCAAATTGGTGAAGCGTCCCTTATCAGGTGTGATGCACGTTTTGGTCTATTTAGGGTTTATTATCATCAACATTGAACTTTTAGAAATTGTCATTGATGGTTTGTTCGGAACCCACCGTATATTTCAATTTATAGGGCCGGCTTACGGAGTCCTCATTGGGCTTTTCGAAGTATTGGCGGTTTTGGTTTTTATTGCTGTAGTGGTTTTTTGGCTGCGTCGAAATGCATTGAAATTAAAGCGCTTTTGGTCTCCAGAGATGAAGGGATGGCCAAAAACCGACGCTAACCTAATTTTGTATTTTGAAATGGTGCTCATGGGCCTATTCCTTATGATGAATGCGACTGATCTGAGTTTTCAGCAAATGAATCAAGGGAATTGGGTGTCCGGTTCCATATACGCCCTGATTCAAAACTGGCCTGAGGCGCAACTGCATATGGTCGAGCGCTTTTGTTGGTGGGTGCATATAATCGGAATCTTAGGCTTTTTGAATTACCTCTATTTTTCTAAACACTTACACATCCTCTTAGCTTTTCCAAATGTTTACTTCGGGCCTACAAACAACCCAGGTCAATTTGAAAATCTTGATTCTGTCACGGAACAAGTAAAACTCATGATGGATCCGGCCGGAGATCCGTATGCGGCCCAGCCCGAGGGAACAGTTCCAGAAAAATTTGGGGCCAGTGACGTGACCGATTTGACTCAGGTCCAATTGCTCAACGCCATGACCTGCACCGAATGTGGTCGTTGCACGAGTGAATGTCCGGCCAACCAAACCGGTAAACTCCTTTCACCGAGAAAAATAATGATGGACACTCGTGATCGACTTATGGCTCTGCCTAAGGAAGGCGACAGTAAACAACTTCTTGACGACTACATTACACGTGAAGAATTGTGGGCCTGTACTACCTGTAATGCTTGCGTTGAGGCCTGTCCTGTAAGTATTGATCCGGTATCGATTATTATGTCGATGCGTCAATATTTGGTTATGGAACAATCTGCAGCACCATCAGAGCTTAACGTGACCATGAGCAATATAGAAAATAACGCAGCGCCTTGGCCTTTTAATCAGCAAGACCGCGGCAATTGGATTAATGAAATAAGAAAATAAAAAAATGAGCAAGAATCAAGATCATTTATTAAACAAGAAAGAAGAGCAAGGGCATACCGTAAGTCCAGTTTTGCCCGAAGGAATTAAAAATTATTTGATCGATATCGATGGGACGATCTGCGACGACATACCCAATGAAGAGCCTGAGCGTATGGCCACAGCAGAGGTCTATCCGGATGCTCTAAAAACACTTAATCGTTGGTACGAACAAGGACACATCATTTGTTTCTTTACCTCACGGACAGAAGACCACAGAAAAGTAACCGAAGATTGGCTCGCTCAGCACGGATTTAACTATCATAGTTTGTTAATGGGTAAACCTCGTGGAGGAAATTATCATTGGATTGATAATCATTTAGTTAAGGCCACGCGTTATAACGGAAAGTTTACCGATCTCGTAGAAAAAGAAGTAACCATTCAAGTATTTAACGATTAACAAAAGCGTTATGGAAAAGGCATTAAACGTACCCACTATGGCAGAATGTCAAGCACAAGGAAAACTTCCAGAAGTTTTGTTCTGGGTGGGTTGTGCGGGTAGTTTTGATGACCGGGCCAAAAAAATAACCAAGGCTTTTGCCAAATTACTACAAGCCAGCGGAGTTTCATTTGCTGTTTTGGGCGCAGAGGAAGGTTGTACAGGGGATCCTGCCAAACGATCTGGAAATGAATTTTTATTTCAGATGCAAGCCATGATGAATATTGAAGTTCTCAATGGATATGGTGTAGGACAAATTGTTACGACGTGTCCCCATTGTTTTAATACCCTAAAAAACGAGTATCCTGGATTGGGTGGAAACTATCAAGTGATGCATCATACGCAATTCCTGAAAAACCTTATGGACAGTGGTCGCCTCAAAGTTTCTGGAGGGAGTTTTAGAGGTAAAAAGATTACTTACCACGACCCGTGCTATCTCGGGCGCGCCAATGGTGAATATGAAGCGCCAAGAGCACTTTTGTCGGCTTTAGAATCTGAGCTCATTGAAATGAAGCGATGTAAAACGCGTGGATTGTGTTGTGGTGCAGGAGGTGCCCAAATGTTTAAAGAACCAGAAAAAGGCAATAAAGACATTAATATTGAGCGCTCCGAAGAGGCCATAGAGACGGGTTCATCCTATGTGGCCACAGGATGTCCTTTTTGCAATACCATGATGACCGACGGCGTTACCGCCAAAGGTGCCGAGTCCAAAGTCACCGTAATGGATGTTGCGGAGCTTATCGCCAAAGCGGCCGATTTATAATTTAATTAATAACACATGTTGGTTTCTTTCGACAGTTTACCGGATCATGCCCGTATTTGGATTTATCCATCGAATCGAAAATTCTCTGAAGAAGAAGTTGCTTTGGTTAAGGAGCGTACTTCAGAATTTTTAACTCAATGGACGGCGCATGGCACGGATCTTATGGCTGGTTTTGATTTGCCTTACGATCGATTTTTAGTGATCGGTTTGAATCAAGATCAAGCGGAGGCTTCAGGCTGCAGTATCGATGCTTCTGTGCGCTTTATTCAGTCGCTTCAAGAGGAACTGGGGATTGATCTTTTAGATAAAATGAATGTCACCTTTTACTCTGGTGATTTTATTGCCCATAAATCATTAATTGAGTTCAAGAAAATGGCCAAAAACAAATCGGTTTCGCGCAATACCGTGGTGTTTAACAATTTGGTCAACACAAAAGAGGAATACCTCAATTATTGGGAGGTGCCTGCTCATGAAAGTTGGCATAATCGCTTTTTGCCCTAAAGTTTATTTTTTTACACGCCCTCAAAATTATATGAACCGCATTCTACTGTTTATCTGTCTTAGTTTCTCTTTTTCTTGGGCTATTGCTCAAGAAAGTACCCGGGCTGAATTGATTCCAGACCCTTTGCTTGCGGGAGAGGACTCAGAAAGACAAGGGCAGTGGGTAGACAGTGTTTATGCCAGCATGAGCTTAGACCAAAAATTAGGGCAGCTATTAATGATTGACGCCTTTTCTCAAGAAGGTCCTGCAAAAAGAGAGAAGCTTGAAGCTTTGATAAAAAATTATCATGTTGGTGGGGTTATTTTTTCCAAAGGAGGTCCGATCCGCCAAGCTCAGTGGCTTAATCGTTTTCAACAGATGAGTCAAGTTCCTCTTTTGGTCGCAATGGACGCTGAATGGGGGCTCACAATGCGATTAGATTCGACTTACGCCTTCCCATGGAACATGACCTTGGGCGCCATTAAAAACAAGGAATTGATCCAAAAAACAGGACAACATATAGGGACGCATCTCAAAAGAATGGGCGTACATATCAATTTTGCTCCTGTAGTGGATCTCAATACAAATCCAGCCAATCCAATCATTGGCAATAGAGCCTTTGGATCTGACCCCGAACAAGTCACAGAATCTGCACGAGCATTTATGATGGGAATGATGTCGGCTGGAGTTATGGCCAATGCCAAACATTTTCCGGGCCATGGAGATACCGATAAGGATTCTCATAAAACATTACCCACTGTGGCCTTTAGCCGTGCGCGCATTAAATCTGTTGAGCTTTATCCCTACACACCCTTGATTCGTTCTGGATTGGGTAGTGTAATGGTGGCCCATCTTAACGTTCCAAAACTTACGGGTAAAAGAGGATGGCCCACCTCATTATCAAAACCAGTGGTTACGGACTTGCTTCAAACCGAAATGGGGTTCAAGGGTTTAGTATTTACTGATGCCTTAAACATGAAGGGCGTGGCCGATTTTAAAAACCCAGCTGATATTGCCCTTGGGGCTTTGGAGGCGGGAAATGACGTTTTGTTAATCCCTGAAGACGTGCCTGCGACAATACAACGCTTAGTTTGGGCCTATAACAATCAAAAACTATCTGAGCAGCGTCTGAGTCATTCTGTAAAAAAGATATTGAAGGCCAAATATCTGCTTGGCGCTCATGTTTCCAATCCCGTGTCTACTGAAAATCTTGTTGAAGTTCTCAATCGTCCCGAAGATAATGCGCTGCACTTGACCTTAATGGAGTCTGCCGTCACGCTGCTCGAAAACAAGCATCAACTCCTGCCCTTAACCTTAAATCAGGATGAAAAAGTGGCTTATGTAGGCCTGGGGGAAAATTCTGGGGCGGTGTTTTTTGATCAATTGATGCAATACAAAAGGATCACACGCATTAATGCGACCACCTTATATGAATGCCTGAATCAACTTGAAGGCTTTGACCGTGTAATTATTGGGGTCCATATGTCCAACGAAAATCCATGGGAATCTCACAAGTTATCTAATCAAGACAAGGTTTGGATTCACGAAATCGCGCGCACGCACAAAACAGTTTTAACTGTGTTTGCGAAGCCATATGCCTTAAATAATTTGGACGCCGTCAGTAACTTAGAAGCGGTCATATTGGCGTATCAGAATAGTTTTTTTGGTCAAAAGGCCGCGGCTGAATTAATCTTTGGTGCCATTAAGGCTCAAGGACAATTGCCTGTAGACTTGCGTCATTGGTCCCAGGGAAGAGGGCTCAAAACAAGCGAACGACCCATGCTCAAATACGGTATCCCCGAAGGGGTGGGTGTTTCCTCTAAAGGATTAAAAGCGGTCGACAGTTTAATTGATTTGGGATTGGCTCAGGGCATGTTCCCTGGGGCTCAAGTGCTCATTACTCGAAAAGGGCAGATAATATACCATCGCGCAGCGGGATATCATACTTATGACAGCCTACAAGGGGTTAAGACCACAGATCGATATGACTTAGCTTCACTAACTAAAATACTGGCCACTTTGCCTTTGGTCATGAAGGAATTTGATCTGGGAAACCTCACGATGGAGTCCACCGTGGGCTCAATGCTTCCGGAGTTCAAAGAAAGCAATAAGGATAGCATTACTTTAGTCAGGATGTTATCTCATTATGCCGGTTTTCAAGCTTGGATACCTTATTACAGGGCTACGGTTGATTCAGTGACTGCGATGCCGCTTACGAAATATTACCGAACCACCCCGACAATGATTGAGGATACTCTGGGGCTGAATAACGATTCTATAGTGCGCTATACCTTTGATGTGCCGGTGGCTCAAGACTTGTATATGCGTCGCGATTACCGGGACAGCATCATCGCACAGATCAAAGAAAGCGAACCCTTGCCAAAAGTGATTTACAAATACAGTGACCTCCCGTTTTATCTGCTTCAGAAATATCTTGAACAAAAAAGCAATCACTCATTAGACGCCTTGGCTCATGATCAATTTTATGGTCCAATGGGCGCATGGAGCATGGACTTTAAACCAAAATCTAAAGCCGCGCTTCAAGATATTGTGCCTAGTGAGCAAGATGATTATTTTCGACAACAAACGATTCATGGCGATGTTCATGATCCTGGAGCAGCAATGCTCGGTGGGGTCGGTGGACACGCGGGTTTATTTGCCAACGCAGTCGATGTCGCTAAGATGATGCAGATGTACCTATGGAAAGGGAGTTATGGGGGGCAGCAATGGATCTCTGCTGAGACCATTGATCGATTTAATACCTGTTATTTCTGCACAGAAGAGGTGCGACGGGGTGTAGGTTTTGACAAACCGCAACTCGAGGAAGACGGGCCGACCTGTGGTTGTGTTTCTATGACAAGTTTTGGTCACAGCGGATTTACCGGAACTTTTGCATGGGCAGACCCCGAAGCTGAAGTGGTTTATGTATTTTTGTCAAACAGGACTTACCCTACAGCAGAAAATAGAGCCCTGATCAGTAGTAATCTTAGAACCGAAATTCAGGCGGCCATTTACGAGGCGATTATTGATTAGGTTGTGAAGAGTAATTCTGAAATTTAACGACTCTGCTTATGAATATCGCGATTGTTTGTTATCCAACCTTTGGAGGTAGTGGTGTACTTGCCACAGAACTTGGAATCGCTCTAGCGGATATGGGGCATCAGGTTCATTTTGTAACATATAAACAGCCCGTTAAGCTTGCCTTACTTTCCCATCACGTTCATTTTCACGAGGTAGCTGTCCCTGATTATCCACTATTTCGTTATCAACCCTATGAACTGGCGCTATCGAGTAAGCTTGTCAATGTCGTTAAAGACCATAATATCGAAATCCTACATGTGCATTATGCCATCCCTCATGCCTATGCAGGCTACATGGCCCAGCAAATGCTTCTTGAAGAGGGTATAAAAATACCCATGGTAACGACCTTGCATGGTACAGACATAACCTTTGTGGGGAATCACCCATTTTACAAACCTGCCGTAACCTTCAGTATCAATAACAGTGATGCGGTAACTTCAGTTTCGGAAAGTCTAAAACAGGATACCTTAACTCATTTCACCATTAAAAGACCTATTGAGGTTATTCCAAACTTTATTGATTTATCGAAAATGGGCCAACAAGATGGGCCATGTGAACGCAATGCTATGGCAGAACCCCATGAGCGCATCATTACCCATGTAAGTAATTTACGTCCGGTAAAGCGTCTATTGGATGTTGTTGAAATATTTGATCAAATTCTCGAGCAATGTCCGGCGCGCCTGATAATCGTAGGAGATGGTCCGGACAAAGATTTAGCGAAAGCACTCATAGAACAAAAAGGGATCAAATCAAAGGTTCAGTTTATGGGGAATAGTGACGAAGTTCATAAGATTCTGTGTTTAACCGACTTGTTTTTATTGCCTTCGGAGATTGAGAGTTTTGGTTTAGCCGCTTTAGAAGCTATGGCATGCCGTGTCCCCGTGATTTCTACTGATGTAGGAGGACTTCCTGAAGTGAATAAACACGGGTTTAGCGGTTTTTTATCTGAGGTTGGTGATGTCTCATCCATGGCAAAATATGCCTTATCGATCTTAAAGGATGAGCATACCTTAAATCAATTTAAAGATAATGCCCGTGCTGAGGCCCAAAATTTCGCGATCGAGTTGATCGTCCCACAATACGAGCAGCTTTATGAAAGAACGATTGCTGAAACAGCACTCGTAAAATAATTATAATTTAATGCTTAGTGTAAGCGCATGGGAATATACGCGCTGCGTCGAGAACATTAAAATCCAAATCGAAGGGCCAAGGCCACATCAAAGGTTAGGGAATCATAATAGCCACCAAGTCCATATTCTGGCCTAATGTCCAACCCCAAATGTATCGGCGTATCAAAGAATACTTTGATCCCCGTATATTCCACGCCAATAATTCCCGAAAATAATAAGTTCGCACTGCTAAAAGCCTCGTCGCCCGAATCGCCATCACTTACATTTTGATAAAGAAAACCCGTACCGCCACCGTAATAATACTGAAATTCTCCATCCAAAAGTTTGACCCATTGATACGCTGCACTGAGCTTAAAGAGCTGTTGATTAGCATCGTTGCGACGATTGCTGCGCCATCCTAGATCCACTTGATAACGCGTAGCTTCGGAAATGGCTTGCTGATAGCTCAGTTCTGGGCCAACGTCCCCGTTGTCTCCAAAACGAAATCCTAGCGCATGATTGGGAATACTCTGTGCCCAAATTGAGGCAGAAAAAAACAAAAATAAAATAAGAAAAGTGGACTGTTTCATAGGGTGGAAAAATAACCAATTTATCCCTTTATCACTCCTTATGAATTTAGTTAACTTTAAGCCATGGAGCGCAGTATAGAGCAACAATTTGATTTTGAAGATTTAGATCGAATTTTATCGGGCAGTTGCCATAGTGACCCCTTACACGTCATGATGTATGCCACAGACGCCTCTGTCTATAGAAATCGTCCCAAAGCCGTAGTTTATCCCAAAACAGATCAGGATATTTCTATCGTACTTAGTTGGTGTGCCGAACGGGGAATTTCGGTGACTCCACGGGCGGCTGGTACCTCTTTAGCGGGTCAATGCATTAGTGATGGGGTGGTTCTTGATGTTTCCCGTTATTTGAATCAAATTATTCATCTTGATGCCGAGCAAAAAACAATCACTCTGCAGCCCGGGGTAGTCCGGGACGAACTTAATCGATTTTTAAAACCCTATGGATTATTTTTTGGTCCGAATACCTCAACCTCCAGTCGCAGTACAGTGGGCGGTATGGTTGGAAATAACAGTAGTGGAACGACCTCTATAAAGTATGGGGTCACCCGGGATAAAGTATTGGCCTTATCGGGTTATTTAGCCGATGGTCAATGGGTTAGTTTTTACCGTCCAGGATTTAATCCAAAGCATCAAGAACAGCGCAACCTCCCTAATGATGATTTGGGGAATAAGGCTAGTGACTCTAATGGAAGACAGCAAAATCTAACAGATTCAATTATTGAATTATTGTCCGAGGAGAAAACCCGACAGGAAATATTACAACAGTATCCTAAACCGAGCATTCATAGACGCAATACAGGCTATGCCATGGATTTGCTCGCTGTTCAATGGGATCAAGAAGGGCCTAATCCACTAGACCTAGATTTACTTCCACTTCTTTGTGGTAGTGAAGGAACACTTATGGTCGCTACCGCCATCACCCTAAGCTTAGATGAGTTACCCCCTCATCACAACGCTCTGGTTGTATTGCAATACGCGGATATGCAAGAATGCATGCTCGATGTGGTTTCGGCCATGAAACATGAACTTTATACCTGTGAACTCATTGACGATGTTGTTTTGGATTGCACAGCTCAAAACAGTTTATATACGACTTATCGTTTTTTTGTCAAAGGCACCCCGAAGGCTGTCTTATTTTGTGAATTGCGCGATGACACCCCGCAGGGTTTGACGCATCAAGTGGATCAATTTTGTCACGAGTTAAATCAACAAAATCGCGCGTATGATGTGCAAGTTTTGCATGGAGATGATATTGATAAAGCGATTAAGTTACGCATAGCCGGTCTTGGACTTTTAGGGGCAATGGTCGGTGATAAAAAGGCAGTTGCTTGTATAGAAGATACAGCGGTCTCTTTAGAAGATTTACCTGAATTTATAGGGGCCTTTACTGCCATTATGAAATCTTTTGGTCAAAAAGCGGTTTATTACGCCCATGCAGGGGCAGGCGAACTCCATTTACGCCCCATTTTAAATCTTAAAAAAGATCAGGATAAAAAGGATTTTCGTGTCATTACGCAAGCCGTAAGTACTTTGGTTAAGCAGTACCGCGGTTCACTTTCTGGAGAACATGGCGATGGCATCGTGCGCTCGGAATTCATTAAAGAGCAAATAGGCGTGGAAAATTACCATCGTCTTGTTGCTTTAAAGAAGCTTTTTGATCCTCAAGGTTTGTTGAATCCGGGTAAAATTGTGGATCCATGGCCTATGGATGAGCGATTTAGAGTAGAGACCACCAAAAACGCCAAAGCGATTAATACTCGATACGATTTTTCAGCCCAACAAGGTATCTTGAGTCTGAGTGAGCAATGTAACGGTAGCGGTGATTGCCGCAACAGCCATGAGCACCAGGGAATGCTTTGTCCGAGTTATCAAGCCACAAAAAACGAACGAGATACTACACGGGCCAGGGCCAATGTGCTTAGGGAAGTGCTCAGTAGCGGGGATACCGATATAGAGCGATGGGGGAGCAGTGCGTTAAATGAAGCCTTTGATTTATGTGTGGGTTGTAAAGCCTGTCACAATGAATGTCCCAGTAAGGTGGATATGGCCACCGTCAAGTCTGAATTACAATATCAGCGTCGAAAACTCGGTTTTTCAAAAAAATGGGATTGGTTTTTCGGGAATAATACCCTGTATTATAAATATTTGTTTAAAATACCTGCCGTCCTTAGAGCACTCTTAAACAGTGCCTTTTTAGCAGGGATTATAAAGGCAAAATACGCTATTGTACGAGAGCGTAGTTTACCTAAATTTCCGAAGTACTCATTTTCACAACGACTGGCCAATTCACAACGACTGGCCAATATTCAAAAGAACATGAGCGAAACCGGGCTTAAAACGCAAGATCATCTGGGTTTAAATAGGGAAAAGGGTCAAAGTGTTTATTTGTGGATCGATGAGTTTAGTGATTATTTGGAGCCTGAAATAGCCCAAGATGCCTATGAGTTGCTTGTGGGTTTAGGATATGATGTGATTTGTATCACCGGACTGAATAGTGCCCGGGCCCTGCTGAGTAAAGGCTATCTGGATAAGGCAAAACACATTATTGATCAGAATCTCAATTATTTTGAGACCCATTGTCCACAGGGCCCGGTATTGGGGATTGAGCCGTCGGCACTCTATGGGGTTCGAGATGAATATTTGCGCTTGGCTTCTGATCAATCCCTGGCTGAAAAGTGGAAGACAAAGGCCTTTATAGTGGAAGAATTTTTGGCTCAAGAAATTCGCTCTGGGCACATAACCAAGGCATCGTTTACTGATCAGTCTCTAAAACTAAAGCTTCATTTGCATTGTCATCAAAAGTCATTAGGAGAAGTTAGAGACACCTTTGAATTACTGAACTTGCCAGCGGGGTATCGCCCGACTCTTATTCCCTCTGGTTGCTGCGGGATGGCCGGGAGTTTTGGTTTTGAAAAGGAGCATTACCCGACCAGTATTGCGATGGCAGAGTTACACGTACTGCCTGCCGTGCGGCGTGCTGAACCTGAAACCTTAATTGTCGCCAACGGGACTTCCTGTCGCCATCAAATAGAGGATGGCACTGAGCGTAAGGCCTTGCATCCAATTACGGTCATGCGGCGTGCTTTGAACAATTTTAACCTTAAGTAAGTCGACGCTTATAGGCCGTCATTGCAGACAGAATATGGGACCAATCATTGTCCTCTTCTAATTCTTCAGGTGTCATAGATTCAGATTGATTCCGGTGGCTTTCGTCCCAATAATAAAGGCGCCAAGATTCATTGTGATATTCAAGGGCGGATAAATTTTCAATCCAATCGCCACTGTTCAAATAAAGGGTTTGTCCCTTGGACGTTTTGAATTCCTGAATTTTTGGTTGATGAATGTGCCCACAAATGACATAATCAAAGTTGTTATCGATAGCCAAATCCGTCGCGGTTTCTTCAAAATTTGAAATAAAACTCACAGCACTTTTTACACTGTTTTTTATTTTTTTTGAGAGAGAATAGCGTTCTCGGCCCATTTTCAATAGAACAAAATTTATGAGTCTATTCAAAACAATGAGTAAATCATAGCCCCCAGCTTCCGAGTTTGGCAACCCATTTCGCGTGTTTCATGGTGGCGTCAAACACATCCCCATGAAAAAACCAAGCTTTCTTACCATCGAGTTCAAGGGTGGGTTTGTTCAATATGCGAATATTACACATTTTTGTTCCCGCAAATCGTCTTAAGGCTTCATCGTGATTGCCGGTGATGTAATAAATCTTAGTGCCCTTGGCGGCAAAAGAAAATAGTTTTTTGATAATCAGAATATGCGCCTTTGGAAAGTAGCGCTTTCGAAACTGCCAAATGTCAAAAATATCTCCATTGAGGACCAATTGCTTTGGTTTGATTGAATTGAGATAATTTAAAACTTCCTTTGCATGGCAGCCATAAGTCCCCAAATGAATATCGGATAGGACGACTAAATCAATTTTTCGTTTCATACATCAATAATTACAAATTACCGCCTTCGTAATAAGTAAATCATCACCCCATTGTTAAATTTCGATAACTTGAACTTTAACCTATGGTTATCATGTTAAGACCAGGTTAATTGATATAAGAAGTGGTAAACTTGTGCCGAATACCTTCAGGGCTATAAATGGTGGTATAAGAAGGGACTGAATAGCGTTTAAAATGGCCCTCAATCCCATTGGAATTCTTTTTATTCTCAGGGCAATGGGCTACATTTGTTTAAATTCACATTATGGCGGGCGCAATATTTGGATCGTTATTGACATTAAGCACTTTTGGGGAATCCCACGGACCGGCTATGGGCGGTATTTTATCTGGATGCCCCGCTGGCTTAACCCTAGATTTTGAAGCCATAAATTTTGAACTTTCACGGCGTAAACCAGGCCAATCGGCTATTGTTACCCAGCGTAAAGAACCCGACGGGGTCAAATTTTTATCAGGAATTTATGAAGGGGTAACCACAGGTACGCCTATTGGATTTGTCGTGGAAAATGCCAATCAAAAATCAGGAGACTACGACCATTTAAAATCTGTTTATCGCCCCTCGCATGCCGATTATACGTACGAAAAAAAATACGGCCATCGGGACCATCGTGGCGGTGGACGGGCCTCGGCGAGGGAAACTGTAAGTTGGGTGGTTGCAGGAGCGATCGCCAAACAAATTATCCCTAAGGTTAAAATCTCAGCCTATGTAAGCGCAGTAGGCCCCCATGAGTATACGGGTCAAATTGATGAGCTGGCGCTAAAGCAGGTCGAGCAAAATGTACTTCGGGCTCCAGATCTCATTTGGGCAAAAGAAATGGAAGAATTCATCAAGTCAGTCCGAAAGGAGGGCGATACTGTGGGCGGGGTCATTAGTTGCCATGTTGATGGGGTGCCCTTAGGTTGGGGCAGCCCTGTTTTTGAAAAACTTCATGCCAGTTTAGGTAAAGCCATGTTGACCATAAATGCCGTAAAAGGTTTTGAATATGGGAGCGGATTTCAAGGCGCTAAAATGCGTGGCAGTGCCCATAATGATCTGTACCGAGCCGATGGTCGAACCCAGACCAATTACAGCGGAGGAATACAAGGGGGAATCAGCAATGGGGAACCTATTTTCTTTCGTGTAGCCTTTAAGCCTGTAGCGACACTGATGCAGGCTCAAGAAGTTTTGGATAAAGACGGTCAAATAAAAACGCAAGGGGGTAAGGGTCGTCATGATCCTTGTGTAGTTCCTCGAGCAGTACCCATAGTCGAGGCGATGACGGCCTTGGTGTTGGCTGACGCTTATTTAATGGACCGAACGACAAAAATTTAATGATATGAAATCTATTGCACTGCATTGGCGCATCCTAATTGGTATGGCTTTAGGGGTTGTTGTGGCCCTGATTATGAGTCAAATTACTTGGGGTCCCGCCCTAATCACCGATTACATAAAACCTTTTGGGACTATTTTTATTAACGGATTAAAGCTGATTGCTGTTCCGCTTATATTGGCGTCCCTGATCAAAGGTGTCTCAGATTTAAAGGATTTATCCCGCCTCTCACAGATGGGCTTGCGTACCATATTGACCTATGTGTTCACCACTATTCTTGCGGTTTCCGTAGGATTGATGGTCGTGAATGTGGTTGCTCCTGGTAAACAAATTACGGAACAAACCCGAAATGAATTGGTTGAAGCTTACGGAGGAGAAGCGGCTAAAAAGCAAGAACAAGCTCAGCAACAAATTCAGGCAGGACCACTTCAGGCCCTGGTGGACTTAGTGCCAAGCAATATCGTAGGGGCCGCTGCCAATAATGGCAATATGCTGCAGGTTATCTTTTTTGCCTTATTTTTTGGGATCAGTTTGATCATGATTCCAGAGGCTGCAGGGGCCCCGGTTAAGGCCTTTTTTGACGGACTCAACGACGTGATCCTCAAAATGATTGATTTAATCATGGCTCTGGCGCCTTACGGTGTCTTTGCCCTAATGGCTGCCTTAGTTGTGGAAGCGCCCTCTGCTGATTTATTTGCTGCACTTCTATGGTATGCCCTATGTGTAGTGATCGGTTTGATTTTACTGGTATTGATTTATCTATTAATTATTCGTTTTGTAATCGGTCGTAATCCTTTTGAATTTTTGAAAGGAATTTCACCCGCTCAATTACTCGCTTTTTCGACCAGTTCCAGTGCCGCTACCTTACCCGTTACTATGGAATGCGTTGAACAAGAACTTGGCGTGCGTAAAGAAGTGGCCAGTTTTGTGCTACCTATTGGGGCGACCATTAATATGGACGGCACAAGTTTATATCAGGCCGTAGCAGCAGTATTTATTGCACAAGCCTTTGGGATGGATTTAGACTTTGCGACCCAAATGGGCATTGTGGCCACGGCCACCTTAGCGTCAATTGGTTCCGCTGCAGTTCCAGGAGCGGGGATGGTTATGCTCATCATCGTATTGGCCCAAGCCGGTATTCCAGAAGCAGGTCTTGCCTTGATTTTTGCCGTAGATCGACCACTAGACATGTGTCGTACGGTGATTAATGTGACTGGTGATGCTATGGTGTCGCTTTGGGTGAACAAATCCCAAGAGGACTAAGTTGTTCTTTAACCAAGAAACCGTTTTATAAAAAGCGCTGCTTTACATCAGGGGAGGGGACACGACACTGCTTTCGTTTCCCAAACCATCGGTAACGGTTTTGTGCAATAAGGTCATAAATCAGGTCTCGTAAAGCCCGGGGAATAATGAAATAAGTATGAAGCACTGGATAAAGTCCAGAGAGATGTTTGCATATTTTTAAAACAGCCGTTGATTTTTTATATAATTGCCCATCTTCAATTAATAAAACCGAGGAAAGATCCGAAGAGGTGTCAATTAATTCATTTTTAAGCAGAGCGTAGGCCTCCTGTTGCTCGGTATTACCGGTCTTAAGCCGATCAATCTCTTGAAGGGCTATGAATTTAAATTGTTGTTTGGGGTCATGGTTAATAATCCAATTTACGGTACTGTTACATAAATTACAGATGCCGTCATAAGCGACAATTCTATGGACCCCAATGGCACTCATAATTTTTCTATATAATCCTTTTTTACAGTCGTGGTAAAGGTTCCGTAATTTATTATGACTTTGTTTTTTTCAATTTTATCAATGGATCCTACCGCCACACCATCAATCATTCTAACACGATCGCCAAGATTAAATACCACCTCCTTTTCAGGCTTTTGTTCCGCCTCTTTTTGTTTCTTGGCCTTCTTTGAGGCACGTAATTGTGCCACTTCTTGTTTTAACTCTTGATCGTAGACCTGTTTTTTATTGGTCTCATTGGTTTTACTTTGATCTTCCCCCCGTTTTTTAATGCCCATAGCGCTTGCAGAAGGCGTTTTTTTCAATGCTCCGTTATTTAGATCGTCTCCTACGGCTTTGAGTTTGGTTTTGGGCGTTCTTTTGCTGTTTTCCTGCATGACCAGTTTAAACATTGCATCGAGCAGGCCTTTTTTAGTCCATTTATTGAAATAACGCACCGCGAGTTGGTCCACCTTACGTCCTAAGATGAGTAGCCTTTGATTGGCATCAAATACCTCTTGATAGCGCTCTAGTTTCTCTTGAACTTTTTGTTGTGTTTGAGCGAGCTCTTCGGCTTGAACTTTTGCCGTTTGTTCTTGTTCTTTTAGGGTTTTAGAAAGATTTCTTAAGCCTGAGCGCTCTTTTTGTAGATTAGCAATGGTTTTGTCAAAACGAACTTTTCCTCCTGCAATTTTCTTTTTTGCGCGATTGATTAAGCCATAGGGAATCCCATTTTTTTGAGCCACTTCAAAAGTGTATGAACTCCCGGCTTCTCCCACAAATAACTGATACATTGGCTCTAGGGACTGGGCGTCAAAAAGCATATTGGCATTGGTTGCGTAAGGCAGTTCATTGGCCAAAAGCTTGAGATTTGTATAGTGGGTAGTGATGATGCCAAAGGCCTCCCGAGCATAAAACTCTTCCAAAAAGGTCTCCGCCAAAGCGCCACCAAGTTCAGGGTCGCTTCCTGTTCCAAATTCATCGATTAAAAACAAACTGTCCTTCTGACACTTTTTTAGAAAGTAATTCATTTGTTTAAGCCGATAACTATAAGTACTCAAGTGATTTTCAATGGACTGATGGTCTCCTATGTCGGTCAAAATGCGCTTAAAGAGACAAAGTTCACTAGAGGGGTCAACAGGAATCAATAGCCCGCTTTGGATCATGAGTTGCAGTAAACCAACTGTTTTGAGGGTGATACTTTTACCCCCCGCGTTTGGCCCAGAAATAACAATGATGCGACTGTTTTGATCCAGGGTGATGGACTGAGGATAAGTCTTTTTCTTTTGTTTTTGATGATCCAAAAACAGCAGTGGGTGATAGGCTTTAATGAGTTGCAGCGTTCGCTCTTTGGTAATCAAAGGACGCACTCCATGCATGGAGTGTGCATAATGGGCCTTTGCGTGCCAAACATCGACTTGAATTAAGAACTCTTCGTATTGTGTGAGTTCGGTAATAAAAGGTCTTAAGGCATTGGTCAGCCATTTAAGTAAGCGTTTAACCTCCTCCATTTCTTGGTAGAGAAGGCTGCTGAGTTCTTGAGCAAATTCTAAGGTTTGTTGGGGTTCAATGTAAACAATACTTCCTGTTTTGGATTGCCCCATAACCACGCCTTTGACCTTTTTTCGGTGCATTGCCTTAACGGCTAAGACGCGTTTGTTATCGACAACACTTTCTCGAATCTCATCTAAGAAATCCGCTTGAGCATAGCGAGATAGTGCTTGACTAAAAGACTTATTAATGCTCGATTTGACTTTGAGAATGGACTTACGCAAATGCCACAATTCTTGAGAGGCATCGTCTTTTACCTGACCAAATCGATCTAAAACACTGTCAATTAAAATTACGGGTTGATCTTCGTAAGGAATATGTTCAGCGTATTGATTTAAAACGATATAAAACTGATCAAACTTTTGAAGAAAGCGCTTGATTGTTTCGGTGGTTAGACATACGTGTTGGATTTTTTTGAACCCATTGAGTTCAAGGACACTGTTTTCGATAGAAAGTTGATGCAAAACCTCAGTTAAGGCATCGAAATGGTGCCCTGGAAAACTTTGATCACTGCCGATAGAGGCCTTGTATTCCTCTACTTCCTTCAGCGCGCGTTCTATTGCCACAGCATCAATCATCGGGCTAATCGACCGACAACGCGTTTTACCGCCTTGGGTCAATGCCCTTTGTGCAAGTTGATCGAGCACCCGATCAAATTCTAAATCGCTTATGGTTTGCGGCTGAATGGTTTTCATAGCAGAAAATAATCTTTTAAATTGATTAAATTCACCTCAAAAGTACGACAAATGCAATTAATTCAAGCGGACTCATGGCAGGAGCTTATGGCTGAAGAAGCAACCAAAGACTATTGGGTGCCGCTGCTTAAATTTGTTCAGGCTCAGTATCAAAGCACTCTATGTTTTCCTCCGCAGGAGCAAATTTTCAAGGCCTTTGATTTGACCCCACTTGATAAAGTAAGAGTCGTCTTATTAGGACAAGATCCCTATCATGGATTGGGACAAGCCCATGGTTTGGCTTTTTCCGTGCCAGAGGGCGTGCCTAAGCCACCGTCCTTGGTCAATATCCTCAAAGAGGTAGGTCATAACGAACGTGAACGTCTTAAGGCATTGGGGGTTGCTCATCCCCAAGGTGGAGTGGATCAAATGTATTTGACCCATCAATCTGGTGATTTGTCGCATTGGGCAGAACAAGGGGTTTTACTGCTTAATTCGGTACTCACCGTAGAAAGTGGGAAAGCTGGCAGTCATCAAAAAAAGGGATGGGAGCAATTTACCGATGCAGTGATCAAGGAAATAAGTCTAAAAAATAGTGGTGTGGTGTTTATGCTTTGGGGGCGCTTTGCTCAGGAGAAAGAGAAGCTCATCGATTCATCAAGACACTGTATACTGATAAGTGGTCACCCTTCGCCTTTGAGTGCCAACCGTGGTTTGTGGTTCGGGAACCATCATTTTAATAAAGCAAATCAGTATATTGAGGAAAGCGGGGGGATTCGAATAAGGTGGTAGTTAATTATTTGTTTGCTAAAGACCACACGGAGTGCGCCTGTTAGAAATAATTAAAAGGGGATAAGATTAATCTTTTTGAGGAAAGTCCGCTTCAGAAGCATCATTGCAGGAAAATTCCAATAATAAATAGTTTGTGACTAAGAGGCCTCCGAGAACGATTAAAAAAGTTACCATAACACAGTATTTATATCCTATAGATACAATCTTGTGTTGAAGGGTTGCGTAGGGGGATTAAAAATTTAGAAAAAAAAGTTTATCCGAGCAAACTTCCTGTATAAGACCTAGGTTTAAGAGTTCATTTTGGACCTGTTCAAGCGTTGATGAGTCTACTGGTTTTTGACTCCATTGCGTTTGAGAGAGCCAGGACTCAATCGCCGATGATTCTTGAGCATAACGTGTTGCGAGCTCCTCAACAAGGGTGGGGCGCTCAAGCATGGCTATGGCATGTTTGTTAATCCCTTGTTTTATTTTGTCAACGGTATCGGAATGGTTGGTAAGAAAATCTTCACGCCCGGCGAGGACAAAACAAGGCCAAGGGGTTGGATACTGATCAATACGTTTATAATCGAATTGTGCGACGTAGGGCTGGGTGGTGAATTTCTCCCAAAGGAAAATATCACTTTGTCCGTACTTTAACTCCTCTAGGGCATGATCAAGGTCTCCAACCTCACGAAAAGAAAACTCTGTATTTGGGTCAATCCCAAGAGATTTAGCATATAAATAAGCCATCAAATGAGAGCCACTGCCATGACGGCTAATGGCTACATTAAGGGGCTGATTCGTTTGGTTTTTTATCCGATTTATTAAGTCTTGAGGGTTTGTTAAACCACTGACTGCATGTGTGTGTACGCCCCAAACAAGTGGCGAAGAAACAAAATACTGAATGAGTTTAATTGGCGCGCCATCACAAATGGCCTTGGTCACCCCTTCGGTGAGCATAACGGCCAAATCAATTTCTCCATCAACTAATGATTGAACCATGGCCCCAGTACCGCCGTCAAAATCCCGCCACCTTAAGTTGATCTGCTCTTTTTGAAGATCTTTGGATTTCATCAGTAAATACCAGGGATAATTAAAGTGTTCTGGAACACCGCCAATATGTACGGTAAAAGGATTCATCCGCCTACACGCTTGGTTTTGTATCCTTTTTGTTTTAGAAAATCCATGATTTGATCACGATAATTCCCTTGTAAGATAATACTGTGCTCCTTAATGCCTCCGCCCACACTAAATTGTTGTTTTATCATTTTGGCCAGTGCTTTTAGGGCTTCTGAGTCTCCTTCAAACCCTTCGATTATGGTTGTTCCTTTGCCTTTGCGCTTTTCAAAGCGGCAAATTAGGGGCGCGGTTTGATCTTTGGCAGAAAAGTCTTGTTGGTCTGAATCGGGCTGTGCTGGTTCATTAGACTCCGTGTGATCTGGAAATAAATGTTTGAGCTGATCGCGTAAGTCGGCCATGGCATAAATTCGAATTAGGGTACTATTTTTTTCTTAGACCAATTTCAATTAAACGCTCTTCCAAAAAGTCCCCTGCGGTAATGTCTGGATATGCTTTAGGAGCCTCTTGAGTAACACAGGTGTCCAAACAATTCAGTTTCATGTCTGACCGAGGATGCATAAAAAAAGGTATTGAATATCTAGGTGTGTCCCATTGGTCTCGCGGTGGATTGATCACTCTATGAATTGTCGACCGCAGTTTATTGTTTGTATGACGCTCTAGCATATCTCCTACATTGATCACCAATTGATCTTCCTCTGGGAGTGCATCGACCCATTGACCTTCTTTAGTCAAGACTTGCAGTCCCCCCGTTGAGGCCCCCATCAAAAGGGTGATTAAGTTAATGTCCCCGTGAGCACCCGCGCGCACAGCGCCTTCAGGTTCTTGGGTGATAGGAGGGTAGTGTATTGGTCTTAAAATGCTATTGCCATCGGTTACCCACGAATCAAAATATGTTTCTTCTAGGTCCATATACAGCGCTAAAGCTCGAAGCACGTAGATCCCGGTCTTTTCAAGCATTCTGTAGGCCTCCATTCCCGTTTCATTGAATTTAGGGCATTCCGTCACAGATACATTTTCAGGGTATGGTTGAGGGAGGTTCGCCTCCTCAGAGGGTTCTTGTCCAAAGTGAAAGAATTCTTTTAAATCTCCTTTGCTTTGGCCTTTGGCGTGTTCCTTTCCAAAAGATACATAGCCCCGCTGACCTGCTAATCCTGGAATTTCATATTTAGCCTTGACCTCTGTCGGTAAATTAAAAAACTCTTTTACCTCTCGGTATAAATTATCCATAAGGTCACGCGATAAGAAGTGATTGCTTAGAGAAACAAAACCGATTTCTTGATAAGCGTCGCCAATCTGGGTAACAAATTGAGCTTTTCGTTTAGGGTCATCTGATAAAAAATCAGCCAAGTCAACTGAGGGAATATGGGTCATGAACATGAAAATTAACCTGACAAATATACTGAATTTGTGCGGTTAGAGCCCCAAAATTTTACCCATGGCTGAAGGGTTAAGACACAATTAATTGTTACTTTTAACCCTAGTAATTATTTTTCTATGAGCCGCGAAACCATCCCGGTAAAACCTTTTGATTTTGACCGTAAAAACCTCGATAATGCAAGCTTGTTGCATTTGTACGAGCGCATGCTAAAACCACGTATGATTGAGGAGAAAATGCTCATTCTGCTGCGTCAGGGAAAAATCAGCAAATGGTTTAGTGGCATCGGACAAGAAGCTATATCCGTGGGTGTAGCCTCAGTTCTAAGCCCTCAGGAATATATATTGCCCATGCACAGGAATCTCGGTGTGTTTACCACACGAGACATTCCGCTATATCGCTTATTCTCTCAGTGGCAAGGAAAGGCAAATGGTTTTACCAAAGGCCGCGATCGGAGTTTTCATTTTGGAACTCAAGAGTTCAATATCGTGGGTATGATCTCACATTTAGGCCCTCAATTTGGTGTGGCCGATGGGATTGCTTTGGGGAATTTACTCAAACAAAACAATCAGGTTTGCACCGTATTTACTGGTGAAGGAGGAACAAGTGAAGGCGATATACACGAAGCAATGAATGTAGCCTCTGTTTGGGGTCTTCCGGTGCTTTTTTGCATCGAGAACAATGGATACGGACTCTCCACGCCAACTTCCGAGCAATACAATTGTGCCCATCTAGTGGATCGTGCCTTAGGGTATGGTATGGAAGGACATCGTTTAGAGGGCAATAATATCCTTGAAGTTTACACCAATTTAGCCGATATCGTCAATTCGATGCGCGAAAACCCGCGCCCTGTGTTAATTGAGTTTGAAACCTTCAGAATGCGTGGGCATGAAGAGGCCAGTGGCACTAAATATGTCCCGCAAGAATTGATGGACCAATGGGCTTTGAAAGACCCCTTGGAAACCTATGCCGCTTATTTAAGAGATCAAAAGGTGCTAACGCAAGAGCACGAAGAAGCCTTAAAGGCACAAATACTCGATGAGATTAACGAAAATTTAGCCTTGGCTTTCGATGAGCCTAAACTACAATCTACTGAAATCAATGAATTAAGTGATGTATTTCAAGCCTCTGTTTTTGAGGTAATTAATCCTTCTGAAGAAGTTCAGGAAATGCGCTTTGTAGATGCAATAGCTCAAGGACTCGGGCAGGCAATGGAGCATCACGATGACCTTGTGATCATGGGTCAAGACATTGCTGAATACGGTGGCGTATTTAAAATCACCGAAGGGCTTTTAGAGAAATTTGGACACGGACGGGTCCGCAATACACCGATTTGTGAGTCGGCCGTACTTTCTGCAGCTATGGGCCTATCGATCAATGGATTTAAGGCTGTCGTTGAAATGCAATTTGCTGATTTTGTGAGTTCCGGGTTTAATCCAATTGTCAATTACTTGGCCAAAAGTCATTATCGTTGGGGTCAAAAGGCTGATGTCGTGGTGCGCATGCCTTGTGGGGCAGGTGTAGGGGCGGGGCCTTTTCACAGTCAAACCAACGAAGCGTGGTTTACCCATACACCGGGCTTGAAAGTGGTTTATCCTGCATTTCCCGAAGACGCTAAGGGCTTACTCGCATCCAGTATTGCCGACCCTAACCCTGTGTTGTTCTTTGAACACAAAGCCTTGTATCGAAGTGTAAGAGGAATGGTCCCTCAAAATTATTATCATTTACCTCTAGGAAAAGCAGCTGTGCTCACCCATGGAGATCAAGTAGCCTTAATTACCTACGGTGCTGGGGTGCATTGGGCTCTAGAATTATCTGAAGACTTAAAAGCACATTGTCGCATTGTCGACCTGCGCAGTTTGGCACCTATAGACAAGGAGACCATAATTGAGGTGGTTAAAGCCACAGGTAAGGTATTATTGCTTCAAGAGGATAGTATGTTTGGCGGTATTGCCTCTGATTTATCCGCCATTATTTCCGAGGAATGTTTTGAGTATTTGGATGCGCCTATACGCCGCGCGGCCAGTTTAGAAACCCCAATTCCTTTCGCCAGCGCTTTAGAACAACAATACTTGGCAAAAAACCGATTGAAAAATACACTAGAAGATCTATTAGCTTATTGATATGGAAGACCTATTGACATTAGAGCATTTGACCTCACTTGTTTTGCTGATTATGCTGCAAGCAGTTTTGGGTTTAGACAACCTGCTTTACATATCTATTGCTTCAAAACAGGCTCCTGAAAAGGATCAGGCAAGAGTCCGAACCATTGGAATTGCTTGGGCCATTGTCTTACGTATTGTTTTACTTTTTTTACTCTTACAGCTGATTCAATGGTTTCAGAATCCATGGTTTGTTATTGCGGACAATTCTTATTTGACAGGGTCCTTTAATTTCCACAGCATTATTGTGTTAATCGGTGGGGTATTTATTATGTATACAGCCCTTAAGGAAATTTGGCACATGATGTATTTTGACCCTGCGCTTGAAAAGTCCTCTGGGGGGACCAAAAGTGTAACTCAAGTCATATTGCTGATCATTGTCATGAATTTGGTCTTTTCTTTTGACTCAATTTTAGGGGCTATGGCCCTCACCGATGAATTCTGGGTTATGGCCACAGCCATTGTTGTCGGTGGTTTGCTCATGATTTGGCTCTCGGGACGCGTAACAGCATTCCTTAAAAAAAATCGCTTGTACGAAGTCCTTGGGTTGTTTATATTGTTTATTGTAGGGATCATGTTGTTGTCCGAAGGGGGTCATTTGGCTCATATAAATGTTTTTGGTAACCCGATAACCCCGATGACAAAAACCACTTTTTATTTTGTGATTACGGTACTTATTTTAATAGACATCGTGCAATCAAAATATCAAAAAAATCTAAAACGTAGTGGGGAAAAACATTAGTCTTTGGGATCATTGTGATCCACAGAACCACGCACCACAAATCGTTGCAGTTAAATTATCGGCCAAAGGAGAACGCTCTGTGCGTCAACATCATCCTTGGATTTTCGATCAAAATATTCTCAAAACTAACAAAACACCTAAAGCAGGTGATGTTGGGATTATTTTTGCATATAAATCCAATAAAGTGATTGGGTTGGGGTTGATGGATCCCAAATCTCCAATAGCCATCAAAATGCTCCACTTTGATGGAGGGGCTGAAGTCAATGAAGCCTTTTTTCTCGACCTTTTTAAAAAGGCCATAGAAAAACGAGTCCCATTGATTGATAAAACTAACGCCATACGCTTAGTTTTTGGCGAAAATGATGGCTTACCCGGTCTTATTGTCGATCAATATGACGCGGTAATGGTTGTGAAGATATACAGCCTCATGTGGTTGCCCTATATAGCAATGATTAGAGATGTTCTTTTAAGTTTATGCGCTCCAAAATCCATAGTATTAAGGGCCAATCGTCATGTCTCGAGGGCCTTAAAGCTTGAGGAAGAGGATCAAGTGGTATTGATTTATGGCAGTTTACCGAATCCCGAAATTGAATTCCACGAATATGGCGTACGTTTTTTAGCCCACGTTTTAAAAGGGCATAAAACGGGGTTTTTTCTGGATCATCGAAACAATCGACATAGAGTAGGGCAGTTGTCGCATGGCAAGCGCGTGCTTGATGTTTTTGCCTACGCTGGAGGTTTTGGGGTCCACGCTTTAGCCAATGGCGCCAAACAAGTCACGAGTATCGATATCAGCGCTCAAGCCCTATCCTTGGCTGAGAGAAATGCGGCCTTGAATGAATTTCCAGGAAAGCATGAGACCCTCTGCGGTGATGCCTTTGATTTACTCCAACAAAAGATTAAAAAGGGGATTCAGTATGATGTGGTTGTGATCGATCCACCGAGCTTTGCCAATAGTGCCGATGGCGTGGACTTAGCCTTGAATAAATACGAAACCCTGACACGTTTAGGCACCCAATTAGTGGCCAAAAAGGGCTGGTTGATATTGGCCTCATGTTCTTCGCGGGTGGATATGGACCAATTTTTACAAGCCCATAAAAAAGGCTTCACTGCAGTAAAAAGTCAAGACTTTAATTTAATTGAAAAGACTGGCCATGACATCGATCATGCCGTAGGTTTTGAACACGGACACTACTTGAAAACGGCTTATTACCGACGAAAATAGCCCAATATTGTCAACGGGCTTCCTTTAAGCTCAATTTATTGATTATCGGTAAAATGATCAGTGAAATGGCCCCACAAATGGTAAAACCTAAGAAAATGGGCCAGACTTGATCCTCGATATAGGTGCCGATAAACGTACTGATGGGTAAAGCCATAATCGTGGAAATAAACCCTGTAATGGCAGCTGCCATTCCCGCAATATGTCCCATAGGCTGCATGGCGAGCGCTCTGAGATTCCCAAACAAAAACCCAATGGCAAAAAATTGAAGTCCGAAAAATAGCATAAGGATTTCAATCCCTGGATTGTCCTGACCATAAAACAGTAGGACATACAGTAGCGCCACGCCAAAAAAGCCATAGAGTGCCGTTGTGACCATTTTTTTCATCCCAAAACGCATGACTAAATGACCATTTGAAAAGATTGCTAGACCAATGGCTATGGATAATCCAGCGAAAATCAGAGGAAATTCTTCTTTTAAGTCGTACTGCTGGTGAAATATTTGTTGTGCACCGCCGAGATAGACCATAAATGAACCAAAAACAAGCCCTGAAATCAGCGTATAACCCATAGTTTTTGGCTGTTTGAACACTTCACCAAGGCCATGAATATAATCTTGAAACCGCAGCGTTCTTTTATTATTTGGGGCTAAAGTTTCCGGTTGACGTTTCCAAAACCATAGCGCGACAGCGCCGCTACACCAAAGTTGCATGAGGAAAATAGACTGCCAGTCAAAATGGTCAAGAACCAATTTACCAATGGCCGGAGCGACGATCGGGACCAGTAGGAAGACAACGGTGACAAAGGACATGATTCGTGCCATGGGATCGCCTTGGTATTTATCGCGAATTATGGCAATACTGATGGTCCTGGGCGCAGAGAGTCCAATACCTTGAAGGATTCGGCCTGCAATCATATATTCTATAGTCTCAGCGCTGACACAGATAAAACTCGCCAATAGAAATAGAATAAAACCAAAATAGACCACAGGTTTGCGTCCTAAATTATCTGAAAGAGGCCCAAAGATCAGAGGACCTATACCAAGACCCAAAAAGATCATGGTGATGATGAGTTGATTTTCCGTGGGCGTTTGGGTGTTTACGGCCAGTCCGATGACATCCAATGCGGGGAGTAATGCGTCGATAGCTAGAGCCACCACAGACATTAACGATGCCATTAGGGCGATAAATTCTATTGAACCTTTTTGAGACTTAGCCATACCGTGCAAATGTAGTGGATTAATGACAGAGACAGATATAAGTTTTTCGTGATTATATGATCATAGAAATATTGTTGCTCATCTATCGAATAGAGGACATTGCATATTTTCTATTTGACATAATATATATTATAATACAAAAGGAGATTGAGAAGAATACGCTAAAGGTTGATCATTTGATCCTTACTGCGTGCATTGTGGACTTGAACGGTATATGCCCTGTGAAATATTCATTATTAACCTAAAATAATTAAATAGAATAAATATGAGTTAATATATCATATAATCCGGTTAATTCACAATAATCAAACTTCTTTGCCTGAGGCTATATTTGCGCAAAATTAAAATGCTATGGAACTATTTTCTCTAATCGGTAATCTCGCCGCCTGTCTTACAACGATCAGTTTTTTACCACAAGCGATTAAAACAATTAAGTCGCGCGATACACAGCAGCTCTCACTTCCAATGTACCTCATGTTTGTTGCTGGGGTCGCTTTGTGGATTGTTTATGGTTTACACGTAAAATCTACTCCAATAATCGTGGGAAACATAATCACCTTAATGCTTTCAGGAAGTATTTTAATGGTCAAAATCAAATCAACTTTTGGCTCTAAGCGCGGCTGATTAATATTTATTATCTTCGTTACATAAGACTGTTTGTCTTTCTTTATTTAAAATTTCACTGTCCATATGAGAACTTTGTTTACTTCGTTACTGCTCGTTTTTTTATTTGTTAATCCCTTAATGGCTCAAGAACGTCCGATTGAAATTGAAGACGAACTCGTCAACAACCGTTTGAATTTGTACGCGGTAAACAAAAACCTTCAAGATTTTGATGTAATTCTATATGTCAACGGGACTGGCTTTAAACAGCGAGCCGGAAAACCACGTGCGGTTCGTGTTCCTGCGCGATCTCGTGTTGAAGTCAGCAGTTTAATTATCGAACGCGGCCAAGAACCAAAATACACCTATACTATAGAAGTCCAAGAAGAACTCTCACGTCGCTCACTTGTTCGCGAAGTAGAACTTATAAAAATTCAACCAAAATGGCCTCTAACTATCTACAAAACAACGCTTTGCGTCGCCAATTGTGATACGTTAACTGCTGCCCTTGATGAAAGTCCTTATCTCTACACCCTCACTGAAATTGACGCCTATCCAAAAGTGCGCGAGCAGCTCAAGAAATTGATTGTGGGTGGTGAAGAACGTTTGAATGAAATGGACACCCCGATAGTCATGATGGGCGGTAAAATGTATCTGACACTTACCACTTATGAGGAAGTCATGAGTACTATGGAGGAACTTGAATAATCGCCTGTAAAGAGCGCTTTTTTAATCCTTGATTACCAGTACAGAGGCTTTATAACCAGTCAAAAGATTCCATTCTTTGGCAGAAATTATAAAGCCTTTTTCGTTGTATACATGTAACTCAGCCGTGTTAGGCCCACTACTGCCTTGATTAATGGCTTCAAATTCAATACGATTTGCTCCGGGCTGAAGCGATAAAGTGAACCCTGAGAAACTGGCTCCTAAGAAAACACTCGACTGTACCACGTCGCCGTTTACATAAACGCGAATCAAATCACCATCTACATATTCATGGTCGCGATATTTTATTTGGACAAAATCTCCTGATGTGGTAACGTCGCCTAAATCTTGATCCCGCGCAAATTCTGGCCGAGGCTCTTTATCCTTTTGAAAAGCTTTAGGGGCCTTACCTGGAATATGATCCAAAAGCCCATCAGAGGCCGTCATATCAAGTTGTTTTGTTTCCTGACTCGGCGTAGGAAACTGCATTTTTGGGTCTCTATCTTTAAAAGGAATGGTTAAACTAATTGGGGGCTTGTTTTCAGGGACTAGACTTGTGGGTGTCGGTCGAAAAAATGGATTTTCTCCAGAGGTGTTAGACGTTGATCCATCGATTTGGCCAAAACTGACCCCGCAAATCATAGAAATTAACCCTATCGTCAATTGAGTTCTCATACCACTTATATGCCCCATCGTTTTTGGATATTCTAAATCACCGAGGATTAAAATTAATGTTTTTCTCTACCGCAGCGCCATTTTATGATGGTTTTGACGAAAGATTAACACCCTTACCTAAAATGAATTCTGGATTTATTTACGGGTGCCACCGGGCATTGTTGGACGTAATTCGATTTTGCTGGGAAGACTCCGTGGATGCATAGAAATCAATTGAACGACGATTTGACCTAAATCTTCTTTTTGAATTTTCCAATAATCGTCATCATTGGGCACATGATCATTAAAATATGTCGCTACAGACCCGGGCATAATAGTGGTCATTTTCACCCCATAGTCACGAAGATCTAACATGGCCGCTTGAGTAAATCCTGTTACACCAAATTTACTGGCATTGTAGGCTGAACCGCCTGCAAAAAAATTAGTTCCGGCCAAACTCGAAATACTGATGAAATATCCTTGATGATCCATCAAACTTTGAGCGAAAACTTTCAGGGTATAAAATACACCATTCAAATTGGTGTTTATGGTTTCATGCCACTGCTCAACACTAAGCTGGTGTACCGGTGCAAAATGTCCTAATCCCGCATTAGCGATAACTAAATCAATGGGCCCCAAATTTTCCATAGCGTTTTTTGCCGCAGACGCCATACTCTCATAATCGCGCACATCGGCTACAATACCTAGAATTTTTGCACTATGGCTCTTTGCCAATGGAGTCAATTCTGAAGTCGCTTTCTGTAATGATTCTTTTGTACGCCCTGTGATTACCACAGAAACACCCTCCTGCAAAAGTGATTGAGCAATTCCAAATCCTATGCCTTTGGTTCCTCCGGTAATGAAAGCGTTTTTTTCTTTTAAATGTATCATAGCATGGGTTTTTTATCCCTTGGGCAAATATAGTTGAAGGGAGGCTCAAGTCAAAAACATTGGTATCTTTGTTAAAAATATTTTGTGAATCAAAATCGCTTGTTTTTTTGGGTCAGTCGCTTTGAAGGAATATCTTTTTTACTCCTTCTTGGCGTGGCGATGCCGCTTAAATATATATGGCATTGGCCTTTAGGAGTAGAAGTGGTCGGAATGGCGCATGGCTTATTATTTGTGGCCTACGAAGTTCTAGCTTTAAGCCTAAAATCAACCCGAGATTGGACCTTTAAACAGTGGTTGATTATTGCGTTTTGCGCTTTGTTGCCTTTTGGGCCGTTTTATGTTGAAAAGAAATATTTATCATGACAACTTCAGAAGTACTTTTTATTACCGAGTGGATTCGTGATTATTTATATGCCCATGGATTCTCTTTGTTTTGGGCCAATTTGATCAATGCCATTGTTGTAATCGTAATTGGTTTGTTGATTATACGATTGTTAGACCGGGTCACTCGAAGCGTTATCGTCCAACTTTTTAAGGCGTTTAGCAATAAGACCAAAACCACTTTCGACGACTTTCTCGTGGAAAGTAATTTTCCTCGTTTTGTCGCCCACCTCTCCCCGCTTGCTGTATTGTGGTATTTTATACCCATAGGATTATACGATTATCCGGAAATTGCACAATTGGCCACAAAGGTCACGTCCATGTATTTTGTGGTTTTATGTGTTCTCATTGTCCGAAGTATACTGCGCACCACTAAAACCTACCTAAAGGCTGGTTATGAGCAGTATAAGGATAAGCCACTTGAGAGTTATATGCAGGTTTTGATGATGTTTACCTGGGGGACAGGAATATTTTTGATCATCAATTTAATGACTGGATTTAGTATTGAAAGTCTGGCCTCTTTGGGCGCAGCCTCTGCCATGATTTTGCTTATTTTTAAAGACACCATATTGGGCTTTGTGGCCAGTATTCAAGTCTCCATTAACGATATGGTCCGTATTGGAGATTGGATCACCTTTTCTAAATACGGAGCGGATGGGACTGTCATTGAAATTAATCTAGCCTCGGTTCGTGTACAGAATTTTGACAATACATTTACCACAATTCCTACCTATAGTCTGATTTCGGATTCTTTTCAAAACTGGCGTGGCATGCAAGAATCTGGAGGTAGACGGATCAAAAGATCACTAATGATCAAACAAAATTCGGTTCGTTTTTTAACGCCTGAAGATGTAGTTTCCTTCAAAAATATCGCATTAATCAAGCCCTATATTGAGCATCGCGAAAAAGATATAACCAAATATAATGTTCAGAATCAAGCGGATAAATCTCTGCTTATCAATGGGCGAAATCAAACTAATTTGGGTGTGTTTAGAAAGTACATTGATGCGTATTTACATGAAAATCCAGCCATCAATAAAGATTTATTCTTAATGGTACGCCATTTAGCGCCCACTGATCATGGGATTCCTATAGAAGTCTATGCCTTTAGTAGTGACAAGCGTTGGGAGAATTATGAGCACATACAAGCCGATATTTTTGACCACCTTATCGCTTCGGTCTCCTATTTCGACCTTGAGCTCTATGAAGCGCCCTCTTCTGGCGATGTCCAATCATTAAAGAGTTAAGTTATGAACAAGCGTGACGTCGAACTCATCGCTTTGCGTCCTGAGTTGCCCGGGGTGAAGACTTATGATCAAATGTCTGATCAAGAATTTTTTCAGAACAATACCCTCCGCCCTATTTTAAAGTTACAAAACGACCTGCTTTTGGCCTTATTTCGCCACTATATTGACAAACATAAAGGGGTCTTTTATGAAATCTCGCCACAGCGGAAGATGGATTATATAGAATCTGCGATTCACAAGGATATGAAGTTCCGCAATATTTTAAAGGGGCTCATTTTAGGACAATTCACCCTTGAAGAATATCAAATCTACACTTTAGACTCTTCGGCTATAAACAAGAGAATACTTTCCATGATTAAGGAGCGACTCAAGAGTCAAGTTCAGTTGTTAAACCCTTTATAATTTGAGTTGTTACGGTCTTTAGCTAGCGGCTTATCGACAATAATTACCCTTACTCGAAATTTGTATTTAAATCATATTTCAAACGATTTTCAAAAATCGAAAGGGTGTATATTTACGCTAACAACCTAAACAATGCAATGATGAAAACCTCACAAAAACCAACAACCTGGTTTTGGGTTTTGGGTGTTTTACTTTTGATTTG
>Ga0181557_1000670_pt1 | contig 42211 bp, 35 predicted proteins | sample 011ome_23_FD_148632 | JGI IMG/M metagenome (GOLD analysis project Ga0181557, IMG submission 148632) | Coastal salt marsh microbial communities from the Groves Creek Marsh, Skidaway Island, Georgia - 011506CT metaG (spades assembly) | ecosystem: Environmental > Aquatic > Marine > Intertidal zone...
GGATATTGTAGACTACGATTCAGATGGCGACAACGATTTGTTTGTCCTTGGGAAAACCAACAATGGCAATATTCTAGATGCATATTTGTGGAACACCTACTTCGATAGCGGATGGAACAATGGGTTTGATCAAATCCAATACGAGTCGATGAAGTATGCTTATTTAGATATTGATTCTGACGGAGAAGTAGATTACTATTCAATGGGTAAAACGCTTCAAGGGCAGCTTAAGCAGTCTTCAAACTTGAATATCTCCCTGCAGTCATTGTCTAAACCAGATCTAGAGTTTGCAGACTTTAACAACGATGGTAGAAATGACGTAGTGTTAACAGGAGAAGATCTAGACGGAACCCCAGTTACTAAGTTATACGCCACTGTAACTAACCAAGGTCCTGAGTACGCTTTGTTTGATACTCAAGCAGAGTTGATCGGATTGAGAGAAAGTACAGTAAACTGGATTGACTATGACTTAGATGGGGATTTAGACCTATTTATGACAGGACTAGACACCGATGGTAGAGCTAAATCAGTGCTGTACAAGGCGGACAACTTTGAGAACTTGAACACACCTCCTGCCAAAGTAACTAATGTTCAAGCAACCGATTTAACCAATGGATTAGTTCGCATTACATGGGATAAGCCTGAGGATAATGTTTCTACGGAGTTTAGGTATGCAGTTCGCATTGGAACAACTCCAGGGGGATCTGAAGTAAGGTATGTAAACAGTAACCTTGCCAATGGCAAAACACTGTTGAATGTACCTTCACTACAAACCATCAATGAATTAGAGGTTATTTTGGATCCCGGCACCTATTACGTGTCTGTTCAAGCTATTGACGGAGGAAATATGGGCGGACTGTTCTCTGATGAGATATCGATAGATCTGGATTACAACTGGAAAAAGTTGAATCTGGGAGGAATTATAGACCGCAGATTAAAACCTCAAAGCACTTCTAAACTTGAGTTTGTTGATATCGACAACGATAACGACATGGACTTAATCAGCACTAATGTCGGAATGAATTCTACAGGAAGTAATGCTGTAAACATTTACAAGTTTGAAAATGGAGTTTTTGTGCCCATTCAGAACTTCTGGGGCGGATTGACCACTTTTGGACTTGGAGACTTGAACAACAACGGCAATATTGACCTAGTGTTGGCTCAAGAAGAGTCTAATGGAACCAGAATTAATTTTGGGTTAAATAACATGAGCTTTATTGAAGAAGCCATAGCCAATGGAACTGAGGTAAATCAAAACGACATCTATAACTTTAATTTAAGTCTATTCCAAGGGGATAATTTTATTCCAAGTCTATTCAATTCCAAAGTAGCCATCAAGGATTTGAACAACGATGGTTTAACTGAGGTGATTTTAGCAGGTTCAAACTCAAAAATTGAATCAGAAGCTGTTGCTGCAGTTTATGTCTTGGAAATGGTTCCTGTGGAAGGGCAGCCTTTAGGTTTTGATAACTTCAGGTTTGTCGCTAGAAAATTGATCACCAATAATGAGAAACTAGATCGCTTGAGCTTCATTTCATTCGATTTAGGTGATGTGGACAACGACAATGACTACGACTTATTGGTCTCTGGTTATGGATTTGACGGATACAAAACCATCTTGTTTAAAAACACTGGCGATCTTCAAGGAGAGTTGTTTGTTGAAACTCAGAACAATTTTGTGTCTGTAAAAGATGGTTCGGCAAGCTTTGTAGATTTTGATGGAGATGGTAAAGTGGATGTATTGTTCTCTGGACAATCCGCAGAAGGTGATGTGTTTAAAGCCTACAAAAACACGGGCAATATCCAAAACTTTGCAGCTATCGAACTGAATCTACCTGCGATTAGAAATTCTAAACTAGACTTTGGAGATTTCAACGGAGATGGATACTATGACTTGTTGTACTCTGGAACTATTCAAGGCGAAGGAAGAGTGACTAAGCTTTCTGAATTCAACCCAACGAACAAAACATTTGTACCTAGCACATTTGATGTGTCTATGTACCTAGATGCTCAAGTTGGATTCGGTGATTTCGACGGAGATAACGACCTTGATTTCGTGCTTACCGGACAAGATTCAGAAGGAGACAACAACACCTACCTTTCTGATGTGTTTATCAACGTAAGAGGTGCTGCAAACAACACGAATAAGTTTGGCAAAGGAGTGGTAACCGCTAAAGAAACCGGCCTTACGCCTCCAAGTGCTATCAATGTTCAACGCAGAAGAATTTCTGAAGAACTGTTTGAAGTGACACTTACTTGGAATGCTGGAGGCAACAGAGAAGGAAATCCAGATTCAGCGTTGACTTATTCATTGAAAATTGGATCAACCCCTGGAGCTGAAGACATTCTCTCAAGTGGAGCTGATGAAAACGGGGTTCGTAAAACAGCGAGCAAAGGAAACGCAGAAAACAACCTGACTTGGAGGGTTAACCTGAAAACAGGGGATTACTACGCACAAGTTCAATCTGTCGATGCTAGTTTTATTGGTTCTGCATTCAGCGAAGCAAAAGAGTTTTCAGTGGTGAATTCCTTTAAATTGGGAGATGCCAACGGGGATGATTCTGTGAACGTGCTCGATTTAACGACAAACATTGATTATATCCTTGGAAACAATCCAGCTATATTTATTAATGAAGTAGCAGATGTCAACCTGGACGGTGTGATTAATGTGACCGACCTTTCTGGAATTGTTGCGATTATTATGAATGGTGGTAGCACAACAGCTAAAGGGGATCAGCCAGACTATTTCTCAAGCGCTAAAGTTGGAGACGCAACCATAACTTTTGATGGATTAACTGCAAGATTAAATGCAGAAAAACCATTACAAGCGTTACAGTTCTCTATTGATCAGAAACACCAAATCAAGATCTCTGAACAGTTGAAGAATAACGGATTTGAAGTGGTTAACTACAATAAAGAAGGAAAGAATTACTACATGATTTATTCGTTGAGTAATAAAAACATTCTTGACTATACTTCGGATCTTTTTGAATCTAACGCGCCAATTCTTGATAAGTCGTTTGTCCTACATAACCTTGCCGCAGCAACGGAAATGGCTGGCACAATGGATGTAGAGTTTAAAAATGAAACGTACTTGCTTGAGTTGAAAGAACAAGACAGAATGATGGTTTATCCAAACCCAGCTGTAGATCAGGTAAATGTCTTGATGGCCATGGCCCAAAAAGGAACTGAAATGAATGTTGAGGTATACAATCTACTTGGTAATCAAGTGTTGAGCAAACAAGTAAACGTCAGCAATGAAGTTCCAAAAATTGACATGAGCATGCTTCCGGAAGGATTCTATACGATTAAAGCTGAAGTGATTAATGAAGAAGGCGAACGAGTTGTGAAATACGCTAAGATTATCAAGAAGAAATAACAAGTTAAATTTTATCAGATGAAGTTATTTCGGATAATAATCTTATTGATTTCTAGTATCTACCTGGCACATGGACAGGAATCCTTTGGATTTCTGTCCAAAGAGGTAGACCTAGGAGGAGCATTTACACTAGACCTTGTGTTGAATACCCAGCAAGATGTTAAAGCGATACAGTTTGATGTAAACTGGGAGCCCTCGGCATTTACTTATTCAAATACAATCACATTAGCAGATAGAATAAAAGACACACACGTAGTGGTGATTAACCCCATCAGCGGTCAAAACAATAAATACCGTGTGTTGATCTATTCTTCTTCAAATACACCCATACCTAAGGGGGATGGATTAATTGCTTCTTTTGGCGCAGTGACAAAATCCGTTTATGGAAGTTTTGGGGTAAATATCACAGACGCAATATTTTCTGGCGTTGATTCTGCAAATATTTCTAACATTTCTTTGATTCAAGGAAATATTCAGGTGTTGAGCCCTGACTTCGGGCAGCTTCCTCCTACATTTTCTTTTGGAGGAGTTTATAAACAGACCACTGCTACACAAGTATTTACGTTTAGTAACATAGGTAATAAGGAGCTGACTGTCTCATTAGAAAACACAGACCTCGATAAGTTTTCATTTGACACTTCAGTTTTTCCGCTTAGTATTCCCGCCGGTTCAAACTATGGTCTAACTATCAACTTTTCTAGTGAAAGTTCCGGTAAATTCACCGAATCTTTTGAGGTTTCTTCCAATGATCCTGACGAGACTGAAAACAGAAGAATTGAATTGACAGCAGATGTTTACTCATCAAATACAGTTTCACTTAGCACGGTTGAAATAGAAGACAATTCAACGAATAAGCTCTATTTTTCAGTAAATGCAGAAGAGCCAATTATTAGTTTTCAGTTTGATGTAGTGTTACCCTCTGAGGGGTTTAATTTTGATAAAAATTCAGTAAGACTAGAATTAACAGGATCAAACCACATCATATCACACTCATTTTTAGACGGAGATAGGAGGTTAAGAGTATTGGCCTATTCGCCAACCAACCAGGCAATTTCTATTTCTTCTGGAAATCTGGTTTCTTTTTCTGTTGGAGCAACAGAAAACACCGCTCCAGGATCTTATCCAGTTGTTTTGGAGTCAGTGGTGCTAAACAACAGCAATTTGTTTAATGTTGTTACGGAGACAAACAACGGTAGTATTATAAAAAAAGGTAGTGCGCTAGTATATTCTGCACCATCACAGTTACCCGAGATACCGATTGATTATCCAACGGATTTGCAGCTTGTTTTGAAAAACTCAGGAAACATCGCGTTACAGATTAGTGAGATAATCCAAGAAAATGAGTTTTTTGAATGGATTGACGATGTAGAAGGGATCTCCATATCTCCCGATCAAGAGGAAAACCTTGCCTTTAAGTGGACTCCAAAACAAAACGAAACGGACAACTTAACGTTTGTTATTTCACATAATGGATATACACTAAAGGACACCATAGTTTTTTCAGCAAATACCTACGCTCCAAATTTTATTCAAATCGAAAAATTACCCATCGGTCTAGGAGGAGACGGAGAGCTTGTTTTTCAGGCGGTAAATTATGAGGAGGTTACTGGTGTTCAGTTTGATTTCTCGATCCCTACAACATTTAACTATGATATAGCTAATGCTACGGTAGCGCCTTTGTTTGCAGATAAGTTAAGTCTTTCCATTAGTCCAGTTGAAAACAACCCCAATACCTACCGTGTGTTGATGTATCGTTTAGGGGTGAACAAAATCCCCGTAGGCACTAATGATTTATTTGTATTGCCCATTAACGCCGGAACTACCCCATTAGGGTCCCATCTTGTTTCTTTTTCAAATACAATTATATCCAACAGTAAGAATGCGGATATAAGCACAACTCCTGCAGAAATAAATTTTATTGGTGTTACCAACGCCCCTGTAGCAAACAGTTCAAGCGTAACGATCAATGAAGATCAGGTAATAGTAATCACTCCGACTGCTTCAGACCCAGATGGAGACGAACTCTCTTTCGTAGTTTCACAGCAACCTGTTCATGGAGTTGCTGTACCTGTAGAAGGAGGTATTAAGTACACCCCCAACAAGGATTATTTTGGAACGGATGTGATTTACTTTAAGGCATATGACCAATTTCTATACTCCTCACAACAAAGTATTTCCATAGAAATTTTACCCGTCAACGACGCGCCCATACTACAGTCGTTGACCGCTAAAAGTTTATCTGAGGACACACCTTTAAACACATTGGTCTATTTGCTTCAGGCCAATGACGTTGAGGGGGATGTAATCACCTTTGAATTGAGCGCACAAACTACAGCTGATGGAGTTTTTGGGCTTCAAAACGCCAATGAGTTAATCGTTATTGGCGAGTTAGATTATGAGGAGTACCCCGAATACGAGATTGGTATTATTGTATCTGATCCATTGACATCAAGCACATACACAACGACTATAACGGTTATAGATGTGCCAAACCAGTTTATTGAAGCCGCTATCAGTGTTTCTGTTTATGACGTGAAAAGAGAGGACCTAACCACTAAAATAGATTACTCAAGTTACTTTTCACAGTCCAATAAAGTAGAAGGGCAAATAGTTATTTATTCTCTAGTACAAGCACAAGATGCTGAGTTTTTCAGTGTAGATGAGGCGTTTGGATCTATCAACTTTAAAGAAGCTCCGGATTATGAAAACCCTCAGGACGCCAACAGGGATAACATCTATGAATTTACCCTTAGAGTAACCAACATAACCGACGGAGCACCTGAAGTTCCAGTAATTACTGCTCAAAGAAATATTTCCGTCCCTGAGTCAAGCACTCAGGTAGCAGAAATAAGCACCATTGTAGTGGCTACTGATGCAGACACTGATGGAGATGGAATACCTGACGTTCAAGATAATTGCCCAACTACATTTAATCCTGATCAGGCTGATTGGGATAACGATGGTACGGGAGACGTATGTGACGACAGTGATCAGGACGGAATATATGACGCATTCGACCAATGCAAAACGAGTGATTTAGGCGTAATGATTGATGTCAATGGCTGTGAGGTATTTACTCTTCCTAAAGATAACATATCACTACAAGCACTGCAGACCAGCTGTGTTGGTTCCAATAATGGAAAAGCTGTTTTTTCAGCAATTGACACTGATTATACGTATATCATCCAGATTGACGGGCAACCTGAGCAAAGGCTATTAACGGCCAACAATCATCAAATCACCTATTCTGGATTAAACCCAGGAGCTTACCAAGCCTGTATTACTGTGCTTGGCGTAGATGGATACGAGCAATGTTACTCTTTTTCTATCACTGAGCCAGCACCACTAGCGGCGGCTTCTAAGGCGGATCAAACAGCAAAAACTTGGCAGATTGATCTTGACGGATCGGATGTTTATACTATAAATTACAACGGTACAACATTCCAAACGGACAAGCAGTCGATAAAACTTGATTTAAAACCTGGACTAAACAAGTTAGAAATCTCCACAAGTCAGTTCTGCCAAGGAATCTACTTTGAAGAAATTTTCGTGAGTGAAAAAGTGGTAGCATACCCAAATCCAACTTCCGACTGGGTACAGTTATATGTTGGCGGGACTGACGAAAAAGTAGATGTAGCGCTATATGATTTAGCTGGAAATACAGTTATGTCAAAATCTCAAAATGTTCCCCAAAACAGGGTGTTTGATATTGACTTGTCTGGGCTACCCTCTGGGATTTATGTGGTTTCACTTTCAGGAAACACGGTTTCTAGCCAGATCAAAATCATAAAAGAATAGGGCCATGAAGACACACAAGACACTTAACCTACTTATAGCGACCTTAACCTTAACGCTAACGCTCACAGCTTTATCATCCTGCTCTTCAGGAGGAGGGGAAGACACCCCAACCCCGCCACCTCCACCAGTGATTGAAGCCCCGGGCAAGTCCGCCCTCACGGCCCCTGCCAACAATGCTCCTTGCCAGGACGTGAACACGGCGGGCCAGGTGACCTTCCAATGGAGCGCAGCGACCAATGCGGAGACGTATGACTTAAAGATCACCAACCTAAACACCAACGCCTCGAGTTCCCAAACAGACATCACAGGCACCTCAAAAGCAGTAACCTTAAACAGGGGTATTCCGTACTCCTGGCAAGTAACCGCGAAGAACAAAGGAACCACTACTACAGCGAGTGACACGTGGAGGTTTTATCTAGCCGGTGATGGGGTAGTGAACTACGCGCCATTTCCTGCCTCCCCCGTAAGCCCTACCCCAGGAGCTACCATAACCCCCACAGAGGGTAAGGTAACGATCAGCTGGGAGAGTGGAGATGCGGATGGAGATGCGTTGACGTACACGTTGTACGCAGATGCGGTAGACGGAGCCCAAAGCCCGGTGGCCAGCAATGTAACGGCTACCTCCTATGCCCTGAGCGTACAGGCGGGAACCGTATACTACTGGCGGGTGGTAGCCAACGACGGCAAAAACACAGCCACCAGTATCTTATACACCTTTAAGACGGCGGGTTAAGCAGTTATCCCAAATCAACGGCCACCCGTCTCTTTAGGTGAGTTTACGATCGCTTCTAAAAGTGCTTGATCGATGAATTGGGCGGTATATGTAGCCCCTTCGCCAGTTATTTTACCGAAGAATGACCTCATGTGGTTACGGCTGCCTTTGGAAAGGTTTTCGTAGACCAGGGTAATGTCTTGGTTGTCCACTTGGGTGAGCATCTGAGCTAGGTCGTACAAATCAAGGTCCTCTATGGTGGCACCAACCTGGTAAGCGGCGAGTAAGGATTCGCTGCCTTGAGCGACAAGGGAATTGTATAAAACCTGAAGTTCTTGGTTTTCAAAGACGCCTGGTCCATTAGTGTCCACCGGATCTATCAGGTCGTATTTTTCAATCAGTGATCCAACAGCGGCCATGTGGGTGGATTCGCTTTGACCAATGTTGTTAAAAATGTTTGTCCCGTATTTTTGGTACAAGAACAAGTACACGTCTTGGGCGAGCTTCTCCTCCTCGCGCAAGTGCATCAATCCAGAGATTTCCGCATCGCTCAGCGATTCTTGAGGTAGCTCAGCTATTTGAGCGTTTAGATCATTTAACGCCCATTGTTCTTCCGTGTTGTTGTCTAATACATCCGCATTGCTGCATCCAATCTGTGTAATGGCCAATGTTCCCCAAAGCGCCACCTTAAGTGTTGAAATTGTTTTCATATCCATGATTTTTATGATATGAAGTTACGATTGGCGTTGGTCTTTAGAAGTAACCCAGGTTACCCAATCGATCTATTCCTGGCAAGCCCTTTGGTACTCAGTCCAGTTTTGGGTAGGGGTTTCGTTGGGGAAGTAAAAGCATTTTTTTGTTCCGTCGCCAAAGGAGACGTGTTTCCAGAACCCTGTAGGTACGTGGGCTCCTGTAGGCAGGACCATGTGACCAGGCTCGAAAACAGGTTCGTCTTTAACTGTGATTTCGGCGCCTTGATCCGCCCATTCGCGCACGGCAGCTTCAAGTTCGGCCCATTCGCCACGGTTGAGGTCGTCGAGTTGTAAGGCGCAGTTTAGGTAGGAGAAAGTAGCGGTCAGGTTGGCACTGCTGTCGCTGAAGTCTGCGGCCGGAGCCATGTGGCCTTTGTCCCAAGGATTGGCGTAGTAATCCGCATCGTCTGAGGTGTGAATGTCTTTCTCTGTGTAAAAATTCATCCCCGCTCGATCCACGTTCTTGGGCACACTGCGCACGGGATAGATCACCCAGTTTGGTTGTTCGTATTGTTCGTTATAGGAAACCTGAAAAATGCCGCGATCTACCATTACCTCTGTTCTCAGCACGCGAGGTGCAGGTTCTGCTGCAGCCTCAGAAGTACATTGTACTAAGCCGAGCAAAGCCAGCCCGGCAAATACCCAGACAACACCAAATTTCTTTGATTGAGTGAGATACATTTTTAAATGTTTAAACGCAGCTCAAATTTACTATCTCTGAGGATTCTTTGGTGTTAAATCTTTCTGATTTCCTCTGAATGGGAGACACCTATAGATTTAACCGATGAGGATATTGGCGTTTTCTATGAAACCTAAGTAGCAGAGAGGGGGGAGCACAGGTGGTATCTTTGTAAAACAATTTAAATAAATGATACCATGAGCACAGAAACACTACACCCAGAACAAGGAACTTCTATGGTGCGCATAGGAGACCAAGCGCCAGATTTTACCGCCGTAACTACTAAAGGAAAAATTCAATTTTCAGAGTGGGCGCAAGACAAATGGGTCGTGATGTTTTCACACCCTGCTGATTTCACCCCAGTTTGTACTACGGAGATGACTGGATTTGCCTTGAGAAAAGGCGAGTTTGATGCCCTGAATACCGAATTGCTGGGGTTGAGTATTGACAGTATCCACGCCCACTTGGGATGGGTGCAAAATGTACGTCAAAACTCAGGGGTTTATTTTGATTTTCCCATCATTGCGGATTTGGACATGAAGGTGTCTAAACTCTACGGAATGTTGCAGCCTAACGAAAGCGAAACCGCAGCAGTACGCGCCGTCTTCTTTATCGATCCTGCCAAGAAAGTGCGTTTAATCATGTACTACCCACTTAATGTAGGGCGCAATATGGACGAGATTTTGCGTTCGCTTAAAGCCCTTCAGGCTTCAGACAAATACAAAGTAGCCATGCCTTTGGATTGGCAACCAGGCGAAAAAGTGATTGTAGGTGCGCCCAAAACCTTGGACGAACTTAACGCGCGTATTGCAGATGAGACTTTGGAGAAAATGGATTGGTATTTGGCCAAGAAGCACATTTAATTCCAAAGTTTGATTAAACGAGAAAGCGCCCTTTAAGGGCGCTTTTTTATTGATAACCACCGATAAAGTTGTTCGTAATTTTGACAAGTGCAAAGAATGCGTAAATTGCAAAGACGATCTCGAATCAATGCCTAACAAAAAAATAGCTCAGCGCACTCGTTTATTTCGCTCCATCCACCGCTGGGTCTCTATCCCGTTGTTGGTCTTTATGTTTTTGATCGGCACTACGGGTTTGCTTTTGGGTTGGAAGAAGCAAACAGCCCTATTACCCCCTACAGCTTCGGGAACAATTCAAGCTCCTGCTGCATGGATTTCTGTATCTCAAGTGATGGAGGTAGCTGAAAAATATGCTGCTGATGAGTTGCAACTAGAGGCTGAGATAGACCGAATAGATGTGCGTCCCGATGATGGGGTAGCCAAAGTATTGTTTAACGACGTCTTTTGGGAGGTACAAGTCGATCTTTCCTCTGGCCAAGTCCTTTCTGCCAACAGGAGAACATCTGACATTATTGAAAAAATACACGACGGATCACTGATCGACTGGGCCGTAACTGGGGGCTCAGATCTTTTTAAATTAACCTATACCACCCTATTGTCCCTTGGACTCATGGTACTTTCCCTCAGCGGTTTTTATTTATGGTATAACCCCAAACGCATTAAAAACAACAAACTTCAATCATGATGAAAAAGAATTATTTGCCCAGAACCAAAGCACAATGGATTTCGTTGATCACTCTTAAATTACTGGTGAAGCTGGTATTTGTGTTGGCTTTTTCCCTCCAAGCTCAAGATAAGTTTGGCGGAGCTACCCTGTATACTGTTCGGGATTTAATGGGTCAAGACGCCAAAGCAACACTAAAGGCGGTATCTGATATTGGGTACAAATACATCGAGGCTACCGACTACAAAGACGGGTTGTTTTACGGTATGGAACCTACAGAGTTTAAGGCCTATCTAAACAGCTTAGGCATGGAACCCATCAGCGTACACCAGGGCGGTGTCACCTTGGAGAATGCAGATCAGTTGATTGCCGACAGCAAAGCAGCTGGGTTTAAATATTTTGTCATTCCTGTGCCCCCCATGGGACATTTCAAATTCAATGTCAAGGAGCGAACCATGGGCATGAGTGATGAAGTGGTGTTTATCAATGATGTGCTCAATACTATTGGAGAAAAGTGCGCGGCTCAAGGCCTTAAATTGTTGTACCACAACCACGATTTTGAATTTAAGCCCAATGGACAGGGCGTAGTTCCCATGGATTATTTTCTGGAAAACACCAATCCAGCATGGGTTAATTTTCAAATGGATCTTTTTTGGGTAACTACCGCAGGTGTCGATCCGGTAAACTACATCAATAAATACCCTGGGCGCTTTAAAATGTGGCATGTAAAAGACCGCGATGAGCAGGGAAGATTTGCCCCTGTGGGACTAGGAACTATTGATTTTGCCCGCATATTGACTTATGCTCAAACTTCGGGATTGGAGTATTACATCGTGGAACAGGACATGGTTTTTGACGGCATGCAGCCCTTAGAAGCGATTAAAATCAGCCACGATAACCTCAGCAAGTTTGGATTTCACTAGTGTCTAGGTTTTCAACCCTGTTGGTGGTATTTCTGTTTCAGTCCTCTTGGGGGCAAATGACAGTTACCACCACACCGCTTTCTTTTTGGATCAACGAGACGTCTGGTTTAGAGCGCATAGGTGACCAATGGGTCACCCACAACGACTCAGGGGGCAGCCCAACACTTTATTTTTTCGATGCCCATGGGAAAATCAATAAAAAAAAGAATCTGGAAAATCTCACCAATAGAGATTGGGAAGACATCACCAAGGACGACACCTATTTTTATATTGCGGATACGGGGAATAATTTTGGCAACCGACAAGACCTAACCATTTATCAGGTTCACCAGAAGTATTGGACGACCAAAGCCATTAATATAAGCTATTCGGACCAGAGAAATTTTGCCAAAAGATCCAAACACCCTTTTGACGCGGAGGCGCTTGTACACTACAAGGGTCGACTATTGCTTTTTTCCAAAAACAGGGAAGATCAATCGACCCAACTTTATTGGGTAGACAAAACCAAGCCAAAACAGGTGCTCAAGGCATTTGCGACCTGGGAGGTAGGCTCCTTAATCACCGGGGCAGATTACGACCCTAAGTCCAACACTCTAGCGCTCACCGGTTATGGTTTTGACGGAGTTCAATACCTTTATGTGGCGCCTGATTGGGACCCGAATCAACCTCAAGCGGCCCACATCCAAAAGTACGAGATCCCTGTAGGAAAAGCACAAATCGAGGCGGTCAAAATAGACACACCTCGATCGTTTTGGGTCACCACAGAGATGGCGGGAATCAGCGGCCCCAAACTGATGCATCTTACCTTAGATCCCCTATAGATCTGTGTAGTAGTGGGTAAAAAAGAAATCTAGTTCGCTCACTTTTTTCACGTTGAAGCTCACAGTTCCGTGGGTTGTCTCCTGTCCTGAAAGCCCTGGCCCCACAATGGTCGCCAGCACCTGCCTTCTGGAAAACACTTGCTGCCCTCTAAGTTTTGTGCCTCCCGCTTTAATGGTCACACCTACTTTGACGGTTGCTTTGGGCGTGGGAATAATTTTACCTTCTTTGAGGTCAAACCCAGCGCTGAGCTCTGCACTCGTAGAGGCGCTTCCGCTGAAGTGATGCTCGCTGAACACCACTAAGAGCTCTTCGTTTTCCGATTGATTCCAGTCCGCATCAAATTCCAAATACACGGGATGCCAAAGATTAACGGAAGCTTGTTGGGCCCTAAATCGAATTTTGCCAATAGCGTAGTTTTTACCGGAAGGCACCACGACTCCATTGCTGATACTGGGCACTCCATCTGGACTAGCTCGCCAAAAGGACAATTTTTGATGTGTCGCACCAAAACCCAACCAGGAGCGCGTGTTGAGTTTAATCATAGGGATCACCGAACTCAGCACATCTTCTTCCAGCACATCCTCGTGGTTCACGTTGTAGGGCAACAACAGGGGAACAGCAGCAGTTGGTGGAGGCAGATATCCTGAACTCCCACCAGAAGCGGTACCCGCGGGAAACACCTCTATAGCGTCGCATGTACCGCCGGACAAATCACACGGATCAATGGGTCCCAACACCCAAATAGCCTCTTCAAACAAATCGTCATTGGTCACCATGCCTGCCGAAGTAGGGATTGACCCAGGGCCATCCCACGTCCAGGCTTCATTGGATTGGGTGTCAAAATCTGGCACGTAGGTCAGTGTAATCAAGGCCTCTGATTTGGCGCTGCTCTGAGATTTGTCTGCCGAGTGCAGTTGATAGAGCTGAAGCGGATCCTCGGCCAACAGATTTTCCCAGTAGCTTCCTTTTTGTGCAGTTCTCTCAGATTTTATCCCCGCACTCAGCCTAGGAAATCGCTCTGGATCGCTGTCGAGCATATGGTTTGCCGCCGATATAAACAACGAACTCGTTAGGGGCTGTGTTTTTTGGTAGCTGGCGTCCATGCTGAGGTCTTCTCCGCGCAGTCGTCCAGTGTTGATTTCCCATAGCGCCGCCAAACTCACCGCGGGGTGGGCGGGATCTAGTTGAGTCATCATGCCGTACACCTCTTGGGCCACTGCGGGATCGCTTAACGCGGCCCCGATCAGCTGTGTGATCTCCGCCCGAACAGGTTGATGGGCCATCGCACCGATACTAGGGCCCTCACTTTGGGTCTGTGTTTCCATTTCTGATTGGGAGCAAGCCCCCAATAACAGGACGGCTAAGCCTAAACTCAGCGCAGGTGCATTCCATTTATTTTTCATCGCAATTAGATTAATGGCGCTGTAGGATGCAGGGACTTTTTTTTGGGGTCAGACAAATGACTTGAAATGAACACATGAACAAAGGAATATTTGCCCAGAGGTAATAATCTCTAGTTCAGAAGAAAAACAACGTTCTCTTAACAATCATTAACGACACCTTAACGGAGCGAAACACATAAGGGTTGTACTTTTGTCGTATCAAATCATTTGAGTTGGTTTAGTTTAGTTTGAAAAGTCCGTTCCGAGCTGGTTACTCGAAAACGGACTTTTCTATTTTAATAACCACCAGACGCCTCCTAACCTTTTGGTAACCTCTGGGCAAAAGGAAAATAACTATAGGATAATCTTGAGTTGATCTACCCTGAGTTTTCCATTCATTTATTTGTACCAAAGCTCAATGAATGCCTCAAAAACGCAAAGCCAAAAACCAAAGAGCGCTTGACCTCTTGGTTTTATCGGATGTGCATCTGGGCACCTACGGGTGCCATGCCAAAGAATTATTGCAGTACCTCAAGTCCTTGGAGCCCAAGGAAGTAGTGTTAAACGGAGACATTGTCGACATGTGGCAATTTTCCAGGTAGAAACAATTGATTTAGATCGGCAACTCGAAACCAGCCCTGTAGGTCTTGGAGACAAATTGATTGACCTCATCCAGGTTGGTGATTTTCATGTTGGCACCATCCCAATACAATTTCTTGCGCCCAAAATAACTTTGGTTTCCTTGAGCATCTTCTCGGCGCATCTGGTGTGCTTTGATGGCTAGATTTCCCATAAGGACCGTCTCCGTAAATGGACCCGCATAGTCAAACGACGAGGTGAGTGCTTGGTGTTGAGCGGAACCAAATCCAGCTTTACAGGCCTCGGTCCAGTTTTGGTTGTGGATCAAGTCCAGATTTCCAGCTTCATCGGTGTTGAGGTGGTCCACTTCTTGACCTCCAATATACAATCTTGGGTGATTGCCATAGGTGTCGGCGGTGATGATTCCGTTTTCTCCCATCATCATGACACCGCTGGAGTCAGCTACGTATTTATCGGCGATTTCATCTGGAATGGCTGGTTGAATACCCCCATCAGTCCATTCGAAGACCACCCCTTGTGGGTTGTGGTCGTCTTTAGGGAAATCAATGGTAACACGCGTGGCCAATGGGCAGGCTTCAGGCGTGTATTCAGGCACCCACATACGGGTGTATACATCAGCTACACTGCACTGAACCGCAGAGGGGTAGCCAAGCTTTAACGCTTTATACGGAGCATCAAACAAGTGACAGCCCATGTCTCCTAGCGCCCCAGTTCCATATTCCCAGAATCCTCTCCAGTTAAACGGATGAAGGTTTGGGGTAAATGGGATTTTTTTGGCGGGTCCTAACCATAAATCCCAAGCTAAATCACTGGGTTTTTGGTCCGGAGCAGAGGCGGGCATTTTGATGCCCTGAGGCCAAACAGGTCGGTTGGTCCACACATGTACATGCTTGATGGTGCCGATTCTTTTTTGATCCACCCATTCCATGATCTTGACAACACCCGGATTAGAACCTCCTTGGTTTCCCATTTGGGTCACCACTTTTTGGGAGGCGGCTGTTTTGGTCAATAAACGAGCTTCAGCCAAGGTGTGTGTTAATGGTTTTTGCACGTATACGTGCATCCCGCGCATCATGGCATTGTAGGCAATGGGAGCGTGTGTGTGATCCGGGGTGCCTACGGTAACCGCGTCAATTCCTTTGACCTTGTCCAACAATTCGCGGTAGTCTGCAAAATACGCCGCATCTGGATGTGCTTTGACATTGGCCGCTGCTTGTTTGGGGTCGATATCACATATAGCGACTACCCTGTTTTTTCCGCCGTTATACGCGTTGCGCAAATCGCTGGCACCTTTTCCGCCAGCACCTATTCCGGCGATGGCTAGTTGGTCAGAGGGCGCGGTAAATCCAGGGCCGCCCAATACATTTCTAGGAACTATATAAAATCCAGTGCCTAAAATGGCGCTCTTTTTGATAAAGTCCCTGCGGGAATTATTATTTTTCATTTGGTTGATTTTTAGCTTCTCTAATATATGAAAATATGCTGCCCAATACCGAACTTTATTCCTTCCTTTAAATCAGTGGACCTATGAAATGGATCTTAACCGTTATGTTGCTGGCATTCACCCTTTGTGAAGAAGAGCCCATAGTCTCCGACCTAGAACATGAATTGTCAGACACCTGGGTGTTATACAACAAGATTTGTTACTGCTATTTTGGCGAGGACGTGGCGTTCAACAATACATGGATGAATTTTGATCCAACCCAAAAGACGTTTCGTGTTACAGAATATGGGCCAGAGCCTTATGGGCATGAATTTGCAGGAACCCAACCCTACCGCATAAGGGGCGATGTAGTGACGATTAATTCCGGCAGGTCCTACCGGATCGAGGTAGCAGGAAATTTTGCCACCTGGACCTATCTAGATGTGCCTGAAATAGCAGATGACGAAGTAATTTTTGTGTTTCGACGAGCTGAAAACAGCGACTGCACTACGGGAGAGCCTCCTTTAGAAATGGCTTGTACCAAGGAGTACATGCCTGTTTGTGGCTGTGATGGAGTCACTTATGGAAACGCATGTGAAGCCACTGTTTATGGAGTAAAACGCTGGTCTTCAGGGGCCTGTCCTCTGTAAGGCTAGCGTCGAAAGTTAAGACCCATAAAAAATGTTCTTCCGGGTGCTGGATCAAAATAACGTCCGCCAAAGGCATTGATTCTGACCTGATCTAGTAGAGCTGCATTCCACAAATTATTGATCCCTCCGTGCAGACGCAAGGAGTGGTTTCCCCAGAGGTGCGTTTTAGAAAACCCTACATGGCTTTGGTAGCTGGCTTTAGTTTTCTGATAGGTGCTGTTGGAGACAAACACCCCCCCCGCCCATAAATGCTCCCAGCTAAGGTTCCATCCGCTACTCTGCCTAGATAAGGCCATCCAATATTGATGCGCTGGAACTCCTGGCATATGACTCGGAGACCCTTCTTCAACAGGATCTATCACTGTTTTTTGCCATTGACCGCTGTGGGACCAAGTCCATTTCTCCCATGTTTTTTCCCAATTAAATTCCGCACCTAAACGTTTGGAAACCCCTTGGTTGCGAAAGAACACCCGCTCGCCCATACCCGATAGGGTGTACGGCGCCCACTCGTTGTTCCCCCAAATTCCATAAAGGGCTACAGACCAGGGCTGTCCTGAACGGGTGCTTTTGGCGCCAATGTCCCAAGAACGATAGGTGCTGGGAGTGAGCTCTGGATTAAACCCTGATATGCCGTATGGGTTTTGGCTTAATTCATTGAGTGTTGGGGTTTCAAAGCTGCTGCCCCACAAACTGTAAATCATCCAATCTTTAGGCTTGTTCCATTGAATGGACAGGGAGGGACTTAAAGGAAAATATTCGGTACTTGATGGAGGAACACCAATGGATACTCGGCTGACACGCAGGCTTCCAGATCCAGTAAAATCTCCCAGAATCCTGGAAATATGGCTATAGACAGCACCTTCTGTATACAGTTCCTTTTGATCGGAGGATGCCGACCCCATCGTGCCATTGAGGTTGTCAAATCGCTGTCTCTGGTCTTGTTGGCTTTGGTAAGAGGCACCCCAGCCTAGCAATCCCCAGCTTTTGGTTGTGGTAGTTTGGTAACCGCCACCTCCATACCAACGCGTAAATGCAGTGGCTCCTGCAGTTTTATAGGGCAGCGTAGCGCTGAAGTCTCGGTAGGAGATGTAGGCATATGCATGGGATTGCGTATTGCCTTTGCCCAATTGCCAATTCAAGGCACTCTGCGCATGAGCAACTTGTTCATCCACTTGAAAATCTACATTGGCTTTTCTTGCTTGGCTAGGTGATTCGATCCATTCCTCCAAGGTGAGTCCTCCCGGATCTTGGGCTTGAGGACTTTTAAAATACAAAGCCATCCACCGCCATTTTCCTTGAAGCGCTCCACGCCAAAGCCTTTTGTATAAAGCGCTTTGGCTTTGATAGCTGCTGTTGGCTCGATATCCCTCTGCAGATTGTTGATTGATCATCCACAAACTGTGTCCGTTGTTGTGATTGTTTTGCACTAAAGCGGTGAGTTGCTGGTACCCATTGGCCCCAAGCCGTCCATCTAACTCCCAGCGAGCAGCGCCCAAATCGTCTCGCGTGCGCATCACCAACGCGCCAGAGGCGCCACTTCCCAACCAGGCTCCTTGAGGTCCCCGGAGCACATCCATGGAGGACAAAAGCACAGGAGGAATATGGTCCACTTGTCCGCTCCCATCTGGGGTGGTCTCTGGGACCCCGTCGAGTAAAATTTTGATGCCCCGTATCCCAAAAGCGCCCCTAGCGCCAAATCCCCTAATGGATACGCGCAAGTCCTGATTCATGTTAAAGGCGTTTTGCGCCCAAACACCCGGGACGCCTCTGAGGGCGTCATTTAAATTTTGTCCAGAAGATCGGGCAAGCAATTTTGAAAAGGCAACCCGTTGTACGGCCATTGGTCCAGCCAATAAAGAATCATTTTCCTTAGGGGCCCACAGGATGATTTCATTTAAGTCTACCAATCGTACGGCTGAGGTGTCTTGAGCTCTTCCAAAAAGGGTAAACAAAAGCAAGAATAACAGATGTTTGTTCATCGAAAAAACAAGATCAAGGCGCCAAACGCCGTTAACACTAAAATAATGGGTCTAAACCAGGACTCAGGTATTTTTTTGACCACAAAAACCCCAGTTCCAAGCCCTAGTCCTACGGCGGGAAGCAACCACAGGTCGATCAGCAAAGTATTAACCGTAATTGTTTTCCAAACCCAAATATGGAAGGGCAGTTTAAAGACATTGATAAAAAAGAACAGCCAAGCTGCCGTGCCTATAAAGGCCTGCTTGGGTAAGCGCATCGCTAAAAAAAACACATTGGAGAAGGCTCCAGCTAAATTGCCGATCATGGTGGTAATGCCCGCCATAAGCCCTGTTGACCCGGCAAATGCCCAGTGATTCGGAATTTTCCGATCTTTTTTTCGCTCCCACCAGATGAGCATCACCACGGTCCCCAATATGGTATACCCCATCAGTTGTTGAAAGGTGGCCTCATCAACTTGATCACCCACCCAAACACCGATTAATACACCGGTCATCATCCAAGGCAAAAACCTTTTCAGGTAACTCCATTGAGCGTGTTGGTGGTAGTATGCGATGGCAAATACATCCCCCACCAACAATAGAGGCATCAGTAAACCAGTAGAGGGTTTTGATCCAAAGGCGAGGGCCATCAGAGTGACGATCAGCACAGCAATCCCTTTCACCCCTGCTTTGGAGACACCTAGGATAAAGGCGCCTAGAAAAGCGAGTCCAAACATTTGGGGCGAAAGCCCAGCCCAAGCCGTCCATTGCATAACGCTAAGGTACAAAAGTATGGGACCTAAAACAGCCCACAAAAAGTATTATCTTCGTTCCAAACCGACCAAATCATGCACCTAACTTTTTTGGATTACGCCATTATCGGCGGATTGTTTAGCGCCGTTTTAGGCATAGGCCTATGGGCCTCCAGAACCTCAGGGTCCAGTACCAGCGCCTATTTTTTATCCAACAAAAACATGCCTTGGTGGCTACTCGGATTCTCCATGGTAGCCACTACATTTTCGACGGACACACCCAATCTAGTCACCGATATTGTTCGCACCAATGGCGTGTCGGGCAACTGGGTTTGGTGGGCTTTTTTATTGACGGGCTTGCTGACGGTTTTTGTGTACGCTCAGTTGTGGCGACGTTCAGACGTGTCGACCGACATGGAGTTTTACGAGCTCAGGTATGGGGGAAAACCCGCCCGTTTTCTGCGTTGGTTCCGCGCCTTTTATCTCGGGGTGGTTTTTAATGTTATGGCTATGGCCGCGGTTACTTTGGCGGCCATCAAAATCGGCCAAGTCATGTTGGGGCTTTCCCCGATGCAAACCGTGCTTATAGCGGGCAGTATCACCGTGGTTTTTAGTGCCATTGGTGGGTTTAGGGGAGTGATCTACACGGACTTTTTATTGTTTTTCTTTGCGATGGCAGGTTCCATAGGCGCCGCTATTTATTTGGTCCAGCTGCCTGAGGTAGGGGGTTTAAGTCAATTGTTGACCCATGAAAACGTACAAGGCAAATTATCCCTTTTTCCAGACACCAACGACCCAAACGCAGTAGTGATGTTGTTGGTTATCCCCTTGGCCGTTCAGTGGTGGAGCGCTTGGTATCCAGGAGCAGAGCCTGGAGGCGGAGGATATATAGCCCAGCGTATGCTGGCCGCCAAAAACGAACACCACGCCATGGGGGCTACATTTTTCTTTAATGTGCTCCACTACGCACTCAGACCTTGGCCTTGGATTTTGGTGGCATTGGCCTCCTTGGTTGTTTTCCCGGACATACAGAGCATACAGGATGCATTTCCTCAAGTAGACGCTTCCAAGCTAGGTCAGGACCTAGCCTATTCAGCTATGTTGACCAAGCTTCCCGCAGGATTGATGGGATTGGTATTGGCCTCTTTAGGCGCAGCCTATATGTCCACTATTTCTACCCATTTAAACTGGGGGGCTTCCTACCTAATCAACGATGTTTATCGACTAGGTGCGGGGAAAAACGTTTCAGAGGCTCAGTTGGTGCGCACAGGTCGCTGGGCCACTTTGGGATTGATGTTCTTAAGCGCCTTGTTGGCGTTGGCTTTGACCTCTGCGTTGCAGTTGTTTGAGATTATTCTGATGTTTGGCGCAGGTACAGGGCTTATTTTTATTTTAAGGTGGTTCTGGTGGCGTGTCAATGCCTGGAGTGAAATAGCGGCTATGGTCAGCTCAGGAGTTACCTCCATAGCGCTTCAGTTTGGACCGCTGTCTCTGTTTTTGTTCGGTCCTGAAGGCATGTGGCCCTCTTGGAGTAAATATCCCTTGGTGGTGGCCACAACTACCGTTATTTGGCTGATTGTCACTTGGGCAACACCTGCAGAGCGCAAAGAAACACTGCAGCGTTTTGTCGATCAGGTTCAGCCTGGAGGCCCCGGATGGAAAGATTTTCCCACCCAAAAAGGTCAGGGACTTCCGTGGATGGTTCCCCAAGGAATCACCGCTATGATCTGGGGCGCATTGATGGTCTACGGAGCTCTGTTCTCTACGGGCTACGCGCTTTATGGAGATGGTCAGGTATTGGCGATTTCCGCTTCCATTACAGGGATTTCTGCCTTGATGTTGCTCAGAACCTGGAGAAAGATCAGCCGTTTATGGCGTTAAAGTAACGCTGAACGTATTTGCCGATGACATCAAACTCTAGATTGACTACCTCGCCGACTTGGTAGTGTTGGAAACGCGTGTGTTCGTAGGTGTAGGGAATAATAGCCACAGAAAAACGACCCGGCTCGCTATCGACAACGGTTAGGCTTGTTCCGTCCACCGTAATGGATCCTTTAGCTACAGTAACATGACCTGCTGAGGTGTCATAGGTAAAAGAAAACAACCAGCTACCGTCCTGATCAGTGATTGACGCGCAAGTGGCTGTTTGGTCAACATGTCCTTGAACCATATGGCCGTCTAGACGGCTTCCCACTACCATGGCGCGTTCAAGGTTAACAGCATCCCCCACCTGCCAATGATTCATCGAAGTTTTTTGCAGTGTTTCATCAATAGCAGTTACTTGATATTCGCTGTCGCTGCACGAGACTACAGTGAGGCATACCCCGTTGTGGGCAACGCTTTGGTCGATCTTTAGCTCCTGGGCCAGTGGGGTGTTTACCCAAAGATGCAGGTTGGTTTGATCGCGTTCTAGCCGGCTGATGCGCCCCAAAGTTTCAATGATGCCTGTAAACATAAAGTCGTTTTATTTGCCTAATTTTACGGCACTAAATTACGCATTAAGCCAGACAACCCATGCAAGAGTCCTCCAAAATTAAGGTGGGAATTTCCGCCGGAGATTACAACGGAATAGGGATTGAGGTCGCCCTCAAGACGTTTGCTGATGCGCGTATGCTGGAGTTGTGCACCCCGGTGGTGTTTGCCTCCACGAAAATGATGTCTGCCCACCAAAACGCCGTGGGTACAGAGATTAAATTTCATGGGATTGCTGGCGCCTCCGATGCTTTAGAAGGTAAGTTTAACGTGGTCAATACCTGGAAAGATCCTTCAGAGTTACAGTGGGGAACACCTACAGAAGACTCAGGAAAAAAAGCCATCGAATCTTTGGTGGCTGCTGTAGCGGCGCTAAAGCAAGGAGATATTGATGTGCTGGTCACCGCTCCCATAGATAAGAGCAATGTCCAATCACCTTCTTTTTCATTTCCGGGCCATACCGATTATTTGGCCCAAGAGCTGGGCGGTAAAAGCCTGATGTTTATGGTCAGCGACACCTTAAGGGTAGGGCTTTTGACCGATCACTTGCCCGTAAAAGAGGTTTCTAAGGCGATTACCCCACAGATGATTCGCGAGAAAGTGTCGCTGATGATGGATTCATTGGTCAAAGATTTCGGCATCAGAAAGCCAAAAATTGCTTTGTTGGGCATCAACCCACACAATGGAGACAAAGGGGTGATCGGGTCTGAGGATGACGAAGTGCTGAAACCCACTATTCAAGAAATCGCCGCTAAAGGACACCTGGTTTACGGCCCCTATGCCGCCGATGGGTTCTTTGGATCGGGCACTTACCGTCAGTTTGACGCTGTCTTGGCGGCTTACCACGACCAGGGTCTGATTCCCTTTAAAACCCTTTCTTTTGGTCAAGGTGTCAATTTTACAGCGGGGCTCTCCCACGTGCGCACCTCGCCAGATCACGGAACCGCTTTTGATATTGCGGGGTCCGGACGAGCAGACCACAGTTCATTTCACGCCGCGGTATACGAAGCGATAAACATTTATCGGCTGCGAAAAGACTACGTGTTCTGGTCAAAAAACCCCTTAAAGAAAGGGGTGTTACAGGATAAAAAGCCGACCAAAAAACCAAAGCCAGCATCACAAGCCGAGTAGGTGGATTATTAACATCATTTTGTTGGTAAATTTCTAAATATTCCTATCTTTGCACCCGCCTTTGGCCCAACTACATTGCCTAAACTGATACCTCATGAAAAACAAGGAATACATCATTCCTTTTTCAGGACTTAAGCAAGGAACGCACAGTTTTGATTTTGTACTTGGAGAAAAGTTCTTTCAACAATTTGATTTTGAGGAGTTTATATCTACTCAAATCCAAGTTACTGTCCAGCTCAACAAGATGAGCACCATGATGGAGTTTGCGTTTACTGCCCAAGGCAGTGTGCGTGTTCCCTGTGATGTTACTGGAGAGTTATTTGATTTGCCTATTCAGGCAAAATTGGATTTGGTGGTGAAGTTTGGGGAGGAGTTTAATGATGAAAACGAAAGTTTACTCATTTTACCCCATATGGAACATCAGGTAGATATCGCTCAATACCTCTATGAAATGGTGGTATTGGCCGTTCCTCAAAAACGCGTTCACCCAGGGGTGCTCGACGGCACGTTGCAAAACGAAGCCATTGAACTGCTGGAAAAATTTAGCGTTAAAGAAGTGAGAGAGCCCGAAGCGGGTAAAGAAGACAATACAGATCCCCGATGGGATGCATTAAAGAATTTAATCAACGATAAAAAGGAATAGTCATGGCACATCCCAAGAGAAAGACCTCAAAAACCAGAAGAGACAAAAGAAGAACTCATTATAAGGCTGTAGCCCCAACATTGGCTAAAGACCCAACTACTGGCGAAATACACTTGTTCCACAGAGCCCACTGGCATGAAGGAAAATTGTACTACAGAGGTCAAGTTTTGGTTGACAAAACCGAAGCAGCTACTGCCTAATTTTTAAGATTCCTTGATCGATATACTCCCGCCCGAACAGGCGGGAGTTTTTTTGTTTATAAATGGGCTTTTTTGAGCGAGTTTTGAACAAAAACAGATAATTTTGATTAATTTTTGCTCAAAATTGCGCTTTTTGGCGCATTTTTGCCCTCAAATTGCCCTTAGATGAGTCAGATCACTGCTGCGATTACTGCTGTTGGTTCTTATTTGCCAGAACACGTGTTAACCAACGCTATGTTGGAGAAAATGGTGGATACCAACGACGAGTGGATTACCTCGAGAACAGGGATCAAAGAGCGCAGAATTTTAAAGGACCCCAACTTAGGGACTTCTTATCTCGCTATCAAAGCAGCGGAGTCGTTACTTCAAAAAAAGAAACTCGATCCTAAAGAAATCGATGCGGTCATTGTAGCTACGGCTACGCCGGACATGATGGTGGCTTCAACAGCGGCCTATGTGGCTTCGGCTATCGGAGCCACAGAGGCGTTCTCCTTTGACCTTCAAGCGGCTTGTTCTGGGTTTCTCTATGGCATGTCTACTGCCGCGGCCTATATTGCTTCGGGGATGTACCGAAAAGTATTGTTAATCGGTGCGGACAAAATGTCTTCGATCATCGATTACCAAGACCGAGCTACCTGCATCATTTTTGGTGATGGGGCTGGGGCGGTGCTTTTTGAGCCCAACCAAGATGGGTTGGGATACCAAGATGCTTATTTGCGCTCTGATGGGGTGGGTAGAGACTTTCTGCGCATCGAAGCAGGGGGGTCCTTGTTGCCTACATCACAAAAGACTTTAGACAACAAACAACACTACGTCTACCAGGATGGAAAGACCGTGTTTAAGTTTGCTGTATCCAATATGGCTGACGCGGCCGCCCGAATCATGGAGCGCAACGCACTGACCAACGACACGGTTCACTGGTTGGTGCCTCACCAAGCCAACAACCGAATTATCGACGCTACCGCGCAGCGGATGGGCGTTCCGGAAAACAAGGTAATGCGCAATATCGAACGCTGCGGAAACACGACCTCCGCTACCTTACCTTTGCTTTTAGCGGACTATGAAAACCAATTACACACAGGAGATCGTCTAGTATTTGCCGCATTTGGCGGAGGATTTACCTGGGGGGCCATCTATTTGACTTGGGCCTACGATACAAACCCTGAACAATAACCATATCAACTATAAATCAACGGGAACATGGACATTAGAGAAATTCAACAGCTGATCAAGTTTGTCGCCAAGTCGGGGGCAAGCGAAGTAAAATTGGAAACAGATGATATTAAAATTACCATCAAAACAGGAGGAACTTATGTGCCTGAAGCTGAGGTAGTCACCTATACTCAATCGCCAGTACAGATGATTCAGGCGGCCCCTGCTGCACCAGCAGCTACCCCTGCCGCACCTGCGGCTGCTCCTGCGGAAGAGGCTAAGTATGTGACCATTAAGTCACCCATGATTGGTACCTTCTACAGAAAGTCATCTCCAGACAAGCCTAATTTGGTGGATGTTGGCAGTGAAATTAAACCAGGATCTCCTTTATGTGTGGTTGAAGCCATGAAGCTATTCAACGAGATTGAAGCGGAAATCAGCGGAAAAATCGTGAAAGTATTGGTGGATGACGCCAGCCCAGTAGAATTTGATCAGCCATTGTTTTTGGTAGATCCAGCTTAAGCGCAACCAAATTAAAAGCGATGTTTAAAAAGATATTAATTGCCAATAGAGGCGAAATTGCGCTGCGCATTATCCGCACGTGCAAGGAAATGGGGATAAAAACTGTAGCGGTTTATTCCAAGGCCGATGAGGAAAGTCTTCATGTTCGATTTGCCGATGAAGCCGTATGTATAGGTCCAGCAGCGAGCAAAGAGTCTTATTTAAAAATCCCGAACATTATCGCTGCCGCGGAGATCACCAATGCAGACGCTATTCACCCTGGTTATGGCTTTTTGTCGGAGAACGCCAAATTTTCCCGTATTTGTGCCGAACACAACATCAAGTTTATCGGAGCTTCCGGCGATCAGATCGACAAGATGGGAGACAAAGCTACCGCCAAGGAAACCATGAAAAAGGCTGGCGTACCCACTGTTCCAGGATCTGAAGGTTTGCTAAAAGACGTGGAGCACGCTAAAAAAACAGCCCTTAAAATAGGTTATCCTGTAATGATCAAAGCCACTGCAGGAGGTGGAGGAAAAGGAATGCGCGCCGTTTGGAAAGAAGAGGAGATGGAAAAACTCTTCAACAGTGCGGTGCAAGAAGCCACGGCTGCTTTCGGAAACGGGGGGATGTACATGGAAAAATTGATTGAAGAGCCTAGACACATCGAAATTCAAGTGGTTGGCGATCAATTCGGCAAGGCGTGTCACCTCTCTGAAAGAGACTGTTCCATCCAGAGAAGACACCAAAAACTGACCGAAGAAACCCCTTCTCCTTTTATGACCGACAAGCTGCGCGAGGATATGGGTAAAGCGGCGGTTAAAGCGGCGGAATTTATCGGTTATGAAGGGGCAGGAACCATCGAGTTTTTGGTGGATAAGCACCGGAATTTCTATTTTATGGAAATGAATACGCGGATTCAAGTAGAACATCCGATCACCGAACAAGTCATCGACTACGATTTGATCCGAGAGCAGATTTTAGTAGCTGCTGGTGTGCCCATTTCCGGAAAGAATTATTTGCCTAAGCTGCATTCCATAGAGTGTAGAATCAATGCCGAGGATCCGTACAATGACTTTAGGCCGAGCCCAGGAAAGATCACTACCCTGCACACGCCAGGGGGTCACGGAGTTCGATTGGACACCCACGTATACAGCGGCTACGTCATTCCGCCGTATTACGATTCCATGATCGCCAAATTAATCACGACCGCACAGACCCGAGAGGAAGCTATCCTCAAGATGAAGCGCGCTTTAGATGAGTTTGTGATCGAAGGTATCCAAACGACCATTCCGTTTCATAGGCAGTTGATGGATCATCCGGATTATTTAGCCGGGAATTATACGACTAAATTCATGGAAAGCTTTGTCATGGAAGCACCACAAGAATAGCAATTTTAAAACCGACCCACTCTGAACGCGCACTCATTTAGTTTTTGGGAACGCCAAACCTGGTTCGATCAGGTTGACTTTGTAGTGGTGGGTGCAGGAATAGTTGGTTTAAACGCGGCTCTTGAATTGAGACGCATGCACCCGACAGCCCGCATTTTGGTATTGGAACGAGGCGCTTTGCCTCGGGGAGCCAGTACTAAAAATGCGGGTTTTTCATGTTTTGGCAGCATCTCTGAGCTCTCGAGCGATTTATCATTGTACGGACCTGAGGCGGTGGTTGATTTGGTTCAAAGACGTTATCGCGGCGTGGCGCTCTTGCGCAGTTTGCTCGGCCCCAAGGCCATGGATTACCAAAGGCACGGTGGTCATGAGGTGTTCTTACAGCGCGACCAATCTATGTTTGAACAGTGTCTGACGGATCTACCTCGCATCAATGAATTGCTGACCCCGGTTTTTGGCAGCGCGCCCTTTAGGCTCAAGAAAAACAGTTTTGGGTTCCAAGGTGTTCTGCCCCAGTACATCTCCAGTCCTTTTGAGGGGCAAATAGACACTGGGGCCATGATGTCCCGTCTGTTGGCTTTGGTGCGCAAAAAGGGAATCGAAGTGCTGTACGGCATGGAAGTGCTCGGCTATGAAGAAGCCCCTTTTGGGGTGGAGGTTGCTTTGGCAGAATGCTCCTTCACTACAGGCTATTTATTCATTGCTACCAACGGATTTGGTCAGCAGCTTACGCCAGAGGAAGTGTTGCCCGCTCGGGCACAGGTGTTGATCACCCAACCGATCCCTGGATTGCACATCCAAGGAGTTTTTCACCTGGACCAAGGGTATTACTATTTTAGAAATGTAGGTCAGCGCCTCCTGTTAGGCGGTGGTAGAAACTTAGATATCGCAGGGGAAACAACCACACAATTTGGGTTGACAGACCTGATACAAGATCGCTTGATGTACTTGCTCCGCGAAGTTATCCTACCCGATCAAGAGGTTGACATAGACCAAAGGTGGAGCGGAATCATGGGGATGGGACCCAGCAAAACGCCCATAGTCAAGCACCTGTCCAAAAGAGTCTTTTGCGGACTTAGACTAGGGGGCATGGGAGTCGCTATAGGCAGTAAAGTGGGTCAAGAACTCGCTCAACTGCTCAACAACAATGATTGATTAGACCAGTCCTTTAGCCCGGATATATTCGGCGATTTGAACGGCATTGGTCGCAGCCCCCTTGCGCAGATTATCGGCGACAATCCAGCAGTTTAAGGTGTTTGGCAGGGTCTCGTCCCGGCGAATGCGGCCTACAAAAACCTCGTCTTTATCATGAGCAGTCAGCGGCATAGGATATAGCGCCGATTGAGGGTCGTCTTGAAGAACCACCCCGGGCGTATTGGCCAAAATTTCCCGAACTTCTGTCAAGTCAAAGTCTCGGTTAAAGCTGATGTTGACCGATTCTGAGTGTCCTCCAGCAGTAGGAATGCGCACGGCAGTAGCGGTTAATTGGAAAGAGTCATCACCCATGATCTTTTTGGGTTCAGTCATCAATTTCATCTCTTCTTTGGTATAACCATTATCCAAAAACACATCGCATTGGGGCAAGGCGTTTCTGTGGATGGGGTAGGCATAAGCCATAGGACCTTCTATTCCTTGCATTTCGTTTTCCATTTGCTCTACTGCCTTCAACCCGGTACCTGATACGGATTGGTAGGTAGAAACCACCACGCGCTTCAAGCCGTACGCGCGGTGAAGCGGAGCCAGCACCATCACCAATTGGATGGTGGAGCAATTAGGGTTGGCAATGATTTTGTCGTCGGCAGTCAACACATCTGCGTTGATCTCAGGGACCACCAATTTATGGTCTGGATGCATGCGCCAAGCAGAAGAGTTGTCGATAACTGTCGTGCCTACAGCGGCAAATTTTGGTGCCCAAGCCAGTGAGGTATCTCCACCTGCTGAAAATATAGCAATATCTGGAGCAGCAGCTACAGCAGCTTCGAGCGAGATGACCGTATGGTGCTCTCCTTTGTAGGTGATGGTTTTGCCTACGGAGCGCTCCGAAGCGACCAAAAGCAATTCGGTATACTGAAACTGGCGCTCTTCGAGCACCCTAAGCATCACTTCGCCAACCATTCCGGTGGCACCTACAACAGCTATTTTCATATAGAGTAATTTAGCGGTGCAATATTAGCTAAAAACAACCACCGAACAAGACCCGAGGAAGCTATTTAATTAAAATATAACAAAATGTTATTTTTGTAACTATTTGAAATCTTCCAGCGGTAGGTAGGATCGCTTAATTCTTCTCGATAGCGCCGTCAACAGTTCGTAAGAAATTGTTCCAGCACCTTCGGCCAGCTGATCAGCCCGGTGTTTTTTATCAAAAACGACCACTTCGTCACCTTCAGCGCATTCGATGTCTGTAACATTGACCATAATCATGTCCATACACACATTGCCCACAATTGGTGCCCATTGGTTATTGATCCACACACCGCCTTTGCCCAATCCATATATTCGGCTGATGCCATCCGCATGACCGATGGGTAGCGTAGCTATTTTCATAGGTTGTCTAGCCACTTCTGCACGGTTGTAGCCGATTCCATTTCCTGGTTTGAGGTGATGTATTTGAGAGATTACTGTATACAGGGAGGCAAATGGGATAAACTCCTGTTCCAGAGCCCCATCATTGGGGTAACCGTAAAGCCCTATTCCGCTGCGCACCAAGTCAAAGTGCGCTTCAGGGAACCTCAAAATACCCGAGGTGTTGCACAAGTGCTTGTAGGCAAACCCTCCAGTTAGTTTAGCGAGTTCATCGCTCATGGCCGTGAATTCAGCCAATTGTCCCCTGGTGTATTCGTCCTGGCTAGGATCCTCAGAAGCCGCTAGGTGCGAGAGTATGCCCGTCCTTTTTAAGTGGGGCGATTGATTGAGGTATTCGCCGAGTTGGGCCAGGTCTTCTCGCTCAAAACCCAGCCGGTTCAAACCGGTATTTAATTTGATATGGATGGGAAGCTGCTCTTTTCGAGCGCTTAGGGCTTGTAACACCCTAAAGGAATAGACGCTGGGTTCCAAGCAATAGCTCCACAGTTCATCGAGTTGATCGAGTTGTGGATGCAACACCAAGATGGGGGTGTGAATACCTGCTTCCCGCAAGGCGATACCCTCGGGAACATAGGCCACGGCCAAATAATCGATGCCTAGCTGAGCTAGGGTGCGCGCTACAAATAGAGCATCACTACCATAAGCCATAGCTTTAACGACGCCTAAAAGCGCCGTTTGCGGGGCTGTTTTACTGCGCAATACACGGTAGTTATGAGCCAGCGCTTGGGCATCAAGGACAAGTCTGGTGTGCGCACTCATGATTTAGGCGCTTCAGGAGTTTGTTTTCCTGACAATGGCTCTTCTTCTACTTCCAGCTGGGCGATGCGCTCTTTGAGCATGGCTTTGTAAAATGCAGCTCGGCTCAACGGCTCGTATTCTGCAGTTTCCCCTAGCATCACCAAGTGGTTGTCGTTTGATTTTCTAAAGCTGTAGTTAGCTAGCTGCCCTGTTCTGGTGCATATAGCGTGTACTTTTGTCACGTATTCAGCGGTGGCCATCAAAGCAGGCATCGGACCAAAAGGATTTCCGCGAAAATCCATGTCCAGGCCGGCCACAATGACGCGCATGCCTTTGTTTGCTAGATCGTTGCACACATTGACAATTTCGTCGTCAAAAAACTGCGCTTCATCGATACCGATTACATCACAACCGTCGGCGAGGAGCCTGATGTTGGCCGCTGCGGGAACCGGCGTCGAGCGAATGCTGTTTTCGTCGTGAGAAACGACATCGCTTTCATCGTATCGGGTATCGATTTGCGGTTTAAAGATTTCGATTTTTTGCTTGGCAAATTGAGCTCTTTTGAGGCGCCGAATCAGCTCTTCAGTTTTTCCGGAAAACATGGACCCACAAATCACTTCAATCCATCCAAATTGCGCCTTGTGGCTCGGGGTGTTTTCTAAAAACATGCGGTAGGTTTTGGGTTTAAAAATACAAATAATCTGCTAATGACCATCTCCTTGATCAGGGCAAATAAGGGGGATTTGCCCATAAAAAAGACTGGGTATTGGGCCAAATAAAGTATCTTAGGGCCATGATTTTGGCAGCCCTTCAAAAAGAAATTAAGGAACTGGCTCAGGCCATCAGTAGCGAACAACAGCCTGTGGACGCGACCCTGCTTTTGGCGCGAATCCAGGTGATTTACGAAAAAGCAGCGGCCTTAAAGTATTTACAAGATCACCCAGAATCATTGAGCACCTCACAAACCACTCCTGAGGTAACTCCAGGGATGGATACCATCATCCATATGTTACCTCAAATGGATGATTCTGTAGAGCCGGACGCCATAGATCCATCCGATTTTTGGAAGTCTTCAGCGGATCAAGAACCTGCGGAGTCAGGGTCGACTAAACCCAACAAAACGGTCAATGATTTATTGGGGGGAAGATTTAGGCTTGACCTAAACGACCGCTTGATGTATACCAAGCAACTATTTGAAGGACGTGGTGAGGATTTAGACCAAGTCCTTTCCCAATTAATGACACTAGAGTCCGCCCAACTCGCTCAAGACTTGATGGAGCATTGGGTCCGTCCAGAGTACCCTCACTGGGATCAAAAACAGGAAATTGTTCAACGATTCTTGTCCTGGATCGACCGTCAATTCGATTGATAATCACGCGCTCATGGCACAGTTGTATTTGATCCCCACCCCGATTGGGAATTTAGAAGACATGACCCATAGGGCCATTCGCCTATTAAACGAGGCTGAATTGATTTTGGCGGAGGACACCAGAACGAGCAAAAAACTCCTCCAGCACTACCAGATCTCCACGCCCATGCAGTCGTATCACATGCATAACGAACACCATACCACACAGGGTTTGGTCAAGCGCATCGCCGCTGGAGAGGTGATGGCTTTGATAACTGATGCGGGAACTCCCGGAATTTCTGATCCTGGATTTTTCCTGGCTAGAGCATGCATACAGGAAGGGATAACGGTGACTTGCCTTCCCGGCGCCACTGCTTTTGTGCCAGCGTTGGTACAAAGCGGATTGCCGAACGATCGTTTTGTATTTGAAGGATTTTTGCCCCCCAAAAAGGGCAGACAAACCAGGTTGGCACAGATAGCCCAAGAAACCAGGAGTACTATTCTGTATGAATCCCCATATAAACTCGTCAAAACCTTGAATCAACTCATCGAAGTGTGCGGAGCGGATAGACTCTGTGCTGTTGCTCGAGAGTTGACCAAATTGTTTGAGGAAACACAACGAGGAACACTTCAAGAAGTCGCGGATCATTACACCAATCATCCTCCTAAAGGTGAGTTGGTTATTGTGCTCGGCGGTGCCATTCAAGAAACACGAAAAAACCATAACCATGAATAATCTCTGTAAGACCGTTTGGAAAGGCGGTATGAATTTTGAAAGTGAAAACGCGTCAGGACACATGGTGTCTGTAGATGTTGATGTTCAAGATGGGGGATCAGGGGCCGGATATCGTCCCAAGTCGTTGATGCTTACCGCGCTAGCGGGGTGCTCTGGTCTCGATGTGGTATCCCTATTCCAAAAGATGAAAGTGCCGGTGCGCGCCTTTGAAATTGACATAGATGCCAGATTGACGGAGGAACACCCTAAGTATTACGATCGCGTAAAGGTGGTATATCATTTTTATGGAGATCAATTAGATGAAAAAAAATTGGAACGCTGTGTGGAGCTTTCAGTAACGAAATACTGTGGAGTCATGGAGATGTTCCGCAGATTTTCTGAGGTTTCCACCAGTTGTGTTTTCCACCACGAATCCTAACAAATTTTTCCATGCACTGGCAGTTTGCCCCTCAGGCTGATGCGGGTTTAACCGCTTCACTCGCCCAATCCTTGGGTGTTCCTTCAGCGATTGCTGCTTTATTGGTACAGCGAGGGGTGACTAGTTACGACCAGGCCAAGGCTTATTTTAGGCCCGAATGGTCGGCGCTACATGATCCGTTTGAAATGACCGATATGGGCGTAGCTGTGGATCGAATCATGGATGCATTGGCCCAAGGTAGTCGCTTGATGGTCTATGGGGATTACGATGTAGACGGAACGTGCTCTGTCGCTTTGATGGCCGGATTTTTACACCAGTTTACCGATCAGGTCATCACCTATATCCCCGATAGATACTTAGAGGGGTATGGTGTTTCCTGGGTGAGTGTAGACCGCGCACAGGCTGAACAAATCGACTTAGTCATCGCCTTGGACTGCGGTATTAAAGCACACGAGCCAATAGCCCACGCCAAAACTTTAGGCATTGATTACGTGGTTTGCGATCACCACGAACCAGGATCAACACTTCCACCAGCGGTAGCTGTTTTGGACCCCAAACGTTCAGACTGTAGCTATCCCTATAAGGAACTATGCGGTTGTGGTGTGGGACTTAAGTTAATACACGGCTTGTGTTTGGCCATGGGACTGGATCCCGAAAGCACATTGGCCCCTTATTTGGATTTGGTGGTTACGGCGATTGCAGCCGACATTGTACCCCTAACGGGGGAAAATAGAACCCTGGCTTATTTGGGGTTAGCCCAAATGAACCAAAAACCAAGAGCCGCCTTTGCCGTACTCACCGAGCAGACAAAACAGCGTCCATTGCAGATGGAACAATTGCAGTTCCATGTCGCTCCGCGCATCAACGCTGCAGGTCGGATCAAGCACGGCCAGCATGCGGTATCCTTGCTGATGGAGGAGTCCCTGGATCAGGCCAGAGCCATGGCCCAAGAAATCGAAACCTGGAACACCCAGCGAAGGGGTCATCAAGAAACTATTTTTCAAGAGGCATTGGCACAGGTGGAAGCCCTGCAGGAACAGGAGGCGTCAGCTACAGTGGTCTGCGGTCATTGGCACAAGGGTGTAATCGGTATCGTGGCGTCTAAACTCACAGAAACCTATTACAGGCCCACGGTGGTGTTCACAGAACACGAGGGTATTTTGCACGCCTCTGCGCGTTCTGTTTCCGATTTTGATTTGCATGGGGCCTTGGAGGCGTGTAGTCAACATTTAATCCAGTTCGGCGGTCATAAAGCGGCCGCAGGGATGAGTTGTGACCCCGATAAATATGAAACGTTTAAAACAGCGTTTAACCAAATTGTAGCAGAACGAATCGAAGCGCACCAAAGGACGCCTAGTATACGCGTAGACGCGACCATAGAGCTCAGGGAAGTTAATCCCAAACTGATGCGCATACTTCAGCAGATGGGTCCTTTTGGACCGGGGAATGAGGCCCCTGTATGGGCGGCCTATGCGGTACATGAAACCGGTTATGCACAGACGGTAGGTGCTGACAATAGCCATTTAAAGGGGGCTTGGGCACAAGGAGATAGCGCCGCTATTCCCTTTATCGGGTTTGGTTGGGCTCATGCCCAATCCTTGATGAGGGCGCGAAGCCTAGTCGATGTGCTTTTTTCTATTTCAAGCAATACATGGAATGGGGTCACCTCAGTGCAGTTGATGGTTAAGGACATCAAAAAAAGCTCCCGGATACCGACTGAAGCGGAGGAAGAATTTTAGACTGCAGCGTCCGCTTTTTCGCGGCATAGTTCCAGGCTAGTTCCATCGAAAACCGCATACGAATTGTGGGTGATCCAATCCCCTGTATTGAGGTAACGCGCTTCTGGAATACCTGAAATTTTTGGATCTATCGGTAGATCCAACGCAAGATGTCTGTGACCGAAAAGATAATAGTCAACAGGGAATTGCGCTTGTTTCTTCCATGCGTACTGAACCAGCCATTCGTTTTCTGGTCCCGTAAACACCAGGTCATCAGACCCAGAGATCAGTTTATTGCGCAGCGAAAGATATTGGGCAAATCGCACGCCCAAGTCCGGATGAAGCCACTTAAAGGCCGTTTGAAACAAGGGAAAGGTAAAGACCTTTTTCATCCGCTTGTATCCGTAGTCCCCAGGCCCTAAACCATCGCCGTGTCCGATTAAAAATTTCTTTGATCCGATCTCAAAATATTGAGGTTGGCTAAAGACCTGAAATCCTAATTCTTCGCTGAGGTAATCGCGTACCCAGAGGTCGTGATTGCCGGTGAAAAAATAAAGAGGAATACCTTGGTCAGCTATCTGGGCCAACGCCCCTTGAACACGCACAAATCCTTTAGGAATTACGCGGTCATATTCAAACCAAAAGTCAAAAAGATCTCCCAATAAAAACAAGGCACCGCAGTCAGGGGTGATTTTATGCAGCCAGGCAATAAATCGGTGTTCTCTGGCCCTACTCGAAGCGGGATCTGGAGCGCCAAAATGCTGGTCGCTGGCAAAATAGATGCGTTTGTTGGGTGCCAGACTGATTTTGTGCATGGGTTATGGATTGTCGCTGGCGTGCCAGGTGGCGTAGGAAGATTCAGTTTCTTGAAGCTTTAGGCTGTGTAGTTTGATGTGCTCCGGCAGCCTTTTTTTGATGCGCTCCGCAAAGTCAACGACCATATTTTCGCTAGTAGGTTGATAATCAGCTAGAATAATGTGGTGTCCCTGTTCAGCTAGACTTTCTGCTAACGCTTTATGGGGCGTGTTTTTGTTAAAAACAGTGGCGTGGTCAAAGGGATCAACGACCTCTTCCTTGACTATTTTTTTAAGGTCCGTGAAGTCGATCACCATCCCAAATTTAGGATGGTTGGGGTCGGTGTTCGGGGTTCCAATGACCGTTACGGACAGTTTATAGCTGTGTCCGTGAACGTTGCGGCACTTACCGTCATAGCCCCATAGAGCGTGACCGGTCTCAAAAGTAAAAATCTTGGTGATGCGAATGCTACTCATAATCGATTTTGGCAAAGGTACTTATTTGCTTCGGTATTTTTCCAAAGCTGCTTGGGTTTCCGGGCTGAGGGCCAGGGCAGCAGTGACTTTTGCCCGCTCGAAGAGCAGTTGTTCCCAATGTGCCGTGTCCTCCCAAAGCGCATTTTTGATGGCTTTAAGCGCACTGGGAGCATGTGCGCTCTGTTCTTTTAAAAACACCTCAATCGCTTTGTCTAGATCCTCAGGTTCTCGAGTTGTGCGCTGGGTAAGCGGTCCACAGGCCAATCCAGTAATTTCATGCCAATGGGCCGGGGATAAGGCCAACGCGGCTAGACCAGAGGCCCCAATTTTTCGAGCCACCGCAGGAGCAATCACCGCAGGAGCCAGCCCAATGCTCAATTCTGATAGTTTAATCAAGGTGTGCTCGCTGGCAATTACGTAGTCACAGGCCGCCAATATCCCTACACCTCCACCTACGGCTTTGCCTTGTACCCTGCCCAGTATAGGGTGGTTACATCGGGCCATCGCCAGAATGAGTCGGGCAAATCCGCCAAAAAAATCCTCGGCTTCACTGAGGTTGTTCAACGCCAACACCTCTTCCAGGTGAGCGCCAGCACAAAATGTACTTCCAGTGGAGCCCAGCACCACCCATCCGATGTCTGTTCTTTCAGACAGCTCGTCTAAAGCAGCGCACAATTGATCGAGCATGGATGAGGTACAGGCGTTTCCTGAGGGATGTTCAAACTGTATCCAAGCAGTTTGATGTTCAATAGTTAGTCGCACCGAACCGGAGCTTTGTACCGCTGTCATAGAAGAGCCTTTTCGTAAATTTAGGAGATTTGGGCCAGCGGCAAAAATTTAGCTTTGTATTTCAGCCAAAGAGCGGTCGCCCGAATACCCATCCAAACAATAAATCCGACCCATATGCCAGAAAGTCCCCACTCCATGTATTGAGCGAGTAAAACAAAGGGGACAAAACCGCCAAAAGAGGCTAGGAGCAGGATGTTGCGCAGATACTTCATTTCGCCTAAACCTTTAAACAAGGCGTCCAATACAAAGGCTACGGCATTGATCGGCATGCCGATGAGCACGATCCAAAACACGCCCCAAAAAGCTTCTAGTACAGGGAGGTCCTCGGAAAATAAATAACCAAGAGGGTAATAAGCCAACCAGCCAACCAGCATCAACAGGGCCGCCACACCCCATCCATAATACACACATTTACGGGTGAGCACCCAAAGGGTCTTATAGTTTTCTTGTCCGAGCAGCTTGCCTCCGAGGATATTGGCTGAAGTGCCGTAGCCATCGATTAAGAATGCGGCAAATAACCACAGATTCAGCGCTATAGTATGTGCTCCCACTGCAGCGGGACCCAGTCCAGTAGCTTGACGCACAGAGATAATCAGCGTGGTGTTTAGCGCTACCGATCGAACAAATAGGTTTAAGGTCATGGAGATCAATCGCCTTAACTCAGGATGCGGCGGTCCAATCCAGCGCAGCGGAATCGGTGTTTTGGCACCCAAGAGCGCCACAGCGATCAATGCCATAATCACCTGGGTAAACAAACTCGCCCAACCTGCGCCGTCAAGACCCATGGCGGGGATCCACTCGCCCCAACCGAAAACAAGAAAGTAATCCGCCACCGCGTTGATCACGGCCCCACTCAGAGCAATGGCCATAGGCCAAAGGGTGTTTTGCAATCCCCTAAAAGTGCCAAAAATGGAAAAGGTCAGCAAAGTCAGGGGGACCCCCCAAACTCTAATTTTGAAGTAGGAAACACAGAACCCGATCAAGGAGTCTGTCGCGTTAAGCAATCGAAACACAGGTTCCATGAAGGCGAGTCCCAAGGCGACTAGCACAAAACTAGCTCCTACACTAATGATGATGGCCTGGGCAGGAAGAGTGCGTATTTCTTCCAGCTTGCCCTTGCCCACATACTGAGCCACCAGAGAAGAAATCGAGCTTTGGGTTTGTCCAAGCACCCAGGTCAACATGCCCAAGAAGGAACTGACGATACCAGCGGCAGCCAAAGATTCAACAGCATTGACGGGGATATTTCCCACCATAGCGGTATCCGTCAACGAAATTAGCGGTTCCACGATACCGGTAGCCATGGCGGGAAAGGCAAGCGGATGAATTCTTTTTAGGGTGGCGGTATCAAGGCGCATGTAGCGTGCTTCAGGTTGTTGGATCAGCCGTAAAAATCGTCCTTATTCCTTAAAAAAAAGCGATAATAACCAAAAAAAGTATTTTCTTTGTACCCGCTTTGGGGGATTAGCTCAGCTGGCTAGAGCGCTTGCATGGCATGCAAGAGGTCATCGGTTCGACTCCGATATTCTCCACAAAAAACCCGGACATTTGTCCGGGTTTTTTTATGGCATACAATCTCTAGTTATAGCTCCTCTATCTCTTTTTGTACAAAAGGCAGCTCCGGATCTAACAACTCGAGAACCAAATGCGTTAGTTCTTTTTTAAACACATCAAGCAAAGGATCGTCCAGCAGTATTTGCGGAGGCTTCTGACTTTTATCGGCAAATCCCATCACCCCGTCTTTTTGATTTTTAAAACTAAAAATACCCGCGGTGATTGGGCCTTGAAGCGTCGGATGGTTTTGGGTGAGTAAACCGTAGAACAGTAGCTGAAAGGCTTTTTCTTTTCCCGAACCCGACAGCAACTGGTCCCAAGAACTCAACGTAACCTCACTGGGGATCACCCGACCAGTTTTGTAATCGATGATGCGCAGCACACCGTTAAGTCGATCAATCCGATCAATTTTTCCATAGAGCGCTAAGGGAACATCTACTCCAGGTAAGTTCAGTGACTGTGTGTAGGTTTCTTCCAGGGAGATTAATTCCAACGACCCTTGCTGGGCTAGCTCCAAATCGTAATCCACTAGATTTTCAACGGATTTGATCAATACAGAGAGGGCTAGGGCATTGCGACCAGTTGTTTTTTCTGGGTCTTCTTGTTTTTCTTTAAACTGCGCACGCACCACAGGCGCTATCTTTTGTTTGACCTCTGCCAAAGCCTCAGGGGAACACACCTTACCCACTAAAGGGGAATATAATTCATACAAACTGTCATGGACAATATTGCCAAATACTCGGTGGCTGATTTGCCCATCAAAGGGATTAGGATCCTCAATTTTCAATACGTATTTCCGATAAAAATCCAGAGGATTGCGCAGGTAAGCCATCAAAGCAGAAGCGGAAATTTTAGCGGATAAGTGCTCCTTAATCACTGCGAGTACCTCTGGAGTTTTTTGGACACTCAATGGGTTGTTTGGATGAAAATCGCTGTTGGGAGCTGCGGGAAGCTCCACACATTTTTTCCGAGTGAGTTCATCGGCGAGGAGTTGGTGAATCCAACGACTCTTCTCTCCACCGGCCAATACATCTGGCGCTGTGTTGTAGGTGAGGTAAACTTTTTTGGCCCGTTGTAACAGTCTGTAAAAGTGATAGGTATATACCGCGTCTTTTTCCTTAAACGTCGGGAGGCCAAATGCTTTTTTTAACGCATACGGCAAATGAGAATTTGTTGTGCGTCCGGCGGGCAAGAGGCCTTCGTTCACATGGGTAATGACGACTTGCTCAAAGTCTAGATTTCTGCTCTCCAACATACCCATCACTTGAAGTCCCACTAAGGCGTCTCCTTGAAAATTGAGTTGTCTTTGAGCCAGCAATTGATCAAAGAGGTACTGAAGAGACTTGGGTTGGTCAACAAAGGAATATTGGCCCGCAATACGGCTGAGTTCTTGCCATACCTCATGCACATGCCATAGGACGGATGCAGCTGTTGGATCATCGGCCAAGGAATCGTGTTCCAGCAACCGTTCAGTAAATCCTTGTTGTCGAGCGATAAATTCAAGTGGGGCTTGATTCCACCCGTCAAAATATTGTTGCCAAAGACCACTCGCTTCAGGAATAGCGCGCATCAACGCGTCTAAGGTCCAATAGGTTTTTGTTTGTTGGAGGACACGCTCCCGGAATAACGCCAAGAAACCGGGGTGCTGAGCCTCCCAAAACTGAGTCAATAAGGGATGGGTAACCAGGGCCACTAGATCAGGCTTATGTATCGGGGCCTCACCATTTCTGGAACCCAGCGTCCAAACCAGGCGCCAAAGTGAAGCCATCAAGCTGGAGGGAACCGGAAAGCCCATCGTAATATTGGCAGATGCTTCTTCGGGCAGTGCGTGAATTAAGGGGTTTAAAGCTGTTTCATCGCCGAGGATTACCGCTGTTTTGTTGCGCTCATCCTCGGATAAGGCGCTTAATAATTGACCGCAAAACTGCATTTGGGCTACGGTTTTAGGAATACCGATCAGCTGAATCTTTTGGGAGGATTGTCCATAGGACTCAGGGCCTAAAAAGGGATGATTTTGGTAGTACGGCCATTGTTTGTATTGGCGCATAAAGTGACCGGCGTCATGAACAGGATCATTGAGGTAGTAGAGGTCGATATCCCAAAAAGCGGTAGCCCGGTCTGACTCCAGCATTTTTTGGAAAATAACCTCTTCCGCCTTGTTAAGAGCGTTAAATCCAATAAATACCCATTTTTTATCGGAATGATTCTTTAGGTATTCATCGATTTTTTCACTCGCCATTCGGTATAAAAGCCCTTGGTGCGCCCATCCTTTGGCTGAAATCCGCTCCTCAAACTCCTGGTAAAGCGGGTAAAGCATTTGCCAAAAAGCCATGTAGTTACCCACCATGGGTGTGGTGTGTTCTTCTTGCGACCAATGATTGAGTTCTTGCAGGTAATTTAGATCGCTCATCAAGGTTTTTGCAGGAATGAGGTAGCGATCTAGTTCCTCAAAATCACCCAACAAGGTAGGTCCCCAGCCCAAAAAAACCTGAAAAGAATCGTGATTTTCCAGAGGTAATGCGCGATAAGCCTCGTAAAGCTCGAGTAGGAGCACCGTGTTTCCGGGATGGTGTTTTTGCGCGAGTTCTGCCACAAAGGGTTCAATACTCCAAATTTCAGGCGCGATTAGGGACGTGTTAACTCGGCCCAATAATTGTTCCCCTAAGGCCCATCCCGCCCGCTTACTGGGAAGTACAAACACGTAATCAGACAACCCCTGGCCCAGGGGTGCGTAACGATCGGCTATATCACTTAAAAAGGAACCCAAGAAGAGCTTAAATGATGTTCAAAGATTGACCGACAATTTTAAACGCTTCTAGAGCGCGATCCAACTCCTCACGACTTAAGGCCGCCGATAGTTGTACCCGAATTCGGGCCTTTCCTTTTGGGACTACGGGATAGAAAAACCCGATGACATATACGCCGTGGTCCATCAAACGAGTCGCCATTTCTTGGGCCAGAGTTGCTTCGTAGAGCATGATGGGTATAATAGCCGCTTCACCCTCGATAATATCAAAGCCCAATGCCTTGATGCCCGCCCTAAAATAGGCGGTGTTGTCCATTAATCGGTCTCTGTAGGACGTGTCTTTGTCGATCAGCTCAAATACTTTAATCGAAGCACCGACAATCGATGGGGCCAATGAGTTGGAAAACAAATAAGGTCTGGAGCGTTGACGAAGCATTTCAATGATTGGTTTGCTGGCTGTGGTATACCCACCCATAGCGCCTCCTAAGGCTTTGCCGAGCGTCCCAGTGATGATATCGACTCTTCCTAAGACCCCTTTGGCCTCCAGGGACCCACGTCCCCGGGCACCCAAGAACCCTGCGGCATGGCATTCATCTACCATGACTAGGGCATCGTATTGATCGGCCAAATCGCAAATGCCGTCCAAAGGAGCCACCAATCCATCCATAGAAAACACTCCATCAGTGACTATAAGTATGTTTTTTGCCCCTTGAGCCCTGGCTTCCTTAAGCTGAGTTTCCAGGTCAGCTAAATCTCCATTGGCATAGCGATAACGCTGTGCTTTACACAGTCTAATCCCATCGATGATTGATGCGTGGTTCAGCGCATCGGAGATAATGGCGTCTTCTGCACCCAATAGAGGTTCAAAAACACCTCCATTGGCATCAAAAGCAGCCGCGTAAAGAATGGTGTCTTCAGTGCCATAGAAATCAGCGATTTTTTTCTCTAAAGTTTTGTGTACGTCTTGAGTGCCACAAATAAAACGCACCGAAGACATCCCAAACCCATGAGTATCCAAGGCGTCTTTGGCTGCTTGGATCACCTCGGGATGCGAGGAAAGCCCCAAATAGTTATTGGCACATAGATTAATCAGGTGTTGACCGGTATTTAGGTCAACAACAGATCCCTGTGGACCCGTAATAATTCGTTCTTTTTTAAACAAACCTTCCGCGGCAATAGCGTCGAGTTCTTGTTGCATTTTTTGGTTAAATGTCGTGTTCATCAATAAGGGTGTTTTGGACCGCAACTACGTTTATAGATCCGGGTTGAACATAAATAATGAGCGCCTCTTCTAAAGAGTACCCCATATGGCTGAGCGCTTGCGCATATTGGGCTACTTGTTGTTCGTGTTCTTTTTTGGGTGTACCTGTTTTATAATCGAGCACCCAAACCCGATGATCTGGCCCAAAGACCAATCGATCGGGGCGAAGCACTTCTTTACCTGGGCTTTGTGATACCTCAGG
>Ga0181557_1000686_pt1 | contig 41451 bp, 36 predicted proteins | sample 011ome_23_FD_148632 | JGI IMG/M metagenome (GOLD analysis project Ga0181557, IMG submission 148632) | Coastal salt marsh microbial communities from the Groves Creek Marsh, Skidaway Island, Georgia - 011506CT metaG (spades assembly) | ecosystem: Environmental > Aquatic > Marine > Intertidal zone...
ATGAGGCTGGCGGCGGACGGCACTTCAGGCATGGTCTTCTGGTGCTCATCACCTGGCTCGGCCACCTTAAAGGATGCGCTCATTTGAAACACAGGCTGTGCTTTCTGGTAAGCCGTGATGGTGCGCGTCGCGAATCCTCGACCATCACGCAGCCGATGAACCTGATAGATGATCGGCTCTGCTGGAATGCCAGGGCGCAAAAAATAGGCATGAAGTGAATGGGCGAGCTTGTTCGGCTCAATCGTTGCCAAGGCGGCAGCCAGCGCCTGGCCAAGAAAGTGGCCTCCATAAATCCCGACCACGCCATAGGCTTCAGCACTGCCGATAAAATGATCGGCCTGATCGCCTGGTGCGAGGGTTAATACTTCCATGAGGCTGGCTGTTCCTATAGACACAGAGTTTGACTCCTTGATTGAGAGACCTTCGAGTATTTTGCCTGGAGGCTTCGAACTCAAGGCTCAAATCGCCCTATCAATCGAGTCGATGACGCCTAGTTACTGGCGTTGATTGGGGGTGAGCGTCTGAAAGCGAGCATGGCGGACGACTTTGAGTACGAAGCGTAATTTATTGATGGCCGGACTGGATAATACAAAGGGGTACAGATCACTATAACCACTGCTTCGGTTAATACTGTTCATGGCGTAGGTAAGAGGCAACCATTGCTCTAGCAGTTCATCAAAAGTCGATGCCCAATAGCTATCCAGTGGCGAAAACAGCTGCTGTGACAAATTGCTGGTGATGACTACTCCAGCCTTTGTGGCTGTCTCCAGAGAGTCGACGATAGTGATGAAATGCGCCCAGGACTCGGCCCAGTCTTCCAGAGGATGGGCGCTGGCATAGCCACTGATGTATTCTGCCTCCCATCCTTGTCGCGGACCTTGGCTGTAGTGGCGGCTGATAGCCGCGTCATAATCGGCCTGTTCACTGCCAAATAATGCACGAAACTCTGTCAGGTGGGCCGAGTTGGCGACCAGTTGCTGCCAATAATGATGGCCACTTTCGTGGCGAAAATGCCCAAGCACAGTGCGGTAGACTTCATTGAGATCGAGGCGCCGACGCTCGCGTTCAGCGTCATCTGCTTCTGCCAGATTGATGGTAATGATACCTTTTGAGTGGCCGGTGAGAACCCGCTGGCTTTCTCTGAAGCTGGCACCGATATCTTTCAAAAAGCGAAAGGCCAAGCCCTTCTTTGGGTTTATTTTCTTGCTGACAACGGGCAAGCCCAGTCTCAGCAGGCTGTACAGAAGCCGACGTTTGCCCTGTTCGAGCTTAATCCACAAGGGTACGTTGGCGGCGACGGTGAGATCGGGCACTATCTCGTTCAGGCTGCAAGAACGACAATAGTTGTTCGGGCTGTCAGCCGGGACGAGCCAGTTGCAAGCGTTCCATGTCGCGGCATTCTGGCAGCGTCGATAACTGGCACTGCGTTGGTTGCTGGCTGCAGGGTAAAACAGGCCGTCTACCTGGACTTGCAGCGCGATTAGGTTGTGTTCATCTGGCAGGTAACCCAGCTGGCTGCCACAGCTTAAGCAGCGGTCATTCTCGAAATAGACAGGACGGCCACAGCACTGACAATTAAAGGATTTCATTCTTGATCGCAGTTTCGCGTAGATAGCGCATGGTAATCGCTTCAGTTAGCCAGACACAAGAAAAGCCGGCACTCGCGCTCAGTGTCGGTCCGCAGGCAGCGCCTCCATCCTATTCTGGCGAGTGGCGGATCCTGGTGTTGCTCTCGTCGGCTTAGACAGCAGAAGATAATCGTTCCTGAGGGCGCGCTCGACAATTTTGTCGTTAATGGTCAATTAAAGCAGCCAGCTTAAGCCAGTATCAGCAAGCGTGATGATGACAGCAGCGACAAAGGTGGTTCCCATGTCTTCAATTTCGAAGTCTTCCAGCAGCTGATCGGTCAGCCACAACAGAAAGGTATTGATCAGTAGCAGAAACACGCCGATAGAGATGATGATAAACGGAATGGTCAGCAGCTTGAGCAGGGTTCCCAGGGTCACGTTGATCAATCCATAGATGACCGCAACCAGCAAGGCAGTGCCATAGCCGGCTATATGGATACCTGGCATGGCTCTGGCCATGGCGAATATCACGCCGGCGAGTAACAGCAAATGTAAAATGAGTAGCATAATTGACCTTTCATAGTCGCGTTATGGGGTTTGATACATAAATCATGCCAACAAGCTAAGTCATTGAAAATAGGCTGTAGATTTTTTTGTTTCGCTGAACAGGTAGTCTAAAAAGCGATCTTTTAAGCGAATTGACCAGATATTTGTCAGCGAAAGACGGTAGCCCAAGGGATCTCGAGCAGCAGCGATCAGTCAATCCACAGTCCAGTCATCTTCGCCCGTGATAAAGGCTTGCTGACTGCGAAGAATTGGCTATGATCCAAGCATGTAGTGCCCTGCTCCCTGATAAAGGGTGCAAGCGATTCGTGAATTTTTGTCATTCTGGAGCATAACCCCATGTCAGAAGTTACCAAACCATCACTAGAGGAACTGGGATTCGACCCAGATGCGCTGCGTGAAAAATACAGAATTGAACGCGACAGGCGTCTGCGCGCCGATGGCAGTAATCAGTATCAGGAAGTCAAAGGTGACTTCTCACATTATATTGATGATCCCTATGTTGACCCGGGCTTCACGCGAGCGCCCCTTGAGGATGAGATTGATGTGGTTGTCATAGGTGGTGGATTTGGCGGACTGCTCACCGGAGCGCGGTTGCGTGAGGCCGGCATTCAGGACATTCGCATGATAGAGAAGGGCGGTGATTTCGGTGGTACCTGGTACTGGAACCGCTATCCGGGGGCCGCCTGCGATGTCGAGTCCTACATTTATTTGCCGTTGTGCGAAGAACTGAATTTTGTACCCAAAGAAAAATATACCCGCGCGCCAGAAATACTCGCTCATAGCCGAGCGATTGGTGAAAAATACGATCTCTACCGCAATGCCTGCTTTCAAACTGAAGTCACGGGTCTTGAGTGGGACGAGGCAACTTCCCGCTGGATCATCAGCACCAGCAGAAACGACAGAATGAAGGCGCGATTTGTGTGTATGTCCAATGGACCCTTGAACAGACCTAAATTGCCGGGGATAGAAGGAATTGAGCGATTTCAAGGGCACACGTTCCATACCAGCCGCTGGGATTATGCATATACCGGTGGTCATCCTGAGGGCGATCTTGTCGGTCTGAAAGATAAGCGAGTAGGGATCATAGGTACAGGCGCAACCGCAGTGCAGTGCGTTCCGCACCTGGCGGCGAGTGCTAAGCAGCTGACGGTTTTCCAAAGAACGCCATCTTCTATCGATGTCAGAGCTAACACGCCAACCGATCCTGAGTGGGCCGCCAGTCTTAAGCCCGGCTGGCAGAAGCAGCGAATGGATAATTTCAATATTCTGGTATCAGGCGGATTTCAGAAAGAGGACCTGGTGAACGATGGTTGGACAGAAATCATTCGAAATCTTGCCTCCATGGTCAACTTCAAATCTGACATGCCGCTGGATCCATTGGTCCTTGCGGAGAAGATGGAGATTGCCGACTTTCAGAAAATGGAACAAATCAGGCTGCGAGCAGAAACGGTCGTCAAGGATCCAAACGTCGCAGAGTCCCTGAAGCCCTACTATCGGCAATTCTGCAAGCGGCCCTGCTTCAACGATGAGTATCTTGACAGTTTTAATCGACCGAATGTTGAGTTGGTGGATACTCGGGGTCAGGGCGTTGATCGAATCACAGAAAAAGGCGTCGTTGCCAACGGTGTTGAATATGAGCTCGATTGTCTTATCTTCGCTACGGGTTTCGAGGTGGGCACCGACTATACTCGCCGCTCAGGTTATGACCTTAAAGGGCGCGACGGCTTGAGCCTCAAGGATAAGTGGGCCAACGGTATTTCCACTCTGCACGGTTTGCACTCTCGAGGGTTTCCTAACTGTTTCATCATCAGTAATGCCCAGTCGGGATTTACGGTTAACTTTCCCCATGCAATGAATGAGCAGGCAATGCATATCGCCTACATTATGAGTCATTGTCTGGCGACTAATGTTCAAACAGTCGAGGCCTCGGCGGCGGCGGAGGAGAGTTGGGTGACCGAGATCATCAATCATTCGCGATTCAATCAGAGTTTTCAGGAGTCCTGTACACCGGGCTATTATAACAATGAGGGAAAACCCAACCCCTTGACGATTCGCAATGGCAGTTATGGTTCCGGTCCAGTTAAATTCTTTGAGAAACTGGCCACATGGCGCGCTGAAGGCACCATGGCGGGGCTGGAGTTTAACGGCCAGTCGCTGGCTGATTAACTTCGTTCGCCAGCACTGAGGTCTACAGATCTGGGTGCTGGCGATAAGTCAGTTGATGCAGGCGAGACATCGAAATTAATAGTAAAACCAACCCGTCAAAGTCCGGCTAATGGCTATTGATCAAAACGCGCCATTTTGTTGATCAGTTCCTCAATGCGCGTACTGTAACCCCACTCATTATCGTACCAGCTGACAACCTTGACCAGGCGCTTGCCAATCACCTGAGTCAGACCAGCGTCGAAGATACTGGAGTGCGTATTGCCCACTATGTCGCTGGAGACAATTGGATCCTGACAATATTCAAGAATGCCGAACAGGGGCCCAAGTGCAGCCCGCTGCATCGCCGCGTTGATCTGCTCGACGGTGACGTCACAGTTTAATTCAACGGTCAGATCTACTACGCTACCATCGGCAACCGGCACTCGCATGGCAATTCCATCAAGTTTGCCCGCCAGCTCAGGCAGCACCTGACCAATGGCCTTGGCTGCACCCGTTGAAGTCGGGACTATATTGGTCGCCGCATTGCGTGAGCGCCTGAGATCTCCAGAATGGGGCGCATCGATGAGACGTTGATCAGACGTGTAGGCGTGCACTGTGGTGAGCAATCCGTATTTTATGCCGAAATTCTCCTGCAGTACTTTGGCGATGGGTGCGGCGCAATTAGTGGTGCAGCTGGCATTACTGATGATGGTTGATGACTTACTCAAAACCTGGTCATTCACCCCCATGACCAGCGTTTCGGTCAGCGGCTCTTTCGTGGGAACCGTCACAATGACCCGTTTTGCGCCGGCGTCCAGATGCTGTTGCAGTTGCGCCAGATGACGAAACTGACCACTGCTTTCAATCACAAAATCTATGTCCATGGCAGCCCAGGGTAAATTTGCGGGACTCTTCTCGCAGAGTACCTTGAACGGATCGCCATCAATTTCCATAACGTCACCTTGGAGTTTGACCTGGCCGGGATACTTGCCGTGAATGCTGTCGTATTTGAAGGCATAGGCCAGTTGCTCGGGAGTGGCGATGTCGTTGACGGCGACGACGTCATAGTGGTTTCTGAGTTTCGCGATTCGAGTGACGCAGCGACCGATACGACCAAAGCCATTGATGGCTATTCTGGGCTTGGGCATTGTGTGGCCTCCTGTGAGTGGAATTGGCAGGCTTGAAAGCCCGGCAACGGAAGCTTAAACCGAAAAGATTCAAGCGTGCTTGATACACATCGTCTCTCAATATCAACACAAGAAACAGCAAGACCTGCCGAGGATCTGCGTAATCAGTCTGCCGAGATTCAAAATGGCGGACTTGCACTCATCAATGGGCAGGTCTTCTCCGCTTTAAACGGATGGATCTTCCGTTATTTCAAAGTGACGGGTCTCCCGCTATTTAAAGTGACGGGTCTCCCGCTATTTAAAGTGACGGGTCTCCCACCAGGGGAAAAACTCCGGCATGTCCTGGCTGACTTTGCCGGGGAACTCGGCGGGTCGCTTGTCGAGGAATGACTGTACGCCTTCCAGCGCGTCCGGTGAGCGGCCAGTGAAGTACACGCCTCTTGAGTCGATTTTGTGGGCTTCCATGGGATGGTCGGCGCCCAGCATTTTCCACATCATGTTGCGAATCATGGCTATCGAGATTGATGAGGTCTGCTCGGCAAATTCGTGTGCCAGATCTCTTGCGGCTGGCAGCAGGTCTGCAGGTTTGTGGATGCTGCGCACCAGTCCGCCTTGCTTGGCCTCTGCCGCGCCAAAGACACGCCCGGAGTAGGTCCACTCCAGCGCCTGACTGATGCCCACAAGACGGGGTAAAAACCAGCTGGAACAGGCTTCAGGCACTATGCCTCGCTTGGCAAAGACAAAGCCGTATCTGGCATCCTCTGAGGCCAGACGAATGTCCATGGCACATTGCATGGTTGCACCTATGCCCACCGCTGGCCCATTACAGGCGGAGATCACAGGCTTCAGACAGTCGAATAGACGTAAAGTCAGAAGCCCACCCCCATCAGGCTTCAGCCCCGCCCCCGCACTGTCAGCATTGAAGGTGTTGCTGCCTGAGGACAGGTCCGCGCCAGCACAAAAACCTCTTCCGGCACCAGTGACGATGATGGCTTTAACGGCGTCATCGGCATCGGCACGATCCAGTGCGTCAATCATCTCCAGCATCATGCGGCCGGTGAAGGCGTTCAGTTTATCGGGCCGGTTTAAAGTGAGCGTGAGAATGTTGCTCTGGACTTCATAAGTGATTTGCTCGTATTCCATGGGTTCACCGTTTCAAGTTGTGGTTATAAGAATGATTTTAAGTGTTAGTTTGCAAGCGCGAGTTTTATAGCGCTAAAAGCCAGCGCCGAATTGCTGTATTTGGGTAAACAGGTCCCGTTGGGCGTGGCTGCCGCCGATCAGATAAATCTTGTGTTGAATAGCCTTTAGATCAGTGGCGGCCTGGTGCGCGTCACCCTTGCCGATACTGATCAGTGCTTTCGCGATCGGCAGACCCACCTCGCGACAAATATCACCTTGCGTCGTGTTACTCTGACTCCAGGTTAACAGGCTGCTCAGGGCCTGATCTAGGGCGGGTTGGTCCTTAAGCCTGGCGGGTGCCATCAAGTAATGCAGGGTTGAAAAAATCAATTCATTGTCGCCGACACGAGCAGCAGAGATGGTCTGCAGTGCTTGCCAGCGCTGCGCGACATCGACGCCGAGAATTTCGAGTCGCCAGAGTAGCGATGCCGCATTGCAGGTGTCGAGGTAGAAGTCGTCAAAGACAGCTTTGGCAAGGTGATTATCATAGATAGACAAGGCCCGCTCATAGTCTTCCAGGCCAATATGACAGAGCGCCTGATGCCAATGCAGATGGTAGATAAAATTGTTGGTACTCTCCCATTGTGGGACAAGGGAGTCGATCCATTCGATGCCTTCATTGAAACGCTGTTGCATCTGAAAAACATGGGTCACCGCGTGAGCTGCCCAGATATCGGCTGGGTTATTGTCGATGGCTTGCTTGCCATAGGCCTCAGCTTCTTCATAGTCACCAGACTCCTCAAGACCGAAGCTGTGCATGCCCAGCAGGTAACCATAATAGGGGTCATTGGGGTCCCAGGTATGCAGTGATCGACTGACGGAAGCACGCATGTCTTTTGCGCTGCCTGCGTAAAAGTGTAGATAGTGTGCGAGTCGCAGAGCCAGCATATCTCGAGGATAGATCGAGAGAAGAGACTCCAGCGCATTCACGGTTTTCTGGAGCTGGTTTGCCACCCAGTATCTGAGCGCCTGCAAGTGCAGCTGCTCTCTCGGGTTGAGGCTGTCACCCAGTGCTTCAAGGCTCTCAAGGCTGCGTTGAATGGGACCTCCCAAGCGAGGGTCGCTGGCCAGCTTGAGCAGGTAAGCGCGCAGGCAGATGGCCATCGGCATGGTGGGATCGGTTCGCAACAGGTCGTCAAGCAGAGGCATGACGGTATTCCTGGAGCCCAGATAGGCGGTCACTATGTCAACCAACCGATTGACACTGTTCGAGTCATTAACAGTGTAGGCATTGCCCAGCGTGTCTGTCGCCTGATGCATCTGAGTAACCTTATGTGACCTGTTATTTTTCACCTGTTAGAGGCGATAACTTAAGCAGCGGCTGGCATGATCGTGAATGATGATCGCACTTTAATCGCGCTTCACTAATGTTTGACCGTGGCGCCTGGCTCTGGTCAGAAATGCCTTCTCCGCCTCTGTATCAGTTCGCCCCAGCAACAGATTGCGATGCGGAAATCGACCAAAGGCAGTAACGATATCATGATGTTCCTGAGCATGGTGCAAAAAATTTTGCAGCTGTTTTTGCCAGGTCAGTGGAGCACTCTTGAGCAGCCGAGTAAACAATTCAACGGATAGCTTTTGACAAGCCAGATTTTCTGCATGTTTAAAAGGGTGGTAGAGAAAGACCTGTTCCATGGGAGAGAGGCTGAGGTGCTGATTTTGCTGTATCAACTCAGAAGCGATCGCCAGCGCTTGCGCATCGTTAGCAAACGCCTGGCGAGTGCCTCGATAAATGTTGCGCGAAAATTGATCGAGCACGATGATCTGTGCGACTTGACCGGTAATGCTCAGCGACCAATCGACAAGTTGCTTTTGTTCGAGCAAAGTCAAGATGTCACCGAACTGAGCCTTGATGTGGGCGTCTGCCTTGCTATTACTGCGGTACCATAAGGCTGCGCGGGCTTGAGCAGCCTGCGGATCCCGGATTGACTCGCCAAACCAGAAGGCTAAGACGCTGGATGGATCCATGCAGGGCCTCAAATATGTCTGGCCATCTCCTCGTCGCTGAAAGCCAGATAACGCTTCAGATAGTGGACGCCGGCATAAAATGGCAGAGTGTCCGCCATAGCGACGCAGAGTTTGAAAATATAGTTACTCGCCATGAGCACCAGCAGTGCTCCGCCTGTCATGGCGCCGGCGATAAATTGCGCACCAAATGTCACCACGATGACCATGAATGAGTCGACGCCCTGACTGATCAAGGTACTGCCGTTATTGCGTAACCAGAGGTGTTTGCCCTTGGTCAGCCGTTTCCAAAAGTGAAACAGATAGACGTCGCAATATTGAGCTGCGATATAGGCGATCATTGATGCCAGCACCGCACCCGAGGTGGTGGCGTATAACAGTGAGTACAATTCTACGGAATGGCTAGCCATATCACCGTTGGGCAGCGCAATATCTTCTGCCAGCTGAATGAGTTGCCAGGGTGGCTGAACATCCGCGGAGGGCATCAGGTTGCCGATCCACATGGTGAGAATGATAAAGCCGTTGAGCATCAGGCCGACAGTGACGAGAAAGTTTGCTCTGGCACGACCATAGAGCTCACTGACCAGGTCGGTACAGAGAAAGGTCAAGGGGTAAGGCAATACTCCGACGGCAAGGGCCATGGGGCCAATCTGGACAAAGCGGGTGATGCCAATGATATTCAGCATCGTCATGGCACAGAGAAAAAATCCGGCCAGAATCAGAAAGACCCGCTCTCGCCTTTCTCTGATCTCGTCACTCACTTGCATCGTCGTCTCCAGTCAATCACCAACTACAGCTGTTGTCAGGTATGCGTATTCAACTTTCTATCTGCCCCAGATTGGCATGAATCACGGCACCATTCAGAACTGGGTTCTCTGCCGCAAACTTGATGGTCGTTGCCACCTCAATGGGCGTCACCAGCCGGCCGAAAGTGCTCATGCCGGCGATGCTGTTTAGTATTTCCTGGTCGCTACCAACATGGGCCCGCAACATTTCGGTATCAGTGAACCCGGGACAAACACAGGCTGTATGGATTTCCCTACCAGCTAAATCCTGGCAGGTTGCTCGCATCATGCCAACGATGGCATGTTTGCTGACGACATAGCTATAGGTATTAGCGACGGCCTTCTCCGACAGAGTCGAGCCAATATAAATGATGCTTGAGCCTGGCTGCATCAAGGGTAATAGCAGCTGGTTAAGCGTGTGGGGCGCGATCAGGTTGATGTCCAGAATGTCGCGAAAGTCGTCAGTTGATGTCGCATCGGCTCTGTCGCTGTTAAGCTTTGCGGCGTTGTGGACCAGTGTTATCTGACCGGGTTCAAGAATTTTTCCCAGTAGAGATTGCAGCCTGCCCTCGGCACTGGAGCTGGACAAGTCGATCGCATGATTCTCGATGCCGGCATCAGGGGCTGGTGTTCTGGAGAAGTTTACGACCCGATAGTTGTCTGCCAGACATAATTTTGCAACCGCAAGACCAATACCTTTGCTTGCGCCAGTGATCACTAGTGTTTTCATTGTAGGCTCCAGTCAGCGATGCCGTATTGTCCAGGGCTGGATGAGACCTTGACCGACAGGGCAACGATAGGGTTGTCTTTAATCAGCGAGTGATTTCTGAGTTTGCGCAGAAAGTAATGAGAGAACTCCTCGACCGTGGTGTTGGCGATCGGTAGGACTGTCACGTCGCGTGGCAAAAACGGTAAACGTTCGTTATTGAAAATCGCAATGGTGTAGCCGTCAGATGCAGTCAATGTCAAGTAAGGGGAGTTGCCGGGCAGAATGACTTGTTCGTCAATCTCATCGCACAGGTCCCGCAGCAGTTTCTTTAAAATGCCATAGTCGAATAGCAGGCCGTCAGCGCTGAGTGGTGCTGTTACCTTGCACTCCAGTTGGAAGTTGTGACCATGGAGGTCTTCGCGGTGGGAGGCTGAAAAAATCGTAAAGTGCGCGATTGAAAAGTTGAGCGCCTGCTTGGCGATCTCAACGGTCGTGTAGCGCGTAGGTTCGGTCATGGGGTTCGCGGCTCGTGGCTGGCGTTCAGGTGTCCTCAATAGTACCCTATTTGCGTCGAGTGGGGGAGATGGGGCAGACTTCGGTTGTATCGGCTCATGGTGGCCTGAAATAGGTGCTGATAGTCGAGCCCTCAAGCAGCCAGCTTTTTATCAAATGCTTTCTATTAACAAGCTTTAATTCAACGAGGGTGTCACTATAAATGAAGCTATCAACGCTAAGTAGGTCGGTCAGTGGTAAGGTTGTTATTGTCACTGGTGCTGCCAGCGGTATGGGTCGGGCGACAGCCCATCTGTTCGCTGACGAGGGTGCCAGGGTTGCTGCTCTGGATATTAATGCCGAGGCGCTGGCGACGGTAGTTAAAGAAATGACCGATGCAGGATACGATGCCAAGGGTTGGGTTCTGGATTTGTCTCAGGGTGAAACAATTCAACCGGTATTTGACGAAATAGCGGCCTATTTCGGGGCCATCGATATCCTGGTCAATAATGCCGGCATTTCGATATTTTCGCCCATAGATGGCGACGACTACCTTGCCGCCTGGAATAAAACCCTGGCGGTGCTTTTAACGGCGCAGACTTTGACCATTCGAGCGGCACTGCCATACCTGCGACAGGCTGAGCACCCACGGATTATCAATATAGCATCGACAGAAGCCTTGGGCGCGACTCGCTACGGCAGCCCTTATACGGCAGCTAAAACAGGTGTCGTGGGCCTGACTCGGTCCCTGGCGGTAGAGCTGGGTCCTGAGGCCATCACTGTCAACTGCGTCTGTCCGGGACCGATCAATACCGGTATGACCGCCAGTATTCCAGATGATCAAAAGGCGATCTTCGCGCGTCGAAGAGTGGCATTGAAACGCTACGCAGAACCTGAGGAGGTCGCTCATGCGACGCTGAGTCTGGCATTACCGGCCGCTCAGTATATTACCGGCGTGACCCTGCCAGTTGATGGCGGTATGACCATTAAGAATGCGTAAGACGTGACAGTGCCAATGGAACGAATCTGTTGGCGCTGTCAGGCTTGTCCATAGTACTGCTGACGGATCAGCAGGCTGACTGGCGCGCATCAGAAGCCCTCGGTCGATCCTCTCCAGAAATGCCATACTTTTGGTAGAGCCAGTTTTTAAGAAAACCAGTTTACACTGTGCCTGGCTTTATTGGCTGGCAATGACAGGTTTGCGTTTGCCGGCGCTGCGTTTCTTGTAAAAGGATTTGATGCTGTGCTCGGCATGGGTATCAAGGATCTGTGACAGGGTTCGGCCGATTTTGGTACAGATTCGAATTCTCTCAAGCTGCGGCCAGGTGCCTCGTTCGCCCTCGAGTATCAGGGCTTCAATTTCCTTGCCAGTCAAACGCGCCAGAAGCTTCTGCGGGTCGACATAATTGAAGCTGGGGACTATGTTAATGTCGCCTTGGTAGTTCTGGGCCATAACTGAATAAAACATACTCATACTCTGGCCAATGCTGGGTACTTGGCGCAAAAAGCGGCGCGAGAACTTCTCGCTGGCGCGAAGGACCTCCTGCGTAGTGTGGCGCACAATATTCTTGGTCATTTCTGGTACGGGCATAAATTTGGCGGTACTCATCATCGCCAGTGCCAGCGGGTTGGCTTGGCTGACAATATAGTGGTTAACGCCATAGAGTCTGGCCAGCCGTTTGGCAGGCAGGTCGTCGGTCACGGCACCATCTACCCAGCGGCGGTTTGGCAGGTAGGGTTGGGGTTCACCGTAAACATTTTTAGCCATTAGCATCACCGGCGGAAAAACACCCGGTACTGCGCAGGATGCCAGGACCGCGGTACGAATATAGACATTCGGTGACGTGATCGCATTCATCAAACGCGAAGATTGATGCTCCTCCAGTGGCGCAATCGTGACGCTGATAGATCTGCCGGTTTTTTCATAGGCTTCTTGAAAGGTCAAGTTGGGAATGGTCGATTCAAGCATCAGACGCAGAGTGTCAGCGTCCATTTGCGGTCGTACCATGCCCCAGGGGCGCTTCTCCAGGTCTTCGTCAAAGGGATCCAGCATGTTGTTGCCTATCAGGACCTTTTCCAGCTCTGCGTTGGTGTGAGTCCCAAGGATAGCGGCAAAGATGGATCCAGCACTGGAGCCCGAGATAATGTCCGGCAGCAGCTCATGCTGCAACAGGGTCTTGACCACCCCATGGTGGAAATGGCCCAGTGAACCAGCACCCGAAAGCATCAGCGCCGAGCTGCCGAAACACAGATGGGCGCGATGAAAGAAGTCGATCTTATCTTCGTGGGTAATTTCGTCGGACTCTGGAAGGCTGTTGATATGCTTAAGCGCATCGACGATCTCATCAACATAGTCCTCTATCAGCTTCTTGGTGCCGACCTTCGATTTCTCGTACAGCGCACTATGTCCCATGCCACCCTGATTGCCGTGAATGCCTTGATTGAGCGCATACAGCAGACCTACGTCATCATGATTGGCGCGCAATTTGCGCAACTCGTCGACTCGGCTTTGAATATTGAGATAGTCATACCGGGACGATTGTTGTTCCAGTCGCCATTTTCCGCGCCCAGTCGCCTGGTCATGGGCATTAGCGGCTTCCAGCCATTCAGCGTGGGTCCTCGCGCGACGCATATTTCGTTCAAATTTCGACTGGGATGAGTTCATTGACAACATGCTTGCCACCTACGCTAACGCAACGGATCACAAAAATTTCATTGTGCACTGCATTATAGATCAAGCTGAAATTTTGACCAGATCTAATTTTGCCTTCGATCGGCGGTCAGGGTTGTTTGGTCTGCTGCCGCAGGCAGACATTCTTCTGCTCGAAAACCACTGCACGGCTTTTATGCCAAAACGAATTTAGGTATAAGGGAGGCAGGTCCTAGTCCGAATACCAATGAGGAATCAACATGAGTCGGCGACTCGAGGTCTATATTGATTACAAGAGTCCCTACGCGTTTATCGCCAAGGACCCAACCTATGCGCTCGCCGAGGAATTCGACGTCGAGATCGATTGGCTGCCGCTGACCTTGAATATCGGCAGTTACCTTGGCACAGCCAAGGTTAGCGAAACGGGTGATGTGTTGGAAAACAAGCGCTCACCAAGACAATGGGCTGCCGTTAAATATGCCTATATGGATGCTCGCCGTTATGCTTCGCTGCGCGGACTGACCCTGCGTGGTACGCAAAAAATATGGGACTCATCGATCGCTGCTATTGGCATGCTGTGGGCCCGACAACAGGGCGCGAGCATCCTTAAAAACTATACCGACAGGGTTTACACACGATTCTGGCGGCGTCAGTTGGACATAGAGGATGCTCAGGTCATCACCGATCTGTTGCATGAGGCGGGAGCCAACGTGGAAGGCTTTTCTGTCTATTTGGCAGGGGCGGGAAGAGAAGAGCATGACCAGTTGCAAGAGACGCTACTGGATTTGGGGTATTTTGGTGTACCCACTTATGTTATTGACGGTGAGGTCTATTTTGGTCGAGAGCAGTTGCCGAGGGTAAGGTGGCATTTGGCGGGTGCGACCGGACCCTTTCCAGATATTGCCTATGATACGATGTTGAACTCATGAGCCAGTTCAAACAGGTATCTTCGACCCAGGATCTGGTGATTTGTCTCGATTTTGCCGATCCCCACAGCTATCTGGCACTCACTGGTAGCCTGGCGCTGGTGAAGGACTTGAATCTGAGCGTGCAATGGTTACCCCTTAGCGCGGGATTGAGCCGTCTTTCAAGTCGACAGCCCATGGCGTTGCAGCAGGATCCGCTCGCTGAATACAAGGCACGACGGGCGCAAGCCCGGCAGAAAAATACCGAAGCAGAGCTGCGGCGAACCAGTCGGTTACTGGATATTCCGCTCGCGAATTGTCGGCTCCCGTTTGATGCTGCAATCGCTGCCATCGGCCTGCTCTTCGTCAATGGCGTGCAGGCCGATGCATCAGGGTATATTGAGGCGGTGTTCGAGACAGTATTTCGCCGAGGCATAACCTCAAACATGCTGGTGACTAAGATTCTGTCCGGTTTGGATGTTGATCTCGAGGATTGGCAGCATTTTGTTCAAGGACCTGGACCCGAGGCCCTGCAGCAACTGGAGGACGAGCTGCTCTCGCTCGGTGTCTTCAGCTCGCCCGGTTACATTCATCGCGGTGAATGTTATCACGGTCGGCAGCATTTGCCGCTGCTGCGCTGGTATCTCAGCGGTGCCAAAGGCGCGGCGCCAGTATGACGATTAATGCGCCATAAAAAGAAAGAAAAAAGAAAGGGAAAAGGAAGGAGACAAAAAAGGAGAGCTAAATGACTGAAGTAGACCGTGAATTTGCCCAGCGTTTGATGGCGGCACATCAAGCGAGACGCCCAATGCCTCTATTTGTCGATGAGAAGTTACCGACCCTGGTTCGAGGTTATGAGGTGCAACGCGCCTATGTAGATCTGTTGTTGGCTCCTACGGAGGGGTCTTCGAATAGGGCCAGATCACGCCAGATCCAGGGCTTTAAGGCGGCGCTCACGAATGTTCCGGCGCAGCAGTCTATGGGCTTGAAGGCTCCGACGGGTGGCGTTCTGTTATCGGACTGTGAGTATCAGGCGCCTTGTCAGATCAGGCTCGCAGATTACTGTCGACCCATCATAGAGACAGAGATTGGTTACCGTGTCAGCCGGGTCGTAACCGATCCGGTGACCCTTGAAAATCTCAATGACTATATCGATTTCGCTCTACCGATGGTTGAAATAGCAGATGCCGGCTATGCCACGCCAAATGCCTTAGGTCGAGCTCTGTCAGGGCCCGATCTTGTCGCCGCTAACTCGGCCGCGGGGGGCTACATCGTCGGTCATGCTGACTGTCAGCCGCTGGACACTAACGAGGTAGAGGTCACTTTGCGCAATGGTGACAAGGTACTCAATCACGCCCATGGCCATGACGCGTTGGGCAGTCAGGCCGCGGTGTTGGTGTGGTTGATCAACCACTCCCTGGCCCAGGGTTACGACGTGTTACCTGGCTATTATCTGATGACCGGCTCACTCGGGCGGGTGCAGTTAGCAACCCCCGGTTGTTACGTTGCGGACTACTCGTGTAATACTGGGGGCATTGCGACCCGTTTTGGTCGAATTGAATTTGAAATCGTCTGATGCCGTTCAAGCTCATGGCGCCAAGGAGACCCAGAGGAAAAGCCATTGCCTAACACCCACGTAAACCGTTAGCCTTGGAACAAAGTAGCCAGGCGCCGATGGTGGCGCGGCCTAACAGATGCAGAGAATTAAACACTAGAATTCATAACTAAACGAGAGGATAGGTTCCATGGACTTTGACATACCACAGGATCTTCAAGACTACTTGAAAGTGCTCGATCAATTTATTATCGATGAGATCAAGCCACTTGAGCAGGAGAACGACAATATTCGATTCTTTGATCATCGCCGCGAAGATGCCAGGACTGACTGGGATCGTGGCGGTTTGCCGAACGAAGAGTGGGAATCGCTGCTTCGCGAGGCTCGAAACCGGGCCGACAAGGCCGGCCATTATCGCTATCCCATAGACAAGCAATATGGTGGCCAGAACGGAACCAACCTCGGCATGGCGGTTATTCGAGAGCATTTTGCGTCGATGGGTCTGGGTTTGCATAACGATCTGCAAAACGAACACTCAATCGTGGGTAACAACGTTGGACTGCTGCTCATGCTGGAGTACGGCACGCCGAGCCAGCAGGCTGAGTGGCTGCCTTTATTGCTGGAAGGCAAGCGCGGCTTCGCATTTGGTATCACCGAGCCTGATCATGGGTCTGATGCAACCCATATGGAAACCAATGCCGTTCGAGATGGTGATGGCTGGCGAATCAATGGTCAGAAGACCTGGAACACGGGTATCCATAAAGCCCAGTACGACATGATCATGGCGCGTACCAGTGGTAAACCCGGCGATGGTGAAGGGATTACTGCGTTTCTGGTGCCGATGAAGTCGGAAGGAATGAAAGTCGAGGAGATGCTCTGGACCTTTAATATGCCGACAGATCATGGTCGCGTATCCATCACAGACGTGTATGTCGATGACTCAGCAATCTTTGGTGGTGAGGGTCGTGGCTTGCAGGTGGTGCAACACTTCTTCAATGAGAACCGGATTCGTCAGGCTGCGTCTAGCCTGGGTGCTGCGCAGTATTGCATCAATGAGTCAGTGGCTTATGCCATGAAGCGCAAGCCGTTTGGTAAACCTCTATCAAGCAACCAGGGTATTCAGTTTCCGTTGGTAGAGCTTCAGTCGCAGTGCGAGATGCTTCGAGCCTTGATCCACAAGACGGCGTGGCAGATGGACAAGTACGGTAACTTCATGGTGTCCGACAAGGTCTCCATGTGTAACTACATAGCAAACCGTTTGTGCTGTGACGCAGCTGACCGCGCCATGCAGGTTCACGGTGGGTTGGGTTATTCTCGCCACAAGCCGTTTGAACATATCTATCGGCATCATCGCCGCTATCGAATCACCGAGGGCGCAGAAGAGATTCAGATGCGCAGGATCGCTGGTTACATGTTTGGCTATATGAACCAGAGAGCGCCAAAAGGTGTGAAGGTAGACTAGGCATGGATGTTCAAAAACCTGTATTGGAAACCACGCTTGAGGGGATATTGGCGCGCAATATCCCCGATTTTCAGCGGCTCTTGCGCGTCGATCGCTTGTCGGGAGGGGCCAGTCAGGAAACCTATCGAATCGCCATAGATACCGCTGCCGGTGAAAAGTTGTTGGCGATGCGACGAGCCCCCGGTGGTATGAAGGTAGAGCCGGTGCCCAGTCATCCAGGTTTGGACGTCGAAGCCTTGTTGATGCGCAGTGCTCGAGCCGCAGGTGTGCCTGAGCCACAGGTCTATTATGTACTGCAGGAAGCAGACGATCTTGGTGAAGGCTTTATCATGGAGTGGCTTGAGGGTGAAGCATTGGGCGCACGCATAGTCCGTGCGCCGAACTACGCCAAGCTGCGACCACGGCTCGCCTATGAATGTGGCAAATTGATGGCGAGGATTCATAACATAGATCTGGACGCGACGGGTCTCAGGTCCCGTCTGTTTGAGATTACGCCCAGGGAATTTGTCGAGCAGAGCTGGGAACGTTACCGTTTGCTGGAAACACCTCAGCCGATGATCGATTTCACAGCGCGTTGGCTGATGGCCCATCTGCCGGTGGCGCCGCGCATGTGCCTCGTACATAACGATTTCCGCAATGGCAATTTCATGGTGAACGAGGAAAAAGTCGTTGCAGTACTCGACTGGGAGATAGCCCATATCGGAGATCCCATGCGTGATCTGGGTTGGATATGCGTCAACTCTTGGCGTTTCGGCGGCGAACTGCCGGTAGGCGGGTTTGGCGAGTACGCGGACCTGTTTCGAGGTTATGAGGAGGTCTCAGGTCAACCCGTGGATATCGAACAGGTAAAATTCTGGGAAGTCTTCGGCTCTTTCTGGTGGGCGGTCGGCTGCCTGGGCATGGCTGAGCATTATCGTAGCGGACCGGATAAGACCGTCGAGCGTCCGAGTATTGGTCGGCGCACCTCTGAGTGCCAGGTCGACTGTGTCAATCTGATGATCCCGGGGGTTGTCACGCCCGTTCAGCCGAATTCGACCATTCAGACCCTGGATATGCCTCGCGCTGACGAACTGCTGACTGCGGTTCGAGACTTTCTGCGAGCGGATATCATGGACTCGACGTCCGGCCGTGTGAATTTCCTCGCGCGGGTGGCGGGTAATGCGCTGGATATTGTCATTCGTGAAAATCAGCTGGGCGGTCCGGCTCGGGCATTAGAGTTAGAGAAGTTACGGGCGTTTTATGGCGCATCAGCGGCGGCGGATGACTTGGAGACGCTGCGCTGGCGCTTAACCCGAGCACTGCGGGATGGCACCCAGGATCTGGAAGATGAGCGTTTGCATGATTACCTGCGCCATGCAGTTGTGAATCAGATAGCCATAGATCAGCCCCGTTATTCTGGGTTTAAAGTGGCCACAGGCCAGAGAGACTGACAGGACTCAGGCGACTAGCCTCTGACAGGCAGTGAATCACCAGGCCAGCGAGTCCGCCCACGAGGGTGCCGTTGATGCGAATGAATTGCAGGTCACGACCGATCTGCAATTCGATCCGCTCTGCGGTCGCCTCAGGATCCCAGCCGTCTATAGTACCGGAGATCAAGTCTGCCGCTTCATGGCCATAGGTTCGAATCAAATACCCTGCGCTGGCCTCTGCCCAGCCATCGATTTTATGCGCAAGCGCCGGGTCCTCGAGAATAGCCTCGCCAAATTTCATCACCGATTGCTGAATGGTACGCTTAAGCTCGGCATTCGGCTGCTCGCTCTGGCGCAACAGGGCGGCTTTGATGTCGTACCACAGAGATTGCGTAAAGTCCCGCAGCGCTGGCTGGTTGAGCAAATCCTCTTTAATTGCGGCTTCCTTGCTACGAATTTCCGTTGAGTGCTTCAACTCTTTCAAAAATTCATCAGTCATATTGATGAGTCTGATGCGCATGGGATGCAAGACATCCATCTGCATCTCGTACAGGGTCGCCGTCAGGCTACGACTTAACTTGTTATAAACCGCCTGGTCGAGACTTGAAGGAAACCACCAGGGTGTCTCGGCACCAATCTTCTCGCGAAGTTGCTCGTCACTTTCTTCCAGCAGCTTCAGGGCGATGTTAACAGCGGCATCTATCGCCTCCTGTTGACGTCTGCCTGATGTCAGGAAAGTGAGCAGGTCGCCGATGAGCGGTGCAAAGTGAGTGTCGCGGATTTTGTCTACAAGCCGCTGCTCTATCATCGATTGAACGCTAGCATCATTCATCACCCGCACAGCACCGGCGAGTCCGTTAGTCAGTTGTTCAGCGACGGCATCGGCGTGCCTCGGCGTCACTAGCCACAGAGCGACATGCCGGCTTAAGTTCATGGCCCTGATCTTGGTCGAAATCACCTGCTCCGAGAGAAAGTTTTCCTGGACGAACCGTCCGAACTGCTCAGCGATCTGATTTTTACGCTGGGGTATGATCGCAGTGTGCGGGATCTTCAGGCCCAGAGGGTGTCGAAATAAGGCAGTGACGGCGAACCAGTCGGCCAGAGCGCCGATCATCGCGGCTTCAGCCGTCGCCTCAATATAACCCACCCAGGGGGCAATGCCGTGGCCCAGGCGAGCGCTGATAAAAATCACGGTAACAGCGAGCAAGAGCCCCGTTGCCAGACGTTTCATGCGCACCAGGTCCTGGTGTCGAGAGCGACCTGAGTCCTTGAGATTGAAGTCGAGCATGGGAGTTTAATCGATGAATGTAGGCTTACGCTGCATAGTAATACATCCTTGGGTCTTTATGTCTTTGTTAACGATCAAGGTCACCCGTAATAGATCGATGCCTGTCACGGTTGCCTTTATTGACAGGCGCGGTTGCCTTGGTTAACTGAAATGTGCAGAGGGATGTTTCGAGAGTTGCAAACCAGCATACGCCTGTGATCCCATAAGATCCTCGTCTCTTTACAAAAAGGAAATAAGGTGTCGAACAAGACTTTCTCGATGCAGGGTAAACATGTGGTCATCACCGGTGCTTCCTCCGGCTTTGGCGCTCATTTCGCTGAGCTTATAGCTGCGGCCGGCGGCAGGGTGGTGCTGGGGGCCAGGCGAGTGGATAAACTCACCGAGCAGGTGAATCGGATCAATGCTGCTGGTGGCGAAGCTCTCGGGCTTGAACTGGATGTTCGCGATCAGGACAGCGCACGCGCTTTTCTTGAGCAGGCGGCTTCGGCATTTGGGCCCATTGATGTGCTGATCAATAATGCCGGCGTTGAGTCGGGCGCCAAGACCTATGCGATGATCGACGAGGTTGACTGGGATTTTGTCATGGACACAAACCTCAAGGCGGCTTGGCGGCTCTCCAAGTACTACACAGAGCATGTTGTGACGAATAAGCTCGCCGGCGGAAATATCGTGAATATCGCGTCCATCACAGCATTTCGAACCATCAAGGGACAATTCCCGTACGCGGTGTCCAAGGCGGCATTGATCAAAGCCACAGAGATCATGGCATTGGAGGGCGCGAAATTTGGTATTCGAGTCAATGCCCTGGCGCCGGGCTATATTCTGACCGATGTCAGCCGAGTCTTGCTGGAAAGTGAGGGCTCTGATGAGTTTCGCAAGGGCATCCCCATGCGGCGTTATGGAGAGTTCACAGACCTGGATGGTCCTATTCTGTTGCTGGCGTCGGATGCCTCGTGCTATATGACCGGCTCAACGCTCGTGGTCGACGGAGGCCACATTTGCGCTGAGCTCTAGGTTTTCAAGCAGTCGCCAGGTCTCAACGAAAAAACAATCACTTGCAATTGATTCGCAAATGACAATAATTCTCATATACGTCCATTCATAGCGGGTGCACAGCGTCCATGACCCTGGCAGAAATGAAACAAGCGAGTCAATGTCGTGTGCTCACAGCGGGCGTGGGCGCTGCAGAAATCCAGAGTCGGCTCTATGCCCTGGGACTCTTTCCGGGTGTCAGGGTCGAGGTGCTGCGCTTTGCGCCCGCTGGGGACCCGATTCAGGTACGAGTTGGCGCCACCTTGTTGAGCATTCGTAAGCAAGAAGCGACATTGATTGAAGTCGAGGCGTTCTAATGAGCGGTTCGACCATTGCCCTGATAGGGAATCCTAATTGCGGTAAGACCACGCTGTTCAACCATCTCACGGGTGCCCACCAGAAGGTCGGCAATTGGCCCGGTGTCACGGTGGAAAAGAAGACTGGTGTCATGACGCTAGGCGATCAGTCATTTGAAATTGTCGATCTGCCGGGTATCTATTCACTGGAGCAGGACTATCTGGGGTTAGACGAAATTATCGCTCGAGACTTCCTGTTGCAGGAAGGGTTTGATCTCGCGATCAATATCGTTGATGCCACTAATCTGGAACGCAATCTGGTGCTTACCCAACAGGTGCTGGAAGTCAGTCAACATGTCATCATCGCCCTCAACATGCTCGATGTCGCGAAGCAGAATGGCATCGAGATTGATGTAGCCGCCTTGGCCGCTAAATTGGGTGTTGTGGTTGTGCCTATCATCGCGTCTCGGGGTATTGGGCTTGACAATTTGAGGCATCAAATACAGGAAAGCCTCGGTGCTGGCAGGCATTCCAAGCCCTCCAGTAGCAGTGAAAGCCACGCGTTTGCTGACCAAGGCACGGGCGACAAGCTGATTCGCCGATATCACAGAGCGCAGCGACTGGTGGATGGCGTCGTGTTGATGACGCCGGTGAAACACTCATTGACTGAGCAGATTGATCGATGGGTGTTGAATCGTTGGCTAGGGATCCCGTTTTTCCTGTTCATGATGTATGCGATGTTCACAGTTGCCATCAGTTTTGGTGCAGTATTCATCGATTTCTTTGATATCCTCTTTGGCGCAGTTTTTGTCGATGCCAATCGTTGGTTGCTCAGCGTAGCAGGGTTTCCTGAGTGGCTTATTGTGCTGCTCGCCGATGGACTGGGTAGCGGTATTCAGCTGGTTGCAACCTTTATCCCCGTGATTGGGTTTTTATTCCTGTGCTTGTCAATGCTTGAGGACTCAGGCTATATGTCGCGGGCGGCGTTTGTCGTCGATCGATTGATGAGTAAGCTGGGTTTGCCCGGCAATGCTTTTGTACCCCTGATTGTGGGTTTTGGTTGTAACGTGCCCGCAGTGATGGCATCGCGTACCTTGGGTCGCGACAGTGATCGATTGTTGACGATAGCCATGGCACCGTTCATGTCTTGTGGCGCGAGACTGACGGTTTATGCGCTATTTGCCGCTGCTTTTTTTCCAGACAACGGCCAGAATATCGTTTTTCTGTTGTATCTTCTCGGCATAGGTATGGCAGTGATGACCGGCTGGGTGTTTCGCAAGCAAATTTTTGCGGCAGAGCTGACACCATCATTTCAAGAGATGCCCGCCTACCATCTGCCCGTTGCTCGGAATATTTTGCTGACGACCTGGTTTCGATTGCGAGCCTTCGTATTTCGTGCGGGTAAGACAATTGTTTTGGTTGTAATAGCGCTGAGTTTTCTTAATTCAATGAGTACCGACGGCAGCTTTGGCCATGCAGATACGGAAAAGTCCGTTTTATCCGTGGTCGGTAAGGCGATCACGCCAGTATTTGTTCCTATTGGCCTGACTGCGGATAACTGGCCTGCCACTGTAGGGCTGTTTACCGGCCTGTTTGCCAAGGAAGCCGTGGTCGGTACCCTTGATGCGCTCTACAGCGGCGCAGATGAGGTTGATACGGAAGGCGCGCCTGACTTGATTCTTGCCGCTCAGACAGCCCTCTCGTCGATCGTTATCAATGCGGGCGACATGATCGCCGGCCTCGGTGACCCGCTGGGGCTGGATATTGGTGACCTGCGCGACCAGGCCGAGGTTGCTGAAGTCCAGGGTGTCAATACCAGTACCCTGACAAATATGGCAAGCCTGTTTGGTAGCAAACTGGCGGCCTTTTCCTATCTGGTATTTATTCTCCTGTATGCACCTTGCGTCGCGGTATTGGGCGCCATAGCCAAGGAGGCGGGTTGGCGCTGGATGGCATTAGTCTTCTGCTGGAGTACGGGTCTCGCCTATGTAACCGCAAGCTGCATCTATCAGCTGGGCAGCTTGAAACAACATCCAGTATTCTCCGGAGTCTGGTTGTTGTCCTGTGCCGTGATTATGCTCGCCGCAGTGGGGGCCTTGAAACGTATTGGCCAGCAGGCGCTGCCCTCGAATCGAATAGCGCTGGTCCAGCTCAGCTGAAACCCTTGCTCCTTGTCCCCTTGGTGTCAGGCTAAGGGTGCAGGTTTTCTGATTAGCGCCAGCATAAGGGCAGCTAACAGATTGGCAGCACCCACCATCAGGATGGCGCCATCATAATTGCCCATCAGGTCAAAATAATATGAAGTCGCCAGTGGTGCACCAGCGGTAAGCAGAATCGAAAAAGGCAAGGCAGCGCTGCGAACGGAGCCAAGGTAACGGCGGCCAAAAAAAGTCGCCCAAATGACTTCCTGAAGGGGAATCATGCCGCCCCAGCCAAACCCCAAAACCACGAATCCCATATAAAGCCAAGGCAGAGATTGGCCTTGGACTGCAAAAATAATGATGAACAGAGACAGACCCGTTAAGGCGGCGCTGATGGACGCCAGTGGTCTGGCGTCAAGGCCGTCAATTAACCAGCCCCAAACGGGCTTTGACAGAAGTGCTGGTACAGAGCAAACGGTGATCATGAGTGCCGCAAGCGATCGCGAGTAACCAGCGTCAGTGAGTAGCGGCACTGTTTGCAGCAACATAACCTGAATGGTGATGCCAAACAGGCCAAAGGCCAGGACGAGAAAGTAGAAGGAATAGCTTGTCAGCGCCTGGCGACGAGTCATGGAGTTATCGAAATCCTGCAGCGCTCTGGCGTTCATGCCGGCGGCGACGTCGGCGGCCGAATGGCCGTCGGGTAGTAAGTTGTGATCCTCAGGGGTGCGCCGCATCACCATCGCGACCGGGCCAATGAGCACAAGGGTGATCAATGCGAGGATTTGCCAGGTCGTGCGCCAGCCGTAGGCGTCAATCAACCAGGTTGCCAGCGGCGTGAGTAAAATGCCGGCAAAGGAAACACCCATCGCGGCAAATGCGACCGCTCTGCCGCGAAAGTTGACGAACCATTTAGCCAGCGTGACGTTGACCACCAGGTTGCCAATCAGAGCGGCTCCCGTGGTTAATAAAATGCCGTTAAGTAGTACCCAGTGCCAGAGTTCACGAACATAGGCCGTGGCAAACAGGGCCATAGCGAGGATCATGGTGCCGGCTAACATAAAGCGCCGAGCGCCAAAGCGATCGACATAGCCACCGATTAAAAAACCGGTCAGCGCCATCACGAATTGGCCGATGCTGCGAGGCAGGGTGAACTCAGTGCGGGTCCAGCCAAGGCTCTCGGTCATGGGAATCATAAAGGGTCCTATGACATAATTTTGAACCCCGGCTGCAACGAATTGCGCAATAAATGCCGCAAGGATCAGCCAATAGCCGTAGAAAATAGCAGGACGAGCGTCCAAAGGTGTTGCCATAAGGCCCAACGTAGGTTTTCGGTCGCAGGATACTAGCAGTTTGACTCGGTGCAAGGATAGCAGTCGCCTAAGTTGAGTTTTTGGCGGCACCCTCATATGTCGCTCGAGATTTAATGCTGGGCAGGCAACCAAAGCCTGGCGGTAGTCATTTGGCAAAGTCGCGCCCTCAAAACCCACATCGGCGACAAGGCTCGTAGCTGGAATGTCTCCAGTAAAAATGCAAAGATGTAGTCTCAATCGAAAGCAGTGGCCCTTGTGGATATTCGAACAAAACTGGCTCTTTCCCTCGTTTTTGTCTCGCTAATCAGCATGGCGCTGTTAGGCACATTTGCTTATCACACGGCAGAGGGGCTTCTTCAAGAGATTTCAGTACGGCAACTGGATGCGCTGGCGGAAAGCAAAAAACGAGACCTCGTCAAGGTTCAGGAAGGTTGGCGAGATCAGTTGCGCTTGATCCGCAGTCGCTCTGACTTGCGCCAAAGCGTGCAAGCTTATTTGGCCGATAAGAATCCGCTAGCCCTGGCCCAGGTTAATCAAATCATCGTGAATGCGGTCACAGCGACCGATAATCTCGAACAAATCGTCATTAAAGACCTGCAAGGGAAGGCTGTTGCCAGTTATGGTGAGGCAGAGTGGAATGATGCCTCGGGTTTGGGTCAAGTTCCACCGTTGAATGAACCGCAAGTGATTACCCTGGAGGGCTCTTACTTCAATGTTGCGGGTGATCTGCGCCTAGTCTTTAGCAGCCTGCTGAGTATCGATGGCGTCGGTATCGGCCATATTCAGGTCGTGTTTGATGGGCAGGACTTGTTTTCTATCACGGGCAACTATACGGGGCTCGGCGAAACGGGTGAGACGCTGGTGGTGAAACAGGACTTGGACGCAGTGACTGTCCTTAATCCTTTGCGACATCCAGCGTCTACGAAGAATCGACGCTATCCATCGAGTCAGTCGGCACCACTGACTCAGCTGCTGGCGGGTGAAGAACCCGAGTTCAGTCGGCCCATTAAAGACTATCGTGATGTGGAAGTCTGGGCCGCTAGTCGTTATCTGCAAGACTTACAGTGGGGCTTAATGGTTAAGGTTGACGCTGCAGAAGAAGCGAAAAGGGCTGATGGCTTGCGAGAGGCAATGATTGATATTGGGCTTACCTTATCCGGTTTTGCGATTATCGGCGGTACCCTGTTGGGCTTGTATTTAGCCAGACCGATTCATGCCTTGGCAGTCTTGGTCGAGCGAGTGCGTGAAGGTGAGACTCAGTTGCGCTGTGACGCCACTGGCGACGATGAAATTGCTTATTTAGCCGATTCCATCAACGAGTTGTTGGACCATTTACAGTCCGATAGTGACCAGCCCAAGTCGGATCCCCATGCCTGAGCTGTTAGATCTGCTAAAGCTGTTTGGTGGCTTTGTCTACTTGCTGATGGGTGGGGATCTGCTGGTCAGAGGAGCCCTCGGTCTGGCGCGCGAGAGTAAAATTCCACCAATGATTGTTGGCTTAACCGTTGTTGCAATGGGCACCTCGGCACCTGAGCTGATGGTCTCCTCTGTCTCGGCATTGTCGGGATTTCCTGGTATAGCGGTAGGTAATATCATCGGCAGTAATATCGCTAATATTCTGTTGGTGCTAGGCCTGCCCGTCTTGATACATCCGATTGTCTGTGATCAGACAGGTTTGGCCAAGCAAACTGGCTTGATGGTATTGGTGTCGATATTGTTCGTAGCGCTTTGTTTCTTTGAGCCAGTGACCTTCAAAGAGGGTCTGCTGCTTATCCTGCTGCTGGTTGGTTTTCTTTACTTGGCAACTCGTGGGTCTGATCTGGTGCCCAGTCTGGATGATGCAGAAGAAGAGTTGGAGCGCGTATTGGGTCTGCCCGGTAAAAATCTGGGCATTGCTGCATTTATCATTCTCGGGATCATTGCGCTGCCGCTGGGCGCTGACTTGGTGGTTGATGGTGCGGCAGGGCTGGCCGCCGGCTGGGGCGTCTCAGAGGCAGTGATAGGATTAAGTCTCATCGCCCTTGGAACCTCGCTACCGGAACTGAGCACGACGGTTATCGCTGCCTTTCATAAAAGTTCCGATGTGGCTATCGGTAATGTGGTGGGCAGCAACATCTTCAACATTCTGGCGATTTTTGGCATCACCGCCCTGTTAACTGATATTCCCGTGGACTCGGCGTTTATGGCACTCGATGTCTGGGTCATGCTGCTGAGTTCGTTCCTGTTGCTGCTCTTCGTCCTTTTTCGAGCCACTATCGGTAAACGATGGGGGCTAGTTTTGTTAACGGCTTACCTTGGATACATGTTCGCCATCTACTGAAGACTCGTGTTCAAAGCGGTTGTTTAGCACTATTCTCCAAAGCTATTATCGAAAAACCAGTTACTCAATTTAGTATCTCGTGTTGCAAGCGAGTTGGTACAAGCTGTGCGGTGCCAAGCGCTTTTAGTGCTATATCCATTGTTTCAGTGGTCAAAGGAGATCCTGATGTATCCAGGAAAATATGCCAGGCTGACGCCGAACCGAGCAGCCTATGTAATGGCCGGTTCAGGGCAGGTAGTGACCTATACAGATCTTGAGCATGGCTCAAATCAGGCAGCCCACCTGTTTCGCGCCCTGGGTTTAGAGCGCGGAGATCATATTGCTATCTGTCTCGAAAACCACCCGGCCTTTCTGCAGATTTGCTGGGGCGCTTTTCGTGCCGGACTGTATTTCACCGCCATATCCTACCGTTTGCAGGCGGCGGAAGTGGAGTACATAGTCAATGACTGTGGTGCCAAGGTTGTCGTGACTTCCAGCTATCTTGCGACGACCTTTAATGAATTCAGAAAGAACCTCGTCAATCAGCCGCGATGCTTTATGCTCGATGGCGATGTGGATGGCGCCGAATCGTGGGAGAAAACGCTTCAGTCGATGCCTGTGACGCCGATTGCGAACGAATCCTACGGTCAAAGTCTTCTGTACTCATCGGGAACCACCGGTCGGCCCAAAGGGGTCAAGAAGCCCCTGATAGAAGACCCCTGGGGTGAGGCGGTTGACGTATTTGAGGCTGCGCGAGAACGCTACGAGTTTGATGCCGCAACTGTCTACCTGTCGACTGCGCCTTTGTACCATGCGGCGCCATTGGGTTTTAATCTGAACGTATTGCGCTTTGGTGGTACCTGCATCGTCATGGAACAATTCGATGGGCAACAAGCGCTGGCATTAATCGAGAAATACCAGGTGACTCACAGTCAGTGGGTGCCCACCATGTTCGTTCGAATGCTGAAGCTGCCGGACCAGGACCGTGCGGGTTATGACCTGAGCTCTCACCGCATTGCTGTTCATGCTGCAGCTCCCTGTCCCGTGGCAGTCAAGCAAGCGATGATCGATTGGTGGGGTCCAATTATCTACGAATACTATGCGGGAACTGAGGGCAATGGTTCAACGGCGATAAGCTCGCAGGAGTGGTTAAACCACCGTGGCTCTGTCGGGCGAGCTGCAGGCAACTGCCGGTTGCACATTCTCGACGACGAGGGTCGCGAGGTTGCGGTAGGTGAAGTCGGTGGTGTCTACTTCGAGGGTGGTGGCAAATTTGAATACCTGGGTGACCCAGATAAAACTGATTCATCCCGCTCTAGCCAGGGTTGGACGACCCTGGGTGACGTAGGTCTCGTCGACGCGGAAGGCTATCTTTATTTGACGGATCGCAAGTCCTTCATGATCATCTCTGGTGGCGTAAATATCTATCCGCAGGAAGCCGAGAACGCGCTGATTGCGCATCCTGCTGTAGTCGATGTTGCCGTGTTCGGAATTCCGGATGAAGAGTTCGGCGAGCAGGTCAAGGCCGTCGTCCAACCCGTGTCGATGGAGGAAGCAGGCCCTGCGCTTGAAGCCGAGTTGATCGCCTTCGTGCGCAGCAAAATCTCGCATCTGAAGTGTCCCAGAACCATCGACTTCATGGCCGAACTGCCTCGACATCCGACCGGCAAACTCTATAAACGTCTGCTGAAAGATCAGTATTGGCCCGCCAAGAGTGGTGCTTGAGCCTTGTGCCTTCCGCTACTTCGAATTTGATTGAGGTTCGCGGTCCAGCTGGTTTATTCTTCCGTCATGATGAGATGGCGAAAGGGGTAGTGATGAGTCTTGATGAGTTTCGACAAGAGGTGAGAGGGTGGCTCAGTGACAATTGCCCAGCAGCGGCAAGAGGCCCCGGCGACGCGATTCCCATAGGCAGTGTTCGACCGATTGAACCCGATCTTCTCGCCTGGCGCCATGCGCTGGGTCGCAAAGGCTGGAGTATTCCACTCTGGCCCAAGGCTTATGGTGGCGGGGGCTTAAGCGTCGAACAGAATCAGGTCCTGCAGTCGGAACTGAGAGCCATTGGGGCGCGCTTACCCATGCCAGGCATGGGAACCTCCATGATAGGGCCGACCTTGCTCGAATATGGTACTGAGGAGCAAAAACTCAGGCATATACCCAGTATCGCCATGGGCGACATCGCCTGGTGTCAGGGCTATTCTGAACCGGGCGCGGGATCCGATTTGGCAAGTCTGCGCACTCAGGCTGTGGCGAAGGGGGATGTCTTTGAAATTAATGGCCAAAAGATCTGGACCTCCGGCGCTCAGTTCGCCGATTGGATGTTTGCCCTGGTGCGGACAGATCCGAATGTACCCAAGCATGAAGGCATAAGCTTCGTGTTACTCGATATGCATCAAGTTGGCGTTACGATCAAGCCGATCCGCTTGATTGCAGGCTCTTCACCCTTTTGTGAAACGTTTTTCGATAATGCGATAGCACGAAAAGATGACCTTATCGGTCAACTCAACCGTGGTTGGGCGGTGGCGAAACGGTTGCTGCAACACGAACGTTCCGGTCAGGGTGGCTTGGGCGAAGGGGGGCCACGGCATGTGGGGCCAACCACCAGCCTGGCGGATGTTGCCAGGACTTATGTAGGCGTTGATCAAGCCGGTAAGATTAGCGACGGCGCTGTGCGTGACTCAGTGGTACGATTTGCCATGAATGCCCGCAGTTTTCAGCTGACTCAACGACGGGCCAAGGAAGAAAACCTATCGGGCAAAACCATAGGTGAAGCCACCAGTATCTTTAAGCTGTACGGTGCCACACTCGGCCGTGATAGTGCTGATTTTCGCACCCAGATGATGGGCTCGCAGGGGTATGGCTGGGAGGGTGAGGGTTTTTCTGCTGAGGAACTTGAGTCAACCCGAACCTTTCTGAGCAGCCGCGCTCATACCATTTACGGTGGTACTAATGAGGTACAGCGCAACATTATCGCGAAACGCGTTCTTGGTTTGCCAGACTAGATTGATTTGCCAAGGCCCTAAATAGCCGCATCAACTCTTGGTGCGGCTTTTTTATTGCCGCTGCTAGAGTCTGAAGCAAGAATCTAAAGAAAGAATCTAAAGAAAGAATCTAAAGAAAGAGTCAAGCAACTGTGTCTCACCGGCGACTGACAACTGACGTGAGGGCACCTAGAGGCTGATGCTCAGTCCCAAGCGGGCGGCCCTGCCAGGGGCGCGAAAGCCAAACACCTCTTCATAGTCTTCGGCAAGGGCGTTATCGAGTCTGAAATTCAGTTGAAACTGTGAATTGAAGTCGTGGCTGGCGGCGATATTGAGCAAAGTATAGCCTTTCAGATTCACGCGGACCTGGTATGGCGGTTCTGGCGGGAAAAAATCATCCAGTTGAGCGCCGGTATGAATCACGGCGACATTCAGGTTGGAGCGCTGCCAGGCGTAGTTGCCATTGATTGCAAAATGGTGGCGAGGACGCCTGATCTCATCTTGCGGATCCGGGCTCTGCGTATCCTCTTTCGCATCAAGATAGGAATAGCTACCGCGCAGTTTCAGATTGTCTGTGACCTGCCAGTTCAGGTCTATCTCAATCCCCTGACGCGCTGATTCTGTGAGGTTGTTGCTGGCGGTGAAGACGTTGGCAGTACTGTCATAATCAAAGCCATTGATTTCATCTTTTAGCGTTGAGCGGAACCAGCTGGCGGATACCAGTATCCCTCTCAGGTCAAACCGTTGCCGAAGTCCCAGTTCCCAGCTACGTGCCCGCTCCGGCTTAAGCTGCGGATTCCCTCGAAACGAGTCGAAGAATCCAAAGCGCTCTGTGAAGGTCGGGTTCTTGTTGGCCTCCCCAAGGGACGTGAACAGCGTAGTTGCGTCGCTGGAATGCCAGGCTGCCGTGGTTCGCCAGGTGAAGGCATCCTGAAACTCGCTGTTGTCTTCCTGGCGAGCACTCAGAGACAGTTCCAGGTCTTCGATATTGAGCCGATATTCGCCAGCCAACGCCCGGTTTCGAGTGGTCAGATCCTTGTTGGGATCGCCAAGAAAGCTGGCGCTGCCGCGTTGCGAGTAGTCTTCGGTTTCATGCTCGGCGATCAGAGTCAGCGTCTGCTGGTCAAGGTACAAATCGGTTTGAAGTGCTATGCGATCCCGCGTGCCGCGGCTGGAATCGGTGCTGGTTTGCGCCGCCAGATTGGTGTTGTCTGAGTCGGTTCTGGAGAAGCTCAGCGACTGGCTGAGCCGGCCCTCCAACATGTCAAAATTGGCTGACACCCTGCTGTAGGTCTGGATTGAGTCCGTAGAGACGTCGGCGTCGACAGGCAAGCCCGTCACCGCATAATCAATGTCGTCAAAGGCAGCGGATGATCGAGTCTGGCGATAGCTGAAGCCGAGCTGCAACTCCTCGACAGGCAGGTAGTTGCCGTTCAAGGCGAAAGTTGTATTTTCATAGCCGTCGTCTTCGGTCCCCTGGCGAGCAATATTGGTGCCGTCGGTTTGGTAGTGATCTAGGCCGAGGCTAAACTGATAATGATGATCTTTGAGCTGGTAAGTCGCTCCAATTGCGCGACTGTTGAATGCGCCAAGTTCAGTGTTAACCGTTAGTCGATGGTGATTGTCTGTACGGCCGTCTGGGATCGTGATCACGTTGATGACGCCTGCGAGAGCGTCACTGCCCCAAAGTGCACTTTGCGGTCCGCGGACCACTTCTATGCGCTCAATTCGATCCACAGATAGGTGCGCAAAGTTGAACTCACTACCCTGGGCGACGTCGTTGGCTTCAACGCCGTCTATGAGGACCAGTACCTGATTCGCTTCTGCGCCTCGAACTCTAACCTGTGTCACAGCGCCCCTGGCGCCCTGTTGGCTGACGGCAAAGCCGGGGAGTTCGCGCAATAAGTCAGCGATACTGCTGGCGTTTCGTTGCTGAATTTCTGCCTTGCTGAGAATACTGATAGCGCTTGCCGTCTCATTGACGTCGACGGGCGTTCGTGAAGCGGTGACCGTGATAGTGGGCAGATACTGGGCGGAATTGGTCGCAGCTTCAGCAGCGCTCGAGTTGGCGGTCGAAGCGATTGTCAAGGCGAGTGCAGAAGCGATAGTCGATGCCAGAGTCGACGCAATCGGCTGCCATCGAAGGCGGGTCCATATGCAGTATTCGTCAGTCATTTTTCCTCCACACTCTCACCCGAGTGTTGAACGAGCGCAGGAGGAATTAGTGAACCGCGAAAGAGCCAGCACTATCGCCCGCCGCGATGTGATTAGGGTGTTGAGTAGCGGGCCGGTCTCCGGACTCACGAGTGAAAGACTTCGTGTACACCTGCCTTCCCATGCCCGATAGGCACAGTGGCGTCATAGGTGGACTAACTCGTTTACCGTTGCGGGGGCAGTGCCAGGTTTTCACTGGCTTCCCGTTTCATCCCCGTGTCTGTGACACATAAAACGCGGGGACACCTTCTACAAAGACAAAGGAAGACTAATCGCCCAACTGAGCCTAGTCAACGAAGTTTTCTTTGCAATGGTCATGAAACGCCTTCATGCTCTCTTTAACGCGCCTGACTCGACCGTGATACTCGAGACTGTGATACTCGAGACTGTGATACTCGAGACTGTGATAGATTTGACGACAACAGCTGCTGAACAACCTTGAATAAACCGAAACTATGCTGCGACTGACTTTCCTTTGGACCCTATGTCTATTCCTCGCGCCACTGCTCTTGTTGCAAGGCCGGCTGGTTAGAGCGCGCACGCCTTTGCTGCCTGTCGCGTCAGGACCCACCCAGGGTCATGAAGGAGCGGGCCCAAGTCCGAATCTGGTATTGGGTCTTGGTGACTCAGTTATTGCCGGCGTGGGTGTCGATCAGGTTGATGCAGGACTGACTCGGCAGTTAGCGCTGCAACTGCATCTTAAGCTTGATCAGCCCATCGCTTGGCAGGTTGAAGGTAGAAACGGTGATCGAGTCCGCGATCTGATCGTCCGATTGCGCCAGCTTAGAGGTGATGAGCCGGCGTTGCTGTTGATATCAATTGGCGTCAACGATGTGTCTCATTTGACCTCTCTGACCCGTTGGCAATGGGAGGTTACGCAATTGATCTCTGAACTGAAGTCTTTTAGTGCTGCGCCCATTGTGTTTCTGGGTATTCCGCCAATGGGTGCCTTTACGACCTTACCCCAGCCGCTTCGATTTGCACTCGGTGTTCGAGCTCAGCTGCTGGATCAGACCCTGCAACGGGCGGCGAAACTACTCAAAGGCGTTTATTGGTTTGATACAGCCAGCGAGTTTCAGGCGCAATATCTCGCTTCTGATGGCTATCACCCCGGTCCGCGCGCCTGTGAGCTTCTGGCGGCTCGACTGGCGTTGCAATTCGGTCATCTAATGCTCAGTGCCGATCCGGCTCTGACGCCGGCGCCTGAGCCGAAGCAAGCGCCAAAACCGCTAGCTGCTTGGTCTGATCACACTCAAGAACCTTGAGCGCACCATGACTCGACCCCCTTGCTCGCGCCGCTCGCCTTTTTTCTGGACCTCGTCTATATGATAATCCTGCCATGTTAATGAAACGTTGGTTGATACAGCTATTACCGGTGATGCAGTGGTGGCCCAAGTACAACGGTGAGGCATTCAGGGCCGATCTGGTTGCCGGGATCGTGGTGCTGTTTATTACCATCCCCCAAGTCATTGCCTACGCTTTTCTGGCGGGCTTGCCGGCAGAGACTGGTTTATATGCGGCGATCATGGCCCTGCTGTGCTATGCGGCCTTTGGCAGCTGTCGAACCCTGGCTGTCGGCCCAACTGCGATTCTTGCGATGATGAGTCTTGAGGCTGTCTCCGCTTTTCAAACTCCCGGTACCCTTGAGTACACCGTAACAGCCAGTAAACTCGCCCTGCTGACAGGTGGCGTGTTGCTCCTATTGCGTCTGGTCAACTTTGGCGCTGTAGTCAGTTTTCTTAGTCATGCAGTAGTCACAGGATTTATAACGGCTGCGGCAATACTGATTATCACCAATCAAATTCCGTCCATACTGGGGCTATCGTCGCCGCCTGACACGATGGTACCCACAGTTTTACAACATGTCGCCAGCGGTATCTGGCGGCTCAATTTGATAACCACATGCATTGCGATCGGCTCCATGTTGCTGCTCTGGTTCTGCCGTCACCGTCTTGAAGCGCTGTTGTTGTCTATCGGGATCAGTTCGCGCTGGGTTGGCAGTTTGGTGAAGTCTGCACCTATGTACGCTGTGATTATTTCTGTCATCCTCGTCTGGTCGATGGGGCTGGTACAAAGTCATGATGTGTCGGTCGTGGGCGTCATTCCCCATCAGTTACCAGAACTGGTGACCTTGAAGCTGAGTCTCAGCGATATTCAACAACTACTGCCGTCGGCAGTCCTGATGTCAATGGTGATCTTTATGGAAAGCACCTCCATCGGCGCGGCAGTCGCGAGCAAGCGTCGAGAAAAAATTGAACCGAACCAGGAACTTGTTGGCTTGGGCTTGGCTAATGTCGGGTCCGCGATGGTCGGTGGCTTTCCTGTCGCAGGCAGTTTCGCCAGGACAGTTGTTAATTTCAGTTCTGGTGCCGTAACGCCAGTGGCGTCGTTGGTTACCTGTCTGCTGGTAGTGGTAACGCTGGTCTGGTTCGCACCTTGGTTCTATTACCTGCCCAAAGCGGTGCTGTCGGCGATCATTGTTATGTCCGCGATACAGTTAATTGACCTGCATGGTATTGAAAAAACTTTTCGATTTAATCGTATTGATTCGGTGACGTTTAGTGGTACTTTTCTGGCTGTTCTGTTCCTGGGGGTGGAGACTGGTATTCTTGCTGGCATAGCGATTTCGTTCATACTACTCATCAGAAGTAGCAGCAAGCCCCATATCGCCGTTGTCGGTCGAGTCGGTAACAGTGAAACCTTTCGAAATGTTCTTCGATATGAGGTGCAGACATCACCTCAGGTGCTGGCTCTACGAATCGACGAGAGCATCTACTTTGTTAACACTCGCTATATTGAGATGTTTTTGTTCAATCAGATAGCCGACTCAAAGGCGATTAAACATGTTGTTTTGATCTGCAGCTCAGCCAATTTTATTGATACAAGTGGCCTGGAAATGCTTGAGCTGGTCCAGGAAAATCTGGCGGAAGTTGGCGTGACGCTTCATCTGGCGGAAGTCAAGAGCCCTGTCATGGACAAGCTGAAAGAAACTGAGTTTTATGCAAATATGAAGGGCAATATCTACCTTTCCACCGATATTGCCATGCGTGATCTGGCAGAATCTGAGTCGGTAGAGGTAAGATAATTTTTCAGGGTGACTTAAACAGGAGGCTAATGATGCATAACCAAAAGATAGAATATCGAGACGGTGATGTAGTGCTTGAGGGTTATCTGGCATATGACGATAGTATAAAGGGGCCACGTCCCGCGGTACTGATCGCTCATGACTGGACCGGTCGACGGGGGTTTGCAACGGCGAAGGCAGATGAAATGGCGCGCCTGGGTTATGTAGGCTTTGCCCTGGACATGTACGGTAAAGGGGTGTTTGGCAGCGATAATGATGTCGAGGCTAATAGCGCCCTCATGGGTCCTTTCGCATCAGATAGAGCGAAGTTGCGGGCGCGGATGATAGCGGCCCTGAATTGTGTCAAGGGCCTGCAGGTAGTTGATGCCACCAAGGTTGGCGCTATGGGTTATTGTTTCGGTGGCATGTGCGTGCTGGAGTTGGCGCGTGCTGGCGCCGATATTGGTGGTGTGATCAGCATTCACGGGATTTTCTCCGCGGGCAACGTCCCCAATGGTTCAATCAGTGCGAAGGTGCTGTGTTTACACGGACACGATGATCCGATGGTACCGCCCGAGCAGGTGCTGGCATTCGAGCAGGAAATGAGCGCAGCCGGTGCTGACTGGCAGGTTCATGCCTATGGCGGCACTATGCATGCGTTTACCAATCCGGATGCGAACAATCCGAGTTTTGGCACCCTGTTCAATCCTGTCGCGAATCATCGAGCGACTCGATCCATTGAAAATTTTTGGTCGGAGATATTCCGGTAGTCCCCGGTTAGCGGGGGATCATGCGGCGAAGTTTATTCAGGTTGGCGGTTGTCGTCGCCATCGTCTTGGTGGCAGGTCTGCTGCTGGCCATGAATGTACTTCGAGTGACTCAGGCTCAAATTGACAGCCTGAACCCGCAGCTGCCTGACTATCGGCAAATCATGGCCTCTCGGCAAGCACATTTGCCCACAGCTATTCACTTTCTGCCTACCGCCAGTCGATCGATAGCACGCGATCTGTTATTGAATGCACAGCAAGATTCGATGCCCAAAGGTGAGGTCGATCTGAGTTTTCCCGCCTTTGTATTGACCTGGAGCGATGGCCGTCGTTTCGTTATCGACGGCGGTCTGGAAGCCAACCCGAAAGGGTCATTCTTGCGGCTTGTGGAATGGTTGGTAAATAGCGTCGATGGGCAACCGATGCTGTATCAGCAAGCGCTGCACAAAAGGCTTGATGTCGCCAGTATCCAGGGGCTCGGGTTGACGCACTTGCACAAGGATCATACCGCTGGACTCAAAGGCCTCTGTGCTGCCGGTGCACAAATGACCACTTACCAGACAGTCGAACAGTTCACTATGCAGAATTATTTGACTTTCGGTGGTGACGATGACTTGGCAGCAATGACCTGCTCGACACGACTCGTATTAGCTGAGCAGGATAGCCTGCTTCGAGACGTTCAAGGCTTTCCCGGTTTATTCCTGGTCCATGTTGCTGGCCACACACCGGGCAGCCAGGTATTTATAGCGCATGTTCGACGCCCTACAGGGGTCACGACCTACGTCATAGGCGGTGATATTGCCAATCACCAGGACGGCGTGACTCATAATATTGGTAAACCATTTTGGTACAGTCGCTGGTTAGTGCCGGAGAACCTCGCCCAGATGCGTCGGCTCAGAGAGTGGTTGAAGTCGTTGGCGAGCAGGCACCAGTTGCAGGTGCTGCTGTCCCACGACCTTCGAGCGCTCAAGGACAGTGACGTTCCAGCGCTCGATTAAAAGGGTTGAGTCACAGGTGATCTCAAAAGGCTAAAAATGATCCTTCAGCTGCCGAGTTTTAGCAAAGACATCCACCAGTGGGGCGCCGGCCATGTCGATCGTTTGCTGCAGATCGTGGCTCATGGGCCGCAAAAAAGGGTTTGTGGCTTTTTCCAGGCCCAAGGTGGACGGCACGGTCGGCTGTCCAGCCGCTCTTAGGGTGTCAATTTCGCGCGAGCGCTGCTGTAGCTGATCGTTCTGAGGTTCAACGCTGAGTGCAAATCGGGCGTTGGATTGCGTGTACTCGTGAGCGCAATACACCAGCGTCTCATCGGGCAAAGTCAGCAGCTTTTGCAGGCTTTGCCACATTTGTGCGGGAGTCCCCTCGAAGAGTCGTCCGCAACCCAGTGCAAAGAGTGCATCACCGCTGAACAGGACCGTGTCATCGGGAAAGTAGTAGGCGATATGACCCAGAGTGTGGCCTGACACGTCTATGACCTCAACTTTATGCCCGCCAAAGTCAAATCCATCGCCGTCTCCCACTAGGATGTCAATGCCCGGTATTCGATCAGCATCAGTCTTTGAGCCAATGATTTGGCACTGCCACTGAGTCTTGAGTGCCAGGTTACCTCCTGCATGATCGAAATGGTGGTGGGTATTGAAAATGTGAGTCAGCTTCCAGTCAAGCTGCTTGAGTGCTGCATTCAAAGGTTCGATTTCTGGCGTATCGATCGCTGCTGTCAGCTGGGATTCCGCATCGTGAATCAGATAGCCATAGTTGTCAGAAAGGCATGGGAATTGGTGGACCTGTAATTTTGCCATGGGAACCTTTAGTCGTTTGTTAAGGTATTTAGTGAAAAGTATTTAGTGAAAAGCATGTAGTGAAAAGCATGTAGTGAAAAGTATCTAATGAGAAGTATCTAGCAAGGCTTCACCATAACGGCTCAGTCCACCAGCATCAAGAGGCCGGTGTGTTTAGTCACCTGTGCCTACCGCCGATGGAACCAGGCGCGGCGTTGTCTGGAGCGCGGCGACTGGCTTTAAACCCAATGCTCTAGATCCAGTGCTCACTTGCGATTCTGCGTTTCACTGGAAAGCAGAATTTTCGAGTCCAGCATGCGCTCTTCAGCAATCGTAAACCAACCTTTAATGACCCGACCTGCCAATACGGCTGGCAGCCACAGGCGATCGTCGTCCCACATCTCGTCGAACGGCAAGTCAGCAATGGGCGTCCACAAGGGAATCGCCTCAGCGGTTTCTGTGGGTGTGCCTCTATAGTCAGTGGCGATAAACACGTAGCCATGAATGCGGGGCATGTCTTCCGCATGAAAGAACAATTCGCCACTGGCCTGGACATTCAATGGCGTTATCAGAAGCTCTTCTTGCGTTTCTCTGATGGCGCAGGCTTTGGGTGTTTCACCAGCCTCGAGATGACCTCCGGGACCGTTAATTTTGCCGGCACCAAGTCCCCGCTTCTTGCGTATCAGAAGCACCTGGTCTTGCTTGATAACGAACAACAGTGTTGCAGTCAGGTCTGGTTGCCAGGTGCTCCAATTAATATCTGCTACTTTCATTCCTCTCGCTCGGCTATTTATTCTGCGCAGCTTAGTCCTCAGCAAGGCATGAACCGCGGCCCGCAGTTGAAGAGACTAGTCGTTAACCTGGATGCCTTCAAGCGCCACGAGTCGTTCAGACTGACGCTAGCGGGGCATATTAAGCATACCGGTACTGGCAATCTCTCGTGGCTTGAGACATGATTAGGGGCTAGGCGGTGACCGAAGGGTGCGTTGCGTAAACCGTGAATGGAAATTCAACAGATCATTTTGATTAGACAGATCACTATGATTAACCAGATCACTATGATTAACCAGATCACTATGATTTATTGTCGGGAGAAAATGAATGAGCGTTTTTAATGAAGACGATAGCAAGACCGTGAGATCGCTGATGCTAACCTTTGGCGGATTTATTGCACTGACCGTCTTTTTGGCAGTTTTGGCTGTGTATCTGACCTAGTCCTGTTTTTACGGGTTTGAATTGAAAAAAGCCGGACGAGAAGTCCGGTTTTTTTTGGTTAGCGTGTTCGTTGAGGGATTTGTCTAAAAGTACTTGTCTAAAAGTACTTGTCTAAAAGCACTGGATCCCACTGAGATCCCAGTTACTCGTCGCCAAGTAGCATGTCGCCGCTGACGGGATCAAGCCGCAGACTCGGTGCTAGACGTAGCCGGCACTTGGCGGTGGCGGGCGCAAGACAGGCGCCGGTGAAAACGTCGAAGCGATAGCCATGCCATGGACAGCTGACTTCTCCGGTTAAGCTGTCAGCCTCACTAAGGGGGCCGAGAAGGTGAGGGCAGGTCGTCGAATAGACCACAGGCTCATCTGCCACCAGGCTGATTCGAAAGGTTTGAGAACGAATCTTGACGAGTCGAGGCAGGGACTGCTTAAAAGTCGCAGCGGACCCCAGATTCGCAGATGCCGGGCCGGGTGCCAAGGGCGTCAATTGTAACTGCCTGGCCTGCATCATCGCCTCGTCTTCGTCCCATAAGGTTTGATAGAGGTCGAGAAACAGTTGGCCGACCTTGTTCTGGTCTTGTGGGCTGACATTCGGCACCTGGAATTCCACCAGAATTTGCGTGTTTTCGCCCGATTCAGTCAGAGTAGTCCAGATTTCTGAGATCTGAGTCTGATTTCGATAGGACCGCGCCACGTAACGCTGTTGGGGCAGATCGATGCAGAGCTCAACATGAGCATTATGCGTGGGCGACGACCAGGTTCGCCAACCCCAGTCGCCCTCGGTATCGAGGCTGACGAAATCGAAGCTGGTGGAATGTAACCAGGGCAAGTGCTCCCAGTCCCTGACATTTTCCCAGACTCTGGCGATGTTCGCCTTGATCAGTCGTTCATATCGAGCGACGCAGACCAGGTTCAGTTGGTTTGGGTTTTCGAGTAGTGCATTTGGTTGTTGTGGTCCCATGTTCCAGAGTGTATCGAGACTGGATCAGAATGGCCACAGCCGCAAAGGTTATTGATAAGTATCAAATTTTCTGTGTTGCTGCCCTTGAAAAGCCTTAACTTGACCTCAATCAAGGGAACTTAGTAGCGGTTCGCACTCTAATGCAGAGTTCGCAGCGACAATGCAGAGTTCGCAGCGACTATTCAGTGGTAACGATCTGCCATCGCATGACTTTGTCCAGGAGGCCTACATGAGCGTAATGCGTTATGACCAACAGTTGCCTATTCTCAGTTCCGGTAGCTTACAAGGCTATCTGGATTCAGTTCAGCGCATACCGATTTTGAGTCGAGAGGAAGAGCGCGCGTTATTCGCTGACTTTCAGGAAAAGGATGATCTTCAGGCTGCGCGTACACTGGTTCTCTCTCATCTGCGCTACGTCGCCTACATAGCCCGTTCCTACACCGGCTATGGTCTGCCCCTGGAAGACCTGATTCAGCAGGGCAATATCGGATTAATGAAGTCCGTCAAAAAATTCAGTCTCGATCATGACGTGCGTCTCGTGTCATTTGCCGTCCATTGGATCAAGGCTGAGATTCATGAGTACATTCTCAAAAATTGGAAAATCGTCAAGGTGGCAACGACGAAGGCGCAGCGCAAACTGTTCTTTAATTTGCGCAAGGCAAAGGATCGCCTGGGATGGTTCAATCACGCCGAAGTCCAACAGGTAGCGGCAGACCTTGGGGTCAAACCCGAGGAAGTTCTGGAGATGGAAAACCGTCTCGGCAGCTTCGATGAGAGTTTTGAGCTGCCTGCCAATGGCGACGATGACATGCTGATGGGGCCTGTGACCTATCTCACCCACGGTGAAAGTATGGACCCTGCCTGGCAAGCCGAGGACGAAGAGCTGCAAAGTCTCAATACCACCGGTCTGGTTCAGGCCCTTCACTCGCTGGATGCTCGCTCAAGGGATATCGTCGAAAGCCGCTGGCTGGCTGACAGTAAGTCGGGGCTAAAAGAGATGGCAGAAAAATATGGTGTTTCAATGGAGCGGATTCGGCAAATAGAAGTCCGGGCGTTTGAAAAAATGCAAGCCTTCCTGGTTACTGACTGACCCTGAGGTCATTCTCGACTCGGCGAAAAGGGTGTAAATGTAAAGTTTACACCTGGACAGCTGGTACAGAGTAAATCGTCTAAAAAGGCAGCCACTGGCTGCCTTTTTATTGTCTGTGTTTTGGCTAACCTTCCAAAACCGGGTCCAGAGTCCTAGTTGCGGCTGGAAATCTGCTGTTCGCAGCGACAATGTTGCGACGATGGTGTCATCCTTCAAACTAATGCTTGATTTGCGTAGCGGGATTTTTGATATTGTCTGTTTTACCACCGAGTTTGGGGCCGTGAGCCTCAGATGTAAGCCTCAGATGTAAGCCTGAGATAAAAGCTTTACGGGTTACCCCTTTGTCTGGGTGGGTAACGACCGTTGACAATTGAGGGACTAAGAGTGTCAAGTATACCCGCCGAGAAGACCACCAAGAAGCCGGTGCTAAGTCGATCCACCGCCTGGATTTATGGTTCGGTCAGTTTGCCGCTCGCCATTATTGGTTACCCTCT
>Ga0181557_1000688_pt1 | contig 41416 bp, 36 predicted proteins | sample 011ome_23_FD_148632 | JGI IMG/M metagenome (GOLD analysis project Ga0181557, IMG submission 148632) | Coastal salt marsh microbial communities from the Groves Creek Marsh, Skidaway Island, Georgia - 011506CT metaG (spades assembly) | ecosystem: Environmental > Aquatic > Marine > Intertidal zone...
AGTATAACCGTTTTATTGTTTTAGTAGCGGGAACAGGACTCGAACCTGTGACCTTCGGGTTATGAGCCCGACGAGCTACCTACTGCTCTATCCCGCGATATTTGGCAAAAATACAAACAAAAGATGATACGCTGCAAGTATATTTCATTTTAATTAATTGCCTGATAATTTCAGTTAAAACCAAAAAAAAAGCCGCTCCAAGGAGCGGCTTTTTCTCAATCATATCGACGCTTAAGCTTCGTTTTGCTTGGCTACAGCTAAACCGTATACAACCAAACCAAATCCAATCTTGTTAACGGCATCTCCAATGTTGTAAACAACATCAAGATTCAATCCGCCAAAAATCCCGTCGTACCATCCTGGAGTACCAGCCATATATCCAATTGGATAAATCGCCCATCCTACAAGGACAAACCAACTAAGCATTTTGTGAGCCGAAAGGGTAGCACCACCTGCAGCTTCGGCAAGTTTTTTGGCTGATCCCATCCAAATATCATACACAATTACGAAGTATGCAATACCTGAAATAAGACCCCAAACCTGTGCATTTCCACGGTCAATTGTTTCTCCGAAATATCCTGTTACAAGCATGACAACCGAAAGGAAGATCATACGCCACATTAAAGACTTCTTGGCTCCTGCAACTTTAAGGATTAAATAGAATTCTACGCACATCAGTGGAACTGTGAGGACCCAATCTACGTAGCGGAAAAAAGTTGGGGATTCTCCAAAAGAAGCCCAATAATCACGCATGTACCAATAGTGTACTGCTGCGATGAAGGTGATTAGACCAGAAACGAGAATCGAAGTTCTCCATTTGGTGTCAAATCCATTCATCGATAGGAAAAAGAAGGCAGAAGCTGCCATCATGGCCATACATCCTACAAAGAATGTAAAACCAACATAATCATCAGGCGCCATTTTGGACGCCATAGTTAATGTAGTTAATAATGCTGTCATGGTTAATTAAATTTGTTTAACATAATTTATATAAAGTTAAACATTTATTTTTGACTGGCAAATAAATTTTTCGTTTTTCGTAAATTAGACGAGTAAAATTTAACAATGAACAAAAATTTTAACATAATTATTACGGCATTTGTAATATGGATTTCCCTTTACACAAATGCGCAAATTGAGCTTTTAGCCTCTGGAATTTTTGTTCTTTCTCTTGGACTGATGCATGGGTCCAACGATATAAATCTTTTGCAAGAGCTATTGACCAAAAACAAAACGAAAAAATGGGTTTTAATCGGCTTCTATGTTAGCCTAGGGGCTATTGTGTTCACTCTAGCCTTTTATTGGCGTGTCTTAGGACTAATCGTTTTTATGCTCTTTAGTAGTTATCATTTTGGAGAACAGCATTTGCACAATAGATTGTCCGACTCAAAAATCAAAGCATTTGACTTCACCCTTTATGGCATGGTCATTTTTTCAATGATGTTTTACACCCACCAAAATGAGGTCCAATTTCTTATCTTTCAAATGACCGACTGGGATATTACGGGTTTTCCAATGAATTATTTAACGATAGGTTTGATTGGACTTTTGATTCTTTCATGGATAAAACATTATAAATTCTTTAAAAAAGAAATTTTTGAGGAAATGTTTTACCTAATAATGTTCTATATCGTCTTTTTCAATACAGAACTACCTTTATCTTTTGCGGTATATTTTGTCATTTGGCATGCTATTCCTTCGATAAAAGATCAGATTTTAGTCGAGGGATATGCGCTTAGTTACAAATCGGCACTTCGGTACTTCAAGCAAAGTTACCTCTATTGGCTCGTTTCTGTATTTGGGATTTTCTTACTGTATAAAGTGTATGACTTGATCGGAAATGGATTGTTTCCAATTCTGTTTGCCGCTCTAGTGGCCATAACTTTTCCTCACATTTTATTGATTACACAGCTTTTTCAAAAGCTAAATCAATCCCAAAAGACTAAAGAGGGACATTGAGCAACTGACCGCAAGCCTGCAGATAGGTCAATTCGGTCAATTTCGCTTGATACTTGGCCATATTGGCATTCATTCTAGCATTGAGCAAATTAATCTGCGCTTGGCGTAATTCTAATGAAGTCAATTGTCCCAATCTAAAGCGGTCTAGAGAGCGATCGTAGTTATTTTGCGCCGTACTTATGGCTCGTTCTAAAAGTTCATAAGCGTTTTTTCTATTTAAAAAATCTCCATAAGTATTGGCCACATCACGGTCAACTTGGATTTTTATTTCTTCCAAAGCCAATTCTTGAGTCTCGAGATTGATCTTAGAGTTTTTAAATGCGGTGCGATTCGCCCCACCATCAAAAATATTCCAACTGAGTTGAAGTCCTGCAGAAAATCCAGAACTGATATTTTTGGTGGCAAAACCTGTAGCAGGAAAAATCCCTTCATTCCAACCATAGGCTCCAGTAAGCCCAAGTCTAGGCAATTCTAAAGCGCGTTGAAATTTAACACCATAGACACTTAATTGCTTGTTTGATTCTGCAATAAGTACACGAACATTTTCTGTTTTTGCGGTCTTTTTCATGGCCTCTAAAGTCAAATCATCTAAAAAGGCCACAGTGGTATCCACTGAAAACATTTTATTTAAATCATCATTGAGCAAAACCGCTAAGTCCCTTCTTGTATTGGCGAGTTGCTGTGCATTATTGTTTAACGCAATACTGTCGTTTACCAAGTCAACCTCCGCATTAAGTACATCTAGCTTGGTGTTCTGTCCAAAGTCAAAGCCGTAATTTGCTCGCGTCAGACGGTCTTTGGTATTACTTAAGACTTGTTTTAAAACTGCTTCGTTTTCAGTCAAACGCGCCAATTCAAAGTAAACTGTAAATAACTGCAACAAGGTCGACTCAACCGTAGCGCGTACTTGTAAGCCGCTGAGTTTTTCAGTTTGCTTTAGGCGCTTGTAATTATAATAGCGGCCCATTCCATCAAATATGGTATAATTGAGATTGAGCGCCGCATTAAGTCTTTTGGTTTCAGCCCCATCAACGACATTTAACGAACCATCACGAAAGGTTACTTCCTGGTCTTGAAGATCATAACTCGCTCCAGAAGTGACGGCGACACTAGGCAAATATCCTGAATTCAGTACAGAGGCGTTATTTTCTGCTTGTAACTTTTGATTTTGCGCCATTTGAATCCCGAAGTTGGCAGACAACATTTGAGCCATGGCCTGGTCCTTGGTCAATACAGTAATCTCTTGACCGCACACTGAAAACGGACCCACAAGACCTAAAGCCAAAAGGCCTATAAAAATTCGTAAACTAAGCTTCATCCTCGGTAAATTGTTTTGGTTGTGGCTCTTCGGACCACTGCTCTATAAATTCACGTTCTTTAGTGACGCGCTCAAATCGTTCCCTGGGCAAAAGTTCCCCGTGAATCAACCAATGAACCCTTCTTTTTACATCGTTAGTAAAAGACAATAATATGGGTAACATAATCAGGGTAAGTACTGTAGCAATTGCGATACCGTAAGCAATCGAAATTGCCATAGGAATTAAAAACTGTGCTTGACGACTTTTTTCAAGTAAAAGCGGTGCAATCCCTGCAATGGTGGTTAACGAAGTTAAAAATATGGCGCGAAATCGCATACGACCTGCCTTTGTCAGCGCTTGATCAACACTGAGACCATCGCGCAAATAACTATTAAACTTCCCAATCAATACCAAACCATCATTAACCATAATTCCGATAAGTGCAATGATCCCTAATGCCGACAAAATATTTATGGGCAGATCGTGAATCCAATGGCCCCAAGCCACAGCAATAAAACTAAATGGAATCATAAATAATAAAAGCAGGGGCTGGCTATAACTTCTGAAGGTAAATGCAATCGTCATGTAGATGAGTAAGATAATAATCGGCACAACGGTTTTGGCAGAGCGCGTTAATTTGTTGGCCTCCCTGTTTTGTCCTTCATAAGAAACGCTCACAGAGGGGTATTTGGACAAAATGTCCGGCATTATGTTGTTTTCTAAATCCAACAAAATATCCGTGGCACTTCCCTTTGGATTTTTTAAATCCGCAGAAATCTGAATTTCACGAAGACCATTAAGGTGACTAATACTTTCATCACCACGACTAATATTATAGGTTGCAATTTCTCCAAAAGGTACCCGCGTACCAGTTGGGGTGATAAGACGCATTTGATCTAAATCATTGATCGATTCACGATTAGAACGATCGTAGCGCACCCACACTCTAATTTCATCTTGTCCCCGCTGGAAACGCTGTGCCTGAAGCCCAAAAAATCCGGCCCGCACCTGACTCATCAACTCTTGAAGCGTTAACCCTAAGGCATAGGCAGATTCTTTAAGCTGGATGTTTATTTCTTTAATCCCCTCAGGATCTGTATCCGCGACATCAACCAGCAAAGGATTCTGAACCATGATTTCTAAAAGTTCGTCTTTCGCCGCTTTCAGCTCAGCCGTGTTTGCCCCTAATAAGGACACAGAGACCGGACTGCCTCCAAAGTTTCCACCAGAACCAAAGGTCAATCGTTCGACGCCAAAGACTGGGCCTGTTGCCTCTCGTATTGCATTATTAATTTCTGGTGCCCCAAAATCGCGCTGCTCTCCAGGCAGTAAATTGATTTCTAGTGAAGCCTTATTATTCCCAGGGCCAACGTTTTTTATTATATTTTGAACCACTTGAATGCCTCCAGTTTGCTTGGCCGTATAGACCTCGTTTACCTCCCATGCAGCCGTCTCAATTCTGCTGATGATCGAATCTGTTATGGTTGGATTTGTCCCTTCGGGCATCAATAAATTGATCTGTACTTGATCACTGGCAATCATTGGAAAAAATGCCCCACGAATAATGCCTCCTCTTACAGAGCCAATTGTAATGATCAAAAGGGCCAGAAAAATTGAAAACGTAATAAACCGCTGACGCAAAGCAAAAGCCAAAACAGGGGCGTAGAGTCGATCCCGCAGATAACTCATCAAACGATCTCCATAAACATTTAGCTCGCGCAATTTCAAAAATACACGACCAAAAATGGTCTTTTTAGCCTCCTTTGGCTCTGATTTTACAAGTGCTTTGGAGTGTGCAATGTGGGCCGGTAAAATAATGAGGGCTTCAATTAAGGACACGGTCAAAGTTAAAATCACAATGACACTCACCTCTCCAAAAAATGCCCCAATACGCCCATCGAGAAAAAGAAAAGTCGAAAACGCCAAGACTGTGGTAATAATGGCCGAGAGTATCGGCGGAATTACTTCCATAGTCCCATCTATGGCCGCCTGAATCCGTGATTTACCGCGCTCGTATTGTTGATAGATATTTTCACTAATCACAATGCCATCGTCCACAAGGATCCCAATGACAATGATCATTCCAAACAAACTCAGAACATTGATGGTCACCCCAAATTGATTGGCAAATATGAACATGCCTAAAAATGAAATCGGCAATCCAAATGCGACCCAAAACGCCAGACGAGTATTGAGAAAAATCGATAAAAATAAGAGCACGAGAAAAATCCCCATAGCCCCATTTTCCAGAAGCAAATCTGTTCTTTGTTCTAAAGTTACAGCAGCATCATTAATCACATCCAATTGCACCCCGGTATGGGTTTGGTTGTACTGTTGAATGTATTCTTTTACTTTAGTCGATGTACTGATTAAATCCTCATTATTGGTATTGGTAATTTCAATAATAACCGCCTTATTGCCATTAAAAAAAGTGGCATTGGGCGACTCAGAAAAACGATCTCGCACTTCTGCGACATCCTGAAGACGCACCACACTTCCGTCATTTTTTGACCGAACCACTAGTCCATTGAGCGCCACCCCAAAATAGGCGCGGTTATTGGCACGAATCAAATAATCTTCAGCCTGAGTCTTAATGTTTCCCCCTGTACTGAGAATATTAGCGCGGGCTACCGCCGAAGCTACCTCAGTAAAACTGAGTCCATAAGCCAATATATCAGCCTCCCGAACAGCAATTTCAATTTCTTGGTCGGGGTATCCGCTCACAGCAATTTGAGAGATGCCATCAATTCGTCTGAGATCATTTTCAATTTGACGACCAATGTCTTTTAACGCAGCCAGGCCAACATCTTGACCCGAAATCGCAAACTCTATAGTACGCCGCACATTCTCACGTTTAGCCACCACAAGAGGCTCCATACCTGTTGGGAAATTTGGCACGCGATCTACCGCATTTTTTACTTCCGCCAAAAGCACGTCTATGTCACGACCCGTCTCAATCTCAACAGTAATACTTCCTCCGTTTTCTCTTGACACCGAGGTCACGCGATCAATTCCGATGAGGCCTTTGAGATTGTCTTCAATTTTTAAAACAATACCCTCTTCGATTTCTTGAGGCGCCGCCCCAGGGTAGGCGATATTAATATTGATTATTTCAGGGTCTTGAAGTGGAAAGAAAGAAGATTTTAGTTGCTTGGCTCCTGCTATACCCAAAACCACAAAGGCCAGAATAATAACATTTACGGCGACCTCGTAACGAATAAAATAAGTGATCAGTTTACGCATGATGTTTAATGTACGGGTCTATTAATTCTCTGTTGAAGCCTCGTGCGGTTGAGAAATATTCTCATCATTGTCGAGACCCTCTTGTGTATCGAAAATCTGAACCATCATACCCGAATGTGCTCCAGCAACCGGTTGTGTTAAAAACATACTCCCGTTTGGTATGCCGCGCACCACCATTTTATTGGGCATAAAATAAACGGGGCGCACATCTAAAAGCACGAGTAATCCGTCCTTTACTGCATAAATTGACGATTCATCGACGAGTAATTTTCTTGACATTAAAATAGCATCATCGACAGATCCTGCATTAATTTCTGCTTCAAGGTACATTCCCTCTTTAAGAGACGGGTCTCGGGTTTCAACAAAAACCTGAACCATTTGTGTTGTTGGGTCTACGCGTTTATTTATTCGTGTAACTGTTCCCTTAAAGGTCCGATCTCCTGCTCGAGCACGCAGGGCCACGACATCTCCAATATTCAGATAATCACTTGGATCAGGAGCAATACTCAACATGAGTTCATAGACGTCCGTGGCAATAAATTCACCTAAGTTTTGCCCCGGACGAACCAGTGTGCCCTCAGTCACAGAAGCACTAGCTAAAACACCATCATACGGCGCTCTAATACTGTACTTCACCAGTCGTTCCTCAAGGTTTTTAATCGCGTAATAAGCGGAAGTCACACCGCGTCCAGCGATAAACAATTCTGCTTTTTTGTCGTTAATTTCAGGTAAAGCAGGTAGGGGTTTTTCCAAATCAAAACGCTGCAAAAAGTCATTCCACTGATTATAGGCCTTTGGATAATCTAATTTGAGATCTGCCATCATTCCTGCAATAGTATTTTGAAAATTACTGCGTGAAGAAACGAGCGAAGCCCTAAATTCTTGGGCATCAATATTAATCAACAGATCCCCCTTCTTAAAGATTTGACCCGGTTTAAATTCACGGGCTCCACTTTTTAAAATTCCTTGGACTTCAGCAAAGAGCTCAAATCGGTTTTTGGCCATCAATAAGCCATTGGTGTTTATGGAAATTGGTACTGGACCATTTTGTGCGGTCTCAGCAAAAACTGTTTTTACAACTTTTTTGGCAGGAGGTTTAACGCGGTTGTTATTACTGACTAAATGATTGGCATATAAGACAGCACCCAGGATGATGACAATCGCAATTACGGTATTAATGATTTTACGCACGGAAGGAATTTGTATTAGTTATCTTTCTTAGTTACTATTAAAATTAAGGGCTTTACGCCATGATAACGTTAAACATATCATAAAAAATTAGAGCTGCTCTAAATCAAAACTCACTGATTCCCAGTCCGTCATCAAAGACTCGAGTTTGGATTTATTCGCTTCGTATTTTTTGTAAAAATCCTCTTGAGTACTGAGGGATTCTGGATTTTTTGCCAAATCTTCATCAAGGCTTTTAATTTCTGCCTCTAACTTTTGAATGTCCCGTTCTATCTGACTCAATTTATTGGCAAGGGATTTTTTCTTTTTTTGTTCTTTATAGCTGAGTTGTCCCTCATTTTTACTTTTTTGCTTAGCAGGTTCTTCAGTCTGTAATGTTCGCTTTTCTGCTTCGCGCAAATTACCCAAATTACGCTGCTCCAAGAAAAAATCAATATCCCCTAAATATTCTTTCAAATGGCCCTCTTTGAATTCATATACCACCTGGGTCAAGCCCTGCAGAAAATCTCTATCGTGAGAAACCAGAATTAAGGTTCCTTGAAAGCGCATAAGCGCCTGCTTTAAAACATTTTTTGATTTTATGTCCAAATGGTTTGTGGGCTCATCCATAACCAGCACGTTTAAGGGCTGCAAAAGCAATTTGGCCAAAGCCAATCGATTACGCTCCCCTCCGGAAAGCACCCTAACGTATTTATCCACTTCTTCGCCCCGAAACAAAAAGGCGCCTAAAATATCTCTTACTTTTGGGCGTGTATTTTGATCCGCTGCATCGATCATGGTCTCCTCTACGGTCTTATTCCCGTCTAAATACTCGGCTTGATTTTGGGCGAAATAGCCTATATCTACATTATGTCCCAAGGTAAGGGATCCTTGATATGATATGGCGTCGACCATAATTTTAGCCAAAGTTGATTTACCTTGACCATTTTGCCCTACAAAAGCGATTTTATCTCCTCGTGAAATTCTTAAATCGACCTCAGAAAGCACGGACTTCTCCCCATAATTCTTGGTAATTTGCTCCAAAACGAAGACCACTTTACCTGGATCTCTCGATACCGGAAAATTAAGTGTCATTACGGCGTTATCGTCTTCATCAACTTCGATCAAATCCATACGATCCAACTTTTTAATCAAGGATTGGGCCATAGACGCCTTTGAGGCCTTTGCGCGGAATTTTTCAATCAAACGCTCGGTTTGTTCGATCTGCTTTTGCTGATTTTTCTGAATGGACATTTGTTGTGAACGGCGTTCCTCACGTGCGACCAAATACTTCGTATACGGCAATTTCATATCATACATGCGACCCGTCGACAACTCTATAGTTCGGTTGGTGACATTATCCAAAAACATCTTATCGTGACTCACTAAAACTACGGCTCCAGGATAACTATTAAGAAAATCTTCCAACCACAAAATCGATTCAATGTCCAAGTGATTGGTCGGTTCATCGAGTAGAAGGATGTCATGTTGTTGGAGCAGTAATTTGGCCAGTTCAATACGCATACGCCATCCACCTGAAAAGGTATCTGTCATTTGATTAAAATCTGCACGTGTGAAGCCTAGACCCAGCAAGATCCGCTCGGTCTCTCCTTGATAAACATAGCCTCCGTGTATCTCATATTGATGTTGAACATCACTAAGTGCTTCGATTAAATCGGTATACGCCTGGCTCTCATAGTCGGTCCTATCTGCCAGGGCAGTATTGATTTGTTCTAATTTTTGCTCAAACCCTTGTAAAAGTTCAAAAGCCACATAGGCTTCCTGAAGAACCGTCCGTCCCTGTTCAAAGTCAATATCTTGTCTTAGATACCCAACAGAAATTTCTTTATCTGTTGCGATCTGACCTGTATCATACTCTTGAGCTCCTGCGATTATCTTTAAAAGTGTAGATTTTCCAGCCCCATTTTTACCAATAAGTCCGACACGGTCCCCTCCTTTTAATTGCAGGGTGACGCCTTCAAATAAGGGCGTTCCTTGAAAGGAAACAGATAAATTATGAATATTAAGCATTGAGTAACAAAGGTAACATTTGAGTCGTGCAAAGATGCTTAAATTTGTCTAGGCAAAAAAAAAGAAAATGAATCTATTCAAAGGCACAAAACTCTACAGCATTTTTACTGGAAGTTGCCCGGTTTGTCATAGCGGACCGATGTATCAAAGCCCGAAGGCTTATCAGGCTTCCAAAACCTTACTCATGCACGAGCACTGCCCAAATTGTGGAGTCAAATACAAAATTGAACCCTCTTTTTTCTACGGGGCAATGTATGTGAGTTATGCCGTAGGGGTAGCGTTTGCCGTGGCCACATTTATCATTAGTTACTTTTTATTATCACTAGATCGTCTGCAAACGTTTTATGCAATTTCTGGAGTGCTTGTGCTCAGCCTTCCGATCATATTACGTCTATCAAGAAATATTTGGATTAACTTTTTCTTTAGTTACGATTCCTCTAAAATTAAAAAAAGCGATTGAGGGAAACTTCCGGGGGCAATTCTTTTTTATCCAAAATAAAATCGGCTAACCAACTTGCCAGTAATGGAGCCATAAGTAGGCCCCTAGAGTTTAAACCATTGTAAACATATAAATCACTCTGAGGGTGCATGCGTCCTAAAATTGGCTTTCGGTCTTTTGTAGTGGGACGCACGCCATCCCAATAATCCACAATTCGGTAAGGCAGTTTAAGCAAGCCGTCTAAATCAGCGACTATTTTATTTTGCGATTCCTTTATGCCATTTGGCTGGCCTTGACGTGGGTAGGTCGCCCCTACTTGATAATAATCCTGGCCCATTGGGATAATAAAGAATTTGGACTTGACCACCTTTGATAAATTAAGTCCAGGACACTCAATAATCATGTATTGACCTTTTTTGGCCTGTATTGGGTTCCCATGGACTAATCCCGGCCAATACGTTTGTTGATAGCCCTGCGCCAAGATCACATGCTTGGCCTTGAACCCCAAATCGGATAGGGCGTCATTTAGAGTATGATCCGAATTAAAAGTTAATTCAACATTTAAATATTGACCCTCATCAGTAAGCCTTTGTCGATACGATTCGAGTAATAATTTAGGGTCGAAACGCCAAAAATCCTCTGAAATGCCGCAACCGTGTGGTGTATTAAGTTGATTTAATTCTTGCTCTTTAACATCATTAAGAGGACGCAGGTATTTTCCCCAGAATTTATCGACTCGCTTTTCACACCAAAGTTCAGATTCCTCTTTGGCATCAAATACGCGAATTAAACCTTTTGTTGTGATAAGGGGTATTTCTAATTCTTGTTCCCAATTTTGGTAAAACGTCTTAGCCTTTGGCCAAAATTCATCGGCTCGCCAAACCTGATTATAATAGCGTAAAACCGCGGGATGAATCGTTCCTCCGGCAATCGCCGTGGCCTTATGCACATTAGAATCAATCACCAGTATACGATGTCCCCTATGAACTAATTCGCGAGCGAATGTTGCTCCCGCAATCCCGAACCCAACGATAACAAAATCTAAAGACCTCATATAAAAAACCCTCCTGTTTGGGCAGGAGGGCTAGCATTTAGGTTACAACCTTTTAGTAATTCCAAAGGTCAATTTCAATATTACGGATTTGATCTTTGATACGATCAGACTCAAGAAGCTGCATCAGTGCATTGTCATTGATATAATCGGCTACACCACGGTCTCCCTGTACATTGTCGTCTTTAAATATTACCGCATTAAATCGCCTCGAATTTAGTAAATGATCAAAGGAAATGGGTTGGGATGTATTTTTACGGTTAAAGGCTTTTGCCTTGTGGAGCACTTCACGCGCTCCGGGATACCACACCCAAAATAACTCTACCTTAGCGTCTACACCGTCATCAGGGAACGCTTTGGAACGGGCCTCATTCGCTACTGGACAAATCGCCAGTAAACGATAGCGTAATTCACCTTGACGCTTGTCTAAATACCAAACCCCACGTATACGCCATTCCTCTATATCTCCAGCATCTAAAGTAAACTTTCTGACATATTCTGGATCAACACGACCGACCGCGTTAAACTGTTCAATTCCTAAGTCCGTAGTATCACTATAGACAAGAGAACCTTCGATGTCTCTGAGAGTTCTTTTTTCAGAGAAGTAAGAGTCCGCATAAACCTCTGAAATTGTACCATTCTTGATGTTTTTAACCAAAACATCATACAAAGAACGGCGCTCTGAACCTATATTATTTGTGTCAATTGGATAATAGAGCGGAAAATTCACACGCTCGTCCAAATCAATAATTTCCCAAGTGGTTTTGGACCAAAGAATATCCCGATCATCAACGTAACCATAAGGCAATGGATTATCATTATCGTATGCTATTTGAGCATCGGTTTTAAGCCCAATTTCATCTGGAGATTTCGCGTTGAGGATGTTGAGCTGAGCCTGCAGACTAGGACTAAGCAACATCAACGCAATTCCAAGAAATACTTGTGTTAAACGCATGGTATAAAATTAATTTGTTAATTCAATACAAACTGGAGAGATCTTCTTCAATTTGTACGAAGAGTTGCCAACGAGGTTAGCGTTAATATCAAATATCTGAACCGTCTCGCCTCGACGAGCACGATTTAAAGCACTTTTAGCTTGACTATTTAACTTATTGCCTTGAACCATAACAGTAGGTTGTCCAGAAACTTTAAAGCTAAATCCTGTAACTTTTAGACCTAAATCGAAATCAAAATCCTCTAAGGCTGCACCAACACTGGCGATCTCTAAGCCTTGACGCTGCATGCGTACGCAGGCACCATCACCGGTTTCTCCGCGAATTGAACCGACAGGACGAGGAATGTCTTTGATACGGAATTCAGCAGGCGTATTTACCTTTTGACCATCAGGCAACACCCCAGAAGCATTAATAGTTACTTTTGTACCACTTGCCGGTTCAAAAGAATAGTTTGTTCCGGAGAGTTTTTTCCATTTTCCGCTTGAAGCAGTAGCCGTAACTTTATTGTCCGGAATTCCGGGAATAGAAACAGTCATCGGGTTTTCGACACCACGATATACCACATTCATCTTATCTGCAGCAATTACCGCTGAATTAGGCTTTGTAATCGTCGCAAAAGAGACATCAACCGGAATTTCAACCTCCTTACCATCTTGTAAGAAAATTAAATTCCCTTCTATTTTATGATCACCAGCAGCGCCCGCACTAATATTAAGTTTTACCTTACCACTCTCGATGGTGTATTGCGATTCGCTTAGGGGTTTACCGTCTAAAGTCAACTCGACACGGTTCGGCTTAGTATTTGGGTCTTTTCTCCCTAGTACAATCCCTCCATCAAAGGATTCTCCAGCGTAAAAAGCTGATTTAGTTTGCTCTAATAGGGTGTTGTACTGAGTAAAAGACAGTGCAGCTTCTTGCTGACTTCCTAACATTTTAGAGAGAATCTCACTTTGAGTCGTTTTGACATCAGCTTGAATTTGGCTCAATCTAGTTTTTGAAGCAATTAGTGGAAAACCTTCAAACTGGTAATTCAGCCATGGTTTTTTTACGTTATCACTGCGTTGTCGCACATCTGATGTCGAAAATTTCTTTTCAATATCCGCCGCAATACTCGGATAGTCCTCTCCTACTAGGGTCAAAACCCCTTCTCGGTAAGCATCTATTTTGGCCAAAAACTCTTTACCTACTGGCGATATATTAGCCCCATTAAACAAAGTCTGATCTAAGAAATCTGGTTTGTCTTGGACCTCGTAATTGTCTTGATCATCGGGCTTTACCGTGGCCATCATCTGGCTTTTCAAGTTTTCAATAAAATCAGTCAAGTCTACAGCTAAGGCGCTGATTTGGTCCGCCTTTTCTTTTACTGTAGAATACTGCTCAGGCTGCTCTGCCGCTTTTGTTGCCAAATTTTCCATAAAGGCATTATTACGAGCTGTTGATGCAGCATTGGCATCGATTAATCGCTCGTCCATAACCCCAAAGGCCGTTAAAACTTCTTTTGACATATTAAGCGCAAGCATTGCGATGAAGACCAAATACATTAGGTTAATCATCTTTTGCCTTGCGGTTTGTTTTCCTCCTGCCATGCTAATACTTTTTATTTATTAATTGATATAGAGTTGAAAACAAATTACTTCTTATTCATTGCGGACAACATACCTCCATAAACACTGTTCAATGAAGCTAAGTTATTGGCCATTTCTTCCATTTGATTTTTAAGTTGTTCTGCATTGGCAGCAACACTTTCATTAAGAGCAGCTTGTTTGTTTGCTGCCTCCATTTGCATCTGGTATAATCCGTTTAATGATTCCATTTGCGCTGCAGCATTGGAAATTTGCTCTCCATACTTTTTAGTAGACTCAAGGGCATCAGCCGTGGGCGCCATACTCTGGGCCGCAGCACCAAATGAACGAATGCTGTCTCCAAGATTACTCATTAACTCCGAATCCAATTTTGCTTCACGTAAGATCCCGTCGAGTTTTTTAGATAGTAAACCCTCTGGATCTTGATTATTTGACTCTCCCCCAGCAAGTTCTGGATAAACTAAAGACCAATCTGGACCATCATCAACTTTTTCAAAAGCAGAGATCGCAAAGATTACAGCTTCAGTAATTAGACCAACCGCAAGCAGAACACTTCCGTTTAATGGACCTAATTCCCAGTGAAGGATTTTAAATAACGCTCCAAGGATTACAATAGATGCCCCTAAACCGTAGGCCATATTTAAATTTTGTGGAGTCAAAAATGATTTTTTGTTGGTTTTAGACTTTGCTGCCATGATAAAAAAAAGTTTCGTTAAGTAAAAACAGAGTTAAAGTGATTTTGATGAAACACAGGGTTTAGCGTGCATCACCGAAATTGTTGTTTAGGATAATATTTGTGCCCATATAATCTTGTACCGTTCTAAAACCGATATAGCTCCGGGCAGAATCAGCATACTCATAGTCTCGTGTACTGACTTGGAGGAAATAGGCGACATCCTTCCAAGAACCACCGCGCACTACCTTGCGCTTATTGGCCGGGTCGTTGACACTTGGATTCATGGTTGAAGAATATTCGTAAGACCCTGGATCGTATGATGAATCAATCCACTCGCTCACATTTCCAGCCATATTATAAAGATTGTAGTCATTTGGCTCATATGAATCGGCCTCTACAGTATAGAGCGCCTGATCCGCGGCGTAATCCCCGCGTAAGGGTTTAAAGTTAGCCATGAAACAACCACGATCATTTTTGGCGTAGGGTCCACCCCATGGATAAGTTGCAGACTCCAACCCTCCACGTGCAGCGTACTCCCACTCTGCTTCACTTGGAAGTCTAAAAGTGTTTATGAATGGCTTGCCTTTGGATTTTTGATAAGCATTTTTATAGAGTGTTCTCCAAGCGCAAAATGCTTTGGCTTGTTTCCAATTTACACCAACTACAGGATAATCCCCATAGGCCTCATGCCAGAAATAATCATTGTGCATGGGCTCATTGAAGGAATAATTAAAATCTTTAATCCAAACTGTAGTGTCCGGATAGATATTGATGTCTTCTTTTATGATGAAATCTTTGCGGCGTTTACCTTTAGCCCGAGCCGCAGCTTGAATGTCCATATACGTATACTGGAAATTCAATTTGCTGACATCAATTGTGCGCTGACCATTATAGGCCTCTTCGGCAGGAATATACATGGTATCCATTACCTCAGAATAATATTCATCGGGATATTCAGCGGACTCCCAAATGAGATCCACGTCATTATTTATTTTACGACCGGCATAATAATCATCCCCCATGCCGTAATAGTTGTCGTAATTATACTGCTCCCAAGGAGTCATTTCCTGATTTTCTTGATCGACAAAGGCGAATTCACCTATACCACCATCACCAGGAACAGCACCAACCTCATCGGCCAGTATCGCCAAGCGAAGACGAACTGTTGAGTCTTTAACCCAGTTCACAAACTGACGGTATTCAGCGTTAGTGATTTCAGTTTCATCCATGTAAAATGAACGGACAGTGACGGTTTTGGTCGGTGCATCATTTACAGCGACAAAGTCGTCATCAGATTTACCCATCAAGAAAGAACCTCCCGGAACTAAGGTCATTCCATACGGTTTTTCAGGGTACCATTTTTTGCCTTTTGCGCCAACCAATTCGCCGCGATCTCGATTTGAGCTACAGCTTGCCACAAGGGAGGTGATTGCAAAAATTGCAATTAACTTTTTCATAGATGATTCGGTTAAGAAATTACTAAGATTCAAGGGCGTAAACCTATCCATAAATTTTTTAAAAAGCAACAATTTTATGGAAAAAACCCTTAAATCAAAAACACACATTTTATGTTAAACTTTGTTTCTCAAACGCGCTTTTAACCAACGTTCGGGAATATTTTGCTCTGTTGCATTCAGATAATCGTCATAAGTGCAGGGTAATAACGCAGCAGTTGGCAAATTATTATTCGAAGAATTATTATTTGGCATTTCAATCCACCAACGTCCAGTTCGTTTACTTTTCCTAAAGACCAACACAATATCATCAATCGGCACAGAGTATAAGGTAAAGTTGTCTGGATTCATTAAATCACCATCATTTACCCTAAAACAAACCCCTTCAATAAAGTACCACAGTATTTGGGCCACCAGATTCGGTGCACTTTCATACTTATCAAATGCCTTGAGCTCGTAGATCCCAAAGGACTTTACCCCATTACTAATACCCGCATAACGGGATAAGGCACAAATTTCTCTGCTGTCAAACCCATTAGGACTTTTGTGGTAGCGAAAACTCATGGCGCTACTCTTAACACTCGATACATCCATTGCCACTAATTGGGCCTGGCGCATGATGGGCTCGGCCAGCGTAATATCTTGAATAAGATTCCCCAAACGATAAGCATCAAAATGCAATTTATCCATAAGTGAAATTTCTTCAGGTGGGTTTAAATACGATTGATAACCCAACACGCTGTAATTCATCAAATTATAAGGCCTATCTACCACCATTTTCCCAACGTACGCCTTATTAGTTAATGGTTTTTGATGATCGCCTAGGTCGAAGCGATGATCAACATTGACCACACTAATCATATCTTGCACCCCATCAAAAGCGCGATAATGTGCGTAAAGTAAATCTTGGCTACCACCCAAAACAATGGGCATCACCCCAAGAATTAATAACTGATTAACAACCTCCCGTAAGGCAAAATCCGTATCGCTAACTGAACGCCCTGGGATAATGTCCCCAAGATCAACCACAGACCACTCCCAGTTACCAGGATAAAGACCATAAAACGCCATGCGCACTGCATCAAATTCTATGGTTTCACCCATAAAATCTTCATCCCGACGATGCTCTGGTACGCCGAGTAAGGCAAACTTAAATGTGGAGACTTTGGGAAATTGATCTTCTTGCTGATAAATTGATATTTGTTTACCTAGCACCCCAGCAGAAAGAACTTCTCTATGGGCACAAACCGCCTTAGAAACCGGTCTGAGGTATTCTTTCATTACTTTTTCGACTTAGTTTTCGCCCGTCCCTTGGGCTTTTTTGATCCCTGGGCAGCAATCATTTCTTGTGCTTGATCCAAGGTGATTTTATCAGCATTGGTTGTTTTGGGCAATTCAATTTTAATTTTACCTTTAATCAGATTAAATCGTCCCCAACGCGCTTTCTCAATACGGATATTTTCTTCGGGCCAAGAAGCCACTAATTTATCTATTTCTTTTTGTTTTTTATCCTCGATAAGCGCAACAATATCCCCATCAGTTAGATTATCAAAGTCATATTTTTTATTGACGTTGATGAACATTTCGTTCCATTTGATAAATGGGCCAAATCGCCCTTTTCCTTTTTGTACTGGGAGATTTTCATAAATATAAATGGGAGCGTCCGCCTTCTGCTTTGCATTAATTAATTCTACAGCAATCGCCATATCTACAGAAAGTGGATCCATGCCCCCAGGCAAAGAGATAAATTGTTTTCCCCACCGCACGTAAGGACCAAAGCGTCCATTAGCTACTTCAACCTCTTGCTCTTCATAAGCCCCTAATACTTTTGGCAATTTAAACAAGTCCATAGCCTGCTCAAAATCAATCAAATGAAGTTGCTGATCGGGGCGAAGACTGGCAAATTTTTTATCGGGATCATCGGCATCGCCCATTTGAGCGATCGGTCCAAACTTGCCCAAACGTACAAGGACCGTTTTACCCGACTGTGGGTCAGTACCCAAAATGCGTTCACCGCTCTCGCGTTCTGCATGTTCATTGACACGCTCCACATTGGGGTGAAATTTTCCGTAAAATCCTTTAAGCATCTCACGCCACTCTTCTTTACCCTCCGCGATATCATCAAAATCGGCTTCTACCTTTGCCGTAAAATTCAAATCAACGATATCTGGAAAATGGGACACTAAGAAATCCGTAACAATAATTCCTATATCGGTGGGTACAAGTTTTCCTTTATCGCTTCCCACTTGTTCGCTCAGCGCCTTTTGTGTGATTTGATTGTCCTCGAGTTTCAGCCATTGATAAGCACGGGGTTGTCCCTCTACAGTGCCCTTTTCAACGTATTTACGTTGTATAATTGTCGAAATCGTCGGGGCATAAGTCGATGGACGACCAATCCCAAGCTCTTCAAGTTGCTTGACCAGTGAAGCTTCAGTGAATCGATAAGGTGGGCGCGTAAAACGCTCGGTTGCCGTAATTAATTCACTGGCTAGAGACTGTCCTTCAGCCAATGGCGGCAGCATCCCTTCTTGTTCTTCTTCATCAAAATCAGTCCCCTCTAGGTAGACTTTTAAAAATCCATCAAAGGTCAAAATCTCACCGTTTGCCACAAAAGTATGTTCAAGCGGCGCTTGGGTATTTATATCAATTTTGACTTGAGTTCTCTCGAGATTTGCCTCACTCATTTGAGAGGCAATGGTACGCTTCCAGATCAATTCATAGAGGCGCATTTGATCGCGATCGCCGTCGATTTGCGCACGACTAAGATCTGTAGGGCGTATGGCTTCGTGGGCTTCTTGAGCGCCTTTTGACTTTCCTTTGAATTGTCTTGGTTTGCTATATTCAGCACCATAATTCTGGGTTATTGCCACTTCAGCCGCCTTGCGTGCTTCATCGGAAAGATTGACACTATCCGTTCTCATATAAGTAATCAATCCCGATTCATAAAGCCGCTGAGCCACGGTCATGGTGCGGCTCACCGAAAAGTATAATTTACGGGCAGCTTCCTGTTGCAAAGTTGAGGTCGTAAATGGCGGCGCCGGCGATTTCTTAGCCGGTTTTTTATTGAGTTCCGAAATTAAATACTGGGCATTTTTGTTGGCCTCAAGAAAGGCCATTGCCTCTTGGGCATTGTCTAAATTTTTAGCCAATTTTGCCTTAAACTTTGAACCATCACTGGTTAAAAACTCCGCATCAACGCGAAAAGAAGCTACAGGACTAAAGGACTCTATCTCACGCTCCCGATCGACGATTAAACGCACTGCAACGCTTTGAACACGCCCTGCAGAAAGACCACCCTTAACTTTTTTCCACAATACAGGAGAAAGCTCGTATCCAACCAATCGATCTAAAACCCTTCTTGCTTGTTGGGCGTTCACCAAATTATAATCAATACCTCGAGGATGATCAATGGCTTTTAGAATAGCAGACTTAGTGATTTCATGAAATACAATCCGTTTGGTTTTGTTCTCAGGCAATTCCAAAGACTCCGATAAATGCCAGGCAATCGCTTCTCCCTCTCGGTCCTCATCACTCGCAAGCCATACCATTTCCGCTTTACTTGCCAAAGATTTTAAATCGTTGACCAAGTTCTTTTTATCTTTAGAAACTCTGTATTTAGGACTAAAATCTCCTTCAACATCGACTCCCAATTCTTTGGACGGGAGATCTGCGATATGACCGAAACTAGAGGTTACCTTAAAATCTTTACCTAAAAATTTTTCTATGGTTTTGGCCTTAGCCGGAGACTCAACTATCACTAAATTCTTTGCCATAAGCACCGTATTTTGGTGTACAAAAGTAGACGAATTTTTTAATTCGCTATCTCGCTGTCTTGTTTTGAAAGCCAAAGTCACGCCCTTAACCTAAAGGTTAAAAAAAATACTTGATGTTTTAAAAATAAAATCAATCCATCATAATTCGACAAAGCGCCTTAAAGGTTTTGGTCCTTTATTGAGAGAAATGATAGGCAAATCGACGCTTCAATTCTTGCTGACATTTTGACAGATTATTGTACCTTTGCGCTTTAAATTTTAAGAGGCACTGAATTTGATACCTCGTGATTTAAGCGTCTATGAGCATGGAAAAAATTATTGATGAACAACTTCAAGGATCTGCACTTGAGCGTCCTGAAAGATTAGGCAACACCAAAAAACTATTCATCGAAAGTTACGGCTGCCAAATGAATTTCAGCGACAGTGAGATCGTCGCTTCGATTCTTGCCAAGGAGGGCTATGATACTACGACTGACCTGAATCAAGCCGACTTAGTACTGGTCAATACCTGTTCGATTCGTGAAAAAGCAGAACAAACCGTCAGAAAGCGTCTTGAGACGTATAATGCGGTCAAAAAGACGAATCCTTCCATGAAAGTTGGTGTGTTGGGATGCATGGCCGAACGCTTGAAAAGCAAGTTTTTAGAAGAAGAAAAGATTGTTGATTTAGTGGTTGGTCCCGATGCGTACAAAGACTTACCCAATCTTTTGGACGAGGTTGAAGCGGGGCGTGAGGCCGTGAATGTCATCCTTTCAAAAGATGAGACCTATGGCGATGTCGCACCGGTGCGTCTTGGAGGAAATGGAGTAACCGCATTTGTGAGTATCACAAGAGGTTGCGACAATATGTGTACCTTCTGTGTCGTGCCCTTTACCCGAGGGAGAGAACGCTCTAGGGATCCTCAGAGTATCCTTGAAGAGATTAATGATCTTGCTGTAAAAGGCTACAAAGAAGTAACTTTACTGGGACAAAACGTGGACAGTTATCTCTGGTATGGCGGTGGATTGAAAAAAGATTTTAAAAATGCCTCCGAAATGGCTCAAGCCACGGCGGTTGATTTTGCACAATTATTAGATCTAGTCGCCACCACACAACCTAAAATGCGCTTTAGATTCTCAACGAGTAATCCTCAAGATATGACGCGCTCGGTATTGCACATTATGGCGAAACACCCAAACATCTGCAATTATATTCACCTACCTGTTCAAAGCGGCAGTACCCGAATTCTGGAAGCCATGAACCGCCAGCATACCCGTGAAGAGTATATGGCCCTTATCGATGACATCAGAAAAATAATTCCAGATTGTGGAATTTCTCATGATATGATTGCTGGTTTTCCTAAGGAAAACGAAGAAGATCATCAGGATACATTAAGTCTCATGGAATATGTCCAGTATGACTTTGGTTTTATGTTTATGTATTCCGAACGCCCAGGGACGATGGCGGCAAGAAAAATGGAAGATGATGTCCCGGATGCCATTAAAAAAAGAAGACTCACAGAAATTATTGAACTTCAACAAAAACACAGTGCCCTGCGCACCAAAAACTTCGTGGGTAAAACCGTTGAAGTTTTGATTGAAAAAGAAAGTAAAAAAGATCCCGGTTTTTGGAGTGGAAGAACCCCGCAAAACACGGTTGCGGTTTTCCCTAAAGAGCACTACAAGCCAGGAGATTTTGTAATGGTTCACATTGAAGAGTGTACTAGCGCAACGCTCATAGGGAAAGCAGTACAAATGGGTAATGCTTAACGACAACTAAACTCATGGAAACTATTCAATCAGTAAAACAACGCTTTGAGATCATCGGGAACGATGCAAAACTCAACCGCGCCATCGAAAAATCAATTCAGGTAGCCCCTACTGATATTTCCGTTTTGGTTACTGGAGAAAGTGGGGTTGGAAAGGAAAATATTCCTCGAATTATCCATGCCCTGTCCCATAGAAAGCACAATAAATATATTGCTGTAAACTGCGGCGCCATTCCAGAGGGCACTATTGATAGTGAACTTTTTGGTCATGAAAAAGGAGCCTTTACGGGAGCCACCACCACGCGCAGCGGTTATTTTGAAGTTGCCGATGGAGGAACCATTTTTTTAGATGAGGTTGGCGAGCTACCACTCCCCACACAGGTACGTCTATTGCGTGTTTTAGAAAATGGTGAATTCATGAAGGTTGGGTCTTCTCAAATCCAAAAAACCAATGTGCGTATTGTTGCCGCAACCAATGTCAATATGGCCACTGCCATTGAAAAAGGGCGGTTCCGAGAAGATTTGTACTACCGACTCAGCACGGTTGAAATTGGTTTGCCCGCGCTCAGAGAGCGCGGCGAAGACATTCATTTACTGTTTCGCAAATTTGCCTCAGATTTTGCACAGAAATACAAAATGCCCACCATCCGTTTGGACCAAGAGGCCGTAGGACTGCTTTTAAAGTATCATTGGGGTGGTAATATTCGTCAACTGCGCAACATTACAGAGCAACTTTCCGTACTAGAACAAAAGCGAGAAATCGGGTATCAAAAATTAAAAGAGTACTTACCTCATGTGGGCAGTAACTTACCGGCCATTATTCCCTCGCGTAAAGAGTCCTCTGATTTTAGCAGCGAGCGTGAAATTCTTTACAAAGTACTCTTTGACATGCAAAAAGATCTAAACGATCTGAAAAAACTCACTTTGGAATTGATGAACTCTGGAAACGCCTCAAAGGTCAAAACAGAACAGGCGCAACTGATAAAGCAAATTTATGCCCCTGATGAGCAAACGGCCACCCTGACAGCTTTGAATGACGAATTCCAACAAGAAGAACAAGCCCATGACGTCGAGTTAATTGACCTAGATGAGCCTTTAGAACAGACTGCGGACAAATACCATTTTGCCGAAGACATTGAGGAGGAAGAGAGCTTATCGCTTCATGATAAAGAACTTGAACTGATTCGAAAATCGCTCGAGAAATATGACGGGAAAAGGAAAGAAGCAGCACAAGAGCTTGGAATAAGTGAACGTACGCTCTACCGCAAAATCAAACAATTTAATCTGTAAGCCTGTTATGCAAAAAGTATTAAAGCATATTTTTTTGTGGGGAACGCTCTTTACAAGTTTTTCCTGCGGTGTTTATTCATTTACTGGTGCAGATATTGATTACAGCTCCACTAAAACCTTTCAGGTGAACAACTTTGCCAATAACGCCCCTATTGTTGAACCAAAAGTTGCCCGTAACTTCACTTTGGCCCTACAAGATATTCTGCTCAATCAAACGAATTTGAGCCTTACCAATAACAATGGTGATTTAATTTATGAGGGTGAAATAGTGGACTATTACATCGCTCCGATTACGGCAACCTCTAGAAATACAGCAGCTGAAAACCGTTTAACCATTGGGGTCAATGTACGCTTTACCAACACAAAATCTCCTGAGAAGGATTTCGAACAGAAATTCAGTTTTTATTATGATTATTCTGGAAGTGCTCAGCTCATCGGGGGACAACTCGATACGGCATTAACCATTATCTTTGAACGATTAACCCAAGACATCTTCAACAAATCCCTGGCCAATTGGTAGTTGTATGAATTTAGAGCACTACAATAATCTTCTCGCTCAACCTCAGCGCATCTCGCAAGATGACGCTCTAGGTCTTGATCTTATTGTACGCCAATTTCCCTATTTTCAAAGCGCCCAGGCGTTAAGGCTCAAGATTCTAAAACAACAGGAATCTTTAGGGTATAATCAGGCCCTAAAAAAAACAGCAGCAGTCACCACGGATCGCGATGTTTTATTTGATTATATCACCTCGGCAGAATTTTCTCAACAAACCATTTCTGAAACCCTCATAGGCCATCAAGATCACGTAAAACAAATTGAGGTTACCCTGGACAGTGCTGATGATCCGACAGAAAAACCAGCGCCAGAATTAGAAGAACATAGCTCCGCTGTTAATCAAAAGCCCTTCAATTTTGACCAAAAAGAACGGCATAGTTTTGAACAGTGGCTTAAACTCACTGCGGCCAAGCCCATTATTCGCGAGCCCGAAGAGCCGTCAGTCGAAAACCAAGATAGGGTTCAAATCTCAAATAATTCAGAGGATAAATGGGAAAAAATAGATCGCTTTTTAGCCCAAAAAACAAGCATAAAACCTGATCCTTCAGCAGCCAAGCAAAACCGGGCTGAAAGCTATTTAGAGGCCCATGACGAACTGATGACCGAAACCCTTGCCCGGGTATATACTCAACAAAAAAATTATGAAAAAGCTATTCAGGCCTATAAAATTTTAATTTTGAAATATCCCAAAAAAAGTAGTTTCTTTGCAGACCAAATTCGGGAATTAAAACGTTTGTTAAACGCATAGATATGAGCACTTTTTCAATATTTTTGATTTTGATCATCTTCATCGCCTTCTTGCTTGTTGTGGTCATTATGGTACAAAATCCAAAGGGAGGCGGACTCGCTTCATCATTTGGTGGCGGCGGAACTCAGCAATTGGGTGGCGTCAAAAAAACTACAGATTTTTTAGACAAGAGTACTTGGACGTTATCTGCCATATTGCTTGGATTAATTTTATTGTCTAATATGTCCCTTTTTGAAGGCACAACCAGCGGTGAATTTATGCAGGATGACATCGAAAATGTAACCTTGCCTGAAACATCAGAATTACCGCTTACTCCAGAATCGACCGATCAAGAGTAATACAACGATTATATAACCTCACAAAAAAACGGCCTCTTCGAGTGCCGTTTTTTTTTGTCGCAATTTATAAATCCTCAGAAGACCTATATCACAAAGCTGCTTGATTTGCGTTATTCTTGTTGTCGATAGCGTAAAGTCGACCTTACTGGTCCCGATGCCCTCTTTCTGTCTGGGCCAAATACTTTTTCGTTTGATTCCTGTGAAGCTCCTGAGGTAATTCAATGGAATGTATCGAACAACCTAAATATGGTTCACTTTGACCCGCACAACATTACCGTTGAGGTATCAACGAACACGTCGCAAGAGGGCTTTATTGAGGCAATTTTTAGTGACCAGACGGTAAGAAAAAACTTTTGGGTTGGCACGCCGGGGCCCTCTCCCTTACTTGAAGGTCCCGAAACAGTAAAAACTGGGAGTACCGTGACCTATTCAGCACAGCAGGCCCCTGGGGCAACGCGCTATCAATGGTACTTGCCCTATCCATTTGACGTTCAAGCGCCCTTTGATTACACTTCGACCAATTGGCAAGTCCCTCCTGATGCGGGACGAAATACTCAGGTATTTACGGGTTAAGGCGGCTATAACGGCCTTGTCCAAGTTATGGGCGTGAACGACTGCGGCGCAGGGGATGCCACTATAAAATCTGTCCTCCATGGAATCAATGGCTCCGGACAACAACAGTCTCCCGTCTTTCCTTATCCAAATGCTTCCGATGACGCCTTTCACCTTGATTTTAGCCGATTGGGCGCAGGCACCTATAGTATAAATATTTTCGATGCTCTAGGTCAAAATGTATATAGCGGTCAAAGCAGTAACGTCCAAAAAACCATCAACACACTTTCCATAGATGGAGGTGCCTATTTTTTGTATGTCTCAGACGGCGAGCAACTTTGGCAGTTCCAGCTCATTATTGATTATCAATGACAGATTTAGTATTAACTAAAAAAGAAAAATGTCAATTTGACATATTCCCCTGTCCAGTATGCTGTCAAAAATGCCATGGCACAGTTTATGTCTATTGGTAGACACAAACAAAAATTAACTTAAATCATTTACATATGGCTTTAAACATTCAACCACTTTCAGATCGCGTGGTAGTCGAGCCCCAGGCGGCAGAGACTAAAACAGCATCGGGAATTTACATTCCAGATTCAGCTAAAGAAAAACCGCAACAAGGAACTGTTGTTGCTGTAGGCAAAGGCAAAAAGGATCACGAAATGACCGTAGCCGTGGGCGATACAGTTTTATATGGCAAATATGCAGGAAATGAATTAAAACTTGACGGCAAAGATTATCTCATCATGCGTGAGGACGATATTCTTGCCATCATTTAATCTTAAAAAATTACAATTATGGCAAAAGACATAAAATTTGACATCGAGGCAAGAGACGCTATTAAACGTGGCGTTGATGCATTGGCAAACGCAGTAAAAGTAACCTTAGGCCCTAAGGGACGTAACGTAATCATTAGTAAATCTTTCGGCGGACCACAAGTCACCAAGGACGGCGTCACTGTAGCAAAAGAAATTGAGCTAGAAGATGCCCTTGAAAACATGGGCGCTCAAATGGTTAAAGAAGTTGCTTCTAAAACCAATGATTTGGCTGGAGACGGAACCACTACAGCAACTGTATTGGCGCAAGCTATTGTTAAAGAGGGACTAAAAAACGTCGCTGCAGGCGCTAACCCAATGGATTTAAAAAGAGGGATTGACAAAGCAGTTACTGCTCTTGTTGCAGACCTAGAAAAACAATCGACTAAAGTTGGGAACTCTTCTGAGAAAATTAAGCAAGTTGCTTCAATTTCAGCAAATAACGACGAGGCTATCGGAAGCCTTATCGCTGAAGCTTTCGGTAAAGTTGGTAAAGAAGGAGTCATAACCGTTGAGGAAGCTAAAGGAACAGAAACCTACGTCGATGTTGTTGAAGGGATGCAGTTTGATCGTGGTTACCTATCTCCATACTTTGTGACCAACAGCGAGAAAATGCAAACCGAGTTAGACAACCCGATGATTTTGTTGTACGACAAGAAAATCAGTAACATGAAAGACTTGTTGCCGATTTTAGAGCCGGTAGCACAACAAGGAAAATCTCTTTTGATCATTGCAGAAGATGTTGAAGGTGAAGCATTAGCAACTTTGGTGGTGAATAAATTACGTGGATCCTTAAAAATCGCAGCGGTTAAGGCACCAGGTTTTGGAGATCGTCGCAAAGCGATGCTCGAGGATATTGCCATCCTAACTGGAGGAACCGTAATCGCAGAGGAACGCGGATTTACTCTTGATAATGCGACTATGGACATGTTGGGAACTGCTGAAACAGTTACCATTGATAAAGACAATACAACCATCGTCAATGGTGCAGGTAAAAAAGCAGACATTAATGCCCGTGTTGGTCAAATTAAATCTCAAATTGAGACGACAACCAGTGATTACGATAAAGAAAAGCTTCAAGAGCGCTTGGCTAAACTCGCCGGTGGTGTTGCAGTACTTTATGTCGGTGCTGCAAGTGAGGTTGAAATGAAAGAGAAAAAAGACCGTGTTGATGATGCCCTTCATGCTACGCGCGCTGCAGTGGAGGAAGGAATTGTTGCCGGAGGTGGTGTTGCTTTGGTCCGTGCAAAAAATGTACTGGCTAAAATGACCAGTGATTCTTTGGATGAAACAACAGGAATTCAAATCGTTGCAAGAGCCATTGAAGCGCCCCTAAGAACAATTGTAGAAAACGCTGGCGGTGAAGGCTCTGTGGTCATCAATAAAGTAATGGAAGGCAACAAGTCCTTTGGTTACGATGCTAAAAACGATACCTATGTTGATATGCTCAAAGCGGGAATCATTGATCCTAAGAAAGTAACTCGTGTAGCCCTAGAAAATGCTGCCTCTGTTGCGGGTATGATTCTAACTACAGAATGTGCTTTGGTGGATATCAAAGAAGATGCCCCTGCAATGCCTCCTATGGGCGGCGGAGGTATGCCCGGCATGATGTAATCATCATAACTAAAAAGAATACCTTAAAACCGCGGCACAAGTGCCGCGGTTTTTTTATTGATGGGCTTTTACTACTTCCTCATCCCGATACTTACAACAAGGGTCAACAGCATTATATGCCATATCCGGTGCCGTAAATTTTTTAGTGTCATGGCCAGCATTAGCGACTTGTTTTGCAATACTATCCAAATTGGTTTTTCGAGCATCATAAATTACTTTAAGCTCATGAGTTTCAACACTCCACTGAACTGATTTAACCCCCGTCAACTTGATCGCTGCTTTTTCAATACGTGCCTTACACATACCACAGACACCATCTACCTCTAGACTCCCTTTAGCATTTTTGTCTTGGGCTGAGAGGGTCGTCGCCATAAAAATGGCCAATAAGATTATTAAGTTTTTCATATTTTTTGTTTTTGATTATACTTTAATCGTTTTTGTTTTTTCTTTAATTATTTTCAAGTTCAATATTATTCGAATTTATAACGTATCCCGGTATACCACATCCGACCAAAAATTGGTCCATAAACCATGCTGCTATCAAAATCAGAATCAAAGGGTTGATCACCGCTGATGATGGGCTGATCTTGTCTCAAATCTCCAATATTCTCAATACCAAAATACAAATCAAAATGGGTGCCCCACTGTTTTGTTATCTGCCCACTTAAGGTCGTCACCGTTGGCGTAAGAGGCTGACCGTACAAGACTGCGCTTTGTGGCAATTCAGGCAATCGTTGATTGCCCAGCCAATTAAATGTAAAATCAAACTTTAATGGGTGGTTAGGACGACTCCCAGCTAATTCATAAGCCAAATTTGCAAATACCCGATGTTCTGGAGTCAATATCGACCGCTTGTCCCCTGAATCAAATGCAGTACTCAAATCATAATATTTGTAGGCCAATTGCATATCAAAAAGATCCCAGGGTCGATACGAGAGATCAAACTGATAAGACTGTGCCCAACTCGAGCCTAAATTATTATAAAAGCGAACCAACCCGACTTGTTCCCAATCAACAACTACCTGACGCTCAAAATCAGTTCTGTAATAATCAAACCCCAAAGTCATTTTTCTAGGACCAACAGAAATTTTTTGTTGCAGGGAAAATCCATAATTCCAAGCAATCTCTGGCTGCAGACCATAAAAATTCCCCGGTGATTCTTCAAAGCTATTTTCAGGGTTATCACTTCCGGTTTCAATTATTATTTTACGGCCCGTAGTGAAGATATTCATATGCTCTGAAAAAATATTGGGGATACGCTTACCTCTTCCTATGGACCCGCGGAGGGATGTTTCGGGCAGTATTTGATATTTTAGATGTAATCGAGGGGTGAAAAACAATCCCAACAAATTATGTTGATCCACACGAAGTCCCAAGGTTACCCCTAGCTTTTCCATATCGTTAAAGGCATATTCAGTAAATAAACCAATTCCACACTCAGTCCGATTGAATAGTGCCTCATTTGCGCCTAGAGCATCAAAAGATATTCGCTCTGTATAATGATCGAATGTGCCATTAAGACCCAGCTTTATTTTATGCCGCGTATCGCCAATAATTGAATTGTAAAGAAAGGTCAGATAAGCACTTTGATGTTTAATATCATAGGGCCTTAACCCAAAACTGCTTTTTTGATTGTGTAAACTCCATGCGCCTTGAATCCCAGCTGTTTGCCAAGTGATGTCCGGATTGACATAGCCTAATTTTGCTGAAAAATCTGCGCGATCTGTAACGATTGTGCTCCCCCAAGCATTTTGAGATTGTGGGGCTAAATCAGCCCGAAATGTGCTTTGCCCAGAAATCTTGTGATCTCTAAGGACCCGAGCATTGATGAAACTGACCAAGCCACGCTCACTATCAATGTATTGCCATCGGTTTAAAACATTGATCTGCTCAGCCAAGGGCGTATCTAAAAATCCGTCTTTATTACGATCTACTGACCTCTGGCGTTGATTGCCATGCAAATAAATACCCGTATGCCACTTATCGCTCACTGAGGTGTTCAAATGAGTATTAAATTCTTGTCGACCATTACCTGCTAAAAATGCATTAAAATAAAAAGGCTGATCACTGACCGGCTTTTGCAACTCCACGTTAATTTGACCCGCGATGCTCTCATAACCATTAGTCACACTACCGGCACCTTTAGTAATTTGCATACTCTCCACCCAAGTCCCAGGAACATAACTCAGACCAAGACTCTGTGCGGCGCCACGCACCACTGGAATATTTTCTGCAGTAATCAAAATAAAAGGACTGGTTAGTCCGAGCATTTTTATCTGTTTTGTTCCTGTGACTGCATCTGCAAAATTCACATCGATGGCAGGGTTCGTCTCAAAACTTTCAGAAAGATTACAACAAGCGGCCTTTAATAGTTCATCGCTGCTCACACGGATAACCTGCTCAGTACTGAATGAAGAAATAAATTGAGAACTTCTGCGCGTCTTGACAACAGCTTGTTCCAAGTCACTTTCTGGACTAAGCCCATATGAAATAAAGGATGCATCGTTAATCTTTAGGGTATCCGATTTATAACCAACGTAGCTCACTACAAGGCGCGCCGGTAATTTGGAGACTTCTAAACTAAATACCCCTTTTTCGTCCGTAATAGTCCCTGATTGACTTTGCGGATGAAAAACATTAGCCCCAAAGAGTGTTTGCTGCTGACCCAGTGTGGCATCATAGAGTTCACCTTTTAACGTGATTTGTCCATTAATTATCGCGGGGGCCATTAATGCCAGGAAGAGCCCAATGTATCCTATATATTTCTTAAACCAAATATCCATTATCCGATCAGTAACATACCGGCCATGAGGATCATGACAAGATTCTCTATTAATGTGGCCTCGGTCATCGGTAAGTTCAAAACGCTGCCCAAACAAGCGCAAACAATTGTATTGCGCTGACGCAACTGTTGAATCACTCCAATGGTTGTGGACCCCAAAATAAACAGCGTCGCGTATAGCGCAAAATTCACCCCTGTATTCGTCAACAACATTAATCCTAGGGTCAATTCAATAAAAGGATAGATCCATCCGTAAACACTAATTCGATTGGCAATAGGATCGTATCCGGAAAACGCACGTACAAAGCCTTTTAAATCTATAAACTTAAAAAAGCTAAAGACCAGAAAAAATCCCGCCATAAAATCCAACATAAATGCCTCGTAGCTCAACTGGTAAACAAAAGCATTGAGCGCATTTACCCCCAAGAGAAAAGCAAAAATTAAAAACAATGGGCGCAGTTGTCGCCATTTTGACAATGGCGGCTTGACAAGGTTCTTGTCTGTTTTTATAGACATCTTTTGACGAGCGAGGTACTGATCTTGCGTAAGAACTGTAAATTTCGCTGGGATTAAATTGATTACGGTTTGGAGCTCAATCCCTTGCAACAAGGAAAATTCAAAACGACCCGTTTCCAATTCAATTTCAATAATATGTATTCCTGCGACATCGACTAAAGCCTCACGAATACTTCTGACACACCCCATGCAGGTGAGTCCTTCCAGATATAATATATGATGCATAATGGTTTGATTTAATGGAGTTAATTATCGTTCGGACAAACGATATTCCATCAAATTAGCCATTGCTGATTAAGAATAAATAAATGAGTTTGTTTTGGAGGAGGCTCCTCTAGTGCAGCGCCAAAAAAACATTGAGGATCTTCGGGCAGATCATATGAAAAGTCAATTATTCCAAATTGTGGTATTTCGAAAAATTCCGTCTGTGGAATAAAATCAAAGCCTTGCCCTAAAAGATGCTGATCTAAGGAAAATTTGTCGAACTCATTATGGCAACATCCAGGCTTTTGTTCCATTTCTTCAGAACAACCCACCGCCATAATCATATTACAACTCAGATGGGTAATCTCAAGACCTAAATTGGCTTCAACAGGCCTTCCTAGGCAATAGTGCGTGGTCTGAATCCAACCAAGATTGGTGATCAGCATCAATACACTCATTATTACACAGAAAAGAGAACGCATGATTCAAATTTAGGGATTATTGTTTTAACATCAATAAGCCTATGAGTTAATCCTTGGCCAAATCTTGTCCCTGTTCTATTGCCCCCAACATTTGTAATTTTAGACGATTGGCTGATTCCTCATATCGATCGAGCAGGTTTTGTTTTTCTTTGTCAATCATGGTTTTCCCCAAAATTTCATCAGTTGTAAAATCCTCACTGAAGTCCATCATCCACTGCATCATGGCACCATTAGCCATTTTTAAATCCTCCACGGCCGAGCCATATTGCACAAGCGTAGAATCTGCCGTAAAGAGAGGCTCCAATTGACCAATAAGACCACTTATTGTGCCCATTTCTGGCATCACCACATCGTGCACGGCTAGAATCCGCTCTAATTGAGCATATTCTGCTGTGTCCTTTGGATTTTCTTGACATGAAAAAAATGTAAACGTAAAAGAAACTAGTAAGATTGAAAGCTGGCGCATATTCGTGATTTTTAGCAAAATTAATTGATTTTATTTGGCCTAAGCATATAAAAGCTCGGGATTAATAACAAGAGTAAGACAGGATGAATTAAAAAACGGCGTACATAAAATAACCCTCGATATTCCCTTGGCACATAGTATTGAATGAGTACCAATAATAGGGGCAAAAGAACCACAATAATCGTCCCGTAAAGTATTACTGAAAAATGAATTATCGTCTTTTTTTGAAAAATTGCCTTTAAAATGATCAAAGACAAAAACGCATTCAATAGGTAACGCCCTATTAAATTAAATCCCCAACTCAGACCGTTAATTTTTGGCAAAGGTTCCGACTGATAGCCTCGCTTAAAAAATTCAATTAATGGATCATAAAACAGATCCGTTTCAAAAAAGCGCATGGCAAACAAACCAAGAATACTTAGACCCAAAGCAATAACTCGACGACTATTCATCTGGATTGACTTTAGATTTATACTGCCAAATCCAAATGATCCATAGCAAAAGTACCGTACCATAAATGATACCTGGAAAAACTAAGTCATGCAGGATTGTGGTCCAGCTAGGGCGCGCATAAATACCAATACTAATCAGTACAATGCGCAAAATATTGATACCGTAAAGGGTAATACAGCTAAAAAGAATAAACCAAAGTGAACGAGAAATTTTTTGTGGTATCCCGATGACAAATGCCACAAACAAAATCATGACACTCACCGCATTACATCCTTCAACCAAGCGTGCCACTGGCTGATTCATAATGGAAATCACTAAATCTTCTGTTGCAGCCCATGGCGTGACCACACCATTAAAGCCTAAAAATTGAAGGGTCCATTGAACTTGCTGCCCCACAACATTGGTAATCGGATCCCCCCCTGACCATGAACACTCCAGTAATCTAAGTAATAAAAATAAAGACCGCTAAAAATACCATAGTTCCCAAAAAAACCAGGAGAAACTGCCATACGGGCCGATAAATTTTGAATAAATTCATCATACGATCAAAGTTAATTTTTTATCCCTTAGGAAACCCATTGTTTGACCGCAATAAAGTAATATTTAAATACCTTTACATAAAAATTGAACTATGAATGCGCCGCGCCAAGAGGTTTTAAACATCTTTCAAAACAGTGCTGAATCTTTTAACACCCAACTTCAGGAATTGTGTGACCTTTTACAAGGCAGGTTAGAACACTATACTTGGGTGGGCTTTTATTTCGCCAATACTGAAACAAGAACCCTTCACCTTGGCCCCTACTGCGGCGCCCCAACAGATCACACCTGCATTCCCTTTGGCAAAGGAATTTGTGGTCAGGTAGCAGAATCTAACAATCCATTTTTAGTGCCTGATGTCAGCGCTCAAGACAATTACATTGCTTGTAGTTTAACGGTTAAATCTGAACTGGTCGTGCCTTTATTTGTTCAGGGAAAAAATATTGGACAAATTGATATTGACTCGGAACAGATTGACGCCTTTGATCAAGGGGATATCGAATTTTTAGAGTGGGTTAATGCCAAAATTGCCCAAGCTTGGCCTGAAGATTATAACCCCATTGAAATTTATGGATAGCCCAATAAATCAAAATCAAATTCAAAAAGGCATAATACTCAATGCCTACCCGGATAGTCTTGGAGGGTCCATTTCCTATTTAACGGAACTCTTGGCTGAAAAAAACTTCAGGGGTGTTTTTCAAAGCCTCTATCTTTTGCCCACGCTTTTTCATTCCGATTTGGACCGAGGCTTCTCAATTATTGATTACGATTTAAATGAGTCCTTTGTTACCAAAGAAGATTTAAGTCAATTAAAATCTTTAGGAATCGGATTAAAGCTGGATATTGTATTAAACCACCTCTCTGTCGGTGCGCCAGAATTCAGGGACTTAATGAAGCACGGAGACCATTCTCCTTATATTGATTTCTTTATCGATTGGAATCGGTTTTGGGAGGGGCATGGAGCACCCAACGCTCATGGCGTTGTTATTCCAAAACCTGAATACAAGGATAAACTTTTTACACGCAAACCGGGCTTACCTATTCTACAAGTTCCCTTCCCAGACCATAGTTTTAGGCCCTATTGGAATACTTTTTACCAAAAGATAACTCTTGCCGAAACTTTTATAGAAGATTGTCGTATCGAATTAAAACTAGACCAAGAGCAAAGCAGAGCCCTGTTCGAAATCATTGAGAGCGAACTTATTAGAGGCAATAATCCGAGTCAAGCAATAGAAAGCCTTGGGTATAATGTACGGGAGGTTGCACCCTTAATAAGAGGACACTTGCATTTGTTAGGGCAAATGGATCTCAATGCTGAAAGCGATTCTGTTTGGAAGTACTACCAAGACACGCTAAACAAACTCAGCGATTATGGCGGGCAAATCATACGCCTTGACGCTTTTGCTTATTTGCATAAGGCTGTTGGAGAAAGTAACTTTTTTAATATTCCCGAAACTTGGCACTATTTGAATCGATTGCAAAAAATGGCCCAGGACCTATCCTTGGAGGTTTTGCCTGAAATCCATGCACAGTATGGAAAACATCTTCACGATCGAGTCAGTGCTGAAGGGTTTCCGATTTATGATTTTTTCTTGCCAGGATTAATTATTCATACCATAGAAAATCGCGACAAGGCGCCACTGATCAAATGGGCTAAGGAAATTCTGGAAAAGGGCTTTAGACTTATCAATATGCTGGGATGCCACGATGGCATTCCATTGCTCGACCTGGACGGAGATCCAGAGAATCCAGAGAATGGTCAGGGACTGCTATCCACAAAGCAAATCGAAGAGTTGATTGAGAAAATTGTCGCCCGAGGTGGACGCATTAAGAATCTTTTCGGCCCTGACGGTGAAAAAATTGCTTATTACCAAGTTAATGCAACCTATTTCAGCGCTCTTTGGGAGGATGCTGACAAAATGCTCTTGGCACGCGCACTGCAACTTTTTATGCCAGGAACACCGCAAATATGGTATCTCGATTTGTTTGGAGGTACAAACGACTACGTGGCTGCCGATTCAGATCAAGGGAACCACAAAGAAATAAACCGCACCAACTTGACCCCTGACCAAATTCAAGAGAGGATCAATTCATCACTTGTTCAAAAACAACTTGAATTAATAAGATTACGCGGACATCACCCTGCCTTTAATGGGCAACTTGAGCTCATTGAAGCGGATGATAATAGTATTGAGTTTCTTTGGACTATGGCTGAAGATTGGGCGCGACTGAGTGTGGATCTCGAACAAAAGAGTTTCAAGGTAACCCACTCCTAATTTAGGCAAGCTATTTCTGGTTTAAAAAGCGATTCTCACGCACTCATTACATTCCCGTGCGGATGGCCTCAACCGGATCGAGCTTAGAAGCTTTTAACGCAGGAAGTATTCCTGAAATAAGCCCAATTAAAGCGGCAACTACAGTCCCAATAAGCATATTAAACGGAGAGAGTACAAACTCAAAATCGCCGGTAAATTGAGAGGCAATTATTGAGGCAATAAAAACGAGAATTAGACCAAAAATTCCGCCAATAATTGCCAAAATCATAGCCTCGAATAAAAATTGGTATAGGATAAAACGACGTTTGGCGCCTAAAGACTTTTGAATCCCAATTAAACTTGTACGCTCTTTAACACTGACAAACATAATGTTGGCAATCCCAAAACCGCCCACTAATAATGAAAACGCACTGATGATAATACCGATAAAATTCATGGTCCCTGTTATATCCTCAATGGCATCAGCAAAACCTTGTAATTGATTGACAAAAAAATCATCTTCCTGCTCTGGGCGCAACCCACGTTTTAGGCGCATTTTTAATTTCAGGTCAGCGATAAAGGCTTCGTTATCGGTGCCGGGCTTCGGCTTCATGATAATGAATGGAAACAAATTGCGATTGTTAGCGCCAAATATGTTTCGAATGACATTTACCGGAACAAAGACAAAAGTATCCTTGGAATCATTAAAAATGGAGCCTTCTTTTTTCAGGACCCCGATGACTGTAAATTTTTTACCATAAAGGCGCACTTTTTTCCCCACAGCCTGTTCGGCTTCATAAAACAAGGAGGTTGCAATTTCATGTCCAATAACCACGACCTGTGCCCCATTGTTTGATTCCAACTCATTGTAAAACCTACCTTGGTCAATTTGTAAGGACTCAATATCGTAATATTCATGCGAGAAAGCGCCAATGTTTGCATTCTCAACAGAACGGTCTTCAAATTTTATCGTTTCGTTGCGCACATTTAAGTTAAAGGCAACCGCTTGCGCTTGATTTAAATTTTTCTTTAAATATTGATATTCTTCATAGGAGGCCACTGGAAATTGTTCCCACTTCCAGCGCGGAACTTCTGTCGGTCCAAAGGAAAAATTCCCCAGGTAAATGGTACTGTTGTCAAGTCCTTTAAGACTGTCTTGGATTTCAGATTTAAGCGAATCTACCGCAGCGAGAACGGCAATGATTGAAAAAATACCAATAGTAACCCCAAGGAGGGAAAGAAACGTTCTCAACTTATTGTTAATCAAAGCGCTAATGGCAAAATTAATGCTCTCTCTAAGTACGCGCAAATAAACAATCATGGATATTTTTGGCTTTGATTATAAAGTCTAAAGGTAGGACTTTTTAAAGGAAATTTAGACCGGTTTTTAGCGCTTATTTCCTTACTTTTGTGGCTTCATTTCACACAAAATTCCATGGAACAAGCGCTCCCTATTCGATCAGCCCTAATATCTGTATTTCACAAAGATGGTCTTGCCCCTATTGTAGAAAAATTAAATGACCACGGGGTAACCATTTACTCTACCGGTGGAACGGAACAATTCATAAAAGATCTGGGAATTCCTGTGGTTGCCGTGGAGGACCTGACTGAATATCCATCCATTTTGGGCGGACGGGTAAAAACATTACACCCTAAAATTTTTGGAGGGATTCTTAATCGTCAAAACCATGCAGGAGATCAATCACAAATGGCTGAATTCTCTATTCCACAAATTGACTTAGTCATTGTTGACCTCTATCCCTTTGAGCAAACAGTAGCCTCAGGTGCTGATGCACAAGCGATAATTGAAAAAATTGATATTGGGGGGATTTCTTTGATTCGGGCTGCCGCGAAAAACTTTGCAGATACTTTTTGTCTTTCCTCAGTGGCCGATTATCAAGAATTTTTAGATTTGCTAAAGGCGCAAAACGGTACGACTACGCTAGCCCAAAGAAAACGTTTTGCCGCAAAGGCTTTTGCTTGTTCTTCGCATTACGACACTGCGATTTTTAATTACTTTAATCAAGAGACGCATCTAAATCACTTAAAGCTGAGCGTTGATCAAGGTCAATCATTGCGTTACGGAGAAAACCCGCATCAAAAAGGAGAATTTTTTGGTGCAATGGATCAGATGTTTGACAAACTACACGGCAAAGAATTGAGCTACAACAATCTACTCGATGTAGATGCTGCTGTGCAACTGATGAATGAATTTCAAGGCTCGGACGCCTCACCATGCTTTGCCATTTTAAAACACAATAATGCGTGCGGCATGGCTCAAGGGAATAGTTTAAGCGAGGCCTATGCAAAGGCTCTTGCTGCAGACCCCGTTTCTGCCTTTGGCGGTGTGCTTATCGCCAACCAAAAAATTGATTTGGAAACGGCCGAGCAGATTCATGAACTTTTTTGTGAAGTGGTTATTGCCCCTAGATTTAGCCAAGAGGCCCTTGCGCTTCTTTCCCAAAAGAAAAATAGAATAATTTTGGTGCAAAAATTATTTTCCAGTCCTGATTACACGCTACGCACCTGTCTCAATGGTGTTTTACGTCAAGAACGCGATGCCAAAACAGATAAGCAAAGTGATTTAACCGTCGTGACCGACCAAGCCCCAACACAAGCGCAAATCGACGATCTTTTGTTTGCCTCAGTAATTTGCAAACACACCAAATCCAATACTATAGTCTTTGTAAAGGACGGTCAACTTTATGCCAGTGGTACAGGGCAAACCTCAAGAGTAGATGCCTTAAGACAAGCCATTGAAAAAGCAAAATCTTTTAATTTTGACCTCAATGGAGCGGTAATGGCCAGTGATGCATTTTTCCCATTTCCTGACTGTGTTGAGATCGCAGATCGCGCTGGAATTAAGGCGGTTATTCAACCTGGTGGCTCTATAAAAGATCAATTGAGCATTGACTATTGCAATGCACATAATTTATCGATGGTATTTACTGGAACACGTCACTTTAAGCACTAAATTTTATTACATTTGTTAGGAATCGCCACCTATTCACCAATACAAGCACCGCAGCATGGGATTTTTTGACTTTTTGACCGAAGAAATTGCCATCGATTTAGGAACCGCAAACACGCTGATTATCCACAATGACAAGGTTGTCGTGGATGCACCAAGTATTGTTGCTCGAGACCGTATGAGCAACAAAATTATCGCCGTAGGACGAGAGGCAGCGCGCATGCAGGGAAAGACTCATGAGAACATCAAAACGATACGCCCTTTAAAGGATGGTGTAATTGCAGATTTTGACGCCAGTGAAAAAATGATCAGTATGTTCATTAAAGACATACCGGCGCTCAAGAAAAAATGGCTTACCCCATCATTACGTATGGTCATATGCATACCAAGCGGTATTACGGAGGTAGAGATGCGGGCGGTAAAAGAGAGTGCTGAACGCGTGAATGGGAAAGAAGTATATCTTATTCATGAACCGATGGCCGCTGCCATCGGTATTGGGGTGGATATCATGCAGCCAAAGGGCAACATGATTGTTGACATAGGTGGAGGAACTACCGAAATTGCTGTTTTGGCCTTAGGCGGTATCGTCTGCGATAAATCTGTGAAAATTGCTGGGGATGTCTTTACCAATGATATCGTTTATTACATGCGTACCCAACACAATTTATACGTAGGGGAACGCACTGCGGAAAAGATAAAAATCCAAATTGGCGCAGCGACTGAAGATTTGGAACTCCCTCCAGATGAAATGGCAGTTCAAGGACGTGATTTGCTCACGGGAAAACCAAAACAAGTACAAACCTCTTATCGAGAGATCGCTAAAGCACTAGACAAATCTATATTGCGTATTGAAGACGCTGTGATGGAAACCTTGTCACAAACCCCACCTGAATTAGCAGCCGATATTTACAATACCGGAATCTATCTCGCCGGAGGAGGATCAATGCTGCGCGGACTGGACAAAAGACTGTCTCAAAAAACAGACCTTCCAGTGTATATTGCAGAAGACCCGCTTCGGGCCGTAGTGCGGGGCACAGGGATTTGCCTGAAAAACTTAGCTAAATACAAAAGTGTTTTGATCAAATAATAGAGCACATAAGCCGACATGCAGCAGATTATTGAATTTTTTATCCGCAATAAAAATTTTCTGTTGTTTTTGGCGCTCTTTTCTCTAGGTTACGCCTTGACCCAAAAAGCGCATTCAGGACTTTATACCCGAAATATTGCCTCGACCAATAAAATTACAGGAGCGGTATTTTCTTGGATTGCTGACAAAAGCAATTACTTTGATCTTAGAGAACAAAACGAAGAGTTAAGCGCGGCAAACGCACAGTTATTGGTTCAGTATTATAAATCGAAGCAGGATAATCAGGACAGTATTCCTGGAATAAATCTTGAGTTACCTGGGAATGGTGTGGTTATCGATACTTTTGAGGGGCGTTCTTTAAATATTATTCGAGCCCATGTGATCAACAACAATTACCACAGACGAAAAAATACACTAACCATTGACAAAGGGAGTGTAGACGGAGTTGTTCCCGATATGGGCGTCTCGAGTCCCGTGGGGATTGTCGGTATTATCACACACGTTTCCGAGCACTTTTCTGTGGCTCAGTCCGTTTTAAATACAAACAGTCGTGTGGTGGTAAAGAGTAAAAATTCAGATCATTTTGGCACTTTAGTTTGGGATGGAGAACACATTGATCAACTATTGCTGACTGAAATTCCCAAAATCGCTCCTTTATCTATTGGCGACTCACTGGTGACTGATGGAAAATCGACAATATTTCCTCGAGGATGGCCTGTTGGAACCGTCACAGACATCAAACCTGCAAAGGCTCAAGATTATTTAGAAGTCAGTGTTCGTCCTTACACGGACATGAGCAGTCTTTATCACGTCTTTTTAATTCAAAGACCCGAAGCCCAAGAAATACAAGAACTCGAAACACTCAGTCAAAATGAATTCTAGTACGCAGTGGATTTCAATTTCAGGACGTTTTTTGGCGGTGCTGATACTTCAGATATTGGTTATGGACCGCATATTCCTTTTTGGCTTTGCCAATCCTTTAATGTATTGCTATTTCATACTCTTATATCCACTATCAGGAAATCGCGTTTGGTTGATCGTCTCCAGCTTTGCCCTTGGATTAGGCATTGATATTTTTAATGATACTGGTGGAGCGCACGCAGCAGCTTCAGTCTTTTTAGCTTGGATTCGCCCCACGCTTTTAAACTTTTCATTTGGGGTGAGCTATCAATACAATACGGTTAAAATTGCCAATGCCCCCATGGGCCAACAACTTATCTTTGTGCTCTCTGCGGTAATTTTGCACCACCTTGTTTTGTTTTCCCTTGAAGCGGGTTCGTTGGCTTATTGGCTTTTGGTCTTAAAGTCAACCCTAATTACCAGCCTTTTGAGCACGGTTTTAATCTTGACTGCTTTTCAATTTTTTAACCGAAAAAATACATGAGAAAAAGCCTGTTGTTTTTTCTAGTACTGATTGTTGGTTTAACCTATGTAGGCCGTCTATTTTATTTGCAAATTTACGACTCAACCTATTCCCAACTTTCCGATAATAATGCCATAAGAACCGTTTTTGACTACCCCCAAAGGGGCTATATTTTTGATAGAAATGGTCAACTTCTGGTGGCCAATCAGCCGTCTTACGATGTCATGGTCGTTCCTAGAAATATGAAACCGCTTGACACCCTTGAATTTTGTGCCCTCCTTAATTTATCCAAAGAAGACTTTAACTCGGCCATAGAACGGGCAAAAAGATACTCGCCAAATCTCCCCTCAGTGGTGGCCGCACAACTTACAAAAAGCGAATTTGCGGGACTATCGGAGAAAATGTATAAGTACCGAGGATTCTACATTCAAAAACGCTCTTTAAGAGATTATCAGGTAAACCATTCAGCCAATGTTTTAGGTTATGTCTCCGAGGTAAATGATTACACCATCAAAATGAACCCGGACTATCAAATGGGGGAACTCATTGGTGCCGCTGGCGTCGAAAAACAATACGAAGAGGAGCTGCGCGGGCAGAAAGGAATAAAGTACATTCAAAAAGATAATTTCAATCGAGATATTGGCCCATACAAAGACGGCGCTTTTGATACACCCGCAGTGCGCGGTACGGACATCACCCTAACCATTGACGCTAAACTCCAAGAATACGGAGAGTTACTTATGGTGAATAAACGAGGAGGTATCGTTGCTTTGGATCCAAAAAATGGTGAAATTCTGGCTTTAGTCGCTGCCCCAAACTACGACCCTGCCCTCCTTGTAGGACGCCAACGATCGAAAAATTTTACAAAATTGTATTACGACACTATTGCCAAACCACTTTTTGATCGTGTACTTCAAGGAGAATATCCTCCAGGATCTCCATTTAAGACTTTGACCGCGCTTATTGCACTGCAAGAACAAGTCATTACGCCCAATGATTATGTGTCT
>Ga0181557_1000692_pt1 | contig 41336 bp, 33 predicted proteins | sample 011ome_23_FD_148632 | JGI IMG/M metagenome (GOLD analysis project Ga0181557, IMG submission 148632) | Coastal salt marsh microbial communities from the Groves Creek Marsh, Skidaway Island, Georgia - 011506CT metaG (spades assembly) | ecosystem: Environmental > Aquatic > Marine > Intertidal zone...
GGGTGGTGACGAAGGCCGAACGCTTTTTGTGAGCTCCTCTGAATCGACCGATAGAGACATTTGTCTTGATCGTCGCTCGGCTTCCATTCATGCCTTCGAGGTTGCCATTGCGTCTGTGAACTAACATCAACGTGCGGGGAGGTGGAAACGGGGATCTCCGGCTCAAGCGAGTTACTTGTAATTCGTCAGCTTTTGTTCCAGAAGCGTGAAGAGGTCGCCGACTGAGGAGCTACCTACCTCTCGCCCCTGCACGTCGAATTGCTTCAATGCACCGTCAAGGTCGGGATTGGCAAAATAAACAATGCCATGGCGCACCGGATTCGATGACGTCTGACTGGTTACGCGATGAACAATAGCCGCTACCGATCGATTCGAGTGTTGAGTAATGAAGTTGAGCGCTTCACCAAAGTTGATGACAAGGTGACCGTCGAGCACAGGCACATCGCAGAATTGACCTTCAAGCTCAATTTGTAGTCCAGGGCTCGTCGCGTCGAGAATCGTCACGAATCCGTAGTCAGTGTGAGGCCGCAAGCCTAAGTCGGGGTGGGCAGTGTCGTAGTGAACGAAGTTCAAGAAGGCGGTGCCCTGACCCGAGGAATACCCACCTGAGGCTTCAGTCCAGAGCTCCTCAGGAATACCCGACTGCCGGAAAACCTCTCGAATCACTGCCACGCCGATGTCATCGAGCTGACGGCCAAACTGTGTGATCTCCGTTGGGTAGTGTTCATCCCAACGGTGACGGCGCAGGGCAAGCTTTGTCTGCTGGTTGTTCTCTAGCGAGATGAAGCCTTCGAGGTCACCGTATTGCGGGATATCGCGGTAGGGGCTGTCGGCCTTCAATATCTCCTGACCAAAGCAGCGCGCTGCCTTTAGGTCGAGCCAGCTCGGCACCTTCAGATAAAAGATCCCCAGCTCCCAAGCGCGAACCTGGTCTTTAGAAGACTCAAAAACTAATTTGTTCGCTTCATCAATGAAAGCTATTGGAAGATTCATATCAAGGTTCTAATACCTCAGCCTCACAGTAGTGCTTTAGACCGTGCAGGCTGTTTCTCGCCGCAATTTCAGTTTTCGCATATACCGGTTGTGCTCCCGGTGATTGACACCCTAGCTAAACCTAAAACTTGATACGCTTAGACACCACGCGAATCTAACACCCTACCGGTTCAAGCCTCTATTTTGCACCACAACACACATATCGTAACTCACAAATGAGAATGATTTGCATTATTATTTGAAGGGGGATAAATTGACCCCTCAATAGATCGATAGCGGAACGATGACGACAACCTCATTTTTCAACCCATGTTTCTTGGAGAAAGCCGAGCTGCGCGTGCTTTGCAGGACAGAACACAGTGCTGATTCGCTGTGGAAATCATCCATGCGAGTCGGCAATGTGCAGCTCAAGCATAACTGCGAGAACGACGCTTTCAATGAGCTTGGCTGCGCGTTTCAAGTTGCGCAACATCAGCTAATACAGATGAATCAGCCCTCATGGCGTTGGGCAATGCGGCTCGTTGAGAGCACCAACCTGTTAACCGTTGTGCTTCGACGATGGGGCTACCAAGGTCTCATTCGAGATCTTTTAGTTTGCGTCCAACATCAAATAGCAGCCATACCCGCTCTGTCTGACTGCCCCGTCGGTCGCGACACTGAGTGGCTGTGTTCTTGGTGTCAGTCAATGGCTTGTCCGAGGCGTCAAGCGAGCATAGAGCGCCTATACACACAGCATGAGCCAGTCATCCCCGCGGGGCTCATACATTAAAATCACCGGCCAAAATCAAGGGTGAGCAAGAGCCGCTGCCTGCCCTCCGGAATGCTGGGGGAGCGATGCACTAGGCCACATCCCTCATTGCCCTCCCAAGACTCACCCTTGAGCAGCGCAACAGCGCCAGCCTCAAGTATTTCGACATCACTGGGTTGGCATATGCCTTGTGCAGCGCCAAGGCCTGTCGGCGCATTTGGGCCAAGGAAACGCCGATTCACAAGATGATGAGGTAACCATTCAGTGGCAATACCGGTGTACGTGGTGATCAATCGACAGGGAACCTTGTCGACATGAAATTTTGGGCACATGGCGGTATCTAGCACCGCTAGACGAAGGCCCACTTCTCGAAGGTCGAACAAATATGAAAATGCATCAATAAGCCACAGCATGTCGGTATGCAACGCATCATATTGTTGCTTTGGTAATATCGTTTGCAGCGAGGCAGGGGCCTCATCTGCTCGAATAACCATACTTTTTTGGATGCTTGGATCGGAAGCAACCAAGGCGTCGGCCTCAACCCGAACCTCTGGATCAATCGCTCGATTCCATACCGACAGATTCACGTCGGGCTGATAGATCTCCGATAGAACCGACACATCAGAGCCAAACACTGCACGTCGCTCCACCGACTCATGCTCGGCTTTTTTGAACGAGGCTGCTTCTAGCGGCGCAACAGAACTCACGCTGATTCCTGCCACGCAGGAAACGGATCAGGGAGGGTTGCCCAATAACACTTGCCTCGAAGCAACTCATCCTCGGTCAGCAGACAATGGTCGAGCGCTGCGCGGATTCGGGCTTCATCCAGCCCCTGACCGATGAACACGAGTTCTTGTCGCATGTCGCCAAATGGCTCCACCCAATTTTCTTCAATACTCTGGAGATAATCGGGGTCGTCAGGCCATCGCGAGCGCGGAACTGCGGCCCAAAACATGCCCCCAAACCCATAACGCGCAATACCACCCGCTTGACTCCATTGCCCTGCAAACTCAGGTCGAGTCGCCAGCCAGAAATATCCTTTGGATCGTAAGAGCTTCCCATAGCCCTCTGTGCCATGCAGAAAGTTGAAAAATTTCTCAGGGTGAAAGGGGGTGCGTGCGAGATAACTGAAACTGCTAATCCCATACTCCTCCGTTTCAGGTACATGCTCCCCACGCATTTCCTTTAGCCAACCCGGTGCTTGCTGCGCTCTTTCGAAGTCAAAGAGACCGGTATTCAGTACCTTATCAACGTCGATCTGACCTTGCGCAATCGGAATGATTTTGGCGTGAGTATTTAGGGTTCGGAGTATTGCCTCGAGGCGACTAATATCATCGCCGCTAGCCAAATCGGTCTTGCTGATCAAAATGACATCGGCAAATTCCACCTGATCAACTAGCAAATCAGCTACGCTACGCTCATCCTCGTCACCCAAGGATTCGCCTGTGTCTTGAAGATACTTGGCTTCCTCGTAGTCCTTCAGGAAATTCACCGCATCCACGACAGTGACCATCGTATCGAGATCAGCGATATCGGAGAGTGAAACACCTTCCTCGTCCGCAAAAGTGAATGTCTCAGCGACGGGCAAAGGCTCAGAGATGCCCGTCGACTCAATCACCAGATAATCAAATCGTCCTTCTTTTGCGAGATTATTTACCTCCTCAAGTAAGTCCTCTCGGAGCGTGCAGCAAATACAGCCATTGCTCATCTCAACAAGCTTTTCTTCACTGCGATTAAGCGAGACTTCGTTTTGGACGACGGCGGAATCGATATTGATCTCGCTCATATCATTCACGATGACGGCGACACGTTTTCCTTCGCGGTTGTTGAGGATGTGACTCAGCACGGTCGTTTTCCCCGCACCCAAAAAACCAGATAAAACAGTGACCGGTAGTTTTCTATGAACATTCACGGGTTAACCATCCTTTAACTCTGTAACCATGTCCGTACTTTGCCGCCCAATCTAGGCGCACTTGTCGCACGCCTGATCGGCTGTACACAGACGGAAATTACCAATGTGGGTCATGCAAAGAATCACCGCGCCCGAGACGGTCAGCCAAGTCTCACCTGACTCTGAGATCAACTCATGCGGAACAACGAGGGGAAGCGCCAACGTCACCAGGCCTATGCCACCAAAAAGGACGAGCTGACTGCGCTTGTGGTGACCATAACCTACGTATAAGGACACCAGACTGAGAGGTAACGCCACAGAGACCATTATTTGATGAAACATTTCATCGCTGAGCGTGACCACGATTCCAATTGGGTAAATAACGAGCAATAGCGGAAGTAACAAGCAATGTAAGATACAAAGACTGGAAAAGCAGATAGCGGCGCGATCTCCCCAGCCCTGCAGCAGTATCGATTTAATAGTCATCAGAGTCTCTATCCGGCGTTGTTTTGGCACGTCGTACATATGCCAGAAAGTTCGAATTGCTGGCTGGTCAATTTAAAACCTGCTGCACTCGCCATATGATCCAGCGCCTGATTAGCCTCTTCAGTTGCATCCACCTCCTCGACCGATGAACACGCCTCACACAATAAAAAGTGAGTCTTCTGAAAGTGCTTATGATCACAGGCAATGTGTGAGCACGACACGTACTTATTTGAGCTGGCCAGCCTATGTACGAGCGACTGTTGCTCAAGAAAATCTAGAATTCGATAGACCGACATGGCGGGCATCGAGGTGGCCGCTGAACGGTTACAGCTATCCAATACCTCATAGGCCGACAACGGATTCGGTGACTGCATAAGCGCGCTCAGTACCTGCCGTCTCCGGTGAGTCAGTCGAGCGCCATTCTCAGCACACGCAGCCTCTGCGGCTCGCAACAATGCATCGCACTCAAACTGTTTAAGCTGGACCATCAATTTCTCCTCGGTCGTGAATGATACATTATATCATTTATAGCTCAATTGTTCTTTTCGGCTCGAACCAAAGAAATCGCAACATCACCTCTACACGCCGCGCCTCGCGCTCTAACAATCCATTGAATCGATAAGGGCTCCATCGACTCTGCGCACCTGTTGCTTTTTTGTTGGCTTCGTTAAGATCGGCGTTATCTCACACAAGAAAACAATAAGGTGAAAGTAGATGGCTCATGCATACATCGTTGCAGCAAAGAGAACCGCTGGTGGTCGCAAAGGCGGCGCACTCGCAGACTGGCACCCTGGAGACTTAGGGGCTCAAACACTCAATGCCATTGTCGAGGACAGCAAAGTCGACCCAAGCGCGATTGAAGATGTGATTGTGGGTTGTGTCTCGCAAGCAGGCGAGCAGTCCAATCAGATTGGCCGAACTGCGGTCCTTGCCTCCAATCTGCCCCAACGTGTCCCCGCCGTGACCATTGATCGACAGTGTGGGTCTTCACAGCAAAGTATTCAGTTTGCCGCCCAAGCCATCCTATCCGGCACCCAGGATCTGGTAATTGCCGCAGGAATAGAAAGCATGTCGCGTTGCCCCATGGGTATTAATGCGCGTGCGGGTAAGGTATTTGATGTACCCACAGATCCAACCCCCCAGTCAGTCAAAGATCGTTTCGGCATTCGCCATTTCAGCCAGTTCGTTGGCGCCGAGATGATTGCCAAAAAATACGGCCATACGAAGGAAGCGTTGGACGCCTACTCGGTAAGAAGCCACCACCGCGGCCGCGATGCGCGTAACGCCGGTGCTTTCGATAAGGAAATCGTGGCCATCATGGGCCGAACCGCCGATGGCGGGTCAGCGCTGCATCGACATGACGAGGGTATTCGAGATGACGCCAGCATGGAGGCCATGGCACAGCTGAAAATCTTGATGGAAGACGGTTCGCTCACCGCAGCTAATGCGAGTCAGATTTGCGATGGTAGCTCCGCGGTTATGATAGCGTCCGAACAGGCACTCAAAGATCACAATCTCACGCCTCTGGCGCGCATTCATAACCTCACGGTAACGGCGGGCGACCCTGTGATCATGCTTGAGGAACCCCTCTTTGCGACCGACCGTGCACTCAAACGCGCAGGCATGCGAATTGAGGATATGGACCTGTATGAAGTGAATGAGGCTTTCGCCCCGGTCCCAATGGCGTGGCTCGAGCACACCGGAGCTGACCCTGAGAAACTGAATGTGAATGGCGGCGCTATCGCATTGGGCCACCCCTTGGGCGCCACAGGCACCAAGCTCATGACCACACTCGTTCACGCACTTCATGCCCGCGGCAAGAAATGGGGTCTGCAAACGATGTGCGAAGGTGGCGGTATTGCTAACGTCACCATTGTCGAAGCCCTGTAGCCAACTGATATGGCGCCACCGGCGGTGGCGCCTTGATCCCACGTTCACTTGGGAAATCGACCGCCCGAGAAACATTTGCGCATCCCCGCTGACTAGGGTTCAATAACCACAAGCCATAAAAATAACTAGGCGAAACAATGGAGATCAAAACTCTCAGCAAAGTGGTAACGGCTTGCGTCGTCGCTAGTGTCCTTAGCGGACTCCTGTTTGCGAATATCTCGTTTTACGAGGTGCTCATGGGCCAGTTTAGCCAGTGGGCTGATACGCAAAGCCTCGTCGCCTGGAATAACTCCCCGCACTACTGATTTTTGCGCTCAACCTGTAATTGACCACCCCAAATTAGTTAACCTAGGTAGAGTACGCCTGAGGGTGCACCTGCTTTTGTCTTCAAAACACGTATTTGTCTGGCGACGTCTGGGAGTTAGCTATGTTCATTGAACCGTTCAAAGTCGAAATCTGGATGAATGAATGGGAAACCCGCTGCACCCACAATCTCGCTGAAACCTGCGTTGCCAGCATCACCATTCAAGAACTGCTCTCGCTCGCAGGCCTCAGCGAAAGCGCTCTATCTGACTTACTGCCAATGAAATTGACCTACGGCGATATCGAGGGCTCCACCCGCCTGAGAGCTGCCATAGCCGCGCTTTACGAGACACAGGCCATTGAAGACATTACAGTGACCCACGGAACGATTGCGGCGAATATGCTAGTCCATAAGGCACTTGTTGGCTCGGGTGACAAGGTCATCTCAGTGGTGCCGACCTATCAGCAGCACTACTCTATCCCGGCCAGTATCGGGGCTCAGGTAGCAACACTTCGGCTACGCGAGGAAGATCACTTCTTACCTGATCTTGATCGTCTACGAGAACTTGCGACCGGTGAGACAAAGCTGATTGCCCTCACTAACCCGAACAATCCAACGGGCGCACTGATCGAGCAGCCCATGCTCGAGAAGATTGTTGAGATAGCGGACGCAGCGGATGCTTACCTGCTATGTGATGAAGTCTATCGAGGGACGGCGCAGGTGGGTGACGGAATGGTGCCCTCCATTGCCGACATGTACCGCAAAGGCATTAGCACTGCGGGCATGTCAAAAGTGTTTTCTCTGGCCGGACTGCGCCTTGGTTGGGTGGCTGCTCCACAAGACGTCACCGAGAAGATCATGATCCATCGTGATTACGACACCATCTCGGTAGGCATGCTCAACGACCATTTCGCTGCCATAGCACTGGAAAATGCAGACAATGTGCTTTCGCGAAGTCGACAAATCACCCGTGAAAATTTGGCCATACTTGAAGAGTGGATAAACAACGAGCCCCGCGTTAGCTGGGTTAAACCGCGGGCTGGCACCACCGCTATGCTCAAGCTAGACGTACCCATGACCTGTCGAGAGTTCTGTATAGACCTCATCGAGAAAACAGGGGTTATGCTCACGCCCGGGGATGCCTTCGACATGGAGGGTTATGTTCGCATTGGCTATGCCAATGATCGTGAGATCCTAGAGGCCGGTTTATCTCGGATGTCCGATTATTTGAAGACCGAGCTAGCGTCCCATTAAGCGACAACAAACCGTTATCGCTGAGTGGCAATAAAACTGGAAACCTGCTGGTGGAGATCGCCATGAAGGTGGAATGTCCTCCGATAGACCCAAATACTCGCCACCAAAAAGAACACGGGAAGACCAATCATAAGGGCCCGCAAACCGATGACTGTCGCCTGGCTTTGAATCTCATTTGGAACGTAACCGATGAGCGAGAGCCCGACGCCAATGAAAAAGCCGGCGAAAGCTCCTGCGAACTTAACCAGCATCGTCTGCACCGAGAAGATAATACTCTCGCTGCGCTTTCCCGTTTTGTAATGACCGTAATCGACCACATCAGCGAGCATGACCGTCCCCAAACCATTGGCAATACCGCCACCGAATTTGAGCAGCGCGCCCGCTACCGCAACGAGGATGCCACTCTCGGGCGCCACGAAACTGCCCGCCAGTAGGACGAGACTGCAGGCCAGTGCAAACAGGCTGGCGATGTACCAGGTGAAACGCCGTGGCAAGTGCCGACACAGCCACGGAAAGAAGAAGATGCCGAGCATCTCGGCAATACCCGAGACCAAGGCAAACATAGGAAACAGCTCGGGCTTTCCAATGGCGTAGCTAAAGTAGTAAATCGCAAAGCCACCCACCAGCTGGGTGCCAATGTTGAAGGTGAGAACACACCCGATCAGCGAGGCCAACTGATCATTGTTTCGCAAGATCGAGAGCACATCGCCAAAGGAGAAGCGTTCGCTCGTCGTCTGAGTAGCAACCTGCTCCTTCACTTGAGTGAAGGTAACCAGCGCGGAGGCGATAAAAGCAATAATGATGAGGCCACACAGGAGAAGGAAACCCTTGCCGTCATCGCCCTTACCCAGGACGGCGATGGTCGCCAGACCGTAGGTACCGACCACCGTCCAGGCAATGCTGGCGAATAACCGTGGCCAAACAACCAACCGTTCGCGCTCCTCACGATGGGCAGAAAGCGCAGGCACCATCGACCAGAACGGGATATCCATAATCGTATAGGTGAGACCCCAGACGATGTAGGTCACGGTGACAAATAATAAAAGCTGTGAGCCGGAAAAGAGGTGGGCAGAAAAGAGGGCCAACAACGCCAACGAGTTAACCACGGTACCCAAAACAATCCAGGGTCTGAATTTCCCGAATCGACTACGCGTGTTATCGACAATCATCCCCATGACAGGATCAGACACCGCGTCAATCATGCGAACGACCAGAAATAGTGTCCCCACAAACGCAGCCGGCACACCGGCAACGTCCGTGTAGTAATACATCAGAAAGAGATAGACGATGGAGCAGGCGAAGTCTTTCCCCAGAGCACCGAGTCCGTAACTGAACTTGGTGCGCGTCGTAAGCGCATTGGCGCGGGCATCCTCATGCATTGCGGATCGCTCCCAGACTCTCGCTCATTTCAGCCCTTATCATCGCGCGCCACACTCAGCCGACAGCCCCATCGATAGGTTTCCGCATTGAGCAGATACTCGGGTCGCACACTGGGCGTCCATGAGTCGTCACCACCAACGCCCATATGGTAACCATCGACATGGAGGTGCAAGGCGGACTGCTCGACGCACTCGAAGGTGTGCTGTGCTCGCATGAGGCTCTCCACGCCATAGTCGCTGACAGCAAAGGCCAAATCATTGTTGATTCGCTCAATGCAGACCGAACCAATAACAGCCTGTCTCACGTTGCAGCGGAGCCCGTTATCACTCGGGAAAATATAGGGTGTCTGCATCGCTTGTCGGTCACAGGACCAGACACCGAGGTCGGCTGACAATTTGCGGTCGGGATAATTCTCGTGCGGCCCGCGGCCTATCCAAGACACAACATCAGGCTTTTCAGATAGCAGTAACCGCATGCCTATGCGTGGTAAGGGCGGTATCTCAGGGTCCACGCTTACCTCGATCGCGATATCGAGGCCACCCTCAGCATCGAATGTGTGCGTCCACACCGAACGAAGGGCAACGCCCGCGTCATTGAGATACTCGTGGTGACTGACGACCGTGTTACCACTCACGTCTACGCCAGTGCATCGGTGCTCAAGATCAAACAACCCAGCGGCCTGCCATTTGGCTAACCACGCCTCTGGTGACGGGTTATCCACTTCGCTACTGCAAATGTCGTTATCGAGCGGTGCTCGAACGAAACAGTCCTCAAGCGGCGCTTCGAGCAACATCCTGCCGTCACTCTCCCAATCCGCAATGAATCCTGTCGTTGCGTTCAGTCGCCAAGTGATATCGCCAGCAGTGGCAACCACATGGTTATCCCGTCGGGTGATGTCGGCTGGCAAGGCCTTGCGCTCGACTCTGATTTCAGGGGGTACCAAGACATGCTGACTTCGCGCGATTTCATGGCCCGCCGGAAGCGCCGCGGTCTCAGCACGAGCAGTGATCCAAAGATCCAACATAAGCTCGGACCCACCGTCGGTGATCAGATGCGCGTCCGCTGTAATAGCGACGGTTTGACTACCTTGCGGTTCTATTTCCAAGTCTTGCGAACCCTCGGCGCCTGTCTCACACAGCGAACCCCATCGCCAGTGCAGCCGCTCGTTGTCCGTCGCTCGAAAAAGATACTCACTGCTGACGGTAACCGTGATCGACTGACCATCAGAATCCACCTCAAACATAAATGGCTGCTGAGCGCGCTTCGCTTCAATGAGTGAGGGGTGTGGGGTTCGATCTGGAAACACCAATCCGTTAATGCAGAACTGGCGATCATTAATCGCATCGCCAAAATCACCACCGTAGGCGAAGTAAGGCACACCAGTGTCACTGACGCGCGACAGTCCCTGGTCTACCCAGTCCCAAATAAACCCACCTTGCAACCGCGGGTTGGCTCGAAAGGCATCCCAGTAATCTGAGAAGTTTCCAAGACTGTTTCCCATGGCATGCGCGTACTCGCAAAGAATCACCGGTCGCGCTCGCTCACCCAACTCTGCCTGCAAATCTGCCCAGTGCTGAATACTGTAGGCCGGTCGCCCGTAGGGTGACGGCATGTTATCCGTGACCCGGGCGTACATGGGGCAAATAATGTCAGTCACTGCCGTGTCCGCACCGCCACCCTCGTACTGAATGGGTCGCGAAGGATCTGACTTTCGCACCCAGGCCACCATGGCCTCATGATTACCGCCGTAACCGGATTCATTGCCGAGCGACCAGATAATGACGCTGGGGTGATTGAAATCCCGCCGAACCATTCGGCTCATACGCTCAACATAGGCGTGAGACCACGCATCGTCATTGGACAGGAGACTCATCGGGGTTAGCCCATGCGTCTCGATATTCGCCTCATCAACCACGTACATGCCCAGGCGATCACAAAGGTCATAGAAACCCGGTTGATGGGGGTAGTGTGAGCAGCGTACGGCATTGAAATTATGCTGTTTCATCAGCCGGATATCGGCTTCTACCTGCGCTAGCGACTCGGTATGCCCGGTCTCGGGATGATGCTCGTGCTTATTCACCCCGCGAATCAGCAAAGGCTGACCATTAAGCAACAGCTGGCCATTCGAGATCTCAACCGAGCGGAATCCAATATCGCTAGCTTCACAGTCAATGAGCGCACCTTGCTCATCGATGAGCGATACCACGAGGCGATAGAGGTTGGGGACCTCTGCGCTCCAAGGCTTGACGCCAGGTAATGCCAAGGTTGCTCGAGCACGATCTTTGTAACGGCCACGCTCGTCGATAAGATCAGTGCCGACGCCCTGTCGATGAGTCAGAACAAGTGTGCCGGACGCGTCTAGGAGAGTCAGTTCGACCTCACCGCGATTGGCTTGATTACAAATGACCTCAACGTCAAGCAGCCCCTCGGCGTACTGCGCATCGAGGGTCGCAGTGACTCTGAAGTCGGCGATGTGCGTCTTCGGTTTTGAGAGCAGGTAGACACTCCGGTAGATGCCGGAAAGGTTCCACATATCCTGATCTTCAAGGTAACTACCATCGCACAACCGCAGTACCATCACCGCGAGGTGATTTTCACCCGCGTGCACCCGAGTGCTGACATCAAACTCCGCGGGTAGTCGGCTGTCCTGCGAGTAACCCACCAGTTGACCGTTACACCAGACAAAAAAAGCACTGTCGACACCATCGAAAACCAGACGGATCTGATCTGAAAGATCGCTCTCGTCAAGCCAAAAACTCCGCCGATAACACCCGGTGGGGTTGTCCTCAGGCACCATCGGGGGCGTTACGGGAAATGGGTATTTAACGTTGGTGTAAACAGGCTTGTCATACCCCTGAAGCTGCCAGTTGCCAGGCACCTGTATTAGCCCACTTGAGGCCTCCGAGGTAAGCCAGTCATCGGGCACATCATTGGGAGAAGGAAACCACTCAAACTGCCATTCACCATTTAGCGATCGCCGGCCACCTGATGACTCGCCGGTTGCGGCATCGGTGAATGCGCGATAACTATTCAGCGGCGCGTGCGCCGCCATTCTATGCAGACTGGTGATTTCCTGAGTCTGCCAAAAGCGCAGGGCTTTTATCTGCTGTAAGGTCAGATCTGCCATTAGACTTCCCCAGCCTCACCGAAAATATCACTCAGCACAGGGAGTGGGAGTTTCGGTTCTCGATCAAAATATAAAAGACCGTTTATCTCCTGTTGCACATCGGTGAGTTGCGTCCAAACAAATCCCTGAAGCGTCTCAAGTGAGCGAATGTCCGTCATGATCTTGCGCGTTCTGGCTTCCAATGCCTCGGGGGTCTCAGCGAGGTTACCGTAGCTGAAATCTTCTTCGTTAAACGAGCCCATGCCAATGCCACCGCATTCGGTTAACAGAATCGGCAAGCCAGTGACATGGGCACCAGGCAAGGCACCGAGGCGCTCTCGACCGCCAAACTCGCTCGTAACCGCACTGTGCGGATCCTCGATTAAGGCAGTCAACCGTTCAGCGATATCGCTATCCTCGTTGTAGAGATGGAGTGTCCATAGATCGCCAGATGAGTACTCCCAACCATCATTACCAACCACCACACGACTGTTATCGAGCGACTTCGTTAACGAGGTTACGGCATCCGCAAAGGCGCGTTGCTCGGGACGTTCGCTCTGATGCCAGATACCCCAGGATTCATTGAACGGAACCCAAGCGATAATCGACGGGTGAGCGCGATCGCGCTTAATGAGATCCATCCACTCCCCGGTCAATGACTCAACCAGCTCGGAGGAAAACACACGCCCGGAGGGCATCTCCGCCCACACCATCAAACCTAATTTATCCGCCCAGTAGAGGTATCTCGGGTCCTCTGCTTTCTGATGCTTTCTTGCACAGTTGAAACCCATGGAAAGTGTGAGTTCGACATCACGACGAAGCTCCTCATCGGTGGGCGCCGTGTACCAGCCCCCGGGAAAATACCCTTGATCTAAGACGCCTCGCAGATACCTAGGCGCACCGTTTAGACAGAGCTGACCGTCGATAACCGAGACCTCGCGTAACCCTGTGTAGCTCATGGCCTGATCGCGCTCACCCGTCGCATGATTCAGAAGCGTCAGCCGGACCTCATAAAGATAGGGTTGTTCGGGCGACCAGAGTTTGGGGATCTCGATGGCGAGGGTTGTCCGGACCTCTGCTCGTCCCGCGGTCTGAACCGTATCACTCGCGACCACACCATCGCCGTCCATAATCTCGACGCTGACCTCCCCGTCAACGTGTTCGGAAAGAAACACTTTGTAATGGAGGCTCTGCTTATCAACCTCGTAGGCATACGAAGTGGACTCAATCGATACGGTGGGCAATGGCTCGAGCCAAACAGACTGCCAAATGCCCGTCACGCCATCGTAGTCGATAGGCCAACGCGTCGTACCGGCTTGCTTGCCACGGGGCTGCGTCCATGACAGCGAGTCTTCAACCCGAATGGTTATGTGATTTCGTCCCGGCTGCAACGCGTGCTGTATATCAAAGCCAAATGCAGCGTAACCGCCTCGGTGTTGACCGACCTCTAGCCCATTAACGAACACACGGGTGTGGAAATCACTCGCCCCAATTCGAAGGACGATGCGCCCACCCCAAGCCTCGGGGTTGGCAATCTCTCGTTGGTACCAAACCACGCGAGCTCCGTCAGACTCGGCCATACCACTGGCAACAGATTCCATGGAAAACGGCACGATAATCGTTCCGGCATTGTCCCATGCTGCCTTAAACCAGTGGTCCGCAAGTCCTCGATTATCTTCATCGACTCTGAACGACCAACGCCCGTTAAGGCTCTGCCAATCGTCGCGGGCGAGAATGGGACGCGGGTATTCCGGTCGCGGCAAGCAAGCCTCACTCGAGTCACTGGTTGGCGGTGTTTTATCTACCCTGGGGGACATGTCGTTGTTATCTTTTTCGTTATCTTTTTAATTACAGATGGCGCAGAGCCACACCATAGCCGCTTATCGTTTTTTTCGCATTGAGTTGTGTTTCAAATGATCCCTTAGGTAATCTCATCTCGTTAATCACCACTCTGGTTCTCGATGACCGGAGACGCATAAGAAGACTGTTATGACTGAACTAAAACCCATTTCTTCCCTGATGGCATCCTGCCTAGGTGCAGTGATCCTAACCGTAAGCTCGCTTTCATCGGCCGCGGAACCGGCGCCTGTGCTCGATGCCATGGATGTGTTTGACCTGGAGTGGGCCTCTGACCCGCAGGTGGCACCCGATGGCAAGTCCGTCATCTATGTCCGTCGATCGTTCGACGTCATGAGTGATGCGGCCAAAGCCACCCTTTGGCAGGTTGCTGCTGACGGTACTGACCACCGCCCACTGAACAGCAACTCACACCGAAGCACCTCCCCGCGCTGGTCTCCCGACGGAGACAGGGTCGCCTTTGTCTCGAGTGAAAGTGGCTCCAGTCAAATTCACGTTCAATGGATGGATACCGGACAGACATCGGTGGTGTCACATCTTCAACAAAGCCCGTCAGATCTCACTTGGTCTCCTGATGGTCAATGGCTCGCCTTTACCATGTCGGTCAAAGCATCAACTCAACCCATTGCCAAGCGGCGAAAAGCGCCAGAGGGCGCCGTGTGGGCCAAGCCGCCTGTTACCGTCACCACCACTCGTTACCAATATGATGGTCGTGGCATTGTCGATCCTGCCTACCGTCATGTGTTCGTGATTCCCGCCGACGGAGGCGCAGCGCGACAGCTGACATCGGGTGACTTCAATCACTACGGGCGACTTAGCTGGTCTGTCGACAGTTCATCCATCTTTTTTTCCGCCGACCGGTCAGATGATTGGGAGCTCAGAAGTACTGAAGCCGATATCTACTCGGTATCGCTAGCCAACGGCGCGCTCACACAAATCACGAACCTGCCGGGTGCCGAGCGCTCACCCGCCGTATCGCCAAACGGCAAGCTGCTGGCCATCAGCTACGAGGAAAGTAGGCCACTGGCCTTTACGCCCGATCGCATTGCCACGGTCGACCTTTCCTCAAACGACGTTCGCATTCTCACGGAAGCGGTCGATGGCGATGCGCGGAATATTTTGTGGCGAGCCGACGGCAAGGCACTTTACTTTGCCTTTGATGAACGCGGTGAGCGCTACATCAACGAGGTCAGCCTCAACAAAGCCGTTACTCGCATTGCTGCTGGATTAGGGGGTACAAGTGTGGGGCGCCCCTATCTTTCGGGTGGTTTCCATACAGCCGGTGGTGTCATTGCCTTTACCAAAGGCGGACCTGATCGACCTGCGGACATCGCCGTGGTGCAACGGAAGTCGCCCCGAGTCATTACCGCGCTCAACGATGATCTTCTCGACTACCGCTCATTGGGTGAGGTTCATGAGATCGTCTACAACTCATCATTTGATGGTCAGGAGATCCAAGGCTGGTACATCACACCGCCCGATTTCGATCCCTCCAAAAAGTACCCACTGATCCTCGAGATCCACGGGGGTCCCCACCTCGCTTACGGGCCTCATTTTTCAGCAGAGCTGCAGCTGATGGCCGCGGCCGGCTACATCGTATTTTACGACAACCATCGTGGCAGCCTCTCCTACGGAGAAGATTTCGCACTGCTTCTACAGTACAAATACTCGAGTGAGGAAGACTTCGCTGACCATATGTCCGGCATCGATGCCTTGATCGAAAAAGGCATTGTGGATAGTGACAACCTGTTCATCGCCGGTGGCAGCGCGGGTGGCATCGCAACAGCCTATGCCATTGGCCTTACCGATCGTTTCAATGCAGCAGTTGCCGCAAAGCCCGTCATTAACTGGGTAAGTAAAACGCTGACCGCCGACTCGATGGTCGGTCAGATCTATCATCAGTTCCCAGGTCCTCCCTGGGAGCATCTCGATCACTATTGGAAACGTTCTCCACTGTCTCTGGTGGGCAATGTCGTCACGCCCACCCTCCTACTTACCGGTGAGGAAGACCGGCGGACACCTATGTCCGAAACCGAGCAGTTCTATCAGGCTCTAAGGTTGCGAGGCGTGGATTCAGCTATGGTTCGACTGCCTGGTGCATCGCACGGCATTGCGAGTAGGCCCTCGAGGCTCATCACCAAAGTGGATCATATTCTTGCCTGGTTCGAACGCTATCGGAGCGACGAATCAAGCACAGAGTGACGGAGACTTGGGAAATACCCCACTTCTCCGTCCGCAAGTGAACGTTGCGTGGGACTGGGTTACTGCTGCAAATTCTGACGCAACCTTCTGGGGTTTCTTAGGGCTCGTCAGATAGACCGACGAGCACTTCTGCGTACATCTCTATGGCATCAAAGAGATTCTTCAATCGCAGATTCTCGTCGCGACCGTGCTGGTTGTTGTCATGATTCGCAACAGGAAGGATGACAATGGGGGCATCGAGATTGTCCTCAAACAAGTAAATAGGCAGCGATCCGCCCATGGTAGGTGTTATCAGCGTCTCCTGATCCCCAAGCCTATCCAGTATGACCTTCAAATCACCGACCACGTTGGCGTCAATGGATGTTCGGAACGAGCGATAACCGCCCGGCCTGGGGACCATCTGCAAGTGATGCTCTCGAGCAGCGCCTGCCGATGGACCGTTTGCCGATACCGTCATGCCCATTTTCTCAAAATGCGCCTTTAGGGCGGCTAATAATGCCTCGGGTTTTTGGCCCGGAACCAGACGCAAATTTAGCGAGGCCTGCGCTGTAGGCTCGATAATATTTCGCGCCTCGGGACCGACGCCCCCGCCCGAGATACCACGAACCACGATCGCCGTCCGCATAATGGCTGACTCGAGTCGCTCACCTGGTATCTCGTTATTGCCCAGACCGAGCTCGTGTTTCATCTGCGCATCGACCGATGGCATGGCTGCGACTGCAGTCACTTCCCGCGCGGAAATCGCTCTTACATCGTCGGAATAACCCTCGACGACAACACGCCCCTCATCATCCTTTAGCGACAGCAATAAGCGCATCAGGATCTCATTGGGATTGGGAGCCCAATTGCCGTAGTGCCCTGAGTGCAAAGGACGATTTGGCCCAAACGTCGTCAGATCAACCGTCATGCTCCCCCGGACCCCCAGTACCAGCTGTCGACGGCCCGACTGATGCATCGGACCATCGCAAAAGAGCATGACGTCGGCGACTAGATCACCGGCGATCTGATCAAGGACACCCGCCAAGGTTGGACTGCCTCTCTCCTCCTCGCCATCGAGTATGAGCTTCACCGTCACATCGGGCATCTTATCCGCTGCCACCAACGCATCGATGGCCGCCATTAGGGCGATGACAGGTGCTTTATCATCCCCGGCAGAGCGCGCCACAACACGCCATGAGGGGTCAAAGGCTTCCTGATCCCAAGATAAGATTTTCGCATCGGCTTTGAGTGGATTATCCGTCCAAAGTGTTGGCTCGAACGGGGGCGACGACCACTGACCGGGAATCACGGGCTGACCATCAAAGTGTGCGTAGACCAAGACTGTGGGCGCGTCATCCGACCCCGGCCGCTCGGCTACCACATAGGGTGCACCGCCGGCAGATACGACCTTGGAGGTAAACCCGCGGCGTCCTATGTAGGCCTCAATAAACGCCGCATTATCCATCATGTCGCTGACGTTGCTGGCAACGTTGGGAATACTCAGAAACTCGCGGAAGTCAGAGATAATCCCGCCTGCTTCGGCTTCATGATGTTGACGGGCGATATCGGCAGGGCGCTCAGCTAATGCAGCGTGCGACGCCAACCCCAAAAGCACCAGCGCAGTCAAAATATTGCGTGCAATTCTCATAGCGAGCGACTCCAATGCATCCGTATTCGAATCAGTTTAGCAATCGGCCAACATCGCGCGACGTTGCGACCTCACCTTGGTCAAAATAGCTGTCGTGATTCTCCTCGATGCTCCCAAGATCATAGAGGTAATTCACCATGAGTCCCGCCGATTGTTCTAGACCCTTGTCGCTCAGATCTGCAGCCCAATGAATGGCATGAAGACTTGCGCCATTCCCCAAGTGAAAGCGTGCCACCGGATCAAGAGCGAGATCGTTACGCCGCTCCTTCACTAGATACTGTGCACACAACGCCAACAGGTCGTGACGTCGCGCATCCGCTGTCTTGGCGGTGTCTGTCCTCGCCATCGATCGCATCTCTTCGAGATCGATACCTGACTCTTGTGTCGCAAGCCATCGGCAAAAACCGGGAATAGGTGAAAGCGTGACATAGCGCTTCATCTTGGAATAACGCTTACCGACCTCCTCCACCACCTGCTTGATCAAAAAGTTACCGAATGAAACGCCGGCTAAGCCCGGGTGGCAGTTGCTGATGGAATAGAACACCACCGTATCGGGTCTACCTTCGGCATCGACATCTTTTGTTTGATCGATCAAGGGTCCGATAGCGTCAGGAATACCCTCGGTCAGTGCCACTTCCACGAAAACTAAAGGATCATCGGGCATGGCAGGATGAAAGAAAGCAAAGCACATCCGATTGCCGCTAAGCCTTGCCCTCAAATCATTCCAGCCCTGGATAGCATGTACCGATTCGTACTGGATAATTCGCTCGAGAATGGACGCTGGTGTATTCCAATCAATGACCCGCAACTCGAGAAACCCTCGGTTGAACCACGAAATAAACTGATGTTTCAGATCGGTCTCCACCGCTTTGAGCTGGGGCAGATCACCCAGCTCCTGAATCATTGCCGCGCGCATTTTTACCAGAACCGGGGTAGCTTCAGGCGCCATATTCATCCGGCGAAACAGTTTAATTCGAGGGGCTTCGGCGGCGCGTGACAGATTGGCTAGATTCGATTCGGACGGGTCCAGTTTGTAGCGCTCGGCAGCCGCTAAAACAGCGTCACTGTCAGCCGAAAAATCATCAGCTAAAGCTTCAAAAAAGAGGTGCCGGTTGGCACTATCAAGCGCCTGATAGTCCGCGACGACCTCACAGGCCAAGGCCAGACCAGAGGCTTCGCCTCGGTGGTGGATGAGCTGTTTACTTTTTGCAAGCAGATCACTCGAGGGAGCCTCAAGCGCATTTTGTCGCCGACGCGCCAAAATATCCCGGCCGGCACTAATGACTGAGCTTAAGAGTCCTGACAGCCCGGCACCGGACAACCTTTGTTCGTCACTGCTGTGCTGCTCTACGTCACTCCTCATGCTTCACTGCTCCAATCACCGTCAACTCACTATACGTCGACTGGGAATATCACAGCAATGTGAAGGAATAGGGTCCAGCAAGGCGTCGTTCCCTCGCTTTTCAATCTATTTTTCTGTGAAAGCGCAGGTTGCCGCTTTTACACACCCGACCCAGACAACCACTCACTAGAAAAAATGGCGCTTCGCGCATTAGCAACTAGGCTTTAGAGCAGAACAACAACACTAAGGGGACATAAAAAATGAAGCACCTGTTAATACTTATGATCACAAGCCTACTTTCCGTTGGCGCGCTTGCTGATGCGCTAACACTCGAAAAACGCCAGGCAGATACCGTCATGAATGTGACTTCTCTCGAACTGGGAGATGACGAATCCGTTATTAATGCCGAGGGTGATATGGGCGTTTATGGACGCGTCTACGTCACATTTCGCCTGGCCTACGACGAAGGTAGAAGGAGCGGCACCGTTTACGGATCAGGGCGAGGCGCCGTGGGTAATGATATCGCCATAGGAAACTTCTCGGGACGCTGGGAGGTCACGGATGGAACAGTGACCATGCGCCACGTCGTGGCACTGAACGACGGCACCTTCAATCTCGACATCGTCACGTTCCGGCCCGTCGATAGAGAACTCATTGTGCGAGCTTATGTCCTTAAGTGACGTGTTCGTTAATCAACCTATCTGCAAGTACACCCATCAGGTAACACATTATGAAAATCCAAGGACTGAGTATTCTTCTGGCTGCGACCATGATCGCGAGCACAGCTCACGCGGGAACAGCAGAAGAAGTACGTGATGTCGTAAAAGCGAACATGGCACACACCAACAAAATGATGAGTCAGGACTCAACCCGAATCTCTAAACATGGATCCAAGGAATTCTTCTCGAGTGGCGGTCTACTCAACACAATCCAGAGGGATAGCGACGCATCCGACTTCGACTACTTTTCAGGATCCGTGAAACACATTGAGGTCGTCGTTTTGGTAGAAGGACAAGCCGCTGTCGCTCACTACTACCAAGAAGCCGCGATGAAGCCGAAGGGGCTACCGGCAGTGCCCAACTACCGGACTCGGGTCACACAGGCATTCGTGAAAGAGGATGGTATGTGGCGGATTAAAGCCGCGCATTGGTCACCGTTACAGGGTGGTGCCGGCACGTCACAAACGGTCGTCAAGTAATCTTAGTTATAGAAGGTGAGCTGGTCGAAAACTACGCCAGACTAACCAGAGTCAAATAGTGCGCTGACTGCGCTGATCCAAAGCCCGCGAACCTGCGGGCTTTTTTTATTGTCCTGCAACCACTGCGCCACGGAGTATTTGACAACCGTTAACGCCCCACGCAACGTTATACCGTTAAGCCAACCTTGTTCTTGTACGAGTGACATGAGCACCTAACATTTCGGAGTCTTCCAGTGACAGATGTACCCAGAGCCAGACCTGCCAGCACCGTTGTCCTTTTGCGTGACACGGACAATGGCTTGGAAACCTTAATGCTCAAGCGCAACAAGGCGCTGATGTTTGCCGGTGGCTTATGGGTGTTCCCGGGAGGTGCGCTGGAGGAAGCTGACATTGAAGCTGCTGATGGCGATATCTCGAGAGCCGCTCGTATTGCTGCGGCCAGAGAAGCCGAGGAAGAATGCGGATTGAGGCCAGACACTCAAAACATGGTCCACTTGAGTCACTGGACCACGCCGGTTGCTGAACCGAAGCGGTTCGAGACCTGGATTTACGCGGCGCCTCTCGCTGAGGATGCTGACGTTGCCATCGACGGTAGCGAGATACACGACTTTGCCTGGATTCTTGTTAAGGACGCCGTGGCACAACATGAGGCAGGCGATTTTGGCATGCTACCGCCTACGTACATCACACTGCTGAGCCTATTACGCTACCCGACGACGGCTGAAATGACTGCCGGCGAAAGTGAAATCCCCCCGCCCTACGTGTTCCCGGTCTTTACAAAGGCTCACGGGAAAATGGCAGTACTGTTCCAAGGCGATGCGGGTTACGAAACGGGCGATGGTGGCATGGCGGGGCCACAGCACCGCGCGATCATGCATGAAAAAGGGTGGGAATATGTTTACCACGACGTCGGCGAACAGTATCCGCCGTTTGTTCGCCCCTGAATCATCACACCTGTGATCGCATAATCCATCACCGGGCGAAGACGTACCACCACCGAGACGAAACCGATTTAACGAGATTTTTCCCGCTCAAGCGTTTAGCATGCGCGCGCACGGGGGGAGCTGGGGAATCTGCTGTCCCCAGCCTACAAAGCCATTAAACGTACGCCGGTAAGAAGCGACCAAAAACCGGTTTCGTTCGTATGAGTAAAATTCCAGGATTGACGCGATAACATGAAGAGCCCGGTAACCGAGATCTGTGACCTTAACTCCGAACTACCACCGGATGCACCCGATGCACCGCAGTGGCTCGTCGATGCGTTGCAGGTACCTCGTGAAGAGGGCTGGGTAACGTCAGAAGGATGCGAAGTTCACTACTTCCGATGGGGTGATCCTGCGAATCCACCCCTGCTTTTGATGCACGGTTTTCTGGCCCACGCACGCTGTATGGCGTTCATTGCGCCGTTTCTCGCTGAGCAATACCACGTCGTTGCCTATGACTTATCGGGCATGGGTGACTCGGGTGTTCGGTCGTCCTACCCTGACGCTATCCGCGCGCAGGAAGTGGTCGATGTCGCACGAGAAACCGGTCTATTTGATCACGCCATTAAGCCCATTGTGATCGCTCATAGCTATGGTGGTCACGTTGGACTAGCCGCCATGAACGACTTTCATGAGCTTTTCGGTGGGCTCGTTGTCTGCGATCTGATGGTGTTGCGACCCGAGCGTCTGAAAGCCCATTTCGGGGGCGGACGCCCGATGCGATCAGACACGAGTCGTCCGAACCGAATTTATCCTGACTACGAGGCAGCAAAAGCGCGGTTTGTCCTCTCGCCAAACCAGCCCTGCGGTGAACCTTACCTATTCCATTACATGGCCTACCACTCGTTGAAAGAGGTTGAGGGTGGCTGGACCTGGAAGTTTGACACCAGTGTTTTCGACAGCGATTTCGCGCTGAAAGATCGCATACTCAATCAGGTCGACGCTGTTGTTGCGGCACCGGGGCGAAAGGCCTACGTCTACGGACAGCACAGCGCCTTGTTTGATGACGACTCGGCCGACTACGTGCGAGAAAAAGGTGGCGAGACCATTCCCTTTATTAGCATCCCCGGCGCACGCCATCATCTGATGCTCGATGAACCCATCGCCTTTGTCAGCGTGCTTCGCTCCCTAGTTGCACAGTGGCACGCTGCGGATAAACAAGCCCAAGATCTATGAGCATCCAACCCATTGGCATTATCGGATCGCAGCTTGACGGTTCGAGAAATCATCACTTTGGACAGTAGAAACAGCATTCTGTTTCCGGTCGTCATGGCGAGCCTAGGGGTGCTGTTCTTCTCCATGCTCGACGCCGTCATGAAAGCGCAGGCACTGGCCATGGGCGCCTACAGCGCCACATTTTGGCGAGCGGCCATGGGGGCCCTCTTCGCATCCGCACTCTATTTACCTAACCGGCCCCAGCTGGCGACAGGACGAGTGCTGAGGCTCCATATTACTCGCGGCGTACTCACCGCATTCATGATGCTCTTTCTGTTTTGGAGTCTGACGCAACTGCCACTCGCTCAGGCTATTGGCCTTAGTTTCGTCGCACCCATCATCGCTCTATACCTCGCAGCGCCCATGCTCGGCGAAGAAATTACACGCGGTGCAAAACTTGCCGCTGTCCTAGGGTTTGGCGGTGTTCTTGTGATTGCCGGCGAAGACATGTTTCAGGTGCGTGATGACAGCAGTCTGCTCGGTATTGCAGCGGTCCTAGTCTTCGCCATCATGTACGCGCTCAATATCATCTTGCAGCGAAAGCAGGCGCTCGTGGCTCGACCCACGGAAATAGCCTGCTATCAAAATGTGATCATGACCTGCGTCCTGACGCTGGGTGTACCCTTTGCCGTCTCCCTTCCCGCTGACGTAATTCAGTGGACGGCCTTATCGGCGGCCGGGGTGCTTGCCGTCATTTCACTCATCCTCATGTCTATCGCCTACCGTCGCGCAGAGGCGCAAGCGCTCGTTTCAGTGGAATACACGGCGTTTATCTGGGCTGCACTGTTTGGCTGGTTATTTTTCGCCGAGCCCGTCAGCACCGGCACGCTCATGGGTACAGCGCTGATCGTCGCCGGATGCATCATTAGTACACGAAAAGCAAAAGCCTAGGCATTTGGGGTTACACTCTCTCCATGCCTCAACCGTCCTACACCAACTTGTACGATGTCGCCTGCCTGCGAAAAGGTGGGAGTGATGTCGTAGAGAGCCTGCTGCCAACCGTTGCAACCAAAGTGCACCTCAGCGGCTTGGGCTCCGACCGCTACCTTGCAGAGTTCACGCGAAAGGTATTTCAGTCCGGCTTCGTATGGCGCATCGTCAACAATAAATGGCCGCAGTTTGAAGAGGTCTTCTGGGGCTTTGATATCGAGCGTTTACTGATGATGCCCGACGATATGTTGGAGCGTAAGGCCAGTGACCCGGGAATCATTCGCAATTTCAGTAAAGTGAAAACGGTGCTTGATAATGCCCTGATGATCTCGGACACAGAGCGCCGCGAAGACAAGAGTTTTGGCGAGTTCGTCGCCAGCTGGCCCGATGATGATGTCATCGGCCTCTGGCTTTTCTTGAAAAAACACGGCAGCCGGTTGGGTGGAAACACAGGGCCCTATGCACTCCGAACATTGGGTGTTGATACTTTTCTGATGACCGCCGATGTCGAGTTCTTTTTGCGCGAAAACGCTATCGTTGATTCCGGGATTCACAGTCTGCGCGCACTCAAAGCCACACAAACGTATTTCAACGACCTCCGCGAGGAGAGTGGTAGAAGTCTGTCGGAGCTAAGTCGACTCGTCTCGTTAGGGGTCCGAAGAAACCAAATACCGGAGTAAGCCAGCGTATTGCCGACTCCAAAAAAATAAATAAGGAGGTAGCACAATGGGGATAAATCGAGTTCTAGCAGTTTTAAGCGTCGCTGTTCTCGCGAGCTGCGGTCAAAGCCCACAGGAAACGAGCAATAACACGCCCACTACAACGTCACCATGGCACTCCTTAACCGAAACCGAAATTAATGAAGCAGCTGCCGCCGTAAGCGATGCGTTTGGCGAGGGTATCTTGTTCAATCGCATCAGCCTCACCGAGCCTGACAAGAACAAGGCGCGTGCTTGGCAGACCGGTGATCAAGCAGCCCGCGGTGCAGATATTGTCTACAGGCGTAACAAGGCCTCTTATGTAGCGCGGTACGATTTTGAAACCGCATCGCTCTCTGCGGCGACAGAAATAAGCAGTGGCCAACCGATGCTGACCGGCGCAGAGATTCTTGGCGCTCTGGAGGCTGTCAGTCAACTGCCTGAAGTGGTTTCTGCGCTCGAACGACGGGGCGTTAAGGGTACGGACGGTCTCTGCCTACCGCGTACTGTAGGACGCTTCTTTTCTGACCTCGCGAACCCCGTTAACGATCGGCTCGTTCGCTTCGATTGCTTCAACATCCGCGGGCAAAGCGGCTTGGGGCTTCTGCCCACGACTAGTGCCTATGCGCGACCGGTGGAAGGTATCAGCATCTTGTTTGATGTCGAGGAGCTGAAACTTATCGAAATCACAGACTCGTTTGCGGACTCCGACACACCACCCAGTGATTTCGAGGTCATCGAGTTTCATGAGAGCGCGCTCGACACGCGACCGGCACTAAAACCCATGACCATCGAGCAGCCAGAAGGACAGAACTTCTTGATCACGGGAAGCCGAATCGACTGGCAAGACTGGCAGTTCCATCTGCGCTTTGACCCGCGACAGGGCACGATCCTCAACAATATTGGCGTTGTCTCCGATGACGGCTTCAGACCCGTTGCTTATGAAATAGCCATGTCTGAAATGTTTGTCCCCTACCAGGACCCTGACGCACACTGGTTTTACCGCGCTTACTTCGACATGGGTGAGTATGGCTTTGGCAATATGGCCACGGAGCTGAAAGGCAACGATTGCCCCCCAACGGCGGTTTATCAGGATGTCGTGTTACACACGGCGGGTGGGGAGGCATTTACGGCTGAAAATCGTGTCTGCATTTTCGAGTTCGACCCGGGCTATCCCAGCTGGCGTCATCACGAGTCCCTGTACGATGATGTGCCGGGCATGGCGATACACAATTCCCGCAGAGCGACCCATCTCGTTGTGCGGATGGTGGCGGTGATTGGCAACTACGATTACTTCCAGGATTACATTTTTCAGCAGGATGGCCGAATTCGTATTCGACTGATATCGACCGGCATCGACGCAACGAAGGGCGTGTTTTCGGCGTCCTTGGATGATCCACGAGCCGAATCCGAGACACAGGCAGGGACGCTGATCGCTCCCTATCGCCTTGGCGTTAATCACGACCACTTCTTTAGCTACCGTATCGATATGGACGTTGATGGGGTCGGCAACAATTTTGTTCGGCAACGATTGGTGCCGACTCAACAGCCTAGCGATGCGCCTCGACAAGGTATCTGGACGGTTCAACAAGAACAGGTGACGACTGAGCAACAGGCGCAAACCGTGATGAAGGTTGAGCGGCCAGCACTTCTGACCTTTGCTAGCACCAGTGCAAAGAACGACATGGGCTACCCAACCTCTTATCAGCTGATATTTCCGAACACACGTCCGTTGGTCACACTGGAGGACCCCATCTATCAGCGCGCCGGGTTTCTCAAAAATAACCTGTGGGTCACCCGCTACAAGCCCGATGAGATTTTCTCGACGGGCCTCGCGGTCAATCAATCGGATGTCGGTGTTGGACTGCCCCAGTACGCGGCAGACGACGAGACTATAGAAAATACCGACCTTGTCGCCTGGCCGATGATTGGCTTCCATCATGTACCCATGGCCGAGGACTGGCCCGTGATGCCGTCTAAGGTGGATGAGATCACGCTCAAGCCGCGAAATTTCTTTAATCGAAATCCAGCACTAGACGTTCCAGAGTAAATTGCGTCTCATGAGGCTGTGCAGAGGAGTTGGATTATGTCGGAAATAACGATCACAGAAATACACCGCTACCCGGTTAAATCCATGTTGGGTGAGACCCCCTCAGAAGTGATGGTTAGCGAACGCGGTATCCAAGGCGATCGCGCCTGGGCAACGCGTGATGAAGTCCGTGGTGGCATTCGCGGCGCCAAGAAACTACCGCAACTGATGCTATTTGGCGCGCGATCGGTCGATGGCAATACATCGGAAATTACGGCTCCTGATGGTTCAACCTGCCTAACAAGCTCAGACGAGATGAATCATTGGCTGTCAGAGAAACTTGATCACAGCGTCACCCTGTGGCCGCTACTTCCTCCCGATAACCTCGAGCACTATCGACGAGGCGCCCCCGACTCAGAAGATTTCGAACAGGAACTGCGAGAGATCTTCGGGCGCACCCCCGACGAACCGCTCCCTGATCTCAGCGCCTTCGCGGAAGTCATCGAATTCGAGTCGCCGCCTGGGACCTACTTTGATGCGTTTCCGATCATGCTCATGACGCAGCAATCGCTGGATACGATGTCACAAGTAGCTCCAAGTTCGGCGTTCGATGAAAAGCGATTTAGAGCCAACTTCATTCTAAATGTGGATGGCTCGACCGATCGATTCCCAGAGCAAGCGTGGATTGGTAAAGAGCTGCATATTGGCGAGGTGGTTCTCAAAGTAATCGATACCTGCCCGCGCTGTTCGATGACCACTCACGCCACCGACACCCTCCCGCGAGACACCGACATCATGCGGCATCTAGTGACTGAAGCAGAAGGCAATCTAGGTGTTTATGCAAAAGTCGTCCGCGGCGGCGCCATCACTCAAGGACAGACTGTGACGGTCGTGTAACTGAGTCCGTCCTTGTTTCGTCAGACCTGAGCACGGCCACTGTGCTCAGGACACCGTAATCGTCTTTGCGTTGAAGCTATCCCATGGCCCCGTAATAGCGAGCGTCTTTGTCGGCGCGTAGACGTTGACGAACATTGTCTGTCCATCGGGTGAGAAACAGGCTCCGGCGAGCTCGGTCTGCAGTCGAAGGCGCGCCAGCGGATAAGCATTCCCGTCGGGCGCAATCCCTCTCAGGTGGTTATCAACGACTTCGGTGTACTGGTCCTCACAGACAATGAGGTGCCCGTTGGGCGCAACGACCAGATTATCGCCGTAATCAAACTGATGCTTCGATACGCTCTCGAAAAACAGTTCCAGCGAATCGCTTTTGCCATCAGGGCTAAAGGTGAGCCGGAAAATTTGCCCGAGTCGTCGTGCACCCCCGCTGGTTGAGCATATAAATGCCTCGCCATCGCCCATATGGATACCTTCACCCCTGGCCACCAAGCTCGCGCCCTTAGCAGCGGCACGATGGCGCAGATCATCGCCGGGGGCTTCGACCTCATCAAGGTCAATCCAGCTTACTTCACCGACAGAACCCACAGCAGTAGAAAACCCTGACCAGTTTCTCAGGTCGGGCGCACCCTCCACTTTCATGGCTTGCAGACGCCCTCCGCGAGTAAGGTCCCCCGGGACTGCAGGGATGAATCGGTACAGAACACTGTCATCGCGATCTTCTGTGAGATAAACAAGGCCCGTATTCGGGTTCACACAAGCGGCTTCATGATTGAACCTGCCAAGGGCTTTGAGGGGCGCAGGATCCACCAGTCCCGTGGCCGCTGCGGGCACATCGAATACCCAGCCGTGATACTGGTTGAGACCCTCGCCGTACTTCAATCCGGGGCCAGTGGTCGATTCCTCGCAGGTCAGCCAACTACCCCAGGGCGTGATACCACCCGAGCAGTTTCGCATGGTGCCACCTAGCGAGCGAAACTGATCCAATACCTCTAACGTGTCCTTATCGAGAACAACGTGTGTTGTCCCCCCGGGAATAAACTGACCATCTTTGGTACCAAATCCGGCACCGAACACCCCACCGCTTTCGTCGGTAGAGACCAGCTCATGGTTACGCACTAGCGCCAAGCGTCCGTCTCCAAGATCAAAGCAACCCATCCCATCGGCTTTATCTGGAACTGTTGCCCCGTCGGTCATGGCATCTCCGAGACTCGAAACGAGCTGATAGGAGAAACCGGCGGGAAGATCGAGCAAACCCTGAGGGTCGGGGACCAACGTACCGTAGCCCACCGCGCGTGAAAAGGATCGATCGGGTAAAGGTCGAGTGATGCAGCCACTCGCAGACAAGGCCGCGAAGGCTAGGCCAGTCGTGTGCAAAAACGTTCGTCGCTTCATGGTTTTACCGTGGTCATAGTCTTAAACGGGCGCAGTCTCAGCCGACTCGCAAACCCACCCAGGTCGCAATGCCCAAGCGTAGCAAACTAACCGCCTCTGAACCCATAGCCTTACAGGGTATTGCAGTGCCCACACCCCCTTTGAGGGGGAGGCTGTAAGTAGACTCGTCTAAGCGTTGTGAGGTTGTTGCGTAACACCGGCTGAACAGCAGCGTATGTAAGCATCGAGGGAGTCGATGTCAGGCGAGTTTACTTATCTTTGCGTTAATGAGCTCAGAACTAATGTTGGGCGCAATAGCCTGACCCATCCACTCCGCAGGCCAGTTTTGCTCTAGCGTCAGTAGATGCTTAAACAAAGCGCGTATCCGAGCACTTTGCCGAAGGTCCTTATGATAGAGCAGCCATACGTATCGATGAGGAACACTCTCCGTATTCGGTAAGCGCACGAGGTCCTTAACGCCTGCATCTGCAACGCTACAGCAAGCTAGTGCCGCCACCCCCATTTGATTAGCTACCGCATCGAGGCGGGCAATAGGCGTGTCGACTGAGTGCCTCACTTTGATCCCAAGGTCGGCGGCCGTTGGCAATCCTGCAGGGGCTGTCTGAGATGAATCAATGAAGCTGAGTTCCCGCTTACCCAGTCTTGCATCAACTAGAAGGGTCTTGTGAACATAGAGCCCCATAGTCAGCAAACCAAGCTTTACACCCACAATATCTTTGGGGGGACGCTCCTCAAGCTTTAGGCCTCGAATGGCGAAATCCGCTTCGCGCCGAGAGAGATCCACCTTGTCGTTAGACGACCGCACATCCAGTTGAATGCGAGGGTAAGCCTTTGAAAATTCGCTTAAGCTGCGAAAAAGAAGCTGGTTTACGGGCTTAAAATCCGCAATCGATACCTTCAACTTTCCTGCCAACAATGCATCTCTGCCAGTTAGTCTAAGTTGTCCATCAGATATGGTGTCTTCGACCGTTTTCGCGATCGGTAATAATTCTTCGCACAGCGCCGTGGCGAGAAGTCCGTCAGGGGTCCTATCAAAAAGGCGGCCTTCGATGGCCGCCTCAAGCGTTTCAAGTCGCCTAGCTACCGTGCTGTTACTCACGCCCATAGCGGATGCTGCCGTGCGCGTTGACCCATGACGACTGCAGGCCAACAGCACCTTCAAATCGTCCCAGCTAAGCTCTTGCATAGTTTTCCTTGTTTAAGAGAGCGGCTTACCCTCTTTATCAGTGAGCACTAATGCGTCACCGGTTACTTTACACAGCAATCTTTGGCGTGAATCGCCGTCAGGTACCACGGAGAGTTTCACGGTTAGGGTGCCCGAAAACTTCTTGCTCCCTTTCATCGCTACGCGCGTTTCTTCACCGAACTTTTCGATTACTTCAGCTTTGCACTGCCCGTAGGCAGCGTTCACTGAAGTGGATGCGTTAGCCTCAACGCCCAACCCTAAAACGACCAGTCCAGAAACTACAACAGACTTAAGTTTATCCATCTTTCATTACTCCTTGATTAACGTCACTACGGTTTGACGATCGTCAGGATACGCGGGAGTTAAGGCAGTCGCTTGTAACAAAATCGCAGTGAGGCGCCCCAAAAATGGAACGCCGTGAAACGCGTGATGGAAGATGAATGCTTACGATCGAAAGGGTGATTCTGCACGCCCTTTAGTCAGCATGAATTGGGTCAGGAACAAACCGACGGTCGGTCTGATCCCACCACCAAAAATCGGGCAATGGCACGCGATCAGGCCACTCCTGATCCATCGTGTCACCGTTATAAAGACGGCCATTGATCAGCACCTTGTCGATATCAACCGTGTTTCGGATGTTATCGAGCGGATTCGCGTTCAGAACGACCATATCGGCCAACTTGCCTACCTCAATGGACCCCAAGTCCTGATCGACACCAATGATGCGCGCGCCATCGATAGTCGCGGCTCGCAAAACCTCAACCGGCGTCATGCCGCCCATGGCAAAGGCCCACATTTCCCAATGATAGGCTAGCCCCTGGAGCTCCCCGTGGCCGCCAACACCGACCAAACCGCCCGACCGCTGAATTTTTGCCACCTGAGCCGCCGCTTGCTCAAAGTCAAATTCACTCTCATGAAGCCAGGCGGACCGACGCAATGTCATCTCATCGAGACGATTCTTAGGATAAAACCGATTGAGCTTGGGATCGTCATGCACATCGGTTCGGGTGAAGAAGTAATCAACCAAGGTAGGCGCGTTGTACTGAACAACCAGCGTCGGGGTATAAGCCGTCTTGGTTTTGGCAAATACCTCTACCACATCCTTGTAGAACGGTGCGTCCGGCAACGTATGCTCGTTTCCATGCATCCCGTCAATCGCATGTGTAATGTTCATTGCCTGGTCACCCGCACCTTCTGTCGTCGGCATAAGGCCCAACGCCTGGCTAGCTTGAACCACCCACTGTCGCTGCTCACGGTTACCCACCACATAACTTTTGATGTTGTTGGTGTGGTAGTGCTGGCTGTAGCGCCTTAGATACGAGTAGGCCTCGTCGTATGATTGGAAGTCGGTGTCACCAAATACCCCGCGCGCTGTCATGAAAGCGCGCTGACCAATGGACTGCCCCGTCTCAACAAAATCCCGATAAGCCAAATAATCGTTTGAGGCTGTCTGTACATCGAGTCCTGCGGTTACCCCATAAGCCACATTGGCAACGAGTGACCAGTTGTGAGGCTCAAGTACGTCGCTCGTTCTGAACTCCCAGTGAGCATGCGTATCGATAAAACCGGGCACTACAAATTTATCATTAAGGTCGAGCCTTGTGGCCCCAGTGGGCACCGCTAAGGTTCCATGATCGCCGATAGCATGGATTCGGTTATCCACGACAAGAATATCCTGCGATGCGCGGACACGGGCCATCGCATCAGTCTCAGCCTCGGACATCGTGATGAGATTAGCTCGTTCCAGTAGAAGTGCACCGGTTGGGGTCGATCTGGGTACGACCACGTCCATATCAACCGAGGTGACTGCGGGATGCTCGTCGTCAGCAACGAAACCATCTGACGCGTCGTCCTCTGTGTCTGCCACTGCATCCTCTGAATTCGTTTTATCCTTGTCAAAACTCATACTCGCGAGCGGTCGGGAGTGGAACGTGTTTCCTATGGCCCACCACACGCCATCGCCATCACTGGACCAGCCCAGATAATCAGCACCCACATGGGTTAACCGCTTAACCGGCACCGGCCCACCTCTCAGGTCGGCTTCAACTGACTGCGCGCCGGCCTTTGGCTTCGCAATCCACCACACCTGCTTATTGGCAAACGCCAACACCGAATTGCCGTCTGGATGTATGTATATCGCTTCAGCACGCGGGGGATCATCGCCACGCCGATTGCCGCGAGGCGCATTAACCGTCATTTCATCGCGATAATCGGTGCCGCCAAGCGTGAGCGAGAAGAGCCCCTCATCACCCGTCAGATAAACGCGATCTAACTCGGGGCCAAAGTGAGGATAGCGTCCGCTCTCAAGTGCCTTGATAACGGTTTGCTCACCACCCTTGGCGGGTAGCGAGATCAACTCGAGTGGAATTCTCAAACCACCGAACTCACTAAAGGTCTGGTTGCGGAGAAACTCGTTACCGCGCATAGCGACCATGGTGCTACCGTCCGGACTGAACGCTAAATCGGTATAAAAGGCCTCGACATCCGTTAACCGCCTTGGCTTACCTTTGCCATCGGAGCGCATCTTGTAAATGTGTCCGCCGCGGGCATGAGACCAGGTGGTGTAGGCGATCCAGCGGCCGTCTGGCGACCAGACGGGTTTAAATTCATTCTGATCACCCTTAGTCAATCGCTTGAGGTTTTTTCCGTCAGCATCCATGACATAGATTTTGGTCAGAACAGACGCTGCAATCGTGCTGTTATCAGGCGAGGGCCTTGGGTCCTGAATCAGCGTGGCTGTCAGGTCACCTTGCGGCACGCGATAGGGCGCAGTCAGGTCAGGACCAATATCAAGGGCCACGTCTGCCGTGAATGGAATTTCTTGCCGGTCTCCCCCCGCCACGTCAACGCGCCAGATTTTGCCGAAGGCATTGAACACGACAAACTTGCCGTCAGGTGTAAAGGTGTAGCCGGGTAAGAGATCACGACTCGGCGGACGGTAGTTCTCTTGAGCATCGCGCTGCACGGGGTATGTCAGCCAACGGTCGGCGCCAGACTTAAGGTCACGAATCCGCAGCCCGGTCTGCGCTTCAAAGCGGGTCCCGTAGACGAGGAATTGACCGTCCGGAGAAAGAACGGGACGAAACGCACCCCCCTCTCCTTGGGTTAGCGGCTCGATATCGCCCGTGGCGAAGGCGTAGCGATTGATCTGTGATGCAGGGATATCCCGCCGAGAGCCCTGACCCTTGGCAAAATAGAGATGCCCACCATCGGGAGAGGTCTCGGCGCCAACGCCCCAGAAGCGCTCATTACCCCCTGAACCCGTCAGGGTAACGCCTGATCCACCATCGACGTGGAACATCACTAGTTCAGTGTCGGCGCCGACTCGAGTAACAATGAGGTAGTCGCCATCCGGTGTCCACTCGGGAGAGATCATGCCGGCGTGGCGTTCCGAGGAGAGTTGCCGGGGGTTGGCACCGTCGATATCCGCAATCCACAAATTAGTCGCACCGTCTCGATCGCTAATGAACGCAATGCGGTTCCCGTCGGGTGAGATGACGGGCTGGCTGTCGTAACCCAGACCTGAGGTGATGCGAACTGCCTCACCGCCCTCGATGGGCAAGCGATACAAATCGCCCAGAAGATCAAAGATGAGGCTATCGCCCTCAGGCGTCACATCAATGGAGAGCCATGAACCTTCATCAGTGGTAAAACTGAGAACATCGGTGTCGCCCTCAAGCGGCAGCGTTTCTTGTTCGGAGTCCGCCTGCGCCGCGAACGGAGCCACGGTCATCGTGGCTGCCAATAATGCCTGCGTTAATCGATTCATCTGTGATCACGTCCGTCTTTTTTAGAACTAAGTTATTTCGATTATAAGCAGACGTGGCCGTCACACGCACGACGATAACGTCGTGGAAAAACTCAGGGAGTCCGGAAGTGATTGATTGGACCATCAACTTGCAGCGTGCTGTTTTCGGTAACCCAAAGCGCTCCGCCTTTGGCAATTAACGCCACTCGGCCAAGCGTCTCGATATCCTCTAAGGGATTGCCTGCAACCACGAGAATGTCGGCCTGTTTCCCAGGCTCGAGACTGCCACGCTCCGCGAATACGCCGAGTATCTCGGCGTTGGTTTTGGTTGCGGCCGATATGACCTGAATCGGTGTCATACCACTATCGACCAAAGCGGACATTTCACGCCACATCGCCTCGAGATGCATATTGAGCGGGCTAGCCGCATCCGTACCCACACCCATGCGCGCCCCGGCTTCTATGAACTGACTGGCGGACTGTTTCGAATTTCTTATCTCAGTCGCCGCGTTCCTAAAGTAGGGAAGCTGGTGAAAGTCATTGAATGAATCCATGAACTCTCGGTAGATATCATCCGGCATATCGGTTTTGTACTCGGCTCTCTTCAGGCGCGAGGGAAATGCCAGCGTCGACGGATAGACCCAAACACGATGTGAGATCGTTTGAACAACGGGAATCTCTTTGTGCGCGATGGTATTAATCAACGCCTCTTCATAGGGTGGATTCCCGGCCGAGCCAACGTGTTGAAATACATCAACACCCGCCTCAATCGCCATTTTAATAGCTTCCGGGTCGTAAAGATGAGCATGAACCTTGACCCCGCGCGAGTGAGCCGCATCCACAATGGCGTGATAGTCTTCCTGAGTCAGGCCTTCCCAGGTCTTAATGACATCGGAGCCACGGTCGATGAGCTCGAGGGCTTTGCGAGCACCCTCCTCCGGTGAGCTGATCACCTCCTCATAGCTATCGGGGATGGTGTCGTACTGAACGCGGGTTATCCAAGGACCCGATACCAGTAGACGAGGGCCGGGAATCTCGCCCGCATCGATTTTTCTTCGGACATCAAGAATCTCAAAGGGTGCGCCCAGATCAAGCGCGGTAGTAACGCCCGCTCTCAGCATCTGCTTGGCAGCGATGGGCATTACCTCATCCAGGCGTTCATCGCCGCCCAAAAATTCGTAGTAACGCTCGTAAGAACCATGTCCGATCAAATCGACGTGAACGTGATTATCGATCAGTCCGGGAAGTACCGTGTGCCCCCCTACATCGATAACCCTTGCATTCGCCGGTATTTGAACTTCGCTGGCCGACCCCACCGCCGTGATAATGCCGTCTTCATAAACAACGACACCGTCAGAAATTGGGGCAACCTCATAGCCACCGATCACCTGAGCCCCAACCAGGGCGACAGGTCCATTGGGGAGGAGCTGCGAGGCGGCCGTTTGGAGCGAGGCAGAAAGGAGTTGCAGTAAAACGAGTGGCACCCAAAAAAACCGCGTCAGTGCAACCGGTCGTGGTCGACGTGTTACCGATTTCTCAACTGCCATACCCACCTCAGCAAGAACCTGTGAATGACAACGTTAAACGACATGAGTGGCCCTGTCATCGCCTTCACCAATCGGTATCGCCACTTGGTTTACCCCAGTCCTTCATTGAACTAAACTTCCTACTATAGACACTCAAAAATAAATATATGTCAGACACTAAACCCAAACGAATTAGACTGAGTCCCGAAGCACGGCAGCAGCACTTGCTCGACTGCAGTGCAGAGATGATCGCTGCGGACGGCCTTGCTGGCTTCACCATGGAAGGACTGGCTAAACGAGCTAGCGTGTCGGCACCGCTGGTCTATAACTACTTTCCCAATCGAATTGAACTTCTGCAAACGCTGCTAAAGCGCGAACTCTCGCGATTTAATAGGCGAACGGTTAAAGAGGCGGAGCAGGCCAAGAGCTTTGAAGAGATTGTGCGCATGGCCGTGAGAAGCAATTTTGCGCATTACGCGCCGGGAACCGTGCTACCCATACTCATCACTCAGCCAGAAATAGCGAGCGTCGTCCAGAAAAGGTTGGCGCAAACCTCGTACGAAGCCGCGAGCTTTCTTATTGAGAAAGCCGCCGACTATTACCGACTTGACGAGGATACTGCGTCGCTCATTGTACAGCTCTCCTCGGGTGCTGCTTGGTCCGCGGCAGAGCTGGCTGGCAAACGCGGCTTGGGCATGGATGAGACCGTCGAGCTGACGGTCAACTACATTATTGCCGGCATCGAAACGCTTGTAGCCGGACAAAAGAACGAAAGAAAAATTAAGTAACACGCCACTGAAACGTAAAGCTTACCGAGAGAGGCTGAATCAATGACTGTAAATCGCCAATGGCGTCTCGCTAAACGCCCCGAAGGCATGATCGGGGAAGCCAATTTTGAGTTTGTTGAGACCACTGTTCCCAAAGTTATCGACCAGCAAATACTCATCAAAAACCTGTACTTCTCTTTCGACCCCACACAACGAGGCTGGGCGGTTGACCGCCCCAGTTACCTGCCACCCGTCGGCATTGGTGAGGTCATGCGAGCCGGCACCGTTGGCCAGGTTGTGCTATCCAACCATGACGATTTCTCAGAAGGAGACCTCGTCCAGACCATGGGCGGTTGGCAGGATTATGCCGTCATTACCCCGGGTGAAGGCGTCATGGGCGTTACCAAGGTTCCCGAGGGCGTCACACCGGAAATGATGCTTTCTGTCATCGGTTTAACGGGCATTACCGCGTACTTTGGCCTCCTGGAATTAGGCCAGCCAAAAGCTGGCGAAACGGTATTGGTCTCAGGCGCTGCCGGAGCCACAGGCTCAGTTGCGAGTCAGATAGCCAAGATTAAAGGGTGTCGCGTGGTCGGTATCGCGGGCGGTCCCGAGAAATGCCAGTGGCTCACCGAAGTGGCAGGACTGGACGCCGCTATCGATTACAAGCAGGGCAACTTGGATGAGCAAATTGCCGCCGCCTGCCCGGATAAGTGGGATGTCTTTTTCGACAACGTCGGCGGCGATACGCTTGAAGCGGCCCTTAACCACCTCAACCTCTACTCCCGCGTCGTGATGTGCGGTGGTATCTCTGGCTACAACGCAGAAGAACCGATCCCCGGGCCTTCGAACCTCATGAATCTCGTGACAAACCGAGCGCGCATGGAAGGGTTCATCATCCTCGATTACATGCCCCGGGCTATGGAAGCCATTCTGGACCTCATGGGCTGGGTGATGTCAGGCGATCTGAAGTTTCAGGTCGATGTGCAGGAAGGTTTCGAGAACATTCCAAATACACTGCGTCGCCTCTACACGGGCGAGAATCATGGCAAGCAACTGCTCAAGTTAGCTGATCCCTCGTAAAGTCTGGGAACGGGACTGATGCCTGAATCCGTAGAAGACCCAAAATGGTTATTTGTAGTAAATCCATGAAAGGTCCTTTTTCACATCATCTGCCCGGCGTCTTCTCCGTTATCTTCCTCTCTGCCTGCGGAGGTGGCGGTGGTGGGAGCAATCTTGAGACTTCCCCCTCACTCAATAATGCACCCGAATTTGTAGGCGTCATGGAGTACTCGGTTGACGAGAATACGACAGGCGTCACAACAGTCGAAGCCACCGACCCTGATGGCGATGCAGTTACTTATAGCCTCTCTGGCTCAGATGCCAATGCGTTTAGCATGGGCTCCACTTCCGGCACGCTCGCCTTTGTAGACCCTCCCAATTACGAAGCGCCCGCTGATAGCGATGCCGATAATGTGTATGAGATCACCGTCTCTGCATCCGACGGAACTGCATCCGCTTCGCTGGGTCTCGTTATTACCGTTGCTGATCTAGCGGGCGACAAAATGGTCTTAATGGGGAACAGCTTCTTTAGACCCTATGCTGAGCACTTCGGGGTGATGGCAGCGGATGCTGGCTTTTCCGATCACAGCGACACGGGCGTATTCGCGGGGGGTGATAAAGGCGTACCCAAGTATCTGTGGAGTGATCCCAGCGAAGCAAACCAAGAGAACAAGCAACTGATTCAAGCAGCTTTGGATGAGGGTGGTGTCGATGTCTTCGGCATGACCGGTAGTAACATTGCTGAGTCCACCACACCGACGGAGGGTTACAGTGAGTGGATCGCCTACGCGCTGCAAGAAAACCCCGACGTCGATATTTTAATCTCGGTACCTGCCATAGATTTTCCCGCTGACTGGCAACAGCGTGCAGAAGAATTTGGAGTCGCAGACATTCACGAGCTTTACGCGTTTTTCGTGGATGAAATGATGCACAAAACTCTGATTGATGCACTGCGTGAGGAATTTCCATCAACGCACATCCTCTCCATTCCCACCGGTAAATCCGCGAAGGTATTGGCACAGATGTATCAGGACAATGGGTTGTTGGACGACGTATTACCAAGAGGCCCTTATGACGAGTCTCTATTCACGGATGAAAAAGGCCACCAAGGTAAAATTATTGTTGAGACCGGCACCTTACTTTGGCTGAGCGGTCTGTACGGGGTCGACCTATCGAGCAATGACTTTGATACCGGTTTTGATACTGATTTACACAGCGTTGCCGCTGAGATCATGCAGCAACATGATCCTAACTACAGCCGATGAATGCCCGCGCACGCGCATTTCGGCGTTTTTGAGCAGGCTCGCTACGAGACCTCTGCGCAAACAACGAAAGAACGAGACAGTATGGACAACAACAACGTCGGCTTATTAGAAAATAACGAAGTCATTGACCAAGTTTTTGAGCATATCGATAACGGTACGACCGATCTTGGAACAGCGCAGTGGCATGAACCGGTAGAGCACTACACAAGCCAAAGCCGTTACGAACAAGAGATCGCGCTACTGCGACAGAGGCCGGTTGTATTTTGCCCATCAGCGGCTATCCCCGATGCTGGCAGTTTTATCTCGCGAACGGCGGCGGGCACGCCACTCCTCGTCGTCAGAGACAACGACTTAAAGGTTCGCGCCTTTATCAACGCCTGTCGTCACCGAGGCATGAAAGTGGCGTCTGGACAGGGATGTAAACGAACCTTCTCCTGCCCCTACCACGGGTGGACCTACAACCTCGATGGATCGCTTCGCGGCGTCCCCGGCGAAGAAGCCTTCCCCGATCTGGAAAAAGAAACAGCGGGATTAAAGGAACTCTTCGCGATTGAGCGGGGGGGGTTGGTTTATGTGCAGCAAGAGGGAGCTCCCAGGCTCGAAACGCTCGATACCGCGCTGGATTTTTTCGAACCGTCCCAGCTGCTCATTCATCAGAGCGACACCCTTGATGAGGCTAACTGGAAACTCCTCACCGAGACGCTGCTCGAGGGCTATCACATCAAGTCGCTGCACCGAGAAAGTTTCTATCCCTTCGGGCTAGATAACGTGAATGTGGTGGAATCATTTGGTCAAAATTCACGCGTCGTATACCCGTTTAAGCGCATCGAGAAGCTGCGCGCTGTATCTCCTGATGACCGTGAAATCGAAGGGTTTGCGACCCTCGTCTACCACCTGTTTCCAAACGTCAGCGTTTCGGTGCTATCAAAGCATACGAGTGTCACCGTCATTGAACCGTTGTCACCGTCTCGCACCCAGATGTTCTCCTATTACATTAAGCACTCGGCCAAAAATGGCGTTGAAATTAGCGTTGAGGAGGCCATGCGAGACGTTGACTTTGTCAATCAGTCCGGTCAGGAAGAAGATCGTGCTGCCGCGAGGGATATACAAGAAACTGTTACAACGTCCGCTAATTCACATTTGACCTTTGGCTACTACGAAAAAGCGATCGTCAGTTTTCATCAGCAACTTCAATCTGAGTTTGGGGAGGCCTAAATGGTCGGGCTCGTTATTGGAGTGGCTCAATCTGTCGTCACTATGACTCATCGGAAAAAGGGATAACCCCGGGGAGAGAACAGCATGCAAGACATATCAAAATCGATAGAGGCCTGCGCCGCACGCTATGGTGAGCAAGCGGCTGCCATGCGTGACTACCTAGTGGCGGGACAAGATGCCGCCTTGGCGCTGGACAATCGAGGCCCCATTGAATTCGACGCATCGGGCAAACTCGCTCAGCACATTCAGGATGCCTACTCGACGTATGGATTTTATGTTTTTACGGGGGTGCTCACTGAGGAAGAATGTGAAGACATTGAGGTCGATATGGTGGCGCTCAAGGCGTCGTTCCCGGTCGCTCCCGATAGTACGGTTGACGCGGAAGGCCGGCCAGCCCTTGGTTCGGACTCGTTAACGCCGCATCTCGTCTGGTCAAAACCACTGGGCGACCCACTCGGCGGCACCCAGCTCGCGAACGGACGACACCAGGTCAAAATGTTTGAGCCCGAGGCTACGGCTGACACGCCGTTAGCATCGCCGTTTATTCTGCTGGGCTCTCTCCGTTTCTCAGATGCCTGCTTACGGACCTATGCACATCCAGAATTGCTGCGGGTTGCGGCAGCCATCAACGGCGAGGACTTTGCCCCCTTCAACGAGGCGCTGTTTATTAAAGAGCCGGGAATTGGTGCTGCAGTCTCATGGCACCAGGACGGCGTGACCCATTGGGACAGCCCCGATTTCGATGAAAACATCCACGGGTTTAACTTCATGGCGCAGCTCTATGGGAGCACGGCGGTCAATGGGGTCTGGGTGCTACCAGGCAGTCATAAACTGGGCAAAATCGACATTTCGGATCTGGTTTCGTCATCACAAAGCGAGCGCATCGAAGGCGCAGTTCCTCTGGTCTGTGACCGCGGCGATGTCGTCATCTGCAACCGTCAGGCGCTGCACGGCTCGTTCCCTAACAGCGGGTTTGAGCCGCGCCTTACCGTTAACTTCGGTTTCCACAAGCGATCGTCAGTACTCGGTGTGAAAGGCGGCGGCATTCACTCCGATGCTCAGGTTTTCGATGATGAGATTATCGCGAGACGATCGCGCGTTTTAGGTTATGCCATCGCCGCGCGCAAGGAGCGATTCCCTGAGGAAACAGCCTACGAGTACAAGCCTTTTGCTGAGCAATCACTGTCGTTTGTTTGGGATGACGCAGCGCGGGCGGACATCCATGACTACAACCGGGATGACCTCAGCATTTAGGCCTAATCACCTCAATCAAGCGAGAGAATATCGGTCAGGAGCCCCTCCATATAGGGCTGGTTCTCCATGTGCGGCAGATGACCCGACTCGGGCACAAAATGCTCGGCTCGCTTAGGGAGTAAGCGCTCTATTTTCTCGGCAAATCCCGCATAGACAACGACGGTATCGCTGTCACCCCAAATGGTGGTGACCGATATATCTGACACTTGAAGGTCGGCATGGATGCGATCCAGTTCCTGCGAATCATGATTCTTACGCGTCGATATCAATGCGCGCGCAAAGCCTTTATGAACCAGTAACTCAGCGTATTTGTCGTCCCAGCCCTGAAAGCTAGTCGGGTCTTTAAAGTCGGATAGCTGACCTGCGGGAAGCTCGGGATAGCGGGCGATGAGCTCATTAATTTCCTCCTGGCTGACCTGTACGTCGGCCGCGCGGCTAACATCTCTGAAACCGGACGACGCCACGTAGATCAGTTGCTCTACCCGCTCGGACGCGAGGCCTGCTACCTGACTGACCACCCGCCCACCGTTGGATAATCCGAGCAAATTCGCTTTTTCAATCTCTAGATGATCGAGTAATTCGAGTACTTGGTTGGCGAATAATTGATCGGTGTAAGCCACGTCTGGATTGTCCGAAAAGCCCCTTCCATAAAGATCGAGAGTGACAACACATCGCCCTTTCGAGACAAGGAAGTCGTACGTTGGATCCCAAATGTAGGAGGGTACCGAGAAGCCATGCACCAAGATATCGGCAGTCGCACAAGACACTGCATTAGCCTGCCGATAGTAGGTAACGCCCTCGGATAGCGCGACAAAGGCCGCACCCTCAGGTAGCTCTATACTCGCTCTGAAGGCTGCATCTTTGGTCACCGACTCGTAACGACTATCGGCTGAT